>Ga0207678_10000061_pt1 | contig 85413 bp, 74 predicted proteins | sample KBSC63metaG_FD_184319 | JGI IMG/M metagenome (GOLD analysis project Ga0207678, IMG submission 184319) | Corn rhizosphere microbial communities from Kellogg Biological Station, Michigan, USA - KBS C6-3 metaG (SPAdes) (version 2) | ecosystem: Host-associated > Plants > Roots > Rhizosphere > Soil ... | reverse complement strand
CGTTGCTTGAACTGCTCGTTGTACTTCGTCATGAAAAACACCCCAAAGGTTGGACGGGTGTCCAACTTTTGGGGTGCAGTTCACGAGCGGTCCTTTTTTCATCAAGCATCAGCGCGGAACGAAGCCTGCCCCTCAAGGCAACGAAATCGTCAAATTCGCAGACTCCGGGCCGACCTTGACGACTTGCGAATAAGGCGCCAACGCCTGCAGCGTCTTGTCCTTCAGATACGTATTGAGCCCGAGATACCCCAGCAGCGCGACCAGCGCGAACACCGCCCCGATCGCCCAAACCGGCACCTCGCGCTTCAACCGATGCGCGATCTGATCGGGCAGCGGCCAATGCGGCGCGAACGGCGCGCGCTTGCCTTTCATATGCGCGATCTCGTCGCCCAGCCGCGCGGTGAGGTAAGCCAGCTTCTCCGGTCCCTCGAGCAGATACTTGCCCTGGAACCCGAGCAGCAGGCACATATGAAACACCTCGAGCGACTGCAACCGCGCCGCGCCCTGCGCGCGGCATTCCTCGAGATACTGAAAGAACTTCTCCCCCGCGAGCTGCTCGCCGAACAGCACGAGCTGCAGCGGCCGGCGCTCCCAGTCTGTCCGGATCTTGAACTGCGACGACAGCACCATTTCATCGACCGCCGCGCAATACGCGAACTTCGCGGCGTACACGTCTTCCGCGGCGATATTCAGCTTCTTCGCGCCGCGCTCGAAATCCGACAGGAATTCCTGGATCTTCGTGCTGAACTCGCTCGCGCTGTCCGGCTCGCGGCCGTTCTTGAGCAGGAACAGCATGAAGAACCCGTCGTACAGCAGGTCGACCAGTGAACGGGCCTGGAACGCGGCGTCGGTCGACGCCGGGGTCTGCAGCGGTGCCGGCGTGTTGTCGCCGAACAGGGAGGGCGCGTAGCTCATGAGGTGACCGCGATCAGTTCGAATTTCAGGTCATTGATGCCAGTCGGCGCGTAGATCATCGCGGACTGGGCCTGCAGCATGCGCTCGTACAGCGCGCCGCGCGAATCGAGCGAGAAATAGCACGCGCCCGGCCGCACGGGGATCGCGGGCGGCACCTGCGGCGTGTACGACAGCCGCACGCCGGGCATCGCCGACAGCACGAGCTTGTCGACGTCGTCGGGCGCACCGACCTTGAAGCGGGCCGGCACGGCATCGATGAGCTCGACGTTCGGCATGTCCGCGGACACGGCCAGGTAGAACTCGGTCTTGTCGTCGATCTTGCCGGAATCGAGGCGGCCGAGGTGGAACGACGGACGCACCTCGTCGAGCGTGATCGCGAAGTAGCGCGTCGAGATCACGGTGTCGAGCAGCTCGCGCAGCATCAGGTCGAGACGCGCGAAGCTCGGGCCCGGATCGTCGTGGCGATACACGGGGAGATCGGCGAGCGTATAGCCCTTCGAGAACGTCATCAATTGCCCCGCGAGGCGCAGCAGTTCCTGGAACAGTCGTTCCGGATGCAGCGCCGCATGCTGGTGCAAGTGCGCGAGCGTCGCGAACGCGGCGTTCGCGGTGTGCAGCAGCCAGAACGACGCGATGTCGCCCGAGCGGAACTCGATGATGTTCTTCGACGGCTCGCGGTGAAAACCGTACAGCGCGTTGACCTTCGCCTGCAGCGCGTCGACCAGTTGGCGCAACCGCTGGTGCAGGATCGGCGAAGCGTCGATCGCGAGGCACGGCGGCACGAAGCTGTCGTCGATCTCGAAGCCGGACGTCGCGGTGCGGCGCACGCGCACGAGCGGCACCGACAGCAACTGGTCGCGCGGCTCGCTGTGCGCGATCAGCTTGACCTGCGTCTTCAGGAACGTGATGTCGGCTTCGGCGGCGTCGGTGAAGTTGTCCGCGACGCTCGTCTGCTCGCTGACGAAACGCGTCATGAAGCCGGCGGCCGGATCGTCGCTGTAGTTGGCGCCGTTCTCGCGCAGCGGGTGCAACGCGAGGTAGAACACGAATTCGTTGATGCCGTCGGGCAGCGTGTCGAGCGCGATCGGCGGCGGCAGGTCGTCGGCCTGCGGCGCGGCATACAGCGCGCCGTCCGGGAACACGAGCGCGAGCTCGGCCACGCGCAGCACGTTGCTGCCGAGCGCATCGCGATCGATGCGCACCGAGCGCACGCCCCAGTTGTACGGCTGGATCGCCTGGATGGATTCGAACAGGCGCGCCTCGTGGTAGGCGTCCTGCCGCTGAAAGTGTTGAGGCCGGAGGAACAGCCCTTCCCCCCACAGCACCTTGGCCGAATAACTCATGTCAAATCCGGTTAATGTGGCGTTGCGATGTAATCGATTTGGTCATGCCCGAATTAACTCGCCAATTGTTAACTCTTGTTAATTGACATTCGCGCGTCATGTCTTTAACCGCAGCTGACGGACGAAAGCAAATTCAGCGGTTGCGAAGGCGCCCCTTGTTGCGGGGCGATCACGGAGCCATCGGTGACCGTCATCGCGCAATTATGCAGGCCGATGATTATGCCGGATTTCTCCGACTTCGCCGGGTCGAACGTCAGTTTCCATCGCTGGATGGCGGGATCGCGGAACAGCGCGACGATGCCGAATGCCTGCGCTTCGCGCGATACCTTTTCGGTCGCGGTATAGCGCTGGCCCGGAATCAGCGTGATTTCACGCACGTTCAGCAGATCGGCGCCCAGCGCGGCCTTTTCCTTGGTCGGATCGGTGAACGCGTCGAACGGCGCCTGCTGGAACGAAGTCGGATCCTTCAGCGCGTAGAGTCTTACCACTAATGCGAGCGGCTTGCGATCGTTCGCGGCATTCAGGTTGGGCGCGGCGGCGAGCGTGAGCCCGATGTTGCGCGGGGGCTTCTGGGCATCCGGCAGCTCGGGCTTGCCGACGCCGGCAGCCTGCAGCACGGCGCTCGCGGCAGAGCCGAGCAACGGGGCGGCCGCGCACCCGGCCAGGAGCGCGCAGGCAATCAGCGGCAGCGCATAGCGAATCATTGATCTCATCGTATTTCCGGCGTGCCGCCTTTAACTCCCCTGTCAAAACTACCGGGCCTTCCGCGCTCTCCGCGCCTGTCCGGCTTATCTGGTGTTCAACTATTAAGCAAACGTGCGGCGCGTCGCGCCCCCGGAAAATTTTTCCGTCGCCCCGGCGACGCCTGGCTGGCCAAGTAAAACTTGCGCATTCCGGTCGATGGGAAAGCCGCCGCCGGGCCTTTGCCGGAGGCGTTTCGAGGGGGTAGCGCTCGGTTTTAAAAGGAATTACTCTGCACGCAGCGATTGAATTATGAAAAATTGATCGGTACTATACCCGCGCGCTTCATGCAAAGCAAAAGAACCAGATTCTCAACGATTTTAATACTCACGCGCCGGTGGATATAAGATGAAAGACCGTCTCTTCGCAAAACTTTCTGGGGTAGTGCTGGCTTGCGGCGTGATCGCCGGTTGCGCGAGCCAGCCGCCGGCGCCGACTGCCGAGGTGTTCAACAAGTCGCTGGCCGATGCGGACGCCGTTGCGAAGTCGGGTGACCAGGACAAGGCGCTCGGCCTGTACCAGCAACTCGCGAAGGCGGATCCGACGCGCGAGGAGCCGTGGTCGCGCATCGCGCAGATCCAGTTTGCCCAGAACCACTATGGCCAGGCGATCGTCGCCGCGCAGGAAGCGCTGCAGCGTGACGCGACCGACCGCCAGGCGAAGAGCGTGCTGGCCGTCGCGGGCCTGCGGATCGCGACGCAGTCGCTCGGCGAGTTGCGCCAGGACGCATCGCTCGCGGGCGACGCGAAGTCGGACGCACAGGCGCTCGCGAAGCAGCTGCGCGACACGCTCGGCGAATCGGCGCTGTTCCCGCCGGAGCAACGCGTCACGAAGGCACGTACGCCGCGCCGTATCGTTCATCGTCCGAAGGCCGGTGCGGCACCGGCCGCTGAAGCGGCAACGACCGCGCCGACGCCGCCTGCCGCACCGCAGGCCGCCGCGGGGCAGAAGGGCGGGGCCGATCCATTCAGCGCGCTGCGCAACTGACCGCAACTGACGCGATAACCACAACTAACCTGGGAGCCGTCGAGATGGCCAAGAAAGAAAGCATTCAGAAAAGCTTGCAGAAAATTCGGCCGCCGCGCGTCCAATTGACCTACGAGGTCGAGAAGGGCGACGCGATCGAGGTGAAGGAACTGCCGTTCGTCGTCGGGGTCGTCGGCGATCTGGCGGGCCAGTCGGAAATCGAGCAGCCGAAGCTGCGCGACCGCAAGTTCGTCAATATCGACCGCGACAACTTCGACGACGTGATGAAGGCGATCGAGCCGCGCGCCGCGTTTCAGGTGGAAAACCGCCTGAGCCCGGAAGGCGGCAAGTTCGCGGTCGACCTGAAGTTCCGTTCGCTGTCGGATTTCAGCCCGGACGAAGTCGTCGAACAGGTCGAGCCGCTGCGCCGCCTGCTCGACGCGCGTTCGAAGCTCGCCGACCTGCGCAACAAGCTCGCCGGCAACGACAAGCTCGAGGATCTGCTGTCGGAAGTGCTGAAGAACACGCAGCAGCTGCAGGAGCTCGCGAAGGGCACGGGCGGCGACAAAGACGGCGAATGACGACGGAGTATTGAGATGAACCAGCAAACGGCTGCGGCCCAAGCGAGCGGCGCGGAATACGCCGCCGGGACTTCGTTGCTCGACGACATCGTCGAGAAGAGCAAGGTCGCGAAATCCGATTCCGAGCATGCGCGTGCGAAGGACCTGATCGGCGAACTCGTGCACCAGGTGCTGGACGGCACGGTGATCGTGTCGGACAACCTGTCGGCGACGATCGACGCGCGCGTCGCGGAGCTCGACCGCCTGATCTCCACGCAGCTCTCCGCGGTGATGCATGCGCCGGAATTCCAGCGCCTGGAAAGCACGTGGCGCGGGATGGACTACCTGGTCAAGGAAAGCAACACGGGCCAGACGATCAAGATCAAGGCGCTGCACGCCCCGAAGCGCGACCTCGTGCGCGACTTCAAGGGCGCGAGCGAGTTCGACCAGAGCGCGCTGTTCAAGAAGGTCTACGAAGAAGAGTTCGGCACGTTCGGCGGCTCGCCGTTCGGTGCGCTGATCGGCGACTACGAGATCTCGCGCCAGCCGGAAGACATGTACTTCATCGAGCAGATGTCGCACGTCGCGGCGGCCGCGCATGCGCCGTTCATCGCGTCGGCGTCGCCGGAGCTGCTCGGCCTCGAGTCGTTCTCCGACCTCGGCAAGCCGCGCGATCTCGGCAAGGTGTTCGACACGGTCGAATACGCGAAGTGGAAGTCGTTCCGCGATTCCGAGGATTCGCGCTACGTCGGCCTCACGCTGCCGCGCTTCCTCGGCCGCCTGCCGTTCAATCCGAAGGACGGCCAGACCGCGGAGAACTTCAACTTCGTCGAGGATGTGGACGGCACCGAGCACGACAAGTACCTGTGGTGCAACGCGGCGTGGGCGTTCGCGGCACGCCTGACCGCCGCGTTCGACGACTTCGGCTGGTGCGCGGCGATCCGCGGCGTCGAAGGCGGTGGCCTCGTCGAGGATCTGCCGACCCACACGTTCAAGACCGACGACGGTGAAGTCGCGCTGAAGTGCCCGACCGAAATCGCGATCACCGATCGCCGCGAGAAGGAGCTGAGCGACCTCGGCTTCATCCCGCTCGTTCATTGCAAGAACTCGGATTACGCTGCGTTCTTCGCCGCGCAATCGGTGCAGAAACCGAAAAAATACAGCACCGACAGCGCGAATGCGAATGCCGTCCTGTCCGCCCAGCTTCAGTACATCTTCTCGGTATCGCGCGTCGCGCACTACCTGAAGGCGATGATGCGGGACAAGATCGGCAGCTTCGCATCGGCGCAGAACGTGGAGACTTTCCTCAACCGGTGGATTTCGCAGTACGTCCTGCTCGACGACAACGCATCGCAGGAACAGAAGGCGCAATTCCCGCTGCGCGAGGCATCCATACAAGTGTCAGAGATTCCGGGGAAGCCGGGCTCGTATCGTTCGGTCGCGTTCCTGCGCCCGCACTTTCAGCTCGACGAACTCTCGATTTCTCTGCGACTTGTCGCTGATCTGCCCAAACCGGCAAATTCATAAGCGAGCAAATCGCCCGGGCGGGCCGCCTGGGTAGGACGTTAAAACCACCTCTTTGGGGAGTCGAAGGGCCATGTTACATATGCACTTGCAGTTTGGTAGTCCCGCGGTGAAGGGCGAGTCCGCGGACAAGGACCACCAGGGCTGGATCGAGCTGAAATCGTGGGATCACTCGATCGTTCAACCGCGTTCGGCAACCGCATCGACCGCTGGCGGTCACACGATGACGCGTTGCGAGCACGGCGACATGATTTTCACGAAGGAAATCGATTCGTCGAGCCCGCTGCTGTACCAACACGCTTCGGGCGGCACCACGTTCGACGAGGTGACGGTCCATTTCTCGCGCGCTGACGGTGAAGGCAAGCGCGTGCAGTATCTGGAAGTCAAGCTCAAGTACGTGATCATCTCGAGCATCGCCCCGAGCGTTCGCGAAGAAGGTCTGCCGCTCGAGACGTTCTCGCTGAAGTACGCAGCTGTGCAGTGGAAGCAAACCCAGCAGAAGATCGGCGGCAACCAGGGCGGCAACACGCAGGGCGCCTGGAGTCTGACGAAGAACGACAAGACCTACGCGGTCTAAGGTCGGTTGCGGCAACGGGGCGCGCTGCGTCCCGTTGCCGTTTTCGCTGTGCGAGCCGGCTGATGAAACGATTCGAACCCAGTTTTCTCGACAAGCTGTTCGACGACGAACCGCACCTGCCGGCCTCGGCAGCGATGCGGCAATTGTCGCTGGACGAGCTCAAGAACACGGTTGCCCGCGACGTCGAGGCGATCCTCAACACCCGTATCGCGCACACCGAACTCGAACTGGCGGAGCTGCCGGAATGCCAGAAGTCGGTGCTGACCTACGGGCTGAACGATTTCGCGGGGCTGAGCCTCGCGAGTCATTACGACCGCGCGTTCATCTGCAAGTCGATCCAGCAGGCCATTGCGCGCCACGAGCCGCGGTTGCAGCAGGTGCAGGTGACGTTCGAGCTGAACGAGCAGTCGACCAACGCGCTTTACTTCGCGATCCAGGCGCTGCTCGTCGTGCATCCGGCCGAGGAGCCGGTGAATTTCGACGCGATGCTGCAGCCGTCGACGCTGCAGTATTCGGTCACGCGCACACGCGCGGCAAGAATGCTGTGAGTCAAGCCGCCGAGCGGGCCGGACCGCCCGGTGGAGGAACAGGGTCCGGCAGGAAATATTGAGGTTCGGGGTCGTCGATGGAAGAATTGCTGCCGTATTACGAGCGCGAATTATCGTTTTTGCGGCGCTATTCGCGAGATTTCGCCGAACGCTATCCGAAGATCGCCGCGCGGCTCGCGTTGTCCGGCGAGCACTGCGAGGATCCGCACGTCGAGCGGATGATCGAGTCGTTCGCGCTGCTGGGCGCGCGCATCAACAAGAAGCTCGACGACGACTACCCGGAATTCACCGAAGCGCTGCTGGAAGTGCTGTATCCGCACTACCTGCGGCCGTTCCCGTCGTGCTCGATCGCGCAATTCACGCCGGCTTCGCCCGGCCAGCAGACCGAACCGGTCGTGATCGACCGCGGCACCGAGCTGAAGAGCCGTCCGATCCGCGGCGTGCAGTGCCGGTTCCGCACCGCGTACGACGTGACGCTCGCGCCGATCCGCATTTCGGAGGCGCGCTACATGCCGGTCGCGCTCGCGCCGAGCGCGACGGTGCTTCCGTCCAACGCGACGGGCGTGATCTCGATCACGTTCGAATCGCTCGCCGCGCAGCTCGATCTCGGCGCGCTGAAGCTGCCGACGCTGCGCGCGCACCTGCACGGCGAACAGTCGTTCGTCGCCGCGCTGACCGACTGCCTGTTCGTCAACGTGCTCGGCGCGTATGTCGAGCCCGAGCGCAACGGCCGCTGGACCGCGCTGCGCAAGCTGCCGATCGCGCACGCCGGCTTCGACGAGGACGACGCGCTGATCGACTACCCGGCGAAGTCGCACCCCGCCTATCGCCTGCTCACCGAATACTTCGCGTTCCCCGACAAGTTCGATTTCGTCGATTTCGACGTCGCGGCGATCGCACGCGCGGCCGGCCGTTGCCAGCGCGCGACGCTGCATCTGGTGCTCCAGGACGTGCGCAGCGATTCGCACGTCGCGCGGCTGCTCGAGCTGCTGACGGCCAGCCATTTCCGGCTGTTCTGCACGCCGATCGTCAACCTGTTCCGCCAGCACGGCGAGCCGATCCGCATCACGCACCGCGCGGTGTCGTACCCGGTGATCGCCGAGGCGCGCCGGGCGTTCGCGTACGAGGTGTATTCGATCGATTCGGTGAAGCTCGTCCGGCAGCAGGCGCACGAGGAATCGGTGATCGAGTTCCGGCCGTTCTATTCGCTGCATCACGGCGAATCGGCGCGGATCGGTCATTACTGGTTCGCGCGCCGCAACGACTGGGTTGCGCAGAAAAGCCCCGGATACGAAACGGAGATCTCGATCGTCGACATCGACTTCGAGCCGACGTCGCCGCAGACCGACACGTTGAGCCTCGACCTCACCTGCACGAACCGCGATCTGCCGTCGATGCTCGCGTTCGGCCTCGAAGGCGGCGACCTGTTCCAGGAAGGCGGCGCGCAGACGAGCGGCATCTCGCTGCTGCGGCGCCCGACCCAGAGCGTGCGTTTCGAGCGCGGCCGCGCCGCGCACTGGCGGCTCGTGTCGCACCTCGCGCTGAACCACGTGTCGCTGGTCGCGCACGGGCTCGCGCCGCTCAAGGAAATGCTGACGCTGTACGACCTGCGGCGCACCGCCGTGTCGATGCGCCAGATCGACGGCCTCGCCGGCGTCGAGCAGCGCGGCGCCGTGCAGTGGCTGCCCGGCAAGCCGTTCGCGACCTTCGTGCGCGGCATCGAGATCCGGCTGACGATCGACGAGGAGCACTTCGTCGGCGCGAGCCTCGCGTCGTTCGTGCGCGTGCTCGACAGCTTCTTCGGGCTGTATGTCCACCTCAACAGTTTCGTTCAACTAGTCGTGGTGTCGAAGCGCACCGGCGAGGAGATCATCCGATGCAAGCCCCGAACCGGCGAATCGATCCTGGCGTAGTCGACGCGCTGCTCGACGAGCCGCACCGCTTCGAATTCTTCCAGGCAGTGCGCGTGCTCGAAGGGCTGTTCGCACGGCAGGCGTCCGATGCGCCCGGCGCATGGCGGCAGGGCGACGTCGTCGCGCAGCACATCGAATTCCGCAACACGCTGTCGCTCGGCTTTCCGCCGAGCGAGATCGAAGGCGCGCGCTCGTTCCACGACGGCGGCGCGCTGCTCGATTCGGGGGATGAACGCGACGCCGCGCTCGCGGCCGGCGAGCTCGGTCACGTCGAGCTGACGCCGGCGTTCTTCGGGCTGCTCGGCGCTCAGGGCGCGCTGCCGCTGCACTACACCGAGCAGATCGTCGCGCGCGAGCACCTGAAGCGCGACCACGCGGCGCGCGCGTTCTTCGACGTGTTCTCGAACCGCGCGACCGCGCTGTTCTATGCGGCGTGGAAGAAATACCGGCTGCCGTTCCATTACGAACTCGATCGCGACGAGCGCTACCTGCCGCTCTTGCTCGCGATCGCCGGCGTGCCGAGCGACGAGATCCGCGACAACCTCGCGGCCGGCGCGGGAGGCGTGCTCGACGAGGCCGTCGCCGGCTACGCGCTCGCCGCGCGGCACCGGCCGATGTCGGCCGCGTACCTGCAGCGCGCGCTGTCCGACTACTTCCGCGTGCCGGTGAAGATCGATCAGTTCGTCGGCAAATGGTACGACGTGCCGCCCGACCAGTTGAGCGTGCTCGGCGAGGTCAACGTGGTGCTCGGCGCGACGGCGCTCGTCGGCGAACGTGTGTGGCAGCGCGACATGCGCGCGCGGATCGTCGTCGGCCCGCTGTCCAAGCGCGACTACGAGGCGTTCCTGCCCGGCGGCGCGCACGCCGTCGCGCTCGAACGGATGCTGACGCTGCTCGCCGGCGTCACGCTCGAATACGAGGTGAAGCTCGTGCTGAAGCGCACCGAGGTGGGCGCGAGCGTGCTCGGCGCAGGCTCGCGGCTCGGCTGGGACGCGTTCCTCTGCACGCGCGACGCGTTCCACGACCGCTCGGACGCCCGCTACGAACTGCACGTGATTCACTGATTCCAAACGACAATAAACACCAATCGAACCTGAGATCGACGCCATGAGCACGCCTCTGAAGACCCTGATCACGAAACTGAACCCGCTGTGCCGGCACGCGACCGAGCGTGCGGCGAGCGCGTGCCTGGCGCGCGGCCATTACGAGGTCGATCTGGAGCACCTGTTCCTCGCGCTGCTCGACGAAGCGACGGGCGACCTGCCGCTCGCGCTGCGCGCAAGCCGCGTCGATCCGCATGCGCTGCGTGCCGATCTCGAGCGCGAGCTCACGCGGCTGAAGACGGGCAACACGCGCACGCCGGTGTTCTCCGTGCATCTGATCGCGCTGTTCGAGCAGGCGTGGCTGATCGCGTCGCTCGATTCGCAGCTCGGCCGCATCCGCTCGGGGCACCTGCTGCTCGCGCTGCTGACCGCGCCCGATCTCGCGCAGTTCGCGCAGCGCATGTCGCCGCAGTTCGCGGAAATGAACGTGACGGACCTGAAGCACAAGTTCGACGAGATCATGGGCGGCTCGAGCGAGGCCGAGCCGCGCCAGCCGGATGCGGAAGACGGCGACGTCGCGCCGGCTGCCAACGGCGCCGCGCCCGCGGCCGGCCCGTCGAAGACGCCCGCGCTCGACACGTACACGACCAACCTCACCCAGCGTGCGCGCGACGGCAAGATCGATCCGGTGATCGGTCGCGAAGCGGAGATCCGCCAGGCGATCGACATCCTGATGCGCCGCCGCCAGAACAACCCGATCATGACCGGCGAGGCCGGCGTCGGCAAAACGGCGGTCGTCGAGGGTCTCGCGTTGCGGATCGCGGCCGACGACGTGCCGCCGCCGCTCTCCGGCGTCGCGCTGCACGTGCTCGACATGGGCCTGCTGCAGGCCGGCGCGAGCGTGAAGGGCGAGTTCGAGAACCGTCTGAAGAGCGTGATCGACGAGGTGAAGAAGAGCGCGCATCCGATCATCCTGTTCATCGACGAGGCACACACGATCATCGGCGCGGGCGGCCAGGCCGGCCAGAACGACGCGGCGAACCTGCTGAAGCCGGCGCTCGCGCGCGGCGAGCTGCGCACGATCGCCGCGACGACGTGGAGCGAATACAAGAAGTACTTCGAGAAGGATGCGGCGCTGGCGCGGCGTTTCCAGGTCGTGAAGGTCGAGGAGCCGAGCGAGCCGCTCGCGGCCGCGATGCTGCGCGGGATGTCCGGGCTGATGGAGAAGCACTTCAACGTGCGGATCCTCGACGACGCGATCACCGAGGCGGTGCGCCTGTCGCATCGCTACATCAGCGGCCGCCAGCTGCCGGACAAGGCGATCAGCGTGCTCGACACCGCGTGCGCGAAGGTCGCGCTCGCGCACAGCGCGACGCCGGCGGCGATCGACGACACGAAAAAGCGCATCGAGCGCATCGACGCGGAAATCGCGTCGCTGGAGCGCGAATCGGCGGGCGGCGCGTCGCACGACGAGCGGCTCGGCGAGCTGCGCGGCGCGCGCGACACGGCGCTCGCGCAATTGGCAGAGAACGAAGCGCGCTATGAAGCCGAGCGCGTGATCGTCGCCGAGATCACCGAACTGCGTGATGCGCTCGACAAGGCGCGCGGCCCGTCGGAAGACGGCGAGCCGGTCGACGTGCCGACCACCCGCGAGAAGCTGGCCGAGCGCGTCGCTGCGCTGCACGCGCTGCAGGGCGGTGAGCCGATGGTGCCGCTGCAGGTCGACGGCCACGTCGTCGCCGAGATCGTCGCCGCGTGGACCGGAATTCCGCTCGGCCGGATGGTGAAGGACGAGATCGACACCGTGCTGAACCTGCAGCCGCTGCTGAGCGCGCGCGTGATCGGCCAGGACCATGCGCTGGATGCGATCGCGCAGCGCGTGCGCACGGCGACCGCGAACCTCGAGGATCCGAACAAGCCGCGCGGCGTGTTCATGTTCGTCGGGCCGTCGGGCGTCGGCAAGACCGAGACGGCGCTCGCGCTGGCTGACATCCTGTACGGCGGCGAGCGCAAGATGGTCACGATCAACATGAGCGAGTACCAGGAAGCGCACAGCGTGTCGGGCCTGAAGGGTTCGCCGCCGGGCTACGTCGGCTACGGCGAAGGTGGCGTGCTGACCGAGGCCGTGCGCCGCAACCCGTATTCCGTCGTGCTGCTCGACGAGGTCGAGAAGGCGCACCCGGACGTGCTCGAGATGTTCTTCCAGGTGTTCGACAAGGGCACGATGGACGACGCCGAAGGGCGCGAGATCGACTTCCGCAACACGCTGATCATCCTGACGTCGAACGTCGGGTCGGCCGCGGTGATGCAGGCGTGCCTGAACAAGCCGGCCGAGGAGCTGCCCGATCCGGACGCGCTCGCCGAGGCGCTGCGCCCGCAGCTGTACAAGACGTTCAAGCCCGCGTTCCTCGGCCGGATGAAGGTCGTGCCGTACTACCCGATTTCCGACGACGTGCTGGCCGAGATCATCGAGCTGAAGCTCGAACGGATCCGCCGCCGCATCGACGCGAACCACAAGGCCGCGTTCGAGTGGGACGAATCGCTCGTCGATGCGGTGCTCGCGCGCTGCACCGAGGTCGACTCGGGCGCCCGCAACGTCGACCACATCCTGAACGGCACGCTGCTGCCGGAGATCGCGGGCCACGTGCTCGGCCGGATCGCCGACGGCGCGGCCATCGCGCGCATCGCGGTGCGCGCGGACGAGGCCGGCGAATTCGCTTACACCGTTGAATGAGCACGGCCGCGCAACACGCATTGATGAACTGACCGAACCATGCCGATCAATCTTCCCGAGCTGCTGACGCCGATCAGCGATGCGTCGCCCAGCGGCGACGACCTGCTGTTCTCGAACGAATTCGACGCGATCCAGGACGCGCGGCGCTACGACGATCCGACGCTCGACCAGGGCGAGTGGGTGACCGAGATCAAGGAGGCCGACTGGGGCTTCGTCGTCGATCACGCGGGCGAGCTGCTGCGCACGCGCACCAAGGACCTGCGGCTCGCCGTATGGCTGACCGAGGCGCTCGCGCTGGAGGACGGCATCACCGGCCTCACCGAAGGCTATGCGCTGCTGGAAGGCCTGTGCCGCGACTATTGGGACACCGTACATCCGCTGCCGGAAGGCGACGACGTCGAATACCGGCTCGGCAACGTCGCGTGGCTGTCCGGCCGCACGGCCGAGTTGCTGCGCGGCATTCCCGTGACGGAAGGCGCGTCGAACGCGTTCACCACGCTCGACTGGGAAGTCGCGCAGCATGTGGCGCAGGCCGTGAAGCGCGACCCTGAACACGCGGACGACATCGCGCGCGGCAAACCGTCGGTCGAGCAGGTCGATGCGTCGCGGCGCGTGACGCCGATCGCGTTCTACACGACGCTGCTCGCGAACCTGAAGGCGTTCGAGTTCTCGCTCGATGCGTTCGAGGAGCGGCTCGTCGAACGCGCGGGCGATTCGGCGCCGAGCTTCCGGCAGGCGCGCGACGCGTTCGAAACCGTGTACCGGCTCGCCGAGCGCTTTGCGCGCGAGCAGGGCTATACGGGTAGCGCGCCGCATGCGCCGTCGGCACCGCAGGCGCAGCCCGAGCGCCTCGAGCCGAGCTTCGGCGACGCGTTCCCCATCCAGGAGACCCATGTGCAGTCGCAGACCGCTCCGCGTCCGCCGATGACGCAAATGATCGCCGGCATCCAGAACCGAGCGCAGGCTGTCGACCAGCTACGCGCCGTCGCGCGTTACTTCCGGCAGACCGAGCCGCACAGCCCGGTCGCGTATCTCGCGGACAAGGCCGCCGAATGGGCCGACATGCCGCTGCACAAGTGGCTCGAGAGCGTCGTGAAGGACGATGGATCGCTGTCGCATATCCGCGAGCTGCTGGGTGTGAGGCCCGACGAGCAGTCGTGAGGTAGTCGTGGGCGACGGGTTTGAGACCTGAGAGCGCGCGCCTGGCAGGCTCGCGATGAACGAGAAGAAAGGGTGACGCATGAACGTGACCGAACTGGCACAGGCGATTCGCGGCGGCCTGATTCAGCGCGACCGCCTGCTGAAGACAGACATCCCGTCGCTGCCGAGCAATGCGCTCGTGCCGCGCCGCGCGGTGGCGCGTTCCGAGCTCGGCCGCGACTTCGGGGTTGTCCTCGATCTGGTATCCGCCGCGAGCGACATCGAGCTCAAGGCGCTCATCGCGCAGCCGATCACGCTATGGATCGAGCAGGCCGACAAGTCGTATCTGCCGATCAACGGCTATATCCACACGGCGCGCCGGCTCGGCGCGGACGGCGGCCTGTCAAGTTACCAGCTGCGCTTTGCGTCGTGGATGCACTTCCTCAAGTTCCGCAGCGACATGCGGTACTGGCAGGACAAGTCCGTCGACGCGATCCTCGCCGATGTGTTCGACAACCATCCGCAGGCAAAGGGCCAGTACCAGTTCGCGCTGTCGAAGCCGTTGCCGTCCCGGTCCTACTGCCGGCAGAGCGAAACCGACTGGAACTTCGTGCACCGGCTGATGGAGGACGAAGGGCTGTTCGGTTTCTGGCGGCACAGCGAAGACGGGAACGCGCACACGCTCGTCATCACCGATGACCTGCATGCGATCGACGCGCTGTCGCCGAATGCCGTCACCTTCGACCGGTCGGGGACGGGCACCGAAACGGCCGGTTTAACGCAATGGGCCGCGTCGCGGACGTTGCAAAGCACGCAGCACACGACGCGCACGTTCGACTACAAATCGCCGTCGTCGGCGGGCAGTCCGAACGGCACGACGCTGCCGACGAAGGCCGGCCAGGGTGATCTGCCGGGCCAGGCGGAAATCTACGAATACACCGGCGCGTATACGTATCCGGGCCAGGCGCGCGGCGAACATCTGTCGAAGATTCGTCTCGAGGAGTGGGAGTCGCGCGCGAAGCGCTTCTTCGGCGCGGGCGGCGTGCGCGCGATCGATGCCGGCCGACGCTTCACGCTGACCGGTCATCCCGAGCACGAGCGCGATTCGGCCGGCGATCGCGAGTTCGCGGCCATTGGCGTCACGCGATACATCGAGAACAATCTGCCGATCTCGGACCACGAGGCGACCTTCCCGCATAGCCTGCAGGACCAGCTGGCGCAGGTGAAGGCCTGTCATGCAGATGCGGCTGCGTTCGAGGTCGGGCATGACGACGGCTCCGCCGGGTTTTATCTCGTCGAGGTCGAGGCGCAGCGCGCGAGCGTGCCGTATCGGAGCCCCTTCGAGCATCGCAAGCCCGCGATGCAGCTCGAGACGGCCGTCGTCGTCGGCCCGAAGGGCGAGGAGGTTTACACGGACGAGCTGAACCGGATCAAGGTCATGTTCGTCTGGGATCGGCAGAGCGAAGGGCGCGAGAATGCGTCGTGCTGGATGCGCGTCGTGCAGTCCGATACCGGTGGCGGTTACGGCGCCGTTCATATTCCGCGAGTCGGAGAGGAAGTGCTGATCGGCTACATCGGCGGCGACTGCGACCGGCCGATCGTGATGCACCGCGTCTACAACGGGGCCGTCAAGCCGCAATGGCATAGCGACGGGATCCTGTCGGGCTTCCGCTCGAAGGAGTATGCGGGATCGGGGCACAACGAGATGGTGCTCGACGACGCGACCGGGCAGAACCGCGCGCGCCTGTTCAGCAGCAGCGCGAATTCGCTCCTTCATCTCGGCTATCTGATCGAGCAGAACGGCAATACGCGCGGCGCGTATCTCGGCTCGGGCTTCGATCTGCGCACCGACGCGTACGGCGCGATGCGTGCCGGGCAGGGCTTGTACGTGACGACGCATCCCAAGCAGGCCAACAGCCAGCCGCTCGACGTGAGCGAAGCGCAGCAGCAGCTCGCCAATGCGGACGGGCTGATCGAGTCGATGTCGCAGGTCAGCGAGACGCACCAGGCGGAGAGTCTCGACACCGGTCACGATGCGCTGAAGCAATTCACCGATGCGACGCGGAACAGCGTTCCGGGCACGACGGCGGGCGGTGGCCGGACCGCAGGCGGCGGGACGGGGAACGCGAATGCGTTCAAGGAGCCGGTGATGCTGTTCGCGAGCCCGGCGGGGATCGGGGTGGCGTCGCAGCAGTCGGTGCATCTGGCGAGCGATCGGCAGACCAATATCGTCAGCGGGGAAAGCACGTTCATCACCAGCGGGAAGTCGCTGATCGCCGGCATCCGGGATCGCATCAGCCTGTTCGCGCAGAACGCGGGTATGAAGCTATTTGCGGCGAAGGGCAAGGTCGAGGTCCAGGCGCACGCGGACAACATCGAACTTACCGCGCAGAAGACCGTGAAGATGATGGCGGCGACCGAGGCCGTCGACGTGGCCGCGAAGCAGGAGATCCTGCTGACGTCGGGCGGCGCGTATATCCGGATCAAGGGCGGCAACATCGAGATTCACGCGCCGGGGAAGATTGATTTCAAGGGGGGACAGCATCAGTTCAGCGGTCCGGCGAGCATGCAGTATCCGCTGCCCGCGATGCCGGGCGGCACGTGCAAGCAATGCGTGCTGAATGCGCATAGCGGTCGTGAATCGATGGTCGAGGCGGATTGATGGACGAAGTCAACGATATGGGCGACGTGGGCGAGGTAGTCGACGAAGCGCCGAATCCGCGTGAGCCGGAGTGGCCCGTGTTTCTGGAGACGCTGAAGGTCTCGCTTGAGCGCAAGGCCGACGACGGTAGGGCGATGCGGCTTTATGTGCTCGTCGACACGCGCGGCTATCAGGAACTGGACACGCAGCTCGCAGCCATGCGCGGCCTGCGGCATGCATCGCTCTGGACCGATACCGGGCTCGATGCCTATACGGATATCGCGCCGTACCTGATCGCGTTCGACCGTCAGGCGCTCGACGACGAGGAGGCCGAGCAGCATCGGCTGCTTCGCCAGCTATGGCTGGAGGCTGTCGATCTGCATGCGGCGACGTGGTTGTGTTCGGCGTGGTCGTTCGACGCGCTCGATGCGCATTTGCGGCAGTACGTGAAATACGCGCTGCCGAACGGTCGTGCGTACTACCTGTTCTTCTTCGACAACCATGTATTCGCACGGCTTCGGCAGGTGTGGAGCGATACGCAGGCGCAGCAGTTTGTCGCGCCGTTCGCCGAAATCCGGTATCGCGACCGGCGGCTCGATGAGGTCGTATGGTTCAACGAAACGCCAGCGGTCGAAGGCTCGCTGACGCCGGGCGACGCGCCGGGCCTCAGCGAGCGGCAACATGCGCAACTGATCGAGCTCGGGTATCCGGACAAGCTCGTGCTGAAGTTTCGGGAGACGATGGCGGCGGTCGTCGATCATCTGTCCGATGCGGAACTGCATGACCTGGTTGTCGAGCAGCTCGGACGCGCGGCGGCGCACGGGATCGGCGACGAGGTCGGGCTGCTCTGCTATGTCGTGACGGGCGTGCAGGTTGCGCCGCAGTTCGACGAGCATCCGGCCGTACAGTCGCGTCTCGAAGCCGTGGCGCGCGGAGAAACTAGTGTCGATGCGGCGCTGGCGTCCATCGACGATGCGACCTGGGATGCGATTCGCGATGCGCACGATCGTGGGATGCCGGAGGCGCGTAGTGCTGTGGCGTAGGTCCGTGCTGGTGGCTGGGCTGCTTGCGGTGGCTTTGAGCTCGAACGGGTGTGGCGAGTCGGAGCCGACCTATAGCGGGATTTCCATAATGACCCGAATCACCATTACCGACGCGTATGGGGTGCAGGAGGTACGACATGGCTGAGTCGGGTGTGTTCGATCGGGATCGCAGGCAGGTGCCCGTCGGCATCGCGTACCGGACGGCCTTCGGGGGGAGTGCGAAGATGGTCGATCACAAATGCAAAGCAGGCACTTGCTCGCCATGGAACGGCATGCAAGATGTCACTCAGTAGGGAAAACTTCGATGCATAGACGAACGAAGCTGGCACGTACGACGGGTCATGTTCTGGCGACTTGCCTGTTGTTCGCAGCCGTGACGGCTTGCGGTAAATCTGAGCCGAGCTACAGCGGAATTTCCATCATGGGCCGGAACTATCTGCCGTACAACATGAACGGCTTCACCATCACTGATGCTTATGGCAACAAGGCAAGCGGTGGTGGAGACGACCCGCCCGGCGCAGGCGGCGGCAGCGTCGCGTGTTGTTACAAGCTCAAGGGCACGGAATTTACGGTCAAGTGGAAGTACTACGATGCAGATCGATGGACGATGGACGACTCGCATGCGCAGCAAGTCGAGACCAAAGTGGTAATGCCACCGTCAGCCGTTCCCGAGAAAGTCGGCAGCCGTATTCTTGAGGTTCATTTCTATCCGGATCGTCACGTCGAGTTTCAGTTCCCCGGGCAACTTCTGGACGAATCGCGAATTCCAGTCGTGGATGTTTCCAGGTGGATGGCGACGCATTATCAGGAGCAACTAGACAAGAAATTCGACGATACGGATGGACAGTCGCATCGGCGCATTGCGCGGGCCGTAGCGGCCGCGTGGCTGAAATACCGGTTGACCGACCGGAATGACCTCGAGCAGTACGCGTATTTCAGTTTGCTCCTGAACAGTCGATTCGACGCGCATCCGGAGGTGCAGCGGATCCTTCGGGCAGCCGCCGGAAGGCCTGGTGCGTTCGCCAAGGCGGTGCAAGCGCTGCCGAAGAACGTGTTGTCCGAACTGGCGAGCGGCAAGTTCAAGTCGGTGAACGTACCGACGATTCCCGAGGGCCTGATGCCGCCTCCGCGCGCAGAGGAGAAGCAGCATGGCTGAGAGAATCAAGCTCGATCCGGATGACGCGACGCCGATGTCCGCGTACATGCAGCTCGTCTGCCAAGACGCGAACATGTATCCGAAAGGGGATTGTCTGCCATGCGGCGCGACGATTCGCATGGGATTCTTCTTCGATGCATTCGGCAGAAATCGCGATATCGATGACAAGTCGAGCTCGCAATACTCGAACATCTGCCGTTTGTGGGAAGCGCACCGCGACAACGACGACCGGCATCGGCCAGTCAATCAGTTCTGGTTCCGTTTCTATTATTCGGGTCTCGGTACTCCGCTCAACGAGTCGGCCAAGGCCAATGAGTGGATCAATGCGGGCGTAGCCGCAGCCAAGATGGGCGGCAAGAAGGCGATGAGCGGGGCGCAGGCGGTTGCCAAGTCTTTCACGCGCGTCAATACGCCTCTCAAACAGGCCGGCGTGAAAAAGCGCGTCGACGACGTAAAGAAGCAGTTCATCGAGGGTTTTCTCGAGGGAGATTTTTCGCTTCGGCCAATCGATAAGGCATTTCAGGATCTTCGGAAGGATATCGAACGGCTTCCCGCTCAGGCGCGGCGCGTCATGAATGTGCTGAATGCGTCGCCTGACCGATATTGGGAACGCACCAAGGCTACCGGAACGCTGCTGTGGCGCAACGCGAAGAACGATTTCAAGAGCAACGTTAAAGGCGCCCCGATGAAGGCGGGCTGGGCGGTTGCGCGCAGTCTTTTTGTCGGTATAGCGATGGAGAACGCGCCGATCGTGCGTGACAATTCCGTCATGGCGAAGGCTTTCGGCACGGGTGTCGATACGCGGTTGATCGCAGCCAAAGACCAGTTCGAGGCTGCGTACCACGCGGTCAAGAAACAGATGCCGAAAGTTCGGGCCATCGAGGTATCGGTGTTCGGCGCCGACCGGGGGTGCGTGCTCGCGCGTGCGTTCATCAACGATCTGGCGGAGAAATACAAGCGCAGGGACGACATGGATCTCGCAATTGACGGCGTATCGATTCAGATCAAGTTTGTCGGACTGCTCGATGCCGTTTCGTCTGCCATGTCGGAAGAGACGGGCGAGCTGATCGGCATGGTGCCGTATCTGGGAATGATCAAAACCAGCTACAAGGATCGAGCACTCGGAATACCGGCCAGTGTGCAGCGCTGTGTTCATTTCGCGGCGGCGCACGAGATGCGCTTTTATCAGCGTCTCGACAGTCTCGAGAAGACCCGTGGCGAGCAATTCCTTTATCCGGGTACGAGTTGCGATGTCGTAGGCGGCGCGCCCACGGGGTCGCTGGGTTTCAACGCCGAATTGATGCGGATTCCTCTGCGAGACATGCTGCTGGAAGCATTGAAGGCGGGTGCCGTCATGGATACGATGGAGGACCTGCGGGACAAGAAGCCGGACACCTTCCGGAAGTTCACGATCGCACAACCGATCAACGTGGACGGCAAGCAATACCGCATCAAGCAACTGGTCGACGCGTACTACGCGCTCGTGCCTCGCAAACCTGGTGCCGACTTCGTTCCGCACGCCAGGGTATTCATGCGCTGGATTGCTGCTCGTTACATGGACCCGGAATTCCGTCGCACGATTTCGGATCCGGTTGCCGACTGGAAGCGCAACACGGCCGACGCCGACCTGCAGCGCAAGACGACGAAGTCGCAGCTCGACTGGGAACTGCAGCGGCAAGGCATCAACATGAGCATGGTGGCCAGTCGCAGCCAGGCGGATCAGGAGAAGCTGCGGGGGATGAAGGCTGCGAGCGACGCGGCGCAAAAACGCTATGAGCAGCTAGTCGCGGAAGCGCCGAAGGATTACTCGACGGTCTGGGAGCGGCTTGAGAGAGAAGCGGCAAAGAAGCTGCGTCGCGCGCCATACCAGGACGGTCTGAAGCAAGCCGCGGAGCGCATTCGAAATCTGCCGGAGACGTGGGATTCCGACAACAAGGCCAGCGCGGCCGCGGTTGAGGCGGCCATGCTGCCAGAAGCTGAAATGGAGCTCGTGTCGGCCTGGAAGGAAGGTATCGAAGGCAAGCATCCGCTTCCGCCAGACGTCATGGTGCTATTTGACATGCTGGTCCACGACACGTTGTTGACGAGCTGGCAGGATCACGTGCTGGCACCGTCGCTATACTTCCGGACGCGCGACAAGGATACGTTCGGGGCGAGCAATCTCGCAAAGGAAGCGCAGCAGCGCAAGAAAGATGATCTCGCAGCGGCGCGTATCGAACAGGCAGCCAAACAGAGTCAGGAATGGGCGCGGGGATACAAGGGCGGCGCAACGCCCCCCGTTCATTGAACCGGTGATGCGGACGAGCGCGCTTGTCTTAGTGTGTCGGAGACATGCGCTTCCCGCCGATGCGGATGATTGCTCCCACGTAAGGCAGTCTGCCTCCGGATAATTCGCGGCAATCAACTTGTCGACTGCAATGCGAACGGTCTGTGGTGTCGCATCATCATGATCGAGCCGGATTCGTTTCGATCATTAGGTCCGGCCGTGCCCATTCTCCTCTCGTGATGCTGGCAATAGCCCTGTCGCAATCGGCGGCACCGAAACTGCTTGAAACCGGTCGGTCCCGAGCTCCTTCGTAACAGCAGCGGGCAGGGTTGCAACCGCCTTCGCGAATGCTCCCGGCTTCCCTTTGCACGACTCGATCAGCTTGTGCACCTCGGGGTGCGCATCGAACCGCGGATTCACCAGCAGCACGTAATACGCGTATTGCTCGAGATCACTGCGGTTGGTAAAGCGGTACTTGAGCCATGCTTGCGCGACAACTCTCGAAATGCGACGGTGCAGCTGCGCGTCATTGTCCTCATACCTCTTTTCCAGCCGGTTTGCGTAACGTTTCGTCAGGTCGCGTGACACGTCCACGATCGGCAATCGCGTACTTCCCAATATCTGGCCAGGAAAGGACAGTTCGACATGGCGGTCCGGATAGAAATGCACTTCGAGAATGCGTGAACCGATTGAATCGGGCACCGCGGCCGGCGGCAACGACACGCTCGTCTCGCCCTGCTGCTTCTTTACCTGCTCTCCCGGCCGCCAATCGTCCGCGTCGTAATAAATCCACTGAACCTTGAATTCGGTTCCTTTCAGCAGGTAACAGCAGGTGATGCTGCCTTCACCGGTGCCGGGTTCCAGATCGCCACCACCACGTGCCTTGTTGCCGAATTGATCAGTGATCGTGAATCGAACCAGGTTATACGGCAAGTAGTTCAGGGCCTCCGTTGAAACGCTGGTGTACGTAGGTTCGGTCTTGCTGCACGCAGCTATCGAGACGAACATCATGCTTGCGGCAGCGACTCGCAGCGCAGTCGACAATCGTTCGCCGGTCCGACGGGTGTCTCGATAGCGAGGAGCGGCCGCTATGCATGTTTGAGCAGCCGGTTGTATCAAATCAGGCATCGGCAGTCTTTGCATTGGCACGGCGGCACGCCGCCTGGAATGCACGAGTGCCTCACTGATTTGACGGAGCAACGAACGAAGGCTCTTGGGGAATACCTGAAACAGGCACATGATCAGTGAATGGCGATTCTCGCGCTACACACCACGGCGATCAGCCGCGTCACATGTGCGGAGGCAGCCAAGCAGAATCCGAAACCAGTCTTTCCGTATGCGTCATGAACCGCTGACGCGACCGCATGTTCGCCGCGTTCTGCGCTTTGCCGCGTTCCTTTTGCGCTCCTCAATCCACGGCAGCAGCGAAATACCCGCCGCACACAACACCAACCCGCCGACCACAGCGAACAGACCGAATCCGATTTCCCGTACCCACGCCCCGCCCACCACCGCGTCGTTTCGCCGGGCAATGCCCGGAAACATCGACGAAACGCGCAGGCCGTCGTTCGCAGCCGCGCTGCAATACGTCTTCGTGAACGCGACAAACTGTTCGCGGCTGATGTTCGAGGCGGCCGAACGCGAATACACCGGTGACCCGGCAGGCTGCCACGTCGTATCGTACTGCTGCGTCTGTCCCGCGCCATAGCGGAAGACGGCGCGCGCCTCCCACGTCACACTGGATTTGCCATATCGCAGAGACAACTCACATCGCTCGACAATGGCGGGGACGTGAGGCCACGCACGAGCGCGAACGAGGATGGCCGAATTGATCGTGGCAGCTGCACCCGCCAGCACGAGGAAGCCACCGGCGAACAGAAGAATGGCCGACCGAAAGCAGCGCAGTGCGTATTTCACTGGAATATGGCTGGATTCAGTAGTCTGTCGGCGCCGGCGACCGGCGCGTTGATACAGCGGAGCAGATGGGGCCTGCGCAATCCGCGGAACGCGTCTACCGGTATCCTGCCCCCGGTTCGCCATGTCGCGGAATCGCCGCTTACTGCCCCACCCGAAACTCGATCCGTCGATTCCTCGCCCGTCCCTCCGCCGTATCATTCGGCGCAATAGGCTGATCCGGCCCGACCCCCGTCGTCGTCATCTGCTGCGGCGGGATGCTCTTCGTGATCAGATATCCCTTCACCGCATCCGCGCGCGCCTGGCTCAGCGCGATGTTCGACGTCCGGTTCCCCGAGTTGTCGGTGTGGCCGATGATGTCGACCGTGCGGTTCTGCAACTTCGACAGCGCGGCGGCCATCTGATCGAGAATCTGCCTGCCTTGCGGCGTGAGCGTCGCGCTGCCCGTCTCGAACTCGATCGTGCGGTTCGCGAGCGTCTGGTCGAGCAGCCCCTGTTCGGAGGCCGACACGCGCAGCCCGTTCTTGATCGTATACGTCGGGTTCAGCGTGTTCGCCATGTCGCTCGCGAGCTGCTGGCGCTGCGCTTCGTTGTGCACCTCGCCCTTCACCTCGATCTGCGTGCCGTTGATCTTCAGCTGGCCCTTGCTGATCTGCTTGAGCTGCGCGCCGAGCAGTTTCTGCACGTTCGCGCTCCAGTTCGGCGGCGTCGCGACGTCGCCGACCTCGATCTGGTCGACGACGTTCGCCGCGCCGTAGGTGTCGCGCAGCTTCTGCAGCACGGCGGCCTTGGTCGCCTCGTCGGGCACCTTGCCGCCGGCCACCACCTGGCCGGGCGTCGCGTTCGCGGGCGGCGGCGCGATCGTGCCGGCCGTGCCGTGCACCACCGTGCCGGACCCCGCGGCCGGTGCGGCGGCGGGGTTGGAATTCGCGGGCAGGGCGGCGGTCGCGACCGTGCCGTTGCCGACCGGCGTGACGGTCGCACCGCCCGTATTTTGCGCGTAGGCCGCGCCGCTGCCGACGAGGCCGGCGGCGACGAGGGCGGCCACGAAGCGCGAGAAGCGCGCGCGGCGGATGTGAATCGTGCGTTGCATCCGGTCAGCCTCCGATGAACGCTTCGCGGAATGCGTCGATGGCGACGCGCAGCGAGAGTTGCGGTTGGTCGAGGTAGCTGACGAGCTTGCTGATCTGGTGATCGTTTTGCGCATGGGCGTCGATCCACTCGGGATCGTCGATGTCGATGTTGTGGGCGGCGTAGGTCTGCGGGTCGACGACGCTCAGCAGCGTCTTCGAGGACGCGCCGTTGAAGCCGATGATCAACCGCTCGCGCTCGGCGATCGAGCCGATGAAGATGGCGAGCTCGAAGTCGGCCTGCGCGACGAACGGAGCGATCAGTTCGAGCCAGAACGCGGCGACGAGGCTGCGGTAGAACGGATCGACCGGCAGCGGCAGCGTGAGGCCGCGTTCGATGTGCGACGAACCGCTCTGCATCACGGGCCGCAACAGCGAGCCGAGCGCGAGCATCGCGCCGCGCAGCCGGACCGGATGGCCGCTTTCGAGCAGCATCTGCTGCAGGCCGTACAGCGACTGGTGTTCGATGAAGTCGTTGAAGGTGCCGTCATGCGACGTGCCGGGGCCGCCGACGTCGATCGGCACCTGCGTGTCGCCGAGCGCCTGCAGCGCGCCGGGCGGCTCCTCCTTGGCCAGCAGCGGCGGGATCTGCGCGGCGACGCGCGACCACAGCCGCGCGAACGCGAGCGGGCTGCGCGCGAGGAACGCGAGCGGCCGGTCGACTTCCAGCGCGGTCGCGCCGAGGAACGGGAAGCGGCGCATCGACACGTCGTGGCTCGCGACCATGTGGCCCGCGATCGCGAGCTTGCTGCGCGAGCCGAGGAACGCGAAATGCATCGGCTTCGCATCCTCGTAGACGATCTTCCAGCGCGGATCTTCCGCGAGCAGTTCCAGCGCCTGCGCGATCCAGCGATCGAGCGTCTGCAGCAACTGCGGATTGTGCGGGCTCTTCACGAAGTCGCCGCGCGACGGAATCTTGCCGAAGTAGGCGATCTGCGCCTGAACGGTTTGCGTCATTGCGCCCCCTGTGCATTCGTTGCGGTGGCGGCCGTGACGGCCGGTGCCGCGGCCGGCGCGCCGTTGCCGGCCTGCGTCGCGTTCTGTGCCGCGCCCGCGCTCGCGTCGGCGACCGACGACGGCAGCTGCAGGCCACGCAGGCTCTGCTGCTGCGGCTGGTCGCCGCCGCCGCCCGTCGGCTGCGACGTGCTGATGATACGCATCGTCACCGACACGTTCACGCTGCCCTGGACCCACGTGAGGTCGAAGGTGCCGTCCGGGCGGCGCTTGCGCTGCGCGGAGTTGATCAGCTTCTCGAGACCGTAGCGGCCCGGCTCGTTGACGAGCTGCACCGTGCGGCCGTCGAAGGTCGTCGCGGACAGCGTCGCGCCCGGCGAACCCTGCGGGTTCGGCCACACGAAATTGGTCCACTGCGGCGGCGTGTTGCGGTAGCGCAGTTGCTGGCCGTCGATCGCGATCGTGTATTCCGTCGTGCCCGTGCTCGGCTGCGGCAGGATCTGGAACACGGTCTGCGGTTCGGCCGCCGCGGCCGCGCCGCCTGCGGCGCCGCCGGCGAGCGGGGCGACCCAGCGCGCGAAGCCGTTCGTGAAGTCAGGCGTGAGGCCGATGCCCATGTCGCCCCACGTGCGGGCCGCGAGCGTGTCGCCGCGGCGCACCGCGAGCGGGCCCAGCGTCGTGCCGACGAACTTGGCGATCGCACCGTCCGGGCCGAACACCTGCGCGATTTCACCTGCGCCGGCCTCGACCTTCGCATTCGCGGCGAACGGGTACTTCGTCGCGAGCGAGCTCTGGAACGGCTGGTAGACCTGCGCGTTCCACACCTTGTTGACTTCGGCGCTGGCCGGCTGGATCACCACCGAGAACGCCTGCATCAGCGGGCGCACCAGCAGCGGACGCAGCGACTTGCGTTGCGAATCGGTGAGGCCGGTCAGCATCTGCTCGTCGACGAACTTCAGCGAATCGGCGAGTTCCGAGCCGTTGCCGTCGAGCGTCTGCTGCATCAGCTGGCGCGCGCCGGGGCCGGGGTCGCCCTGGTTCTTGATCACGTTGAAGCGCGTGCGCACCTTCGACAGCGAATCCATGTAGCCCTTGAGCATCGACGTGCCGTCGTGCGTCGCGACGATCCGCGCGAGCCCGATGAACTCCTGGCCGATCGGACCCATCGGCACCTCGGCCGGATTGCCGTTGATGTCGATGTTCGCGGCCGCCATCTGGCCGGCCTGCGAGCGCGTGAACAGTTGCTTGACCCAGTTCACGACACCCGTCTGCGCCTTCTTGATCGTCACGTTCGCGAGCGACGGGTTGTCCCACGACGTCTGGTCGTACGCGGTCTCGAGGATCTTGCGGATCGGCGAATCCTGCGGGTCGCCGAGGCGGTTCATCCCGTCGACGGCCTGGCCGAAGCTGCTGAAACCCTGCACCGCGATGCCCTGCATGAACTTCTGCCAGTGCTGCGCGTACTCGGTCTTGTACATCCCGACGAGGGTCTTCTGGATCTGCTCGGGGCTGCCTTCCAGCGTCAGGTCGTCCTGCGTCGACGTGTTCAGCACCCAGTCCTTCGCCTGCAGCTCCTTGGTCGCCGCGTCGCGGATCGCCGGCTGCACGTAGTCGAACCATGCTTCACGCGTGAACGTGCCCGGAATCGCGTAGCTGCCGGCGACCAGCCCCTGATTGCCGTCGCCGACGATGCGCGCGATGGTCATCGGCGCGAAACGGGTCGACGCGCGCGCCTTGATTTCCTCGTAGACGCGCTGGCGGGCCGGCATGCCGCGCACGACGCGGCGCAGGTTCTCGCGGGTCTGGTCGACGAGCGCGAGGTTCGCGTCGATCATCGGCCAGTCGTCGTCGGTCACGCGCGACAGATAGAACGAGATCATGCGCTCGGCGCTCTTGATCATCTCGTCGCGCGGCATGTTGCCGCGATTCGTCTCGAGCCAGCCGCGCCAGAAGCGGGCGAGTTGGTCGGTCAGGTGCGCCTGTTCGACATGACGCTTGTCGGACAGCATCAGGTAGGTCTTCAGCGCGTTGTACGCGTCCTGCACGTTGGTCGGCGACGCGTCGCTGTACAGCCCGCCCTGCGGCGCGGCCGGCTGTTGCGGCGCGGCGGCCGTCGCGGCGGATGCGCCTTGCGCGGCGCCTGCCGGCGGTGCGGCGCCCGGCGGGTTCGTCGAGACCGGCAGCGCGCCGCCCTGCACGGCACCCGATTCGGGCGGGCGCGTCATCGGGACGAGCTGTTCGGGGTGCGCGTTCACGTCCTTCATGAACGACGCGAGGTTCTGCGAGACCGGCGCGAGCAGGATCTGGCGCACGCCGTTGTAGTACTCGGTCAGCAGATGCTGCTCGAGACGGTCGCCCTGGTACAGGCCGAGCGACACCGATACCGGCTTGTCGCGGCGGAACTGCTCGAGCTGTTCGATACGGTCTTCCAGGATGTCCATCGCCTGCAGGCGCGACTGCAGGTCGTTGCGGCCCTGCTGAAGGCGCGTGACGTTGTCGAGGTCGGCCTGCACGTTCGCGACGAGCTGCTGGTTGCCGATCGTCGACCAGGTCCAGCCGCCGAGGGCGAGCGCGAGGGCCGCGACGAAGCCGAAGAAGGTCGCGTAGCGCAACCGGGTCTTGGTCGGGCTCGCGAACTGGCGCACAGTCTGGCGATCCGCGAAGATCACCTTGGAGAACAGGTCGCGCAGGAAGAAGCCGTTCTTCGAGAACGCGCTGTGCGGCTTCGGCAGCGCGCTCGCGTCGAGGCCGAAGCGGTGCGCGATGCGCTGCGCGGCGGCGCTGTTGGTTTCGCCTTCCTGCAGCGCGCTGGTGAAGTAGAAGCCGCGGAAGATCGGCTTGTACTGGAACGGGTTGTTCTCGAACAGCGTCGCGAGGAACGCGCGCAGCGACGGCTTGATCGTCGAGAATTCGAGCGGGAAGCTCAACTGGCCGGGCGACAGCTGGTTGCCGCGCGACAGCGACAGCTGCGCGACGCTGATTTCCTTCAGCCCTTCGTACAGTTCCTCGAAGCGCTCGTCGAACAGCGCGACCACGTCACGCTTCTCGTCCGGTTCGTAGGGCAGGGTGGCGCCCCACACGCGGTCGTACTCGTGCTTGTCGCTGCTGCTGAAGAATTCGGTGAAGCCGGTGATCAGGTCGGCCTTCGTGAACATCACGTAGACCGGCGCGAACACCTCGAGCTTTTCCGTGAGCTCCTGAACGCGCTGACGGAGGTTTTTGGCGAGGTTGATCGCAAATTCGGGGCGGTTGCCGGTGAGTTCGGCGATGCTCGCGGTGACGATGATGCCGTTGATCGGCGCCTTCGGACGGTAGCGCTTGAGCAGGCCGAGGAAGCCGAGCCATTCGCTGCGGTCTTCCTCGTGCACCGAGTAGCGGCCGGCCGTGTCGAGCAGGATCCCCTCGGTCGTGAAGAACCAGTCGCAGTTGCGCGTGCCGCCGATGCCGTGGATCACGGCGCTGTTCTTGTCCGCGAACGGAAACTGCAGGCCGGAGTTCAGCACGGCGCTGCTCTTGCCCGCGGCCGGGTTGCCGATCACGATGTACCACGGCAGTTCGTACAGCGCGGAGCCGCCCGACACCTGGCCGATCTTCGACGTCTTGATCGTCTTCACCGCGTCGGACAGGCGCGTGCGCAGCACGTCGAGGTCGGCGGTCTTCGAGTCGGGCGCGAGCGCGGCCGCGGCCGGCGCGGCGATCTTGCCGGTTTCCGCCTGCTCCTCCAGCACCTGGCCGAGTTGCTGGTTCGCGCGCTTCACGCGCCAGCGGCGCCACAACGCGACGCCGAGCCACAGCACGAGGATCGCCGCGAAGGCGAGCGCCGCCCACAGGAGCGGCAGCTGCAGCATGTCGGCGACGATGAAGAGAATCGCCGCTAGCGCGACGATCCCGACAATCGAGAGCGTACGCGGATGAGTCAGCACGTTGAGGATGCGTTGCATAGGACGTTCAGGTTCCGGTGCGATTCAGTGAGGCGACGCAGGCGCGCCGAGCGGCAAGGGTGGCGCTGCGATGTGTCGCCATGCTGTCAAACGGGATGAAGGAGGCTGGCATCAATGCGCCCGCGGCATCGGAGAAGGCGCGCGCAATAACGAAAGGACGCTGTGAGAATTAAAACGGATGCGGCGGCCTGAAAAAATCGCGCACCGGAATGCCCGATCGATTGCGCCGCCCAAATCGTTTCCTGCCGGGTGATTAAAAAGCCCCATGCCGCCCTCATTATTTGTTGTCCGGCAGCCGTGACTAGCTGCCGCGTCCCAGTTTAAAACCGGGTTTATGGTATTCCACGTGCCCGAGATCCATCATCTTCCATCGGCCTCCCCAGGTCAGTCCGACCTGCTCGGCAACCTGACCGTACAACTGGTAGCCGCGCATCGCCCAGGGATCTTTCTCGGAAATGACCAGCTTGCCGTCGCGCAGGAACGCGTTGTCCGCCGCGAGCCCGAACTGGTGATAACTCTGGAAGGCCGCCGCATTGGTCACGTTGGTGCCCATCTGCGCGAGCCGGTTCTGCCGTTCCGGACTCCGATAACCTTCCAGCAGCGCCATCTCGTAACCATATTGTTCGTGCATGATCTTGTAGACCAGCAGCAAACGCGTACGGAAATCGGGATCCAGCAGGTTCCAGTCGCGGCTCGCATCCTTCAGCGCCGGCCGCACCTGTTCGACTTCCTTCGTGGCAAAGACTTCCGGCGGCAACGGCGGCGGCGGCACGAGTTGTTCGCCCTGCAGCAGCGCGGCGATCTTCTCGTCTGGCACGCGCGCCGTGTCGTCGTACTGAAATAATTGCCGACCGCGTAACGCAATGGCCACCAATGGCGGCGTCGCAAGAATACCTGCCGACACCATAATCATCAAGCGCCGCCGAACCAGTAAATTTTGCACGCCACTTAATGCGCCGCGCGTCGCGGTTGCCGATTTAACAATTTGACTGCGCGTGCGTGCGGCGCGATCGTTCGCGCGGCGCGTCATGCGGCCGTGAAACTGGGCGACCGATTCGAAAACGGTCGCCCGGATACCCGGTAAAAGCAACAGGGCCGCGACCGCGACGGCAAGGGCGAAATAGGCGACGAGTGCGACGGCAATCAAGGAAATCCCCGGAAATTGGAATTGATTGTGTTTTGCAATGCTTGCTCTTAGAATCAGGCTGCCTTGAGAGGCCGGGCTATATTATCGCGGTGAATTAAACCAGGATTCAATGAGACGCTGAATGAGTGCGCCGGAAAATTCAAATTCGAAAACCCCGCCCAGCCTGCTGTCCGATACCAAACCGGCAGGCGGGGGCGGGCCGCAGCAATCGCGCATTCTCGCGAATCTGGAAGGACGTGTCACGCCGCCAGCCGAGGCCCCGCGCCGTTCGCTGAAGGGGCCGATCGCGGCCGTCGTCGCGCTCGTGGTCGCCGTCGGCGGCTGGGGCGCCTGGCGCTGGCAGCAGCAATCGGGCGAGCAGGCCGTCGTGGCCGCCGCATCCGTGCCGGCACCGGTGAAGGCCGAGACGGCCAGCGGTGCCGCCGCGCAGGTCGCGCAGAATGCAGCGTCGGCCGCGCCCGCCGCGCAACCCGCGACGATCGTCAATGACGATGCCGCGTCCCAGACCGTTGCGTCCGCATCCTCTGCGTCAGGCGCGGACAGCAGCCGCTTGTCGCGCGCGCTCGCGAGCGGTGCGGACGATGCGTCGGGCGCAGCCACGGCAGGCGCCGCCGCCACGACGGCCGCCGCAGCAGCAGCGGCGACGAAAACGGCGAAGGCCGACACCGCGAAGGGCGACAAGGTCGCCGCACGCGGCAAGGCCGATGCGAAGGCCGAAACGAAGGAGGCCCGCAAGCACCACAAGGAACAGCAGGCGGAGCTCGCGCAGGCGAAGAAGCGTCGCGAAGCGACGACCCGTACCGCGAGCGCGAAGGCGGCCGGCAAGGATGATCCGGATGCGGATCTGCTCGCCGCGCTCGTCGCACGCACGAAGCCGGCTGACAAGAAGGCCGCCGCACAGAAGGGGCAGGCCGTGCCGACCAAGACGGCCGCCACGACGGGCGGTTCGCTCGCATCGCGCGTGAAGGATTGCTCGGAGCGCGGTTTCTTCGAGGATCAGCTGTGCCGCTGGCGCGTCTGCGACGGCCACTGGGGCAAGGATCCGGCCTGCCCGACCGCCGCGCAGTCGGAGCCGCGGCAGTAATCCACGGCTTCGCGCCGGCCCGCCCATCGCACATGCGCCGCCCAATGGGCGGCGCGTTGCTTTTTGGGATCGGCTGGCGAGGCCGGGACGGGCATATGTGACAGTGTCACGAGAACGTCACATACGTCGGGCATACGTTTCGTTTCATTTCCCGGCGTGGCGCCGCGATGCGCGATGCGCGGCGCGGCGCGCGCCGCACGACCTTCGACACGATGGACCTGATCGTACAGACTTACGGTGCCGATACGTCCGGCATGGTGTGCGGATTCCGCTTCGTCCCGGGCGGAGCGGGCGTGATGCTCGACGCCGAAGCGGCCGCGGCATGGCTGCGCACGTGCCGCGAGCGCGATGCGAGCGCATCGGACGATTTCGTCTGGCTGCATTTCAATCTCGCGCACGGCGCGAGCGAGCGCTGGATGCGCACCCACCTCGGATTGCCCGACAGCTTCTTCGAATTCCTGCACGAAGGGTCGCGCTCGACGCGCATCGAGCAGGAGGACGGCGCCTTGCGTGCGATCGTCAACGACGTGATGTTCAACCTCGAGCTGACGCCGTCGGAAATCGCGACGCTGTTCGTCCACGTCGAACGGCGCATCATGGTCACCGCGCGGCTCAAGCCGCTGCGCTCGGTCGACACGCTGCGCGCGGGCGTGCGCGACGGCGAGCGGTTCCGGTCGCCGGTCGAACTGCTCGTGCACCTGCTGCACGACCAGGCCGACCTGCTGATCCAGATCATGCGGCGCACGAGCGTCGACGTCGATCGCATCGAGGATCGCTTCCTGTCGCAACGGCTCACGTCGAATCGCGTCGAACTCGGCGCGATGCGCCGCACGTTGACGCGCCTGCAGCGCATGCTGGCGCCCGAGCCCGGCTCGATCTTCCGGCTGCTCGCGAAACCGCCCGCGTGGTTGCATCCCGAAGACGTGCAGGAGTTGCGCGAGTCGACCGAGGAGTTCTCGCTCGTGCTCGCCGATCTGTCGGGGCTCAACGAGCGGATCAAGCTGCTGCAGGAAGAGATCGGCTCGCGGCTCGACGAGCAGAACAACCGGACGCTGTTCACGCTGACGCTCGTCACCGTGATCGCGCTGCCGATCAACATCGTCGCGGGCTTCTTCGGGATGAACGTCGGCGGCGTGCCGTTCTCCGAGAACAAGCACGGCTTCTGGCTGATGGTGCTGCTCGTCGCGGGCTTTACCGCGCTCGCCGCATGGTGGGCGTTTCGTCGGCGCGACGATCGCTAGCCCTTGCCGGTGCGGCGCGAGCGGACCCGACAAAAAACAGGCCCCGCATGTGGGGCCTGCCGAAGGACGTGAGCATTTGAACGCCGGCCGGCGCCGCGAACCGCGCGGCACCGGCCGGCCGGACAACGTTACTGAACCAGCGTCTTGCGCGGCTTGAACATGCCCTGATAGCGCAGCGACGGACGTTCCTTCGCCGTCGGCGCGATGCCGCCGAAGCTCGGCGTCTGGCGCAGCTTCATCGCGGCCGGCGAAGCGACCGAGCCGATCGACGTCGAACGCGAAGCCGGCGCGAGGTTGTTCGCGACGAGCAGCGCGGCCTCGCTCTTCAGGTTCGCGAGCAGCACCGGATCGGTCGAGCCGTTGACCTGCGTGAGCAGGCCGCTCCACGCGGCGTCGCTGTAGTTCACGACGTAGTAGTCGAGACCGCTCGGATCGGCGACCACGCCCGTGCAGCCGTCGATTCGCGTCTGCGCCTGCGTATCCTTCAGCGCGAGCGTCGTGTGTTTCGCGAGACCCTGGCCGTACGCGAGCGTGATCGGCACCGTCCATTGCAGGCCCGGATACGCGTTCTTGTTCGGGAACGGCTGCTGTTTGAGCGTGACGATCGTCTGGTTCTTCGTCATGTCGCACTGCGTGTCGAGCGAGATCAGCGGCACACCCGTCTGGCGCACGTAGCTGTCGCCGATCGGGCCGACCGACTGGCCGCTCGCCTTCGACAGCGCATCCCACAGGCGCTTCGGCGTGCCGTTGCCGAACGAGTAGTCGACCAGATACTGCTGCAGGCCCTGGCGCAACGTCTGCTCGCCGAGATAGTTCTCGAGCGTCTTCAGCACGTGGCCGCCCTTGTCGTACGTGAACGCGCTCGCGCTCAGCACGAAGTCGTTCGACGCCCAGTCGTTGAAGTTCGGCGCGACCGGGAACGCGTTCGGGCCGATGTCGCGATTGATCACGCGGTACTTGTTCTTCACCTGGTCGAGCCAGCTGAACTCGTCGGGGAAGAACTGGATCGTCGTCTTCGTCTCGAAGAACGTCGCGAACGACTCGTTGAGCCAGACGTTGTCCCACCAGTCGGTCGTGACGAGGTCGCCGAACCACTGGTGCGCGACTTCGTGCGTGAGCACCTCGTTACCGTAACGCGACATCGGCTGGCCCGGCTGCGGCAGGATGTCGTCGGCGAACTCGAGGATCGACCCCCAGTTCTCCATCCCGCCGAAGTTCAGGTCCTTCTGCTCCTTGAACGCGTCGTTCGCGGCGACCGTGTCGAACTTCGTCAGCGGCAGCGGGATGCCCGTGTAGCGGTAGTAGTAGTCGAGCGCCTGCTTGGTGCGGTCCATCGCGGGCTTCGCCCAGTCGCTCATGCCCGGCGGCGTGAACACGCGCAGGTGCAGGCCGCCCTTGCCGCCCGGCAGCGGGCTCGAGAAATCGTCCTCGTAGGTGTCGAACATGCCGCCGCCGAAGAACAGCAGGTACGACGGCATCGGCGGGGTCTTCTCGAACTGCACGAGCTTGTAGCCGCCGCCGACGTTGGTCGACGGCTTCTCGGCCGCGTTCGACACGACGCGCCAGCTTTGCGGCACTTCGGCCGTCACTTCATAGGTCGGTCGGAACGCCGGCTCGTCCCAGCCCGGGAACCACTGGCGCGACAGGTTGGTTTCGCCCTGGGTGAGGATCGCGCCGCTCGTCTTGCCGTCGGTACCCTTCAGGTCGACGCGGAACACGCCTTCCGCGGCCGAGCAGCCCGGATACGGATCGTCGCCGCAACTGCCGCCCGTCTGCGTGGCCGGATCGTCGTACGACTTGAAGTTGATGATGCCAGACCACTCCATGTGCAGCGAATAGTTGCCCGGCGCGATCGTGCCGGCGACGGGGCGCAGCTGGTAGAAGTCGCCCTTGTCCTGCGGCGTCGCGATCAGCTGGATGTTGCCCGGCTGCAGCGTGATGCGGCCGTTCGTAAACTTGATCCGGTGGCCGGCGATCACGATGTTGTTGACCGGCTTCAGCACCTTGATTTCGACGTCGGCGCGCCCGTCGAACGCGTCCAGCGCGTCGTTGGGGCGGAACCACAGCCGGTAGTTGACCGGCACCACGGTGTCCGGCAGCTCGACGGGCGACACGCTCTTGTCGACGTTGGAGGCACTCGGCGGCGTGTTGGCGGCGGGCGCCGAGCCCGAGTGCGGCGCGCCGGCGGAGCTGAGCGCGGAAGCCGAGCCCACGCCGCCGTCGTCGCCGCCGCAACCGGCGAGTGCGAGTGCGGCGACCAGCGGTAGATAACGCATCTTGTGAATGTTGATCGACATGACTGAAACCTCGATTGTTGAAAGAATCGTTCAGTGCTGCGAAAACGCCGGCAAAGAAAATCCCTCGCCGTTAATCAGCGGCGATGAGAAATGCCAATGGCGGATTATTCGAAAAGACGGTCGGCCGACTACGTGAAGGTAATCATCGTTTACTGCCCCCTCTGTGTTTCCGGATGTCGGTTAACTTGCCGGTTCAAAATGGCCGTGCGCGTGTTGTACTGAATTGATTTCGCGCGCACGACACGCGGCCGCCCGCCCTGCACGGGCGTGCATTCCCTTTGAACCGACGACCCACGGGGCTGGCCGTACCAGGCCGCCGGACGGAAGGACGGCGTGTCGCCGTTCCGTAAAATCGCCGTCATGCGGCATCAAGGTTTGTCGGCCTGCTCGAAGGATGCGTAAATATACTTGATGGTTTTGGGTTAAGGAAACGAAAAAATTAGAAAGTGGCTCGATTGAGTTTTTTGTGTGCCATTGAATGCCGGCAGGAATTAATTCACTTTCCGTTTAGCTGCCGCTTTCCGTAGTTTTAATCTATTAACGATCTCGGCGCTGCGCGAAAACTACGAACTCCGGGGTGGCGGGGGCGCGCTCGGTACAATGCATCGACGACCTGTCGATCGATTGCCGCAAGGAGGCCAGCCGATGCCACGAGCCCTGTTCCTTATCGCGCCGCTGCGCGCCGTGTTGCTGCTGTTCGCCGCCGCCTTCGCGCTCGGCGGTTGCGCGGGCTTCACGCGCGAGCCCGTGAGCGTGTCCGTCGCCGGGCTCGACCCGCTGGTCGGGCAGGGTCTCGAGATGCGCTTCAGCCTGAAGCTGCGCGTGCAGAACCCGAACGACGCGCCGATCGAATACAACGGCATTTCGGTCGCGCTCGACCTGAACGGCACGCCGTTCGCGAGCGGCGTCAGCGATCGCCCAGGCGTCGTGCCGCGTTTCGGCGAGGCGGTGATCGACGTGCCGGTTTCGGTGTCGGCGTTCGCCGCCGCGCGGCAGGCGTGGAACCTGCCCGGCGCGGCGGCCAGCGGCGAGTTGCCGTACGCGCTGCGCGGGCGGCTCGCGGGCGGTGCGCTGGGCACCGTGCATTTCCGCGACGCGGGCACGTTGCGCATGCCGGCGACGCCGGGATGGGGCGGGTAAGCGATGTGCCGGCGGGGCGGCCGAACGGTACCGGAGCCCGCGCTTTGCCGCGCGGGCAAAGCGCGGTATGGTGTGGTCCGCGCGGCCCACACCTGTAGCGCCGCCTGTCTGAAGCCAACCGTAGCCGAGCTCGCGTGACCGATTTCCCCGTTTTCCACTGGACCGACGCCGACGGCGCCGAACATGCCGTGCGCTGGCGCTCCGAAGCCGGCGTGCAGCCGCCGAAGCGCGCCGTGCCCGCTGACGACCGCCTCACCGCCGATGCCGCGTACCGCCTCGCGTGCGAGGGCACCGCGCTCGTCTGGCAGGGCGACTTCCAGAATGCGCGCCAGCTCGTGCAGGCGATGGCCCGCCGCGTCGAACGCAAGCCGAAGAAGGCGAAGGCCGCGGCCGGCGCCGACGCATTCAACCTGCACCGCCTCGCGCAATCGCAGCGCGCCCGCACGCTCGGGATGCTGCTGATCCCGCTCGATGCCGACTACACGATCCCGCTGCGCCGCGCGCCCGACGTGCGCGCCGCGTGCGAGGAAGCGTACGGGCCGGGCGGCGCGCCGTCGGTCGTGTCGCTGCGCGAACTGCTCGGTCTCGTCGGCGCGCACGAATGGCGCAAGAAGGGCGTGCCGATTCCGGCGCTCGGCGGCGCGCCGATCCATCCGCATTACGGCGTGTTCTCGCCGGTGCGCGGCGAATACGTCGAGCTCGTCGCGCGTGCGCCGCTGCCGGCGACGTCGCTCGCATTCGACATCGGCACCGGCACCGGCGTGCTCGCGGCCGTGCTCGCGTCGCGCGGCGTCGAGCGCATCGTCGCGACCGACCAGGATCCGCGCGCGCTCGCATGCGCACGCGAGAACATCGCGCGGCTCGGCCACGCCGATCGCGTCGACGTCGTCGAAGCCGACCTGTTTCCGGCCGGCCGCGCGCCGCTCGTCGTGTGCAACCCGCCGTGGGTGCCGGCCCGCCCGAGCGCGCCGATCGAATACGCGGTCTACGATCCCGACAGCCGCATGCTGCGCGGCTTCCTCGCCGGGCTCGCCGACCATCTCGAACCGGGCGGCGAAGGCTGGCTGATCCTGTCCGATTTCGCCGAGCATCTCGGCCTGCGGCCGCGCGACACGCTGCTGCAGTGGATCGATGAAGCCGGTCTCGTCGTGCTCGGCCGCGAAGACATCCGCCCCGCGCATCCGAAGTCGACCGACGCGGACGATCCGCTGCACGCTGCACGCCGCGCCGAGCTCACGTCGCTCTGGCGGCTCGGCGCGCGGGCCTGATCGCGCATTTTCGGTAAACTGTCGCCATTCCTCACGAATTCACGCCGCCGGGCCGTGGTCACCCGACCATGGCCCGGCGCCGCTTCACGATGTCGAACAAGACCTACGAAATCCGTCCGGAGCAGTCCGTCGAGCTGTTGAAGGAACTGCACATCCTGACCCGCGACGGCAAGCTGAATCAGGACAGCCGCCGCAAGCTGAAGCAGGTCTATCACCTGTTCCAGTTCATCGAGCCGCTGCTCGCGAGCGTGCAGGCCGACAAGGGCGCCGTCACGCTCGTCGATCACGGCGCCGGCAAGTCGTATCTCGGCTTCATCCTGTACGACCTGTTCTTCAAGCAGCAGCCGGGGCACGGCACGCCGGCGTTCGCGTCGCACGTGTACGGCATCGAGACGCGCGAGGAGCTCGTCACGCGCTCCACCGAACTCGCCGCGCGACTCGGGTTCGGTGGGATGTCGTTCCTGAACCTGTCGGTCGCCGACTCGATCACGTCGCCGCAGCTGCCCGAAACGGTCGATGTCGTGACTGCGCTGCATGCGTGCGACACGGCGACCGACGATGCGATCCGGTTCGCGCTCGCCAAGCGCGCGCAGCACATCGTGCTGGTGCCGTGCTGCCAGGCGGAGGTCGCGGGCGTGCTGCGCAGGAACAAGGGCAAGTCGCTCGCGAATGCGCTGACGGAAGTGTGGCGGCATCCGCTGCATACGCGCGAATTCGGCAGCCAGATCACCAACGTGCTGCGCTGTCTGCAGCTCGAGGCGCACGGCTACCAGGTCAGCGTGACCGAGCTGGTCGGCTGGGAGCACTCGATGAAGAACGAGTTGATCATCGCGCAGTACAAGAACCTGCCGCGCCGCAAGCCCGGCGAGCGGCTGAACGAGATCCTCGGCATGTTCGGGCTCGCCGAACTGAACGAGCGCTTCTTCGTGCCGGCGCCCGCGGCGGCGGACGACGAGGCCGTCGAGCCGGCCGCGGACTGAGGCCGACTGCGGTCGACTGACGCGCGCTGCCCGTCGGCCGCGCGGTAGCGGGCCGTCGCGCGACGCGTCAGACGTCGTCGCCCGGCCGGCGCATCCATTCACGCCAGCCGTCGTGGCCGAGGCGGCGCAGCGTTTCCTGGTTTTTCTCGTAGATCGCGGACGCGTCCGGAAACGCGTCGACCGCGCGCGCGATGCTGTCCTCGCGCAGTAGGTGCAGGATCGGATACGGCGCACGGTTCGTGTAGTTCTCGATGTCGTCGGCTTCGCTGCCTTCGAACCGGTACTCGGGATGGAAGCTCGCGATCTGCAGCACGCCGTCGAGCCGCAACTGCTGCACGAGCCGCTCGGCGAAGAACAGCGCATCGTTGTAGTCGACGAAATCCGCGAACGCGCGCGGATAGATCACGAGCGTCGTGTCGACCTGCTGCGGATCCGCCGCCTCGAGCGCGCGCAGCTCGGTTTCGAGGTCGGCGAGTGCGTCCTCGAGCGTCGTCGCTTCGCTGATCGCATAGCGCACCTGTTCCTTCACATAGACGCTCTTCGCGAACGGGCACAGATTGAGCCCGATCACCGCGCGCGCGAGCCAGTGCCGCGTGGCGGCGAGGATGTCGTCGTGCGAGTCGGGGCGGGTATCTGTCATGGCGAAGGCAATCGGGCGAAGCGGCAGCGAGGGCCGCATTGTAGCTGGAGCGGACCGGCGGGGTTCGGGCATGCGGCGCCCGTCACGCGCAGCCGGCTTCGATCAGCTGCGTGACCAGCGCGGGCGCGGTGCCGATCGGCGTTTCGCCGTGCCGGTAGGTCTGGCTGGCCGCGTAGATGCCTTCGACCACCAGCGCGAGCGCATCGGCGAGCGCTTGCGGCTGCCGTGCGCCGGCGCTTTCGCACAACGCGACGAGCCGCTTCATCAACTGTTCCTTGTTCTGCGCGACACGCTCGCGCGCCGGGTGCGACGCATCGGGGAATTCGGCCGCGACGTTGACGAACGGGCAGCCTCGATAGTCCTTCTGCGTCGCGCGCTCCGCGAGATCGACGAAATACTGGATCAACTGCGCCTTCGGCTGGCCCGGATGCTTCGCGATGCTCGAATCGAAGCGCTCGAAGAAGCACGCATCCATCCGTTCCAGATACGCGAGGATCAGCTCGTCCTTCGACGAGAACTGGCGGTACAGGCTCATCTTGTTGACGCCCGCGAGTTCCACGACCGCCTCGACACCGACCGCGCGCACCCCTTCCTTGTAAAACAGCTCCTCGGCGGCGCGCAGCAGGTGTTCGTGCGCCGCGGCCGCGGCGATCGGCCGGCGCGTGCGGCGTGCCGGCGGCTTGTTGACGGCCTCGATGCCCGACATGATGACCCTCGACTGCGTGATGGAATTGCTTGACATGTTACCGACTGGTAACTACGATCGCAACAAACTTGTGACCGAGCGGTAACAATGCCGGGCGGATCCACGGACAAATGCCAGGTGTCGGCCCGGGTCAGCCGATACAGCGTGCGGCGGAGGTGGCCTGGTGGTGAGGCGGGGCGGGCGCGCGGGCGCCGGGCCGCCAACTGGAGAGCGACAACATGAACTGGGCGGTGACACGAATCGGCGGGCGCTTCCACTACGGATGGCTCGCGGCGGCGGTGGTTTTCCTGATCCTGCTGGCGGCGGCCGGCACGCGCGCGACGCCAAGCGTGCTGATGGTGCCGCTCGAGCGCGAACTCGGCTGGAGCCGCGCGGCGATTTCGCTGGCGATTTCGGTGAACATCGCGCTGTACGGCCTGACGGGCCCGTTCGCCGCCGCGGCGATGCAGCGTTTCGGACTGCGGCCGACGATCCTGACCGCGCTGGTGACAATGAGCGCGGGCGTCGCGCTGTCGTCGATGATGACGCAGAGCTGGCAGATGGTCGTGATCTGGGGGCTGATGGTCGGCTGCTCGACCGGCGTCGTCGCGTTGACGCTGTCCGCGACCTTCGTCACGCGCTGGTTCCATGCGCGGCGCGGCCTCGTGATGGGCATCCTGACCGCGAGCACGGCCACCGGCCAGCTCGTGTTCCTGCCGATGCTCGCGGCGATCGCGCAGCGCCACGGCTGGCGGCCGGTCGTACTCGTCGTCGCGGTGGCGGCCGCGATCGTGATTCCGCTCGTTGCATTCCTGCTGCCCGAGCGGCCGGCCGACGTGCAGCTGCGCCCGTACGGCGAGCCGGCCGACGCGCCGGCCGCGCCCGACGCGACGAAGGAGAACCCGCTCGCGGTCGCGTTCCGCACGCTGCTGATGGCGAGCCGCTCGCGCGACTTCTGGCTGCTGTTCTTCAGCTTCTTCATCTGCGGCGCGAGCACCAACGGCTATGTCGGCACGCACCTGATCGCGATGTGCAGCGACTACGGGATGACCGAAGTGCAGGGCGCGTCGCTGCTCGCCGCGATGGGCGTGTTCGACCTGTTCGGCACGACGCTGTCGGGCTGGCTGTCCGACCGCTACGACAATCGCGTGCTGCTGTTCTGGTACTACGGGCTGCGCGGGCTGTCGCTGATCTACCTGCCGCATGCGTTCGGCATCGATTTCTTCGGGCTGCCGCTGTTCGCGATGTTCTACGGGCTCGACTGGATCGCGACCGTGCCGCCGACCGTGCGGCTCGCCACCGATGTGTTCGGCAAGGCCGCGGCGCCGGTCGTGTTCGGCTGGATCGTCGCCGGGCACCAGCTCGGCGCGGCATTCGCGGCGCTGGGCGCGGGGTTGCTGCGTGCGAGCCTCGGCACCTATACGATCGCGTCGATGATCTCGGGCGGGCTCTGCATCGTCGGCGCGCTGATCGTGCTGCGGATCAACCGCGGCCCGTCCCGCGCCGCCGCGCAGGCCGTCTGAGCGCGGCGCTCCGGCCGGCCCATGCGCGGCTGCGCGGCCGGGGCGGCTGCGTCGAGGAAGCCGAGCTGTCGTTCCGAGGCGGGACGGCAGACGGGACTCCCTCTAGCCGAAGGGAAGTTGGGGCGGCCGGTCAATGCAGGATCGGTGATTTGCATTGCGCGGGACGATCGGGCGCGTGATGGCTCAAGCGGTTATGCTTGCGGTTCGGCGCGCGTTCGCGCCCCTTCATCGATGTCAGCGAGGAACCGCATGTCTGTCAAACCTGCTCCCACCACTGTTTCGATTCACGACCTGATCGCGGGCCGCTGGAGCCCGCGCGCGTATTCGGACGAGCCGATCAGCGCCGCCGATCTGCACGCGGTGCTCGAAGCCGCGCGCTGGGCGCCGTCCGCGTACAACGCGCAGCCGTGGCGCTTCATCGTGTTCGATCGCACGCGGGACGAAGCGGCGTTCAAGCGCGCATTCGCGACGCTGGTGCCGTTCAACCAGGCGTGGAACGCGCCGGCGCCGGTGCTGATCGCCGTGACTTCGCACACGCTCACGCCGAAGGGCGAGCCGGCGTCGACCGCGCTGTACGACGCGGGCGCCGCCGCGATGTCGCTGGTGCTGCAGGCGCACGCGCTGGGCCTGGCTGCCCACCAGATGAGCGGCTTCGACGCGAAGGCGTTCCGCGACGCGTTCGAGATTCCGGCCGACGTCGCCATTCCGGCGCTCATCTCGCTCGGCCACTACGGCAACGTCGACAAGCTCGATCCGGTGCTGCGCGACCGCGAAAAGGCGCCCCGCACGCGCCATGCGCTCGGCGAGGTCGTCTATGCGGGCGCATGGAAGAAGGGTTTCGAAGCGGCAGCCTGATTCCCCGGGCAGGCTGCGGGGTGCGTTTGGCTCCCGACTGCACCTGTCGCCCCTGACGCGCCTGCCGGCGCGCCCCCATCTGCGCCCCCGGGCCGGTTGCGCCGTACCGCTGGCCGGCCCCGGTTGTGATCCGGCGGGCTTCATGTTAAAAAGCCCGTCCTTTCCGTTTTCCGCGCCGGCCATGTTGCGGCACCTTCCGATGACTTACTGCGCGATCGATTTCGGCACGTCCAATTCCGCCGTGGCGCTGCCCGACGGCGATGGAATGCGCCTCGCGCCCGTCGAGGGCGACCACCTGACGCTGCCCACCGCGATCTTCTTCAACAACGACGAGCAGACGGTCGAATACGGCCGGGCCGCGCTCGCGTCGTATATCGACGGTTTCGACGGCCGGCTGATGCGCTCGATGAAGAGCATTCTCGGCTCGCCGCTCGCGGAAACCACGACCGATCTCGGCGACGGCAGCGCGATGGCGTACACGGAGATCATCGCGCGCTTCCTGACGCACCTGAAGCGCAAGGCCGAGGCACACGCGGGCGCGCCGATCGGCCGCGCGGTGCTCGGCCGCCCGGTGTTCTTCGTCGACGAGGATCCGCGTGCCGACCGCCTCGCGCAGGACCAGCTCGAAGCGGCCGCGCGGTCGGTCGGTTTCACCGACGTGCATTTCCAGTACGAACCGATCGCGGCTGCGTTCGACTACGAGTCGCGCCAGCAGGCCGAACGGCTCGTGCTGGTTGCCGACATCGGCGGCGGTACGTCGGACTTCTCGCTCGTGCGGGTCGGGCCGGAACGGATGGCGCGCCTCGAGCGCAAGGACGACGTGCTCGCGCACCACGGCGTGCACGTCGCCGGCACCGATTACGACCGCCGCGTCGAACTGGCGGCGATCCTGCCGGCGTTCGGCTATCGCGCGCTCGATCCCGAGGGGCGCGAGCTGCCGAACCGGATCTACTTCGACCTGGCGACCTGGCACCTGATCAACACGGTCTACACGCCGAAGCGGCTGGGCGAGCTGAAGCTGATGAAGCATCTGTACCAGGACGGGCGGCAGCACGACCGGCTCATGAGTGTGGTCGAGCAGCGGCTCGGGCATGCGCTGATGGCACGCGCGGAAGAGGCGAAGATCGGCGTGGCGGCGGGCGGGGAGACGATGATCGACCTGAACGACGTGGAAGAGGATCTGCAGATCGCGTTCGACGCCGAACGCCTCGTCGAGGCGAGCGTCGACGACACCGCGCGCATCGTCGACGCCGCGCGCGAAACGGTGCGGCTGGCGGGCGTTGCGCCGCGCGACCTCGGTGCGCTGTATTTCACTGGCGGCTCGACCGGGCTCGCGTTTCTGTCGGGTGCGCTCGCCGGCGCATTCCCGGACGCGCAGCCCGTGTTCGGCGATCGCCTCGCGAGCGTCGCGACGGGCCTCGGCATTCACGCGCAGCGGCTGTTCGGCTGAGAGAAGGTTAGCCGAACAGCCGGTGGCCGCATGGCTGCCGCGCCATAAAACAAAAAGCCCCGCCGAAGCGGGGCTTTTTTACACGAAATAATCGCGCCGAACTTAGACCGGACGGATGTTCGCAGCTTGCAGACCCTTCGGGCCCGTCTTCACTTCGAATTCAACCTTCTGGTTTTCTTGCAGCGTCTTGAAGCCTTCGACGCGGATTTCCGAGAAGTGCGCGAACAGATCGTCGCCGCCGCCTTCCGGGGTAATGAAGCCGAAGCCCTTTGCGTCATTGAACCACTTGACGGTACCGGTTGCCATGTTACTTATTCCTAAAAAGATAAAACGGGGCCGAGGCCCATGGGGTGCGGAAAATCAAGGAAGGGGGTAATAGGACCAACCGGAGTACCGTTGATGGGCGAACTACGAAAGAACCAATTCACTCGCCGCTTGAAATCCTGCAACGTTGTTTATACGGCTAATCGCTCACGCGGTCAACCGGATTTCCATACACTCAGGGTTATTGCGGAGTTCAGGTTTACAAACCTTGCAAACGACGCGACTTTTTTGTAGGGGACGAACGATTTTGGCGCCATCTTGCAGGTGCAACCGTTAAACTACGCGCCGCTGGAGGGGTTGCCCCGATCGGGTAATCCCTCCCCCCAAAATGACGCGCGCGGTGCTGTCCGAGCCGATCCCGGACAGCTGGCCGACCACGCTTTTTGAGACACAGGAGAGGATGTGAAGAGTTCTATTCAACGGAACATCGGCCCGTTTGCACTGATGCTGACGGGACTGGGTTCGATTATCGGCTCGGGCTGGCTGTTCGGCGCCTGGAAGGCCGCGAAGATCGCCGGTCCGGCGGCGATCTGCGCATGGATCATCGGCGCGGTCGTGATTCTCGCGATTGCCCTGACGTACGCCGAACTGGGCGCGATGTTCCCCGAGTCCGGCGGCATGGTGCGCTATGCGCGCTACTCGCACGGTTCGCTGGTGGGCTTCATCAGCGCATGGGCGAACTGGATCGCGATCGTCTCGGTGATTCCGATCGAGGCGGAAGCGTCGATCCAGTACATGAGCACGTGGCCGTATCCATGGGCGCACGCGTTGTTCGTGAACGGCGAGTTGACGACACCAGGCCTGCTGCTGTCGGCCGTGCTGGTGGTCATCTATTTCATGCTGAACTACTGGGGCGTCAAGGCCTTCGCGCGTGCGAACACCGCGATCACGATCTTCAAGTTCCTGATCCCCGGCCTCACGATCCTCGGCCTGATGCTCGCGAGCTTCCACTCGGAGAACCTCGGCACCTCATCGAACGCGAGCTTCGCGCCGTACGGCTGGTCGGCCGTGCTGACCGCGGTCTCGACGAGCGGCATCGTGTTCGCGTTCAACGGCTTCCAGAGCCCGGTGAACCTGGCCGGCGAAGCGCGCGATCCGTCGCGCAGCGTGCCGTTCGCGGTGATCACGTCGATCCTGCTCGCACTCGTGATCTATGTGCTGCTGCAGATGGCGTACATCGGCTCGGTGAATCCGGTCGACGTCGCGAAGGGATGGGAGCACTTCAACTTCTCGTCGCCGTTCGCGGAACTCGCGATCGCGCTGAACCTGAACTGGCTCGCGATCCTGCTGTATGTCGACGCGTTCGTCAGCCCGAGCGGTACCGGTACGACCTACATGGCGACGACCACCCGCATGATCTACGCGATGGAGCGCAACAACACGATGCCGAAGATGTTCGGCAACGTGCACCCGATCTACGGCGTGCCGCGCCAGGCGATGTGGTTCAACCTGCTCGTGTCGTTCATCTTCCTGTTCTTCTTCCGCGGCTGGAGCTCGCTCGCGGCGGTGATCTCGGTGGCGACGGTGATTTCGTACCTGACCGGCCCGATCAGCCTGATGGCGTTGCGCCGCGCGGCGACCGACATCGAGCGTCCGCTGTCGATTCCGCTGATGAAGCTGATCGCACCGTTCGCGTTCGTCTGCGCCTCGCTGATCCTGTACTGGGCGAAGTGGCCGCTGACCGGCGAAATCATCCTGCTGATGATCGTCGCGCTGCCGGTGTACTTCTTCTTCCAGGCCAAGTCGGGCTGGAGTGGCTGGGGCGCCGACCTGAAGGCCGCATGGTGGCTGGTCGCGTACCTGCCGACGATGGCCGTGCTGTCGCTGATCGGCAGCAAGGAGTTCGGCGGCCATGGTCTGATGCCGTACGGCTGGGACATGGTGATCGTCGCGGCGATCTCGCTGGTGTTCTACTTCTGGGGCGTGAACACGGGCTACCGGACCCAATATCTCGACGAGCGCGAAGCGCATGACGAGATCCTCGAAGGGGTCGGTGTCTGACGGCTGACCTGCCACCGGAATCGGCGGTGGCGGAAAGCGCCAAAAGCCCGTCCGAGCGATGCTCGGGCGGGCTTTTTGTTTGGGGCGCCGATTGTACCGGTGCCGGGGGACTCAGGCCGCCGCGCTCGAGAACACGTAGTTCGTCATCGCGAGCACGCGTTGGTACGTGCCGAGCGACTGGATGCCGAGCCGGTAGTCGTCGTCGGCCGCACCCAGAGCGGTGAACACCGGCAGCAGGTGCTCGTCGGTCGGATGCATCAGCACCGCGTGCGGAGCCTGCCGGCGATAGTCGAGCAGCGCGTCGACATCGCGCGCGGCGAGCTTCGCCTCGAACCAGTCGGTGAATTCCGCGACGCGCGGGTCCGCATCCTCGGGCGCCGCGCCGAAATCGGCGGCGCGCAGGTTGTGCGTGATCTGGCCCGAGCCGATCACCATCACGCCTTCGTCGCGCAGCGGCCGCAGCGCGCGGCCGAGCGCGAAGTGATGGGCGGCGTCCGCGCGCGGCTGGATCGACAATTGCGCGACGGGCACGTCGGCCTCCGGGAACATCAGCAACATCGGCACCCACGCGCCGTGGTCGAGGCCGTGCTCGGTCGTCGCGGTCGCGATGCCGGCCGCGTTCAGCAGTGCGGCCGCCCGCTCGGCGACCTCGGGCGCGCCCGGGGCCGGATAGCGGATCTCGTACAGCGCGCGCGGGAAGCCATGGAAGTCGTGGATCGTTTCAGGATGCGTGGCCACGCTCGCGACCGGCTGCTGCGTGCCCCAGTGTGCGGACAGCATCAGTACCGCGCGCGGGCGCGGCAATTCGGCACCGAGGTGCGTGAACGCGCCGGACGGCAGCGACGGGTCGATCGGCAGCGTCGGCGCGCCGTGGGACAGGTAAAGCGAAGGCAAGCGGTTCATGGTGGGGAGCCTGCAAAAGGGTTTGCCTGTGACTATAAGCGCGTACCAAACATTGATAAACCGGCTGCGGGGAATTTGATTGAATCGCCTTGGTTGTTAATGCGGACAGTTCCGCGTGCGCGACGGGCAGGCGGTGCTGGAGATGGCCGGATCGAGCCGGAAGGCGACAGAATCGACGAAGATGCGCGAGGGAACGACGCAGAAGCGCCGCGTCGAGCAGCTTACTGTGCGGGCCGGATGCCGGCCCATGGCGTCGTCATCGGCGCACTGAGCGCGAACAGGTCGAGCACGCGCGTGACCGTCTGGTCGACGAGTTCCTCGATCGTCTTCGGCATCGCGTAGAACGCGGGCAGCGGCGGGAACACGATGCCGCCCATTTCGGTCACGGCGGTCATGTTGCGCAGATGCGCGAGGTTGAACGGCGTTTCGCGCACCATCAGCACGAGACGGCGGCGTTCCTTCAGCGTGACGTCGGCCGCGCGCGTGATCAGGTTGTCCGACAGCCCGTGCGCGACGCTCGCAAGCGTCTTCATCGAGCAGGGTGCGATCACCATTCCGTCGGTCGCGAACGAGCCCGACGCGATCGTCGCGCCGACATCGCGCACCGAATGCACGACATCCGCACGGCTTTCGACCTCGGCCTTCGACAGCTTCAGTTCATGCTGGATATTGAGCCAGCCGGCGTTCGAAACGAGCAGATGCGTTTCGACGCCGCCGGCGGCGCGCAGCAATTCGAGCAGCCGCACGCCGTAGACCGCGCCGGTGGCGCCGGTGATCGCGACGATCAGCCGGCGTGGCGGCGCGCTGGGAGATGCCATCGGGAAGGGGACGTTACGCGGCGGCGAACAGTTGCTGCAGTTCGCCCGACTGGTACATCTCCATCATGATGTCCGAGCCGCCGACGAATTCACCCTTCACGTACAGCTGCGGGATGGTCGGCCAGTTCGAGAATTCCTTGATGCCCTGGCGGATTTCGTCGTCCTCGAGCACGTTGACCGTCTTGAACTGGTCCACGCCGCAGGCTTTCAGCACCTGCACGGCGCGGCCCGAGAAGCCGCACATCGGGAACTGCGCGTTGCCCTTCATGAAGAGCACGACCTGGTTTTCGTCGACGATTTGCTTGATACGTTGTTGGGTGTCCATGACTGACCTTGCGTTTGCGGGGCGTTAGATCGAAATGATAGCGGATTTCAACCGGGCGAGCCGGCCGTCAGCCGGGCCGGCGGCCGCCGGTCGTGCGTTCGATCGCGGCCAGATCGGCGAGCGATTCGACCGCGACGAAGCCGCGCGACACGAGTAGCGCGCGCACGGCTTCGGCCTGATCGTAACCGTGCTCGATCCAGAGCGTGCCGCCCGGTTTCAGGAAAGCGCCGGCGCTTGCGACGATCGTGCGGATCGCGCTCAGGCCGTCGGCGTCGTCGGTGAGCGCGCCGCGCGGCTCGAAACGCAGGTCGCCCTGCGCGAGGTGCGGATCGTGCTGCGCGATGTAGGGCGGGTTGCTGACGATCGTGTCGAACGCGAGCGCCGGGTCGAGCGCCGCGTACCAGTCGCTCTGCAGCCAGTGCAGCGGGCCGCCGGGGCGGCGCGCGTCGAGCAGCTTGTCCGCGTTGCGCCGTGCGACGTCGAGCGCGGCCGGCGACCGGTCGAGCGCCCAGACGCGCGCATCGGGCCGTTCCGCCGCGATCGACACGGCGATCGCGCCGCTGCCGGTGCCGAGATCGAGCACGGCTGGATGCGGCCGTCCGTCGATCGCGTCGAGCGCGGCTTCGACGAGCAGTTCGGTTTCCGGACGCGGAATCAGCACGTCGGGCGTCACATCGAACGGCCGGCCGAAGAATTCGCGCATCCCGACGAGCTGCGCGACCGGCTCGCCGGCCACGCGGCGCGCTTCGAGCGCGCGGTAGCGCTCGATCGACGCGGGCTCGAGCGGGGCGTCGCCGCGTGTGATCAGCTGCGTGCGGGTCCAGCCGAGCGCGTACGCGAGCAGCACGCGCGCATCGACCGCGTCGAGCGGCGACGCGCGCAGCAGGTCGTCGGCGGTGGTGTCGGGCATCGCGGCCTCAGTCGGTGTCGCCGAGCGACGCGAGCAGTTCGGCCTGGTGCTCGGTGACGAGCGCGCCGATCAGTTCGTCGAGATCGCCGTCCATTAGCGCCTCGAGCCGGTACAGCGTCAGGTTGATCCGGTGGTCGGTCATCCGGCCTTGCGGGAAGTTGTACGTGCGGATCCGTTCCGAGCGGTCGCCCGAGCCGATCAGGCTCTTGCGCGTCGCCGCTTCCTTCGCGTGCTGCTCGTGATACTGCTTGTCCTTGATGCGCGCGGCGAGCACCTTCAGCGCGCGGTCCTTGTTCTTGTGCTGCGAACGGTCGTCCTGGCACTCGACGACGATTCCGGTCGGGATGTGCGTGACGCGCACCGCCGAATCGGTCTTGTTGATGTGCTGGCCGCCCGCGCCCGACGCGCGGAACGTGTCGATCCGCAGGTCGGCCGGATTGATCTCGACCTCGCCGATCTCGTCCGCTTCCGGCATCACCGCGACCGTGCATGCGGACGTGTGGATGCGCCCCTGGGTTTCAGTGGCCGGCACGCGTTGCACGCGATGGCCGCCCGACTCGAACTTCAGGCGCGAGTACGCGCCCTGGCCGGCGATCCGCACGATCACTTCCTTGTAGCCGCCGAGATCCGACGCGCTTTCCGACATCATCTCGACCTGCCAGCGCTGGCGCTCCGCGAAGCGCAGGTACATGCGCAGCAGATCGCCCGCGAACAGCGCCGATTCATCGCCGCCGGCGCCCGCGCGGATTTCGAGGAAGATGTTGCGGTCGTCGTTCGGGTCCTTCGGCAGCAGCATCTTCTGCAATTCGGCTTCGAGACGGACCATGCGCTCACGTGCGCTGCGGATTTCGTCTTCGGCGAAATCGCGCATCGATGCATCGGCGAGCAGTTCCTGTGCGGCCGTCTCGTCGTTGCGCGACTGGCGCCACAGCGCATACTGCTCGACGACCGGGCCGAGTTCCGCGTGTTCGCGCGTGAGCCTGCGGTACTGGTCGAGGTCGGCCGTGACGTTTTCGCGGCTCAACAGGTCGTTCAGTTCGGCCAGCCGGGTAGACAGCTGGTCGAGCTTGCGTTGCATGCTCGTCTTCATGGTGTGGAGCGGCGCTCCCGGGCAAAAGGGGTATTCGGAAAGGATAGGCCGGCTCGCGGCCGGCGGCAGGGCAACCGGGCGGCGCTAGTGGCCGGACTGGTCGTTCGAGCGCGGCGCGTGCTGGTAGAAGCCGCGCATCAGGTCGATCAGCGAATCGCGGTCGGCGCCGTTCACGCGGTTGAGCGCGCTCGTCGGGCCGTGGATCAGCTTGTTGGTGAGCGCCTGCGACAGCGCTTCGAGGACGGCGGCCGGATCGTCGCCGCGTGCGAGCAGCTTCTGCGCCTTCTCGACTTCCGCACGGCGCAGCGCGTCGGCCTGCGTATGCATGTGACGAATCACCGGCACGACGCTGCGCGTGTCGAGCCATTGCATGAAATTCTGGACCCGCGTCTCGATGATCGTCTCGGCCTGCGCGACCGCGGCCTGGCGCGATGCGTTGCCTTCGCGCACGATCGCGCCGAGATCGTCGACGGTGTAGAGGAATACGTCCTTCAGCTTGCCGACTTCGGGCTCGATGTCGCGCGGCACCGCGAGGTCGACCATGAAGATCGGCCGGTGGCGGCGCGCCTTCACCGCGCGCTCGACCGCGCCGAGGCCGATGATCGGCAGCGTCGACGCGGTGCACGACACGATGATGTCAAACTCGTGCATCCGCGTGGGCAGGTCCGACAGCGGCATCGCGCGGCCGTTGAAGCGTTCGGCGAGCCGCTGGCCGCGTTCGGCCGTGCGGTTCGCGATCACGAGCTCGCGCGGGCTTTGCGCGGCGAAGTGCGTCGCGCACAGCTCGATCATTTCGCCGGCGCCGATGAACAGCACGCGCTGATCCGACACCGTTTCGAAGATGCGCTGCGCGAGACGGACGGCGGCGGCGGCCATCGACACCGACTGCGCGCCGATCTCGGTCGTGCCGCGCACTTCCTTCGCGACGGCGAACGTGCGCTGGAACAGCTGGTTCAGATAGGTGCCGAGTGCGCCGGCTTCCGTCGCGGTGCGTACCGCGTCCTTCATCTGGCCCAGAATCTGTGTTTCGCCGAGCACCATCGAGTCGAGGCCCGAGGCCACGCGGAATGCATGCCGGACCGCTTCCGACTGCGGCAGCGCGTAGACGTGCGGCGCGAGTTCGTCTACGGGAATCCGGTGGTACTCCGACAGCCAGCGAATCGCCCCCTCGCGGGCGGCCCGATCGTCGGTCGCGCAATAGAGTTCGGTGCGGTTGCAGGTGGAGAGGATCGCCGCTTCCGGCGCATTGGGCGCGTGAGGGCCGAGGAACACGTTCTTGAACGTGACGAGAGCCGGCTTGATTTGCTCGAGCGGAAACGCCACGCGTTCGCGCAGGGCGACAGGCGCAGTGTGGTGGTTAATTCCGATCGTGAGGAGTTGCATATCGAGGGCTATCGTTTAGCCCCATATTATAGCGTTTCAGCGATTTCCTCACTCGCGGCATACCGGGCATCAGCGAGGCGTGGCCTCGAATTTGGGGGCTCGATCGGCACGCGGTCGAGCTGATAGCCGTAGCCATAGAGCGGCAGAAGCCGGTAGCCGTGCTCCGGAAGCAGCTGCAGCTTGCTGCGCAGCCGGGACGCATGCGTGTCGAGCGTGCGCGACTTCATGTCGCGGCGGCAGGCCCAGACGGTTTCGAGGATATGGGCGCGCGATACGGGCCGCGACAGATTCGCGAACAGCAACTGCGCGAAGCGGAACTCCTTCGGCGTGAGCGCGACGACCGCGTCGCCGAAGCGCACGAGGCTATGGGTCGCATCGAATGCGTATTCTCCATACATTTCGCGTGAGCGATTCGGCGGCCGCCGGACCCCGGCGCGGCGAATCAGCGCATTGACCCGTGCGAGCAGCTCGGGCCCGCTCACCGGGCGCACAAGGCAGTCGTCGGCGCCTGCGTGCAGGCAGGACACGACCTCGCTTTCGCGCGGCAACTGCATGACGGCGATGGCCGGCAGCCCGGGCAGGATCGCCTGCGCGCGCGGAATGACTTCCTCGGCCGGCTGATCGCCGGCCCAGTTGCCGGTGATCAGCATGTCGCAGGTATCGGTGGCGAGCCACTCGAAGAACGCCGCGCTGGACGGAAACGCGTGACACACATGACCGCCGGCGAAGAGCAGGCGGTTCAGGAGCGCAGCATGACGCGCCTCCGGATCGATCAGGGCGATTCGCATGAGGATTTCTTCAATACGGCTGCCGGTGCGCGCTTGCCATAACGTCGGGTCGACCCCTACACTCGAATGTTCGCGGCGCCCGGCTGGTCTCGGGTTCGATGGATGAATCGATGCTAGCCGCTGGCAACGTTCACGCCTATGGGACGAATCTGAATTTATAGAAGGCGTCGAATGAACTGGTTTGGAATCCTTGTCCTGGGAGCGGCCGTCGGGCTGTTCGGCCGGTGGCTGCATCCGATGCGGCGCACGGGCCGGCCGGCATGGTGGATCGTGGTGCTGGTCGGCATTGCAGGGGCCGCCGCCGCGCGCATGGCCGGCAACCTCTCTGGACTGTTTTACGATGGCGAAACGCTCGAATGGCCGGTCTGCACCGGTGTCGCGTTTCTCGCCGTAGCCGTGACGGTCGCCCTGTCGGCCCGTCGCGAAAGCGCTCAGGTGAAATCATGAATGCCCGTCTCCCCGAAGTCTCGCCGGTGCCGGCCCGCCTCGCGCTGCTGCGCGGCGCGATGGTCCGCGAGGATCTGGCCGCCTATCTCGTGCCGTCCGCCGATCCGCACCTGTCCGAGTACCTGCCCGAGCGCTGGCAGGCGCGCCGCTGGCTGTCCGGTTTTACGGGCTCGGTGGGCACGCTGGTCGTGACCGCGGATTTCGCGGGCTTGTGGGTCGACAGCCGTTACTGGGTGCAGGCCGAGGCCGAACTCGCCGGCACGGGCGTCGAGCTGATGAAGATGACGGGCGGCCAGCAGAGCGCGCCCCACGTCGACTGGCTTGCGCAGAACGTGCCGGCCGGTGAGACGGTCGGCGTCGACGGCGCCGTGCTCGGCGTCACGGCGGCGCGCGCGCTGACTGCCGCGCTGAGCGCGCGCGGCATCGCGCTGCGCACCGATCTCGACCTGCTCGACGCGATCTGGCCGGAGCGCCCGGGGCTGCCGGGCGACGCGGTGTTCGAGCATCTGGCGCCGCAGGCCGACACGACGCGCGCGAGCAAGCTCGCCGAAGTGCGCCGCGCGATGCAGGCGCAGGGCGCGCAATGGCATTTCGTGTCGACGCTCGACGATCTCGCGTGGCTGTTCAACCTGCGCGGCGCCGACGTCAACTTCAACCCCGTGTTCGTCGCGCACGCGCTGATCGGCGCCGATCGCGCGACGCTGTTCGTCGCCGACGGCAAGGTATCGCCGGCGCTGGCCGCGTCGCTCGCGCGGGACGGCGTCGAGGTCCGTGCGTACGACGCCGTGCACGCGTCGCTCGCGGCGCTGCCCGACGGCGCGTCGCTGCTGATCGATCCGCGCCGCGTGACGTTCGGCACGCTCGAGGCCGTGCCGGCCGGCGTGAAGCTGATCGAGGCGGTGAACCCGTCGACGTTCGCGAAGTCGCGCAAGACGTCCGCCGAGATCGAGCACGTGCGCGTGACGATGGAGCACGACGGCGCCGCGCTTGCCGAATTCTTCGCGTGGTTCGAGCAGGCGGTGAACCGCGAGACCGTCACCGAGCTGACGATCGACGAGCAGCTCACGGCCGCGCGCGCACGGCGCCCCGGCTACGTGTCGCCGAGCTTCGCCACCATCGCCGGCTTCAACGCGAACGGCGCGATGCCGCACTATCGCGCAACGCCGGCGTCGCACGCGACGATCGCCGGCGACGGCCTGCTGCTCGTCGACTCGGGTGGCCAGTACACGACCGGGACCACCGACATCACGCGCGTCGTGCCGGTCGGCACGTTCAGCGACCTCCAGCGCCGCGATTTCACGATCGTGCTGAGGTCGATGATGGCGCTGTCGCGCGCACGCTTCCCGCGCGGCATCCGCTCGCCGATGCTCGATGCGATCGCACGCGCGCCGATGTGGGCGGCCGGGCTCGACTACGGCCACGGCACCGGCCACGGCGTCGGCTACTTCCTGAACGTGCACGAGGGCCCGCAAGTCATCTCGCACTACGCGCCGGCCGAGCCGTACACGGCGATGGAAGAAGGGATGATCACGTCGATCGAGCCGGGCGTGTACCGGCCCGGCAAATGGGGCATCCGGATCGAGAACCTGGTCGTGAACCGCGCAGGCGGGCAGACCGAGTTCGGCGACTTCCTCGCGTTCGAGACGCTCACGTTGTGCCCGATCGACACGCGCTGCGTACTCGTCGAGATGCTGCACGAAGAAGAGCGCGCGTGGCTGAACGCGTATCACGCGACCGTGCGCGAGCGTGTCGGCCGGCACGTGAGCGGCGACGCGAAGGCGTGGCTCGACGCGCGCACGCAGCCGATCTGACGCAACACGCGATGCCGGCCGCACGACGGCCGGACCATGACCGGGAGGGCAACCGATGGCAGACACCGCAGTGATCGTGGTCGACATGCAGCGCGGGCTGGTGCAGCGGGCGAGGCCCGCGTACCGGCTCGACGACGTCGTGTCGGGCATCAACCGGCTGACGGCAGCGGCGCGCGCGGCCCACGCGCCCGTATGCTTCGTGCAGCACGACGGCGATGCGGACGACGACATCGTGCCCGGCACGCCCGGCTGGGAACTGCATGAGGCGTTGATCGTCGGAGGCGCCGACTGGCGCATTCGCAAGCAGGTGAGCGATTCGTTCCACAACACGCCGCTCGCCGCGCAGCTCGACGGCCACGGTGTCCGTTCGGTGCTGATCTGCGGCTATGCGACCGAGTTCTGCGTCGATTCGGCCGCCCGCCGCGCGGCACTGCTCGGCTACCGGACGACCGTCGTCTCCGATCTGCACACGACGAACGGGCGCACGCACCTGTCGGCCGCGCAAATCGTCGCGCATCATCACTTCGTGTGGGAAAACAATTCGCTGTCGGGCAACTCGGTGCGCCCGCGTCCGCTCGCGGACGTGCTTGCAACGGAGTTCGCATGACGATCAAGGCCGTGGTGTTCGATTTCGGCGGCGTGCTGATCGACTGGAGCCCCGACTATCTGTACCGGCAACTGATTCCGGACGAAACCGAGCGCCGCTGGTTCCTCACGCACGTGTGCGCGATGGACTGGGTGATCCGCCAGGACGGCGGGCAGACGATCGACGAGGGAACGAGCGAGCTCGTCGCGAAGTTTCCGGAGCACGAGGCGCTGATCCGCGCGTTCTACGCACGCTGGCACGAGATGATCGGCGGCGTGCTCGACGAAGGCGCCGCGCTCGTCGACCGCCTCGACGCGCAGGGGATGCCGCTCTTCGGGTTGACCAACTGGTCCGCGCAGACCTTTCCGTATGCGTGGGACAACTTCCCGGTGCTGCGGCGCTTCAAGGACATCGTCGTGTCGGGCCGCGTGAAGCTCGTGAAACCCGATCCGGCGATCTATCGCGAAATGCACGCGCGGATCGATCCGCATCTGCCGGGCATCGCGCCGCACGAGCTCGTGTTCATCGACGACAACGCGAAGAACGCAGCGGCCGCGACCGCGCTCGGCTGGCATGGCATTCATCACACGAGCGCGGCGGCGACCGAGGCGCGCCTGCGCGAACTGGGCGCGCTCGCGTAGGCGGCAGAACGCCAGCCGGATAAAAAAAGCGGGCCAGCGGCCCGCTTTTTTCATTTTGCCGATCCGGCGGCGGCCGCTGTCGGCACCGGCCCCGCGTCGCCGCAGTGCCGGGTGCCCGGGCCGCGCCGTTCAGCGGCTGATCGGCTTGTAGCGCAGGCGCTTCGGCTTCGCGGCTTCCTCGCCGAGGCGTGCACGCTTGTCGGCTTCGTATTCCTGGTAGTTGCCGTCGAAGAACGTGACCTGCGAATCGCCTTCGAATGCGAGGATGTGCGTCGCGATCCGGTCGAGGAACCAGCGATCGTGCGAGATCACCATCACCGAGCCGGCGAACTCGAGCAGCGCGTCTTCCAGCGCGCGCAGCGTTTCGACGTCGAGGTCGTTCGACGGTTCGTCGAGCAGCAGCACGTTGCCGCCGGAGATCAGGGTCTTCGCGAGGTGCAGGCGGCCGCGTTCGCCGCCGGACAGGTTGCCGACGATCTTCTGCTGGTCGCCGCCCTTGAAGTTGAAGCGGCCGATGTACGCACGCGACGGCGTTTCGTACTTGCCGACCGTCAGCACGTCGGCGCCGCCCGAGATCTCCTCGAACACCGTCTTCGAGCCGTCGAGCGCGTCGCGGCTCTGGTCGACGTACGCGAGCTTCACGGTCGGGCCCATCACGACTTCGCCCGAATCCGGCTGTTCCTTGCCGGTCAGCATCCGGAACAGCGTCGACTTGCCGGCGCCGTTCGGGCCAATGATGCCGACGATCGCGCCGGCGGGGATCTTCAGGTTCAGGTTGTCGATCAGCAGGCGATCGCCGAACGCCTTGCTGACGTTCTTGAACTCGATCACTTCATTGCCGAGGCGGTCGCCGACCGGAATGAAGATTTCCTGCGTTTCGTTGCGCTTCTGGTATTCCTGGCTATTCAGTTCCTCGAAGCGCGCGATACGCGCCTTCGACTTCGCCTGGCGGCCCTTCGGGTTCTGGCGCACCCACTCCAGCTCCTTCTTGATCGCCTTCTGACGCGCCGATTCCGATGCTTCTTCCTGTTTCAGGCGTTCTTCCTTCTGGTCGAGCCAGCTGCTGTAGTTGCCCTTCCAAGGAATGCCGTGGCCACGGTCGAGTTCGAGAATCCACTCGGCCGCGTTGTCGAGGAAGTAGCGATCGTGCGTGACGGCGACGACGGTGCCCGGGAAGCGCACCAGGAACTGCTCGAGCCAGTCGACCGATTCGGCGTCGAGGTGGTTGGTCGGCTCGTCGAGCAGCAGCATGTCCGGCTTCTCGAGCAGCAGCTTGCACAGCGCGACGCGGCGCTTTTCGCCGCCCGACAGGTGCTCGATCTTCGCGTCCCACGGCGGCAGGCGCAGCGCATCGGCGGCCACTTCGAGCTGCTGCTCCGGGCTGCCGCCGTCGCTCGATGCGAGGATCGCTTCGTATTTCGCCTGCTCGGCCGCGAGCGCGTCGAAGTCGGCGTCCGGCTCCGCATACGCGGCGTAGATTTCCTCGAGCTTCTTGTTCGCCTGGAACAGGTCGCCGAGGCCTTCCTCGACGGCTTCGCGCACCGTCTTCGTCGGGTCGAGCTGCGGTTCCTGCGGCAGGTAGCCGATGTTCAGGTTCGGCATCGGCGTTGCTTCGCCTTCGATGTCCTTGTCGACGCCCGCCATGATGCGGATCAGCGTCGATTTGCCCGAGCCGTTCAGGCCGAGCACGCCGATCTTCGCGCCGGGAAAGAACGACAGCGAGATGTCCTTCAGGATCTGGCGCTTGGGCGGCACGATCTTGCCGACCCGGTTCATCGTGAAAACGTATTGGGCCATTTGGGTGTGAAAGTCAGAATGGGTTGAGACTGCCTCGCGGCGCATGGGCCTGCGTGGCGTCGGGTGATTCGGTACGGAGCGTGCCGCGCGGGGCGCGGCGGTGTCGCCGCGGGTTGGCGGCGCGAGCGCGTATTGTACTTCGCCGCCGGCTGCCGCTGACACCGCGCCGGCCATTCGGCCGACCCGCGTTCACAGCCACGCGGCGACGCCGCCGTGCCCCGAACAGGTGCCGCGCCGATGGCGGCTGAAGCTGTACGTGCCGTCGCGGCAGCGCGCGCTCGCGCCCTCGGGCACGCGGCCCGATTTCGAATGGGCCGGCGCATGGACGGCGTCGCCGTCGCGATTGCGGTACGTGTCGTGCCGGTCGAGGTCGGCTTCGTTGCCGTAGCCGTAGCCGGGTGACGCGCGATACGCGTGCGCCGCAGGCGGCACGGCGGCGCACGCGGCGAACAGCGCGGCGGACAGGGTCGCGATGCGCATCGCGCGTCGGAGCTGGGCAGGCATGGTCTCTCTCCGGATGTTGTTATCTGCTGTCGATCCCGGGCCGCATGTTAGCCGATCGGCTGAAGATCGGTGCCGCTGCGCCGACGTGCGGCGACGCTACGCCGCGCCGGTCATCGATGCCGCGCCGTCGGCTTGCGCGGCCTCGAGAATCCACCGGCGGAACGCCGCGACTTTCGTGCGTTCCGCGTGATGCGGCGGATAGACGAGGTAGTACGCGAAGTCGTCGAGCCACGCGATGTCGGCAAGCTGCACGAGCCGGCCGCTCGCGAGCTCGTCGCGCACCATCGCCGCCGGCAGCAGGCCCGCGCCCTGGCCGGCGAGAATCGCCTGCAGCAACAGGCCGGAATCGTCGAACGCGGGGCCGCGCGGCGGACCGAAATCGTCGATCCGCTGCGCGTCGAACCAGATGTGCCAGCCCTTGCGCTCGGCGTCGTGCAGATGCGGCCATCCGGCCAGGTCGGCGGGCGTGGCCGGCATGCCCAGCCGCGCGACGAGGGCCGGTGCCGCAAGCGCGACGATCTCCACCGTCAGCAGCCGTTCGCTGCACAAGCCGATGTAACGGCCGAGACCGTGGCGGATCGCGACGTCGACGCCGTCGCGCGAGAAATCGGCGAGCGCATGGCTCGTGGCGATCTGCAGGTCGATGTCCGGGCACGCGTCGCGGAACTGCGCGAGGCGCGGCACGAGCCATGCGGACGCGAAAAACGGCGTGACGCTCACCGTCAGCACGCCGCTGTCGGCGGCCCCCGCCACGCGCTGCGACGCGTCGGCGATCTGCCGGAACGCGTTGCGCACGGGCGGCAGGTAGTCGCGGCCCGCGGCGGTCAGCAGGATGCCGCGGTTCACGCGCTCGAACAGCTGCACGCCGAGGTGGCGCTCGAGCGTGCGGATCATCTGGCTCACCGCGCCGGGCGTGACCGACAGCTCTTGCGCCGCGGATTTCACCGACAGGTGGCGGGCCGCCGCCTCGAACGCACGCAGCGCGTTGAGGGGCGGCAGGCGGGAACGGTTCATTCAGTTTTTCTAAAGTGAAAGGCCGACGAAATATCGTTTGAAGCAATGGGTACGCGCGAGTACCGTTTTCGCATCGAATCGCATTCGTCGCGACTGACTGCGGCGACCGCTGCGACCAACATGGTTCAACTATATCCATCAGGCAATCCGGGCGCCGCGCGGCGTCCGGCGGAACCCGGGAGGAGCATCGTCATGAGCGGCCCGCGCGCATCGCGCGTCTTCTACGGCTGGTATGTGGTGGCGGCCGCGTTCGCCGTCACGTTCGTCGGCTTCGGCAGTGCGTACACGTTCAGCGCGTTCGTCGAATCGCTGCAGCGGGATTTCGCTGCGTCGCGCGGGCAGATCTCGCTCGTGTTCTCGCTGGCCGGCTTCCTGTATTTCGGCTTCGGCATCGTCAGCGGCCCGCTTGCCGATCGCTTTGGCTCCCGACGGCTCGCCGTCGCCGGCATGTTGTTGACGGCCGCCGGTCTCGCCGCAGCCGGTGCCGCGCATACGCTGCTGCAGGTCTATGTCGCGTACGGGCTAGGTGTCGGCTTCGGCGTCGGCTGCGCGTATGTGCCGGCCGTCGGTGCCGTGCAACGCTGGTTCGTGCGGCGGCGCGGCTTCGCGTCGGGGCTCGCGGTCGCCGGGATCGGCGTCGGCACGCTGGTGATGCCTCCGCTCGCGTCCGCGCTGATCGCGCACGTCGGCTGGCGCGGTGCTTATTTCACGCTGGCAGTGATCGCGGCGGCCGTCGGGGTCGGCATGTCGTTGCTGATCGAGAACGATCCGCGCGGGCGCGGGTTGCTGCCGGACGGCGATGCCGGCGGCGACGGCCGCCGCAATGGAGGCGCTGCCGCAGCCGATGCGGCCGCCGCAGCTCTGCACGCCGGCGCGACCGTGCGCGAGGCCGTCATGTCGCGGCCGTTCGCGAGCCTCTACGCCGCATGCCTCGTGTGCTCGTTCGGCGTCTTCGTGCCGTTCGTGCATCTCGTGCCGTACGCGCTTGATCATGACGTCGCGCCGTCGACGGCCGTGCTGCTGCTCGGCGCGATCGGCGTCGGCAGCACCGCAGGGCGCTTCTTCCTCGGCGGCCTTGCCGATCGCTTCGGCCGCCGCGCGTCGCTGCTCGCGATGTTCGCGGGCATGGCCGTCTCGCTCGTTGCGTGGGCCGGCGCCGGGAGCGTCGCGACGCTCGCCGCGTTCGCACTTGTGTTCGGCGTGTTCTACGGTGGCTGGGTCGCCGTCCTGCCCGCCGTCGTGATGGACTATTTCGGCGGCCGCAACGTGAGCGCGATCATCGGCATCCTGTACACGAGCGTTGCGTTCGGCACGCTGATCGGGCCCGCCGCGGCCGGTTTCATCTACGACGCGGGCGGCGGCTATCTCGTGCCGATCCTTGCCAGCGCGGCAGCCAATGCGATCGCGTTCGCGATCGTCGCCACTACCGGGCGCGCGCCGCTGGCGGCGCGGGCGGCCGGCCGCTAGTCGCGCGTCGCCGGCCGCGCGGCCAGGCACTTGCGGCTAGGCGTCATCCACGATTTCCGCTACGGTGTGCGGGCGTCGATCATCGACGGACGGAGGCGCATCGTGACATTCGACGAAGTGCGACGGATCGCGCTGGCATGGCGCGGTGTCGAGGAGGGCACGTCGTACGGCACGCCCGCGCTCAAGGTGAAGGGCAAGATGCTCGCGCGCCTGCGCGAGGACGGCGACACGCTCGTCGTGAAGGGCGTCGGCCCCGACGAGCGCGCGTGGCTGATCGAATCGGAGCCTGACGTCTATTACGTGACGGACCACTACGCGGGCTGGCCCATCGTGCTGGTGCGCCTGTCGGCCGCGCATCCCGACGCCGTGAAAAATCTGCTTCTGCGAGAATGGCAGGCGATCGTGCCGGCCAAATGGCGGGACGAAGGGCCCCGCGCGGCGAACTGAGCGTCCGGCGCGACGCCCTGAGCGCGGCGAACGAACCTCTTCGACGGAAGGTTCGTCGCGATACCGGGGAGCCGCCTCGCCTTCGATTGCCCGATCCCGGCGGGCGCGCCGAGGAGATGCCAACCGGACCAACCGTTGCATCGATTCATATCGATGCAACAAGTGGTTCCATCGAAATTCTTCAATTGGTTCTTAGTGAAGAACCGTTTGATGCTTACACTCGTTCGCTTCGAAGGCGGCTGACCGACAGCCGACGGACAGGGCGCACGCGATGTGCCGGCATCCCCGCGTGCCGCATCGCACCCGCAGCTTCGCAGACTGCGTCGCGCACCGACCGAACCAGGCTCGATCCGGCTTTCTGCCCGCATGCCGCGCACGCGCGGCGGGCTACCGGATTCAACAACGACAACTCCCAGCGCCGCCTTCACGAGACCCCCGGTCGTACCGGAACCGTTTTTTGGAGAGAGACATATGAGTGGAAGCAACACAGGCCTCGGCACGGGCCTGAAGCAGCGTCACGTGACGATGATGTCGATTGCCGGCGTCATCGGCGCGGGCTTGTTCGTCGGCTCCGGCCATGCGATCGCCGAGGCCGGCCCGGCGTCGATCCTCGCGTATGCGATCGCGGGCGTGCTGGTCGTGCTGGTGATGCGCATGCTCGGCGAGATGGCCGTCGCACATCCAGACAGCGGTTCGTTCTCGACCTATGCCGATCGCGCGATCGGCCACTGGGCAGGCTTCACCATCGGCTGGCTGTACTGGTGGTTCTGGGTGCTCGTGATCCCGATCGAGGCGACGGCCGCCGCGACCATTCTCAATGCGTGGTTCCCCGGCGTCGCGACCTGGATCTTCGCGCTCGGCATCACGCTGCTGCTGACGATCACCAACCTCTTCTCGGTCAAGAACTACGGCGAATTCGAATTCTGGTTCGCGCTGATCAAGGTCGTCGCGATCGTCGTGTTCCTGTGCATCGGCGGTGCGGCGATCGTCGGCATCGTTCCTGCCCCGGCCGTGTCGGGCGTGTCGAACCTGTTCGCGCATGACGGCTTCATGCCGCACGGCGCCGGCGCGGTGCTCGCGGCGATGCTGACGACGATGTTCTCGTTCCTCGGCACCGAGATCGTGACGATCGCGGCCGCCGAATCGGATAACCCGCAACGCCAGATCGTGCGTGCGACGAACTCGGTGATCTGGCGGATCACGCTGTTCTATCTCGGCTCGATCCTCGTCGTCGCGGCCATCGTGCCGTGGAATGATCCGCTGCTGCCGAAGCACGGCTCGTATCAGCGTGCGATGGAGCTGATCGGCGTGCCGAACGCGAAGGCGATCATCGACGTGATCGTGCTCGTGTCGGTCGCGAGCTGCCTGAATTCCGCGCTGTACACCGCGTCGCGGATGCTGTTCTCGCTGTCCCGGCGCAAGGACGCGCCCGCGTTCCTGCACCGCACCGATTCGACCGGCACGCCGCGTGCGGCCGTGCTCGCATCGACGGCGTTCGGTTTTCTGACCGTGATCGCCAACTACCTGATGCCGGAACAGGTGTTCGGCTTCCTGCTGGCGACGTCGGGTGCGATCGCGCTGCTCGTGTATCTCGTGATCGCGATCTCGCAGCTGCGGATGCGCAAGACGCTCGAATCCGGCGGCGCCGACCTGCCGCTGCGGATGTGGCTGTTCCCGTGGCTCACGTGGGCGGTGATCCTGTTCATTTGCGGCACGCTGACCGTGATGTTCGTCAGCGAGGAACACCGGATGGAAGTGGGGGCGACGGCCGTGCTGGCGTTGCTCGTGTTGTTTGCCGCGTGGTTGAACAAGCGCGGTCGCGATGCGCGGGCCGGGGCGGGGCGGCGGGTGTCGGCGATGTAATGACGACGTGACGGAGCGGCGGCTGCGCTGAGCGTTTGCTGCCTGCCGGCGCGGGAATTCCCGTCGTGAAAATGGCCCGATCGTCATGTGCCGCTCGGGCCATTTGTCTTTCACGAGTAAGCAGATGCGCTTGCCCCTGGCGATGCAAGGCGTTCCGCAATGTAGCGCGTCATCGACATCTGGACTCACAAAAATCGAACTCGTCTGATCTCCGCGAGACGAGAACGGGCGTCGCCTGGCACCCGTCCGTTCGAACGGCCTTGTCAATCGGCGTCGGCTCGAAGCGGCGCCGTTTCAGCCACAACAGAGGGTACAGTGAGACGGGCCATGATCGGTTTTTACGTGCTGGTGTCGACGAATGTATTTGCCGGTCCGACGCCAGCCGACGAGATAGCAGTGCGCAGTGGTTTGCCGGCAAGCGAGGTCAATGCGTTGCTCAGCGACTGCGATTCGAATCAGACGAGCATGAATTTCTGCGCATGGCGCGATCAACTCGTCGCCGAGCGGGAATTGCAGCGCGTCGTCGATAAACAGGCGGGCGAGCAACCGCGCCGCAAGAAGGCGCTCGACGCGCAGATTGCGAAGTGGAAGAGGGCGCGCGACGCATCATGCGAAAAATCGACGCGTAACGCATGGGGCGACGGGTCAATGCGTCCTGCAGCACAGGCGATCTGTGCAACGGAGGCGACGAAGAAAATGACGAAACGATTGTCCGCGAGCGCCTCCCGCAAACCTTCGTCAACCAATGCGGAATAAAAAAGGCCCGCTACTTCTGCGGGCCTTTCCGGGGTGCCGTGACACTGCGAGAAGCAGTGTTTGTCGATATATCAGACGTTGAACAGGAAGTTCATCACATCCCCGTCGTGCACGACATATTCCTTCCCTTCCGCGCGCATCTTGCCGGCTTCCTTCGCCCCCTGTTCGCCCTTGTAGGAAACAAAGTCGTCGAACGCGATCGTCTGCGCGCGAATGAAGCCGCGCTCGAAGTCGGTGTGGATCACGCCGGCCGCTTGCGGCGCCGTGTCGCCGATGTGGATCGTCCACGCGCGCACTTCCTTCACGCCCGCGGTGAAGTAGGTCTGCAGGCCGAGCAGCTTGAAGCCCGCGCGAATCACGCGGTCGAGGCCCGGCTCTTCCATGCCCATGTCGGCGAGGAACGCTTCCTTGTCCGCATCGTCGAGATCGGCGATTTCCGCCTCGATCGCCGCACACACCGCGACCACCGGCGAATTCTCGCTTTCCGCGTACTTGCGCACCGCATCGAGGTGCGGGTTGTTCTCGAAGCCGTCGTCCTTCACGTTCGCGACGTACATCGCCGGCTTCGCGGTGATCAGGCAGAACGGCTTGAGCAGTGCCTGCTCTTCGTCCGACAGATCGAGGCCGCGCACGGCCTTGCCCTGGTCGAGGTGCGCGCGCACCTTCTCGAGCACCGCGGCGAGCTTCACCGCTTCCTTGTCGTTGCCCGATTTCGCGGCCTTCGAGTAGCGCGTGAGCGCCTTCTCGACGGTGGCGAGGTCGGCGAGCGCGAGCTCGGTGTTGATCACTTCGATGTCGTCGATCGGGCTGACCTTGCCGGCGACGTGGATGACGTTGTCGTCCTCGAAGCAGCGCACGACGTGCGTGATCGCATCGGTTTCACGGATGTTCGCGAGGAACTGGTTGCCGAGGCCTTCACCCTTGCTCGCGCCCGCGACGAGGCCGGCGATGTCGACGAATTCGACGACGGCCGGCACGACGCGCTCGGGCTTCACGATTTCGGACAGCGCCTTCAGGCGCGTGTCGGGCACTTCGACGATGCCGACGTTCGGCTCGATCGTGCAGAACGGGTAGTTCTCGGCGGCGATGCCGGCCTTGGTCAGCGCATTGAACAGGGTGGACTTGCCGACGTTGGGCAAGCCGACGATGCCGCATTTGAGGCTCATGGAATCCTTCGGACCGGTGAGGCGGCGCGGCCGGACAAAGCGCGGCGGCGCGGGAAAAATAGGGACGGCCGGCGCCTGGGGCGCGGCGGGCCGATGTTCGAAGCCGCTATTGTACCGTGCCGACGCCCCGGTTTCCGGCCTTCCCCCGAACGCCCGATGCGACGGGCCGCCGCGCCGCCGGGCCAGCCCGCGATTCTGCTGATTTCCCGCAAAGTCCGGCCGCGTAAGGGATTGGCCCCGCGGCTATAATGCCCGCCATGACTGCCCACCACACCTTCGACGTCGCCGTGGTCGGCGGCGGGCTCGTCGGCAAGACGGCCGCGCTCGCGCTGACCCAGTCCGGCTACAAGACCGCCTTGCTCGCCCAGCCGGCGGCGCCCCGCCCCGCCGATCTCGCGTTCGATACGCGCATCTACGCGCTGTCGTCCAGCTCGCAGGCATTGCTGGAGCGGCTGCGGGTCTGGCAGGCGCTCGACCACGGCCGGCTCGCGCCGGTCTACGACATGCGGGTGTACGGCGACGCGCATGCGGAACTGCATTTCTCCGCCTATCAGGCGTCCGTACCGCAGCTTGCGTGGATCGCCGAATCGTCGCTGATCGAGACGTCGCTCGACGCCGCGCTGCGGTTCCAGCCGAACCTCACGTGGTTCGATGCGCGCGCACAAGGCTTCGACGTGCGCGACGACGCGGCCGTGCTCACGCTGTCGTCGGGGCAAGTGCTCGAAGCGGATCTCGTGGTCGGCGCGGACGGCGCGCATTCGTGGGTGCGCTCCCAGATGGGGGCGAGGATCGAGCGGCGCGATTACCGGCAGACGGGTGTCGTCGCGAACTTCAAGGCATCGCTTCCGCACCGCGAGACCGCCAGCCAATGGTTCCGCGACGGCGAAATCATCGCGCTGCTGCCGCTGCCGGACGGTCACGTGTCGCTCGTGTGGTCCGCGCACACCGCGCACGCGGACGAACTGCTCGCGCTCGATCCCGCGCAACTCGCGGCCGAAGTCGAGCGCGTGTCGCACGGGCAGCTCGGCACGCTCGAATGCGTGACGCCGGCCGCCGGTTTCCCGCTCGCGCTGCAGACCGTCGACAAGCTGATCGCCCCGCGCGTCGCGCTCGTCGGCGATGCCGCACACCTGATCCATCCGCTCGCGGGGCAGGGGATGAATCTCGGCTTGCGCGACGTCGCGGCGCTCGCCGATGCGATCGCGAACAAGGAATCCTTCCGCAACCTCGGCGACACGGTGCTGCTGCGCCGCTACGAGCGTGCGCGCCGCGAGGACATCCGCGCGCTGATGGTCGCGACCGACGGGCTGCAGCGGCTGTTCGCGGTGCCCGGCTCGTTCGCGAAGGCGGTGCGCAACGCGGGCATGGCGTTCGTCGGCGCGCAACCGCTCGTGAAGCGCTGGCTCGTGTCGGCCGCGCTCGGCTGATCGAACCTTCGCGCGCCCGGCCTGTCGGACAGGGCTCCGTTACGGCGTACACTGTGACGTGCACTCCGATTGAGCTGAAGGAACAACAGGATGAAAAAAACGATCCGCATCGCATCGCTGGCGCTGGCTGTCACGATGGCGACGCTTGGCTGCACCGCGCAGGCCGACCAGACCACCGACAAGTTGAAAGCCACGCTGCAAGCGCGTCTGGGCAGCGACGCGCCGATCAAGAGCGTGTCGAAATCGCCGGTCGCGGGCCTGTACGAAGTCAACCTCGGCACGCAGATCATCTATAGCGATGCAGCCGGCGACTACGTGCTGCTCGGCGATCTCGTCGACACCAAGACGCACAAGAACCTGACCGACGCGCGCCTGTCCGACCTGAACAAGATCGACTTCGCGAGCCTGCCGCTCGCGAACGCGATCAAGGTCGTCAAGGGCAACGGCGCACGCAAGATCGCGGTGTTCTCCGATCCGAACTGCCCGTACTGCAAGCGGCTCGAGACGACGCTTCAGTCGGTCGACAACGTGACCGTCTACACGTTCCTCTACCCGGTGCTGTCCCCCGATTCGACCACGAAATCGAAGGCGATCTGGTGCGCGACCGACCGCGCGAAAAGCTGGGAGGGCTGGATGCTCGAGCATCGCGCGCCGTCCGGCGCCGGCAACTGCGATACGAGCGCGCTCGACAAGAACCTCGCGCTCGGCCGCGGGATGAACGTCACGGGCACGCCGACGATCTTCCTGCCCGACGGCCGTCGCCTGCCGGGCGCGGTATCGGCCGATCAGCTGAATCAGGCGCTCGCGTCGAGCAAGTAACCGACCGGCACGCCGGGCCGCATGGCCCGGCCAGCGAGGGGCGCCCGTGGTATCTGCCGGCGCCTCTCTTCGTTTCCGCCGCCATATTCCGTCCGATTTCCGACCGATTGCCACGATGACCCAGCCGATCCGTTATTCGATTGCCCCGAAAGATCTTGCCGCGCACCTGTTCGAAGTGTCGGTGACGGTCACCGATCCCGATCCCGACGGCCAGCGCTTCTCGCTGCCGGTGTGGATTCCCGGCAGCTACCTCGTGCGCGAGTTCGCGCGCAACATCGTGACGCTCGCCGCGTTCAACGACGCGGGCCGCAAGGTGCGGATCGCAAAAACCGACAAGAACACGTGGCAGGCGGCGCCGGTGAGCGGCACGCTGACGCTGCGCTACGACGTGTACGCGTGGGATCTGTCGGTCCGCTCTGCTTATCTCGACGAATCGGGCGGCTTCTTCAACGCCACGGCCGTGTTCCTGAGCGTCGCCGGTCGCGAGAATGCACCGTGCGAAGTCGACATCGCGAAACCGGCGGGCGCGGCGTTCCGCACATGGCGCGTCGGTACGTCGCTGCCTGAGGCTCGCGGCACCAGGCGCTACGGGTTCGGCGCATATCGGGCCTCGAACTATGACGAGCTCACCGACCATCCGGTGACGATCGGCGAATTCGCGCTGGCGACGTTCGACGCGCACGGCGTGCCGCACGATATCGTGATCGCCGGTCGCGTGACGCAGCTCGACATGGAACGGCTGCGCGCCGACCTGAAGCGGGTATGCGAAGCGCAGATCGCGCTGTTCGAGCCGAAATCGAGGAAGGCGCCGATGGACCGCTACGTGTTCATGACGCTCGCGGTCAGCGATGGCTACGGCGGCCTCGAGCACCGTGCGTCGACCGCGCTGATCTGCAACCGTACCGACCTGCCGGTGAAGGGCCGGTCGGAAACGACGGAAGGCTATCGCACGTATCTCGGCCTGTGCAGCCACGAGTATTTCCACACGTGGAACGTGAAGCGCATCAAGCCGGCCGCGTTCGTGCCGTACGACCTCGCGCGGGAGAACTACACGTCGCTGCTGTGGCTGTTCGAGGGCTTCACGTCGTATTACGACGACCTGATGCTCGTGCGCAGCGGGCTGATGTCGCAGGACGACTATTTCGCGGCGCTCGGCCGTACCGTCGGCGGCGTGCTGCGCGGCAGGGGGCGCCTGAAGCAAAGCGTCGCGGACAGCTCGTTCGACGCGTGGATCAAGTATTACCGCCAGGACGAGAACGCGACCAACGCGATCGTCAGCTATTACACGAAGGGTTCGCTCGTCGCGCTCGCGTTCGATCTCGCGATCCGCGCGCAGACGCGCGACCGCAAGTCGCTGGACGACGTGATGCGTCTGCTGTGGCAGCGCTACGGCCGCGAGTTCTATCGCGGCAAGCAGGCGGGCGTCGAGGAAGACGAGGTCGAGGCGCTGATCGAGGAAGCGACGGGTGTGGCCCTTGGCCGACTGTTCGCCGACGCCGTGCACGGCACGCGCGACCTGCCGCTCGCCGATTTGCTCGCGCCGTTCGGCGTGACGCTCGTGCCCGAGGTCGCGGCTGGCGCGGCCGCGAAACCGACGATCGGCGCGCGTCTGCGCGGCGGGGCGGACTGTACGCTCGCGGCGGTGTACGAGGGCGGCGGCGCGCATCGCGCGGGGCTGTCGGCCGGCGACACGCTGATCGCGCTCGACGGGCTGCGCGTCACCGGCACGAATCTCGACACGCTGCTCGCGCGCTACCGGCCGGGCGACAAGGTCGAGGTGCACGCATTCCGCCGCGACGAGCTGCGGACCGCGAAACTGAAGCTGGACGGGCCTGAGGTCATGCGCTACCGGCTCACGGCGGCCGCGAAACCGGCCGCCGCGCGCAAGTCCCGGGAAATCTGGCTGAAGGGCTGATCCTGCACGAGCGGCTTTAGGGGTGCGACCATCGATTGTTCTGCTGGTGCAACAATCCGTCGCCCCTGAGCCGCTTTTTCGCGACGATGCGGCCACGCACAATGGCGTCACTCGCGCTACCGAAGCGCAGCCCAACTGGAGCCTGACATGACGACCATTCTGCAAATCAATTCCGCGGCGCGCTCGCAAGGTGCGCAATCCACGCTGCTGGCCAACGAACTGACGGCAAAGCTGCAACAATCGAACGCCGGCGCCAAGGTCGTGGTTCGCGACCTGCTGGCCGATGGGCTGCCGCACCTCGACGAGTCGGTGCTCGGCGCATTCTTCACGCCGGCCGACCAGCGCAGCGCGGAACAGAATGCGATCGTCGCGAAGAGCGATGCGCTGATCGCCGAACTGCAAGCCGCCGACATCATCGTGATCGGTGCGCCGATGTACAACTTTGGCGTCTCGTCGCAACTGAAGACGTATTTCGACTGGATCGCCCGCGCAGGCGTCACGTTCCGCTACACCGAGAACGGTCCGGAAGGGCTGATCAAGGGCAAGAAGGTTTACGTGGTGACGGCGCGCGGCGGCAAGTACCTCGGTACCCCGAATGACAGCCATACGCCGTACCTGCGCACGTTCCTCGGCTTCATCGGCTTGACCGACGTGAGCTTCATCCACGCGGAAGGCCTGAACCTCGGGCCGGATTCGCAGAGCGCGGCACTCGCCAGCGCACGCGAAGCGATCGCTGCCGCGTAAGGCCGGCGCGGGTGCATCGCCCCCGCGTTGCGTCGCCGGATGAAAGAACGCCGCGTCCCGAAAGGGCGCGGCGTTCTTGCGTGGTGCGGGTAAAGCGGAACGCGATTACGCGAGCGTTTCGGCCACTTCCGGCAAGCGCCAGTCGACCGGCTCGCGGCCCGCTTCGACGAGATAGTCGTTCGCGAGCGCGAAGTGGCGGCAACCGAGGAAGCCGCGGTGCGCGGACAGCGGTGACGGATGCGGCGCCTCGAGCACACAGTGGGCGCTCGCATCGAACAGCGCGCGCTTCGCTTGCGCGTGCGCGCCCCACAGCATGAACACGAGCCCGCGATGGCGATTGGCCAGTTCGCGGATCAGCGTGTCCGTGCATTGCTCCCAGCCGCGCTTTGCGTGGCTCGCAGCCGCGCCGCGCTCGACCGTCAGCACGGTGTTGAGCAGCAGCACGCCCTGGCGCGCCCAGGTGTCGAGGCAGCCGTGACGCGGCGTGTCGTGGCCGAAATTCGCGGCGATTTCCTTGAAGATGTTGCGCAGCGACGGCGGCGTGCGGACGGCCGGCGGCACCGAGAACGCCAGGCCGTGCGCCTGCGGTGTGCCGCGATCGTCGCCGTGATAAGGGTCCTGGCCGAGAATCACGATCTTCACGTCGTCCGGGCTCGTCAGGCGCAGCGCGCGAAACACGTCGGTCGGGTAGACCGTCTTGCCGGCCGCGCGCTCGTCGTCGACGAAGCGGCACAGCGGCGCATACGCGTCGCTGTCGGTGAACGGTTTCAACACGTCGCGCCAGGCGGCCGGCAGCGCGTCGAACTGCGCGGCGAGGTGAGGAATGTTCGCGACAACGGGGCGCGCGGGCTGCGGCGCGGCGGAAACCGGGGCGGCTGCCGCGGCCTTCCTTGCGGGCTTGCGCCCGGCAGCGGCCGGCGCGGGCGCCGTGGCGGAAACATCGTCCTGCGCCGTTTCCGGCACGGGATCGTCGAACAGCGACGCCTGCTGCGGCGTGCGGAGAGTCTTGCGGGTTGCCATGCGTGATGCGTGTTTATTGCGCGCGCAGCCGGTAGCCGCGCTGCGCCTTGCTGATGTTTTCGGGGGCGAGGCCCGGCAGCGCCTGCTGCAGTTCGGCGGCGAGCGTCGCGAGCGCCGCTTCCGGGCCGTCGATCAGTTCGAGTTCGATTTCGCTGATCGGTTCGCGGCGCGTATCGTTTTCCGTCTGGACGACGATCTCGCCGACGTCGACCGCGGCTTCGACGGTTGCGCCGCCGATTGCGATGCGCCACAGCGTACGCGAAAAATCCGTCCGGAACAGCGCGTGCAGCGCCGGCGCCGCGTCGCGCAGTGCGGCGGCGGCGTCCGGCACGTCGCATGCGGCGACGAGCGCATCGATTTCGAGCGCATCGCCCGCAACGGGCAACTCCCATTCGTGGCGACTATGCAGGCCGTCTTGCGCGCTGCCGACCGTCTTGAAGGTCTGCAGCCAGCCATGCGGCGTGCGGCGCACGCGCACCGCGCTCTTCGAACGGGCCAGCGCGAGATCGGGCGTGTCGTAGTAGACGTTCGCAAGCGTGATGACGTCGCCGTCTTCGCCGGTCAGCGTCGCGAAAAAGCGCCGCGCGGCATCGGCCTGACCGGCCGGCAGCGCGAGCTTGATTTCCGTTTCGATCGCCATCAGAAGAACATCCGCGCGAGTTCCTCGCCCGGCTGGTCGGCGCGCATGAACGCTTCGCCGACGAGGAACGCGTTCACGTTCGCCGCGCGCATCGTGTCGACGTCGGTGCGCGACAGGATGCCGGACTCTGTCACGACGATGCGTTCCGGCGGAATCATGTCGAGCATGTCGAGCGTGGTCTGGATCGACGTCTCGAACGTGCGCAGGTTGCGATTGTTGATGCCGAGCAGCGGTGTCTTCAGCGTCAGCGCCTGTTCCATCTCGTCGCGGTCGTGGACTTCGACCAGCACCGCGAGGCCGAGCGAGTGCGCATATGCCTCGAGGTCCTGCATCAGCGGCGTGTCGAGCGCAGCCGCGATCAGCAGGATCGCGTCGGCGCCCATCGCGCGTGCTTCGAGGATCTGGTACGCGTCGACGATGAAGTCCTTGCGCAGCACCGGCAGCGTGCAGGCCGCACGGGCTTCCTCGAGGTAGCGGACGCTGCCCTGGAAGAACTGCTCGTCGGTCAGCACCGACAGGCACGCGGCGCCGTGGGCTGCATACGAGCGTGCGATGTCGGCGGGCACGAAATGCTCGCGCAGCACGCCCTTCGACGGGCTCGCCTTCTTCACTTCGGCAATCACCGCCGCGTGGCCGGCCGCCTGCTTCGCGCGCAGTGCGCCGACGAAGTCGCGCAGGTCGCGCGCCGATGCTTCCAGTTTCAGTGCCTCGAGCGGCGCGCTGCGCATGGCCGCCGCGACTTCTTCGCGCTTGACGGCAATGATTCGGTCGAGAATGTCGCTCATGTGGGTTCCTGCTTGATTCGTAAAGGGAGTCAGCGCTTGAACTGCTGCGTGAAGCGCACGAGTTCGTCGACCTTCGCGCGCGCCTTGCCGCTCGCGATCGCTTCGCGGGCGAGCTGGATGCCGTCCGCGATCGATTCGGCGATATTGGCCGCGTAGAGCGCGGTGCCCGCGTTCAGTGTAACGATTTCGCGTGCGACGCCCGGCTGGTTGTCCAGCGCGCCGAGCAGCATCGTGCGCGATTCCTCGGCGTTTTCCACCTTCAGCGTGCGGTTCGACACCATCTGCAGGCCGAAATCCTCCGGATGGATCTCGTATTCGTGCACCTGGCCGTCGCGCAATTCGCCGACGAGCGTCGCGGCGCCGAGCGACACTTCATCCATCCCGTCCTTGCCGTACACGACCAGCACGTGCTGCGCGCCGAGACGCTGCATCACGCGCACCTGGATGCCGACGAGGTCGGGGTGGAACACGCCCATCAGCTGGTTCGGCGCGCCGGCCGGATTGGTCAGCGGGCCGAGAATGTTGAAGATCGTCCGCACGCCCAGCTCGCGGCGCACGGCCGCGATGTTCTTCATCGCCGGGTGGTGGTTCGGCGCGAACATGAAGCCCATGCCGGTTTCGGCGATCGACGCGGCAACCTGGTCGGGCTGCAGGTCGATGTTCACGCCGAGCGCGTCGAGTACGTCGGCGCTGCCGGACTTGCTCGACACGCCGCGGTTGCCGTGCTTCGCGACCTTCGCGCCGGCCGCTGCCGCGATGAACATCGACGCGGTCGAGATGTTGAACGTGTGCGAGCCGTCGCCGCCCGTGCCGACGATGTCGACGAAGTTCGAGTTGTCCTGCACCTCGACGTGATTCGCGAATTCGCGCATCACGGTCGCGGCGGCGGCGATCTCGCCGATCGTCTCCTTCTTCACGCGCAGCCCGGTGATGATCGCGGCCGCCATCACGGGCGACATGTCGCCGCGCATGATGAGCCGCATCAGGTGCAGCATCTCGTCGTGGAAGATTTCGCGGTGCTCGATCGTGCGCTGCAGTGCTTCCTGCGGGGTAATCGTCATCGTGCGTCTCCCGTCAGGCGGCCGGCGCGGCCGCATGGGCCGCTGCGCGATTCTGCTTCAGGAAATTCTCGAGCAGCGCATGGCCGTGCTCGGAGAGGATCGATTCCGGGTGGAACTGCACGCCCTCGATCGGCAGCGTCTTGTGGCGCACGCCCATGATCTCGCCGTCGTCGGTCCACGCGGACACCTCGAGGCAGTCGGGCAGCGACTCGCGTTCGATCGCGAGCGAGTGGTAGCGCGTGACGTCGAAATGCTTCGGCAGGTCGGCGAATACGCCGCGGCAGTCGGTTTCGATCCGGCTCACCTTGCCGTGCATGATGGTCTTCGCGCGCACCACGCGGCCGCCGAACGCTTCGCCGATCGCCTGGTGGCCCAGGCAGACGCCGAGAATCGGCTTCTTGCCCGCGAATTCGCGCAGCACGTCGAGCGTGATGCCCGCGTGCTGCGGGTTGCTCGGGCCGGGCGACAGGCAGATGGCGTCGGGGTTCAGGCGCGCGATGTCGTCGAGCGTGATTTCGTCGTTGCGGTACGTGTGCACGTCCTCGCCCAGTTCGCCGAAGTACTGGACCAGGTTGTAGGTGAACGAGTCGTAGTTGTCGATCATGAGCAGCATGGTCAGTCTCCGGTCAGAAGTCGCTATCGAGGCCGTCCTGGACCTGTTCGGCCGCACGCAGCACCGCGCGCGCCTTGTTTTCGGTCTCTTGCCATTCGGATTCGGGCACCGAATCGGCGACGACGCCGGCCGCCGCCTGCACATACAGGTTGCCGTTGTGGATCAGGCCCGTGCGGATCGCGATCGCGAGATCCATTTCGCCCGAGAACGACAGGTAGCCGACGGCACCGCCGTACAGCCCGCGCTTGACCGGCTCGAGCTCGTCGATCAGTTCCATCGCGCGCACCTTCGGCGCGCCGGACAGCGTGCCGGCCGGGAACGTCGCGCGCAGCACGTCGTAGTTCGTCATGCCGGGCTTCAGCTTGCCTTCGACCGAGCTGACGATGTGCTGCACGTGCGAGTACTTCTCGATCACCATCTTGTCGGTGACCTGCACCGAGCCGATCTGCGCGATGCGGCCGACGTCGTTGCGCGCGAGATCGATCAGCATCACGTGCTCGGCGATTTCCTTCGGGTCGTTCAGCAGTTCGGTCGCGAGTTCCGCGTCGCGTTCGGGCGTGTTGCCGCGCGGGCGCGTGCCGGCGAGCGGACGGATCGTGACGATCTGGTCTTCGCCGCGCTTTTCCTGGCGCACCAGGATTTCCGGCGACGCGCCGACCACGTGGAAATCGCCGAAGTTGTAGTAATACATGTATGGCGACGGATTCAGCGAGCGCAGCGCGCGATACAGCGACAGCGGATTGTCGCGGTACGGCTTCGTCAGCCGCTGGCCGACCTGGATCTGCATCAGTTCGCCGGCCGCGATGTATTCCTTCGCCTGGCGCACGGCGGCCAGATAGTCTTCCTTCTTGAATTCGCGGAACGTCTCGGTGCGCACGCTCGCCGACGTGACGGGCGGCTGCACGGTCGTGCGCAGGCGCTGCTTCAGCTCGCGCAGGCGTTGCTTCGCCTTCGTATAGGCCTCGGGCTGGGCCGGATCCGCATAGATGATCAGGTAGAGCTTGCCGGCGAGGTTGTCGATTACCGCGACTTCTTCGGTGAGCAGCAGCTGGATGTCGGGCAGGCCGAGATCGTCGCGCGGCGCGGTATTCGCGAGCTTCTTCTCGATGTAGCGCACCGCGTCGTAGCCGAAATAGCCGGCGAGGCCGCCGCAGAAGCGCGGCAGGCCCGGGCGCTGCGCGACCTTGAAGCGCGCCTGGAACGACTCGATGAATTCGAACGGGTCGCCGTCGTGCGTCTCGACGACCTCGCCGTCGCGCACCACTTCGGACACGCCGTTGCGGGTGCGCACCAGCGTGCGCGCGGGCAGGCCGATGAACGAATAGCGGCCGAAGCGTTCGCCGCCGACCACCGACTCGAGCAGGAACGAGTTGGCGCCCGCACGTTCTGGCTGGGCCAGCTTCAGGTAGAGGGACAGCGGTGTTTCGAGGTCGGCGAGCGCTTCCGCGATCAGCGGGATACGGTTGTAGCCTTCGTTCGCGAGCGATTGGAATTCGAGTTCGGTCATGTTCCGGTCCTGTTCGGGACGAGCGGCGGTGTGCGCCAGGGATCACTTGACGCTGCGCGGGCTGCCGTCGGCGAAAGGGCGGTCGATCGAGAAGTGCCTGTTGCCGGCCGGCATTCCGGGCGTGAGCGTCGCGAGCCTGCGGCCGATCCTGAACGCAAGGGTTCGGGCGCGGTGGAACTCGAGGTGGTGCGACGATCGGCGCGCGGATGCGCAGCGAGATAAAAAACGGCGCTGAAGACGTGCCTCAGCGTACCTCATCGAAGAGGTTAGTGCGACCAGCGACGCCAGGGCCAGGCTCCCCGGTCGATGCTGCTCAGACTCCGTTTTTTATTCAGAAACATGCGGATGGAAGAAATAATCAGATGGTTGGCCGGCCGGCGTTGTGCGCGGTGATCGCGCGTGCTGCGACCAGCAACGAATCGACTATACCATCCGAATTTATCGTTTGTATAGCCTTGCCGTGGTTGTACCCGTACGGCACCGTCAGCGTCGCCATGCCGGCCGCACGGCCCGCCAGCGCGTCGTTTTCCGAGTCGCCGATCGCGACCGCCGCGTCCGGCGCGACGCCGAGCGCGTCGCACGCCGCCAGCATCGGCAGGGGATCGGGCTTCTTGCGCGCGACGCTGTCGCCGCCGAGCACGATGCCGAAGCGATCGATCAGCCCGTATTGCTCGAGCAGCTCGACCGCGAAGCGGTGCGGCTTGTTCGTCACGCACGCGAGCCGGATGCCGGCCGCGCGCAATGCCTCGAGACCGGCCGCGACCTCGGGATAGAGGCGCGTGTGACGGCCGTTGATCTTTGCGTATTCGGTCTGGTAGATCGTGAGCGCGTCGTCGAAGCGCGCGTGCGCTTCGTCGGGCGTGAAGCGCGCCTTCAGCACGCTCTGGATCAGATGCTCGGAGCCCTTGCCGACGTAGCCGATCACCTCGTCGCGCGACGTGGCTGGCGCGCCGAGCTGCGCGAGCATTCCGTTCAGCCCGGCCGTGAAATCGTCGGCCGTATCGACCATCGTGCCGTCGAGGTCGATCAGCGCCGCGTCGATGCGCGGCGCCGCGAAACGGATCGGGCCGTCGGCTTCGGCCGGTGCCCGGCCCGCCAGCGGGGAATCGGCCACGGCGTCAGCTCCGCTCGACGGTAGCGAGCGCGGCGCGCATCTCGTCGATCACCGTGCGGTAGTCGGGCTTGCCGAAGATCGCCGAACCCGCGACGAAGGTATCCGCGCCGGCTGCCGCGATTTCCGCGATGTTGTCGGCCTTCACGCCGCCGTCCACCTCGAGCAGGATCTCGCGGCCGGTGCGCTCGGTGTACGCGTCGATGCGGGCACGCGCCTCGCGCAGCTTGTTCAGCGTTTCCGGAATGAACGACTGGCCGCCGAAGCCGGGGTTCACCGACATCAGCAGCACGAAGTCGAGGCGGTCCATCACGTGGTCGAGGTAGTTCAGCGGCGTGGCCGGATTGAACACGAGGCCGGCCTTGCAGCCGTGATCGCGGATCAGCGACAGCGTACGATCGATGTGGTCCGAGCCTTCCGGGTGGAAGCTGATCAGGTTCGCGCCGGCTTTCGCGAAATCGGGCACGATCCGGTCGACCGGGCGCACCATCAGGTGCACGTCGATCGGCACCTGCACGTGCGGGCGGATCGCCTCGCACACGAGCGGGCCGATCGTCAGGTTCGGCACATAATGGTTGTCCATCACGTCGAAGTGAATCCAGTCGGCGCCGGCGGCGACCACGTTGCGGACTTCTTCGCCGAGTCGTGCAAAGTCGGCCGACAGGATGCTGGGAGCGATGCGGAATTGAGTCATGACAGGGGAGCGGGACGCTGCGGCGCAAAACCGTCATTCTACCGTCCGGCGACCCGCTGCGCGGCGACAGGCCGTGCGGTGGCGGCCCGATTGCGCATAGAATGCCGAACCAATGCGGCGCGGCCTGGCCGCTCGAATCGGCGCGGGCGCTTACCTACAGCGGAAACATCATGAGTCAGTATCAGTTCACCGTTTCGGTGAAAACCAGCTACTTGCCGGAACAATCCGACCCCGATCGACGTCAATACGCATTCGCGTACACGCTGACCATCCGCAATACCGGACAGGTCGCGGCGCAGCTGATCGCGCGTCACTGGATCATCACGGACAGCGAAAACCACGTGCAGGAAGTGAAGGGGCTCGGCGTCGTCGGGCACCAGCCGCTGCTGCAGCCGGGCGAACACTTCGAATACACGAGCTGGGCCGTGATCGCGACGCCGGTCGGCACGATGCGCGGCGCGTACTTCTGCGTGGCGGAGGACGGCGAGCGGTTCGAGGCGCCGGTCGAGGAATTTGCGCTGCACATGCCGCGCACGCTGCATTGAGCGTGCGGGCGGGGCGGTCAGCGCGGCTGGCGGTCGTTACCGCGGGCATGCTTCTTCCTGCCCGACGACGTCCACACGACGATGAAGATCAGCAGGGCGAGCGCGACGAAAGCTTCGAGCGCGAAGATGAGCATCGGATATTGGTCGAGAAAATCTGACATGGCGGTTTCCATCAAGAACGGACATTGTATGTGGTTTGGGCCCCGGCTGGCCGGCTGGGTTGCAGCGGCCGCGACGGCCGCACTGCTTGCCGCATGCGGCGGCGCGCCGACGCGGACGTCGACGCTCAAGCCGCCGACCGGCACGGCGATCGTGCCGGGGCAGATCGCCGCGAAGCGGCTGACGCCGGTCGCCTGGCAGCAGGTGCCCGGCTGGCAGGACGATTCGCTGATCGGCGCGGCGGCCGCGCTGCGGCAGAACTGCGTGCGGCTCGCGCGCCAGCCGGCGTGGCAGCGCGCTTGCGCCGCGGCCGATCGCCTCGACGAACTCGACGTCAGCGGCGCGCGCGCATTCTTCGAAACGTATTTCACGCCGTTTCAGCTGGCGAACACCGACGGCACGCTCGACGGGCTCGTGACCGGCTATTACGAGCCGCTGCTGCACGGCTCGCGCGTGCGGCGCGGTCCTTACCAGTACGCGCTCTACAGCTGGCCGGCAGGCTATCGCGCCGGTGCCGCGCTGCCCGCTCGCGCGCAGCTCGAGCGCGCCGGCATCCTCAACGGCAACGAACTCGTGTGGGTCGACGATCCGATCGAGGCGTTCTTCCTGCAGGTGCAGGGTTCGGGGCGCGTGCTGCTCGACGACGGCTCGGTGATGCGGGTCGGTTTCGGCGGGACCAACAACCAGCCGTACCGCTCGATCGGCAAGTGGCTGCTCGATCGCGGCGAGTTGACGCCTGCACAGGCGACGATGCAGGGCATCAAGGCGTGGGCGAAGGCGAACCCGACTCGCGTCGACGCGTTGCTCGACACGAATCCGCGATTCGTGTTCTTCCGCGACATGCCGACCAAGGAAGATGCGCCGCACGGCGGCGCGGACGGCCCGATCGGCGCGCTCGGCGTGCCGCTCACGCCCGAGCGTTCGATTGCGGTCGATCCGTCGTCGATCCCGCTCGGCACGCCCGTGTTCCTGCAGACCACGCGTCCGTTGACGAATACGCCGATGAACCGGCTCGTGTTCGCGCAGGATACGGGCTCGGCGATCCGGGGCGGCGTGCGGGCCGACTATTTCTGGGGGCTCGGCGACGACGCTGGCGATCAGGCCGGCCGGATGAAGCAGACCGGCCGGATGTGGCTGCTGTTCCCGAATTCGTGATGCGCGGCGGTGCCGGCGTGCACGTGTAGCCGGGTATCGCAACGAAACAGCCCGATCGGTTGGTTGGCCGGTCGGGCTGTTTTTTTTGTGTACGCGATTGCTGCTTCGAGGGGCGACGGGGCCGCGGCGGGTGTCAGCCCTTGCGCTTGTCGATCACGCGGCGGGCCTTGCCGACCGAGCGTTCGATCCCGTTCACGGGCAGCACGTTGATCACGGCCGTCACGCCGATCAGCGACTTGATGTCGTGCGCGAGCGCCTGCCTGGCTGCATGGATCGCCGCCGTGTCGGGGGCCGTTTCGGGACACGGTTCGACGTTGAGCGTCAGCACGTCGAGCGGCCCTTCCTTCGTCAGCACGATTTGATAGTGCGGTGCGAGCGCGTGCTGCTTCAGCAGCTGCTCCTCGATTTGCGTCGGAAAGACGTTGACGCCCCGCACGATCATCATGTCGTCCGAACGCCCGGTGATTTTTTCCATCCGGCGCATCGTGCGCGCGGTGCCGGGCAGCAGACGCGTCAGGTCGCGTGTCCGGTAGCGGATGATCGGCAGCGCTTCCTTCGTCAGCGACGTGAACACCAGCTCGCCGAGTTGGCCGTCCGGCAGCACGTCGCCGGTCTCGGGATCGATGATTTCCGGATAGAAGTAGTCTTCCCAGATGGTCGGACCGTCCTTGGTCTCGACGCATTCCGACGCGACGCCAGGCCCCATCACTTCGGACAGTCCGTAGATGTCGACCGCATCGATGCCCATGCGCTGCTCGATGGCCACGCGCATGTCGTTGGTCCACGGTTCCGCGCCGAAGATGCCGATGCGCAGCGAGCTTTGCGCGGGATCGAGGCCCTGGCGCTCGAACTCGTCGGCGATCGACAGCATGTAGCTCGGCGTCACCATGATGATGTCGGGCCGGAAATCCTGGATCAGCTGCACCTGCTTCTCGGTCTGGCCGCCGCCGAACGGAATTACCGTCAGCCCCGCGCGTTCGGCGCCGTAGTGCGCGCCGAGCCCGCCCGTGAACAGCCCGTAGCCGTAGCTGACGTGAACCTTGTCGCCACGGCGCGCGCCGGCCGCGCGGATCGAGCGCGCGACGAGATTCGCCCACGTGTCGATGTCGCGCGCCGTATAGCCGACGACGGTCGGCTTGCCGGTCGTGCCCGACGACGCGTGAATGCGCGAGATCTGGTCCTGCGGCACCGCGAACATCCCGAACGGATAGCTGTCGCGCAGGTCGCTCTTGGTCGTGAACGGGAAGCGCGACAGATCCGCGAGCGTTTTCAGGTCGTCGGGATGCACGCCCGCTTCGTCGAATTTGCGGCGATAGACGGGGGAGTGCTCATACGCATGCCGGAGCGACCATTTCAGGCGTTCGAGTTGCAGCGCGGTCAACTCGTCGCGTGAAGCGGTTTCGATCGGCTCGAGCGGTAGCGGGGTGGTCATGCGTGTCTCCAGTGATTGTTATGAGCGAGCCGTGCACGTCAGCGGTCTTCCGGGAGGACCGTGCCCTTGATCTGGGCCGATTTGCCGCGAAACATTGCCACCGTTTCGCCTGCCTGGTTCGTGACGCGGATGTCGTAGATGCCGTACCGGCCGTTGCGTGTCTGTTCGATCGCCTCGGCCGTCAGCAGGTCATTGCCGTATACGGGACGCAGGTATTCGATCGAGCAGCCCGCCGCGACGGTATTCAGGTTGTACGAGTTGCACGCGAACGCGAACGTCGAATCGGCGAGGGTGAAGATGATGCCGCCGTGGCAGGTCTGGTGTCCGTTCAGGAATTCCGGCCGTACGCGCATCTGCAGGCGAGCGTAGCCGGCGCGCACTTCGGCGATTTCCATGCCGAACGCACGGCTGCAGGCATCCGCATCGTACATGGCCTGCGCCGTCGCGCGGGCGAGCGCATCGGGGGCGAGCGTGTCGGTGGACTTGGTCATGTCAACGCCCCTCGAAGCGCGGCGCGCGCTTCTCGATGAACGCCTGTACGCCTTCCGCGTAGTCGGCCGACTGGCCGAGCTTGCGCTGCAGGTCGCGCTCGAGGTCGAGCTGCTGGTCGAGCGTATTCGTCATGCTGTCGCGCATCGCCTGCTTGATCGATGCGATCGCGAGCGTCGGCTGCTGCGCGAGCTGGTTGGCGACCTGGCGGGCCGACGCGGCGAGCGCGTCGTCGTCGACCGCGCGCCAGATCAAGCCCCACTGTTCGGCCTGTTCGGCGCCGAGCTTGTCGCCGGTCAGGGCGAGCCCGAGCGCGCGGGCCATGCCGACGCGTTGCGGCAGGAACCAGGTGCCGCCCGAATCGGGCACGAGCCCGATCTTGACGAAGGCCTGGATGAAACTGCTCGAGCGCGCGGCAAATACGATGTCGCATGCGAGCGCGAGATTCGCGCCGGCGCCGGCCGCCGTGCCGTTGACGGCGGCGATCACCGGAATCGGCATGCGTTGCAGGCGGCGGATCAGCGGATTGAAATGCTCGTCGATCAGCGTGCCAAGGTCGGTGGACGCGCCTGGCGTGAAGTCGAGGTCGGCCAGATCCTGGCCCGCGCAGAAGCCGCGCCCCGCACCCGTCAGGATCAGCGCACGCGCGCCGCCCGCCTCGACTTCATCGAGCGCCGCCTGCAGTTCGCGGTGCATCGCCCGCGTGAAGCTGTTCAGCTTGTCCGGACGGTTGAGGGTGATCGTGGCCGCGCGGGCCGCCTGATCGATATCCAGCTGGATCGCCTGATATGACATGCAGAGTCTCCTTCATGACTTCGTTATAGGCGCGCGGCGCGTCGGTTACACGCGTTCGATCGCGATCGCGATGCCCTGGCCGACGCCGATGCACATCGTACAGAGCGCAAAGCGGCCGCCCGTACGCTCGAGTTGGTGAAGCGCCGTGGTCACGAGCCGCGCACCCGATGCGCCGAGCGGATGGCCGAGTGCGATCGCACCGCCGTTCGGGTTCACGCGCGGATCGTCGTCGGCGACACCGAGCATGCGCAGCACCGCGAGACCCTGCGAGGCGAATGCTTCGTTCAGCTCGATCACGTCGAACTGATCGATCGTCATGCCGAGCTGGCGCAACAGTTTCTGCGTGGCCGGCGCCGGGCCGATACCCATCACGCGCGGCTCGACGCCGGCGCTCGCCATGCCGACGACACGTGCGCGGCGGCGCAGCCCATATTGATCGGCGGCTTCTGCATTCGCGAGCAGCAGTGCGCATGCGCCGTCGTTGACGCCTGACGCGTTGCCGGCCGTGACCGAGCCGTCGGGACGCACGACGCCCTTCAGCTTCGCGAGCGCTTCGAGCGATGTTTCGCGCGGATGCTCGTCGAGCGATACGACGAGCGCGTCGCCTTTTTTCTGTGCAATCGTGACCGGGACGATTTCCTCGGCGAGCGTGCCGTCCTGCTGTGCACGCGCGGCCTTCTGCTGGCTGCGCAGCGCGAACAGATCCTGGTCGGCGCGGCTGATGTTGTAGTCGACCGCGACGTTCTCGGCCGTCTCGGGCATCGAATCGACGCCATATTGCTGTTTCATCAGCGGATTGATGAAACGCCAGCCGATCGTCGTGTCGAACATGGCGGCCTGGCGCGCGAATGCGCTGGCGGCCTTGCCCATCACGAACGGCGCGCGCGTCATGCTTTCGACGCCGCCCGCGATCATCAAGCGTGCCTCGCCCGCCTTGATCGCGCGCGCGGCCGTGCCGACGGCGTCCATGCCCGAGCCGCACAACCGGTTCAGCGTCGTGCCCGGCACGGCGGTCGGCAGGCCCGCGAGCAGCGCGGACATGCGCGCGACGTTGCGGTTGTCTTCGCCGGCCTGGTTCGCGCAGCCGTAGATCACGTCGTCGATTGCCAACCAGTCGACGTTCTGGTTGCGTTCGATCAGCGCCTTGAGCGGCACCGCGCCGAGATCGTCGGCACGAACGTCTTTCAGGGCGCCGCCGTAGCGGCCGATGGGAGTGCGAATCGCGTCGCAGATGTAGGCGTCGGTCATGGATATGTCGATGTGCAACGAACCCGTCGGGTGGCGGATTCGTTCATGGTAGGGAATGTGGCGGCGTTTGCACGTCGGCCATTCGGGTTATGCAGTCTGGCCGACTTCCGCGGGCGCTGCCTTCGGCGCAACATGGACGCGGCTTTGCACCACGCGGAACCGGTTGGCGACGAACGCCGGGTCGGCCAGCGCCGCGTTGGCGGCCGGGTTCGCACCGGTGCCGTGGAAGTCGGAGAACGCGGCCGACTGGTTGACGAACACACCACCCGTCAGGTTGATCGACAGTGCGACGCCGCCACGCACCGCCGCATCGTGCGCGGCGTCGAGGATCGTGTCGTCGATGCTATAGACGGAAAGCGTCAGCGCGCCATGCTCCGCGGCGATTTCGCCGGCGAGATCGAGCGACTGGGCGGTCGAGTCGGTCGCGATCACGAACGAGATCGGGCCGAACCACTCCTGCGTGAATTTCGCGCGGTCGGCCACGTCGAGCTGCAGCACCAGCGGCGTGCGCACGCGCGCGTCGGGGAACGCCGGGTGCTGGAGCGTCTGGCTGTCGGCGAGCACGCGGCCGAGCTTGCGGGCATCGTCGATGCGCGCGGTCACGCCGTCGTTCTGGATCGCGCCGATCAGTTCGACCGAGCGAGCCGGGTCGCCGGTCAGCTTCTGCACGGACACGGCGATCGCCTGCGCGACTTCGTCGAAGCTCGCGTGGCCGTCCGCCGTCCGGATGCCGTCGCGCGGCACGTAGATGTTCTGCGGTGCGGTACACATCTGGCCGGAGTACAACGCCAGCGAGAACGCGATGTTCTTCACCGCGGCCTTCAGGTCGTCGGTCGAGTCGATCACGATCTGGTTGACGCCGGCCTTCTCCGTATACACCTGGGCCTGATGGGCATGGCGTTCGAGCCACGTGCCGTTTTGCGTGCTGCCCGTGAAGTCGATCAGCTTGATTTCAGGACGCAGCGCGAGGTCCTGGACGAGGGCGCCGTCGTTAGGTTCGGTTGCGAGGAGCGTGATGACGTTCGGATCGAAGCCGGCCTCGCGCAGCACGTCGCGGGCGATGCGGACCGTGATCGCTAGCGGCAGGATCGCACCCGGGTGCGGTTTGACGATGACCGTGTTGCCGGTCGCCAGGTCGGCGAACAGGCCGGGGTAGCCGTTCCAGGTCGGGAACGTGCAGCAGCCGAGCACGAGGCCGGTGCCGCGCGGGACGATCGTATAGCGCTTGTGCATCGCGAGCGGCGGGTTCTTGCCTTGCGGCTTTTCCCAGTGCGCATCGGCGGGGATGCGACGCAGTTCGTCCCACGCATAGGCGACCGCTTCGAGTGCGCGATCCTGCGCATGCGGGCCGCCGGCCTGGAACGCCATCATGAACGCCTGGCCCGTGGTGTGCATCACGCTGTAGGCAATCTCGAAGCTTGCACGGTTCAGCCGCGCAAGGATTTCGAGGCTGACGCCGATCCACGCGCTCGGGCCGGCTTCGCGCCATGCCGGCTGGGCAGCGGCTGCGGCTGCAATCAGCTCGTCGGGCGTCGATTTCGGATAGCGGATGCCGAGTGCGATCCCATACGGCGACTGCTCCGCGCCGACGGTTCCGCCGGACGCCGGCTGGTCGAGCACGAACGTGTTGCCGAGGTGCGCTTTGAACGCCGCTTCACCCTCCGCGTTGGCGCTTTCCCCGTACACTTTGGGACTCGGCATCTCCGCGAACGGGCTCCAGTACCCGCGGCTCTCGATGGCGGCGAGGGCGTGTTTCAGCGTGTCTTCGTGCTTCGTGAACAGTGCATGGGTCATGACGGCGGCCTGATGGACGTTGAGAGGGGTTGGATCGATTAATTAACCGACCGGTTGGTCGGAGAATGGTAGCATCAAACTATTCGCATGTGCGAGGCGTTTCTCATTTCATTGATCGAGGAGAAATAGATGTCTTACGAGAACATCCTGGTGGAGACCCGGGGGCGTGTCGGGCTGGTCACGCTCAACCGCCCGAAGGCGCTCAATGCGCTGAACGATGCGTTGATGGATGAGTTGGGCGCTGCGCTGAAAGCGTTCGACGCGGACGACGAGATCGGCGCGATCGTCGTGACGGGGAGCGAGAAGGCATTCGCGGCGGGGGCCGACATCGGCATGATGGCGACCTATTCCTATATGGATGTTTACCGCGGCGACTACATCACGCGTAACTGGGAGACGGTCCGCGAGATCCGCAAGCCGATCATTGCTGCCGTGGCGGGGTTCGCGCTCGGCGGCGGCTGCGAGCTCGCGATGATGTGCGACATCATCTTCGCGGCGGATACAGCCAAGTTCGGCCAACCCGAAATCAAGCTCGGCGTGATGCCGGGGGCGGGCGGCACGCAGCGCCTGCCGCGCGCGGTGTCGAAGGCGAAGGCGATGGACATGTGCCTGACCGCGCGCTTCATGGATGCGGCCGAGGCTGAGCGGGCCGGGCTCGTTTCGCGCGTGCTGCCGGCCGACAAGTTGCTCGACGAAGCGATTGCCGCAGCGACGACGATCGCCGAGTTTTCGCTGCCGGCGGTCATGATGGTCAAGGAGTCGGTGAACCGTGCGTATGAGACGACGCTGGCCGAGGGTGTTCATTTCGAGCGTCGACTGTTCCATTCGCTGTTCGCGACCGAAGATCAGAAGGAAGGGATGGCGGCATTCGTCGAGAAGCGGAAGCCGGTATTCAAGAACCGCTGATCCGGTGGCGACGGGTGTCGGTCGCCGGCAGGATCTCCTGGTGCAACGGACCCCCAGCCCCGGTGCGCGACAGCGCCCGGGGGCTTTTTCAAAATATTTTCACAAAGGGGTTGCGTCGGCAGGGGCGGGTGCTTAGAATCACGCCTCTTTCGCG
>Ga0207678_10000060_pt1 | contig 85708 bp, 63 predicted proteins | sample KBSC63metaG_FD_184319 | JGI IMG/M metagenome (GOLD analysis project Ga0207678, IMG submission 184319) | Corn rhizosphere microbial communities from Kellogg Biological Station, Michigan, USA - KBS C6-3 metaG (SPAdes) (version 2) | ecosystem: Host-associated > Plants > Roots > Rhizosphere > Soil ... | reverse complement strand
ATAGATGCATGAAGACTCAGTGTGCACAAGCGCAATGGGCGACGCATCCGAGTTGCAAGCGGCTCAAGGAGCGCGACGAGGTCGGTTGACTATTTCGAGCGACGATCAGGGGTCTTTTTGCGTGATGAGCGGGTATGGTCGACATACTCTCAGCCTCTGGGGCGCACTGCTCGCCGTTCCGTTCGGCGCCACCTTCAGCGCGACCCGAACATCATTTGCCGCGCCAAGGCCGACTTCACTGGCCCAAGTGCCTGCAAGGCAGCAATGCCGAGTCCGCGTGCCGCGCCGGCGCCTGGTAAATGCCAGGTGAAGCTGCGTGCTAGGAAGTCGGTTGCGACGATCATGGCCCAACGGTCTGGGCCGCGCTTCCATTCGAGGCGGCGCAGCACGGCATCGACGTTCGACGATCTGGCAAGCGCCCTCACCAATTCAAACGCATCCCGCAACCCCAGGTTCAAGCCCTGCCCCGCCACCGGATGAAGCGTCTGTGCGGCATTGCCGATGCGCACTGTGCGGCCGTTGGTGAGCGTGCTTTCCGCGTTGAGGCCAAGCGCAAAGCGCTTCAGCGCAGACATCTGCGCGATAGGGCCGACGTCGGGATGGAACACGGTATTCAACACGACCAGACGCTGTTCGTCGCTCAACCCCTCGACCGAATCGTCATCGCTGTTCACGCACCACACCAGCCCAGCACGCCCGTCTTTCAAAGGCAGCAGGGCCGCCGGCCCATTGCGCGTGAAGCGTTCGTACGCCACCCCGGGTTTCGGGTTGGCGAGTGTGACCGTGCCCACCCAGGCCGTCTGGCGATAGTTGTGCGTCACGGGCTTGCGGACCTGGCCCGAGAAGACACCGCCCTCTGCCACGACGGCCAGATCGAACCTTTCAACGACACCGGCATCGACTTCGACGCCGTCGCGCAGGGGCTTCAAGCCCGCCACCGCGGTTCCAAAGCGCGCCGACAGACGCCCGGGCTGCTTCGCCACGGCTTCGAACCACGCCCTTTGCAGCGGAGCGACGATGGCTCCGTAGCTCAATACAGCGCCCAGCATGGGCACTGCCTCGTCAATGGCGCGGATGTGCACCTCGGGTTCGGGCATCAACCCGCCCAGCACTGCTGGCAGCGATGGCGGCTGCTGCGAAACATGCACTTCCAGAATCTGCTGCGCTGCCTGCGAATTCCACGCATCGACGCGCTGGAGCAGTTGCACGCTTCCGAGCGACAGAGCAAGAGTGCGCGGGTCTGCCGACACATCCTTGTCAGCCGCACGGGCGTCGAAGACAGCAATTCGCGCCTGGGGCATTTCGCGCGCAGCTTGCAAGGCAAGCGCAAGCCCTACAGGGCCGGCGCCAATTACGGCCAGACTCAGGCTTGCATCCGCGCTCAACTCACACCTCCAGAGGTATCTCATTCATCGGTGCGTCGTATTATTCGCCGCACCCGGAGTTCCGGGGGATCAATTGAAGGGAAGCCGCCATGGGTTTGATGGATTTCATCAAGAAGCAGTTCATCGACGTACTTGAATGGACCGAGTCCGGGGACGGCACCCTCGCCTGGCGCTATCCGATGGCCGGCAACGAAATCCAGTACGGCGGCTCGCTCACGGTACGCGAGTCGCAGATGGCCGTCTTCGTCAACGAAGGCAGGATCGCAGACGTCTTCGGCCCGGGCCGCTACACGCTCAACACCAACACCCTGCCGGTGCTCACCTACCTGCAGAACTGGGACAAGCTCTTCCAGAGCCCATTCAAGAGCGACGTCTACTTCTTCAGCACGCGCCAGCAGATCGACCAGCGCTGGGGAACGACCCAGCCGGTCACGATCCGCGACAAGGACTTCGGCGCCGTGCGCCTGCGCGCCTTCGGCAACTACAGCTACCGAATCGGCGACCCGAAGCTCTTCTACCAGCAGGTGTCCGGCACGCGCGACATCTACACCACGGCCGACCTTGACGGTCAGCTGCGCGCGCTGATGCTGCAGCACATCTCGGATGCAGTCGCGTCGAGCGGCCTCGCCTTCCTGGACCTCGCGGCCAACCAGGTCGAATTCGCCAACCAGCTTCGCCTGGCCACCGCACCGGCCTTCGATGCCCTGGGTTTGAAGCTCGAAGGGGTCACGCTGCAAAGCGTGTCATTGCCTGAAGAGTTGCAGAAGATCCTCGACCAGAAGATCGGCATGGGCATGGTCGGCAACGACATGGGCAAGTTCATGCAGTACCAGACGGCGCAGTCCATGCCCAAGTTCGCCGAAGGCGCGGGGCACGGCGGCATTGCAGGCGACGCGATGGGCCTCGGTGCCGGCGTGGCGCTAGGCCAGGTGATGGCGAGCCAGCTCAGCCAAGGCTTGCAAGGCGCGTCTGCACAGCCCGCTGCCGCAGCGGCTGCAGCGCCGGTGGGCGTCAAGCCGGAAGATGTGATGGCCACGCTCGAAAAGCTGGGCGACCTCAAGGCCAAGGGCATCCTGACGCAGGAAGAATTCGACGCAAAGAAGGCTGAGCTTTTGAAAAAGCTGGTGTAGCAAGCTATTCGCAAGCCGGCTTCGGTTACACATCAATTCGGGCTGACGATACGGAGGTCCGAACCCGTTCAGGCTGTCATATTTGGGGGGGTGAGGTATCTATCTTGGCCCTCATCGAGAAGGGATGAGGCCTCGATCTCGGATGCTGAGAGTTTTTTCTCCGCGTGCACCGAGCTCCCTCGTGTTCGTCTCCACGTGAAATGGGTTGCCAAGCGGGTGGCGGTTGAACGCCTTGGGCATGACATGCAAATAGCACCAGAGTCCACGCTCGATCTTGGCAACTGAACCCACTTCGCAGCGGGTCTATCGCGCTGCGTGCCCGAATTGCGGCGCGCCGGTCGAGTTTCGATCGGCTGCATCGGCATTTGCCGTCTGCAGCTTCTGCCGCAGCACCATCGTTCGCGAAGGCGACGCGCTTCGCAAGACCGGTGAGAGCGCAGAACTTTTCGACGACCACTCGCCCTTGCAACTCGGTGCGGGCGGCAAGTACCAGGGCGCCGGCTTCACGCTCGTCGGGCGGTTGCAGTACCGCTACAACGAAGGCACGTGGAACGAGTGGCACGCGCTCTTTGACAACGGGCGCAGCGGCTGGCTGTCAGAGGACAACGGCCGCTATGTGATGGCCTTCGACGTGCCACTCGCACCGTCGGCGCCGCCGGGCGCGAGCCTGCGCGTGGGCACGCAACAGATCGTCAACGGGCAGAGTTTCAGCATCGCGTCGGTCACGGTTGCAAAGCTGATTGCAGCGCAAGGCGAACTGCCGCATCCGCCTGAAACGCAGCGCCCATTCGTCGTCGCCGACTTGCGCAACGAGCGTGGCGAAGTCGGCACGCTGGATTACAGCAACCCCCAGGCGCCGATTTGGTCGGTGGGCCTGCCGGTTGCGATCAGCGAGCTAGCAATGAGCGGCCTTGCCGCGCCCACCGAGAAGACGCTGAAGGCGCGCAGTATCGAGTGCCCAAGCTGCGGCGCTTCGCTTGAAGTGACTCTCGCCACCACGCAGTCCATCGTGTGCCACCAGTGCCACGCCGTGGTCGACGTGTCCCAGGGTGTCGGCGGAGAACTCAGGCACTACAAGCAGGAAAACGGATTGGAGCCGCAGCTTCCGCTTGGCAGCGTGGGGACATTCACGTTCACCCGCGGCAAGGCATTGCCATGGCAGGTGGTGGGCTATGTCGAGCGATGCGAAGTGGCCGGCGGGTCGGACGACGAGCAAAGTTTCTGGCGCGAATACCTGCTCTACAACCGCACGGAAGGCTTTGCCTTCCTGGTCGATGCGGAAGATGGCTGGAGCTGGACGGCCCCGATAACGGGTGTGCCGCAAATCGAGGGCAATCACGTCAAGTACGAGGGCGTCAGCTACCGCAAGCTCTACAGCTACAGTGGGCAGATCACCTACGTGCTGGGCGAGTTTTATTGGCAGCTCACGCGCAACCAGAAGACCTACAACACTGACTATGTCGGCACCGGCGGCGCAAGCAAGAAGCGGCTGAACCGCGAGACGACCGGCAGCGCACAGACGCAGGAAATCGTCTGGTCGGCCGGCGAGACGCTGAGCGCCGACGATGTGATGAAAGCCTTCCGACTTGCGCCGCAACAGCGCGCTGCATTGCGACGGGATTCAACACCGACGGCCACTTCCGCATCCACGCGGGTCAAGGTTTTCGTGGTGGTCGCGATCGTCATCGTCATCCTGCTCATGGCGCGATGCAGCGGCAGCGATCGTTCGAACTGCGACCAGCTTCGCAGCACCTACGGCGACACGTCCTCTGAATATCAGAACTGCCTCTCGAACAGCAGCAACGGCTCGCGCACGAGCGGCGGATCGTACGGCGGGTTTTCAAGCGGCGGCGGCCACAAATAGGCTGGCGCGTCATTCAAGGAATTCACAAGGAGAACGCACATGATGGGCATCGAATGGTTGAAACCAGCCATCTTCTTCGGATCGATCCTGTACGCGATGATCGGCGTGCTGGTGTTCTGGATCTCCTTCCTCATCGTCGACAAGGTCACGCCCTACGACCTCTGGAGCGAGATCGTGGAAAAGAAGAACGTCGCTCTCGCCATCGTCGTCGGCGCGATGTGCATTGCCATCGGGCTGATCGTGTCCGCCGCCATTCACGGGTAGCGGGCATGTGGCGCTGGATTTCAGTCATCGGCCTGGCCGTCGCTTTCATTGCGGCGCGGACTGGCCATTGGCTAGTTGGACTGTCGATGTTGGCGCTGGCGATCTGGCTGTGGTGGCTCGATACTCGAGATCGACAACGGCCATGGGAGTCCGGCTCGGACCCATCTGGGTCCTTTTCGCCATCGCTGCCGAGCTTCTCGACATCATCGCCGTCAATGCCGCCGTTGAATGTCGATCTCGATTGACGCTCACCCACTTCCATGTCCGGTCGACGAATGACTGACGCGACCACCCAACAAGTCGATAGCGACAATCCTGAGCGGCCCAGCGTCCGCCCTGCCGAAGTCGTGCTGCTCGCCTCCGTCTTCGTCGTCGCCGCTTGCGGGCTGGTCTACGAACTGGCCGCCAGTGCGCTGGCCAGTGTGCTGCTCGGCGACTCGATCCTGCAGTTCTCTACCGTCATCGGCACGTACCTGTTCGCGATGGGCGTGGGCTCCTACCTGTCGCGCTTCTTCGAGCGGCAACTGGTCGCGCACTTTCTTCGTATCGAGCTGTTGGTCGGCCTCATCGGCGGCCTGATGCCTGCGTCGCTCTTCGCGCTGCACACGCTCGCGCCACCGTCTTTCCGGTTTGCCTTGTACCTGCTGGTGCTCGCCGTGGGCGTGCTGGTGGGGCTCGAAATTCCACTGGTGATGGGCATCCTCAAGCGGCACTTCCGCGACCGCTATGCGCTCAAGGACCTTGTGTCTCAAGTGCTGACTTTCGACTACCTTGGCGCACTCGCCGTGGCGATGGCGTTCCCGCTGGTGCTGGTGCCGCAACTTGGCTTGATCCGCACGGGCGTCTTCTTCGGGCTGCTCAACGCAGCCATCGCGTTGTGGTCCTTGTGGCTCTTTCGCGGCGAGCTCAGGCACTTGAGGGCACACACGGTGGCTTGTTTCGCAACGGTGGCGGCGCTCGGCCTGGCGTTCTTGTTCGCAGACCGTGTGACGACCTGGGCCGAAGACAAGTTCTATGGCGACCACGTCGTCTACAGCGAAACAAGCCCCTACCAACGCGTGATCGTGACGGCCAGCAAGGCAGGCGTACGGCTGTTTCTAAACGGCAACCTGCAGTTCAGCTCTCGCGATGAATACCGCTATCACGAAGCGCTGGTACACCCCGCCATGTCGGGCCATGGCGCGCCCAAGCATGTGCTGATTCTGGGTGGCGGCGACGGCATGGCGGCACGCGAAGTGCTCAAGTATCCGGGCGTCGAGGACGTGACGCTGGTAGAGCTCGACCCGCACATGACACGGCTCTTTTCGCAGGAGCCCATGCTCACGCAGCTCAACGCCGATTCGCTGCGATCCCCGAAGATGCGAATCGTGAATGCCGATGCGTTCTCGTGGCTCGAACAGAGTGCGATGCACTTCGACGTCATCGTGGTCGACTTCCCCGACCCGACCAACTTTTCCATCGGCAAGCTCTACACGACGAGCTTTTATCAACTGGTGGACGAGCATCTCAGTGCAGGCGGTTTCGCCGTGGTGCAGACAACCTCGCCGCTGATCGCTCGCAAAAGCTACTGGACAGTGGCCGCGACGCTCGAAGCCATTGGTTTGACGACCGCGCCTTATCACGCGCACGTGCCGAGCTTTGGCGAGTGGGGTTTCATCGTGGCGAGCCGGCGACCGTTTCAATTGCCGCGCACGTTGCCGGGCGGGTTGCGCTTTCTGAATGTGGCAGGTCTGCCGTCTTTGTTCGACTTTCCGCCGGACATGTCACGCGTAGCAGCGGAGCCGAATCGCCTGTCGAATCAGGTGCTGGTGCAGACGTTTGAGCAAGAGTGGGGCAAGGTGCATTAGTGTCGCGTCAAGCCACCAATGCCGGCTGCTCGCTTGCTCTCGAAGCACATTGCGGCGTTGCGCCTCCTGGCCGTAGCCATGACTATGACTCTTCGGCGCGCCTTGCACTGCGGTGCGACAACGGCGCGATCAACCGACACTTGTGGCTTGACGCGACACCAGTGGATGCCGCCCGGCGTGCCCTGCTGCTGGCCGCTGCTGCCGTGCCGCTGGCCGCCTGCTCGAAGCGCGCGACCGAATACACCGGCGGCTGGATCGGGGCGCAGAATGAGCGCGGCCATCGCTTGCGCGACACGAAGAGCGGGAGCTTGCCCGCCCCCGCCGTGCAGCGACGGGTCGGCGTGGCAATCGTCGGAGCCGGCGTGGCGGGGCTCGCCTGCGCGCGAATGCTCGCAAAACGCGGCGTCGACGACGTGCATCTCTTTGATCTCGAAGATGCGGCCGGTGGCAACAGCCGCGGGCATCGCATCGCCGGCATGGCCTGCCCGCTCGGTGCGCACTACCTGCCGCTGCCAGGCGAGCACGCGACGGAGGTCACGCAACTGCTCGAAGAGCTGGGGTTGCGACGAACAGTCAACGGGCAGCCGGTGTACAACGAGCAGCATCTCTGCCACAGCCCTCAAGAGCGCCTGTTCATCGACGGCCATTGGCACGACGGGCTGCTGCCGCCCATCGATGCGCTGCCCGTCGCCGATCGCGCGACGACGCTGGCGCAGTACCGGCGCTTTGCGCAACTGGTGACAGACGCGAGCCGCGGCAATGCCTTCACCATGCCCACTTGGCGGTCGGCATGGCGAGCAGAACACGATGTGCTTGACGCGCAGACGTTCTCACAGTGGCTTGATTCCCAGCAACTCACTGCAACGGCCTTGCGCTGGTACCTCGACTACTGCTGCCGCGACGACTACGGCGGCGGGGCGGACGAAGTGTCTGCATGGGCTGGCCTGCACTACTTCGCGAGCCGCCATGGCTTTCATGCACCGGGCATGACGTCGGACGAACGCGATGGCGTGCTCACCTGGCCCGAAGGCAATGCATGGATCGCATCGCGCCTCGCAGAGCCATTGCAGGATCGCATCAACACCAGCATGGTGGTGCTGCGAGTGCAAGAAGGGCGTGGCGGCGTCGATGTCGACGCTTGGAATGCCAGAGAGTCCCGCGTCGAGCGATGGACCGCGAAGCAAGTCGTCTTGGCGGTGCCGATCTTCATCGCTGCGCGACTGCTCGAATCGCCGTCGTCTGCGCTGACCCATGCAGCCTCTCGCATGCGATATGCGCCGTGGATGGTGGCGAACATGCACATTGACGAGGCACTCGACGACCGGCCCGGCGCGCCGCTCTCCTGGGACAACGTGCTCTACGGTGTCGAGAGCCTGGGCTACGTCGACGCAATGCATCAGAGCATGCGGCCTTATCCCGGACCGACGGTGTTGAGTTCGTACTGGGCCTGGGGTGCGGCCCCTGCACATCGGCAGTCCCTGCTCCAGCAAGGCTGGTTCACGCGCGCGGCGCGAGTGGTGCAGGAGCTCTCAAGGGCGCATCCGGACCTGCCGTCCAAGGTCCGGCAGATCGACCTGATGCGCTACGGTCACGCGATGAGCATTCCGGTGCCTGGCTTGCGCAGCAGAGCATCTTTGAGGGCTCTGTCGCAAGTCCGAGGACGCGTCATGTTCGCGCACAGCGACCTGTCTGCCTACTCCGTGTTCGAGGAAGCGTACTTCCACGGCGTGCGTGTGGCGCGTGACATATTGGATGGCGAGAGGCGGGACCGGGGTGGATAATGAGCGCCTGCTGAGAGCAGTCCCGAGACGGACTCGACCTTATGCGCCGTGCGGCCAAAAGCAATATTTGGAAACCAATCACATGACCATCGAAGATCTTTGCAAAGATTACCTCGCAGCATTGAACGAGGGAAGCGTTGAAAAAGTACTTTCACTTTTTGCACCAGACGCCGTTGTTGAATCTCCTCTTTATGGAATAAAGCCTGCGACCTCTTTCTATCATGAATTATTCGCGGACACCACAAACTCCAAGACTACTTTGTTGCATGTTTTTAATAATACCAGCGACAATTCTTCTTTGGCACTTCACTTTCAATATCAGTGGACGCTTAAAAGCGGAAAGTTGGTGGAGTTTGAATGCGTAGATGTATTTGAAATTTCTCCTGCTGGCGATAAGTTCACCAAGCTGACAATTATTTATGATACCGCCCCGATAAGGGATGACTTCAACGAAACACATTATCCACAAGAATAAGATAATCGAGCGCGAAAGACTGGCTTTTTTGCCCCCATTCCTTTACAGCATCATCTCAAAGACGGCGGCCGAAAAGCGAGCTTCAAATCCCGGTTGATACCTGAGCCCATCGATTCCCGTGTCACCCCCTTATGGGGGATCGCCTGCACGGTATGTCTGTCCCTAGGATCCACCCCGCGCTCAATTCAGCGCAGATCAAATCCAACAGGGAGTTCTCTCGATGAAACGTTTCAGAATGTGGCCCGCCGCAGCCTCGCTTACGCTCGCTTCGCTGCTGTCAGCTTGTGGTGGAGGCACCGACTCCACGCCGCCAGTTCCCCGACCCGCCACAATCGCGACCGTCTCGGGCACCGTACGTGATTTATCCGGTGCCGTCGCCCCGGGTGTACACGTGACGTTCGGCAATCAAACCGCCGACACCGACGCCTCGGGCAAGTATTCGCTCAACGTTCCGAGCACGTCCACCGAAACGGTGCTGTCATTCGCCAAGACCGGATACGCCGCGCAAACGCGCAAGGCACAGTCGGTCTCTGTGCTCACTCTGCAGGCGGTGGACGCAACGCTCACTCCGATCGATGCGAGCAGCAGCTTCGATCCCGCCGCGGGCGCTACGCTCAGCGTGCCTGGCTCTAGCGCACAGGTCACGCTGTCGGCAGGTTCGCTTGTGCGACCCAACGGCAGCGCTCCGACGGGGCGCGCCACGGCAGAGTTGACAGTCATCGACGCGAGCAAAGACTCGTCAGTCATGCCCGGCAACTACCTGACCGGCGCGGGCGCGATGATCGAGTCCAACGGCGCACTGCAGGTAAGTTTGTTCGATGCCGATGGGGCAAAGCTCAATCTGGCGGAGAGCAAGACGGCCACCATCCGCATCCCCGCCGTGTCCCGCGGCGGAGCACCACTGCCGACGACCATCGCCCTCTTCTATTTCGACGACACCACCGGCGTGTGGATTCAGGAAGGCAGCGCCGCGTTGCAAGGCACCGCTCCAAACCAGTACTACGAAGGCGAGGTCAGTCATTTCACTGTCTGGAACGCCGATCGAATCGTCGACGTTGTGTACATCAACGGTTGCGTGCAGGAGTCCGGCGGCGCACGCGTTGCCAAAGCGATGGTGGTCGGTTCTGGTGTCGACTACATCGGTTCGAGCGTGGCAATCACGGACACCACCGGCGCCTTCCGCATCGCCGTGAAGAAAAACGCGACGACGCGCCTCTACGGCCAGAGCCTGCTGCCGTATCGCTACGGCCCGACCATGGATGTTCCTGCGGGCGCGACCGACGTCACGATGCCGAGTTGCCTGGTGCTGACGACTGACGGTCTCGCCCCCGCTTTGGTCTTCCCGACTGTCCCTCCCGGCCCGACACCAGTGGGCGACTACGCCGGCAATTACAGCGGCACATTTTCAGGTGCGGAGTCCGGCACTTTTGCTGTGAACGTGACGGCGGCAGGCGTCGTGGCCGGTTCCGGCCACTCGGCCACCTACGACATCGACTTTCTGGTCAACGGCAATCTCTCCGCGGGTGGCAGCATCTCGCTCAACGCGACGGCCGGCACGGCAGGGGCCTCTGTATTTACAGGGTCGATCGATGTCACCACTGGCGCTGTCACCGGCACGTGGCGATACTCGACGACGCCTTCGGGGGCGAACAACGGAACGTTCACGGGAACGCGCGGCTAGCGAGAAGATTCGACGGTAGACGCCGCCTTTGTCAACAAGGAGCAAAGAGCAAAGAGCCGACCTGCGGGTGACCCGAGGCCGGCTCCTTTTGTCTTTCCCCGCCCCTCGCGCATCAGTTTCGCATCAAAGCCTCGATCTCAGCCGCCTCGACCGGCACGCCACGCGAGATCAACTCGCAGCCATCGGCCGTGACAATTGCATCGTCTTCGATGCGGATGCCAATGTTCCAGAAGCGCTCGGGCACGCCCTCGGCGGGTCGAACGTAGATGCCGGGTTCGATGGTCACCGCCATGCCCGGCTGCAACAGGCGAGATGGCTTTTTCACGACCATTCCGCCCCTGCCGTCGCAGTGTTCGTAAGGCGCTTCACCGAGTGATAGGTATTCACCCACGTCGTGAACATCGCGCCCGAGCCAGTGCCCGGTTCCGTGCATGTAGAACTGTCGATAGGCTGCACTGCGAATCACAGCATCGACGTCGCCGACCTTGTCGCGATCGAGCAGTCCGCAATCGAGCATGCCTTGAGAAAGCACGCGCACCGCGGCCTTGTGGGCGTCGCGCTGACGGGCGCCCGGCTTGGTTGCCGCGATGGCCTCTTTCTGCGCCGCGAGCACGATTTCGTACAACTCGCGCTGCGCCGGGCTGAACCGACCGTCCGCAGGAAAGGTGCGCGTCACGTCACTCGCATAGCCCTCGAATTCACAGCCCGCATCGATCAGGCACAGATCTCCCGAGCGCAGCAGCGCATTGCTCGCAGCGTAGTGCAAGACGCAGGCATTCGCACCTGCGGCAACGATGCTTGTGTAGGCTGGGCTTTGCGCCCCGTGGCGGCGGAATTCATGCAGCAACTCGGCTTCGATCTCGTACTCGCGCACGCCCGCCGCGCCGCCTCGTAGACGCGCGGCACAAAAGCGCATCGCACGCGCATGGGCGCCAGCTGTAATCTGCGCTGCGTGACGCATGGTGGCGATCTCCACCTCGTCCTTCACGAGGCGCATTTCGTTGAGCAGCAAGTTGATATCTCGTTGCGACGAAGGGCATTCGACTCCCTCGCGGGCGCGGCGTCGCACTGTCGTGAACCATGCCTCGACCTGCATGGGCAAAGTCGGATGGATGCCGAACGGAAACCACACGGCCTCTCGGTTAGCAAGCAGTTCGGGCAGCTTCGCATCGAGTTCGCCGACGGGATACGCCTGGTCGACGCCCAGTACTGAAGGCGCTGCCTCAGGTCCAAGGCGAAAACCGTCCCAGATTTCGCGCTCCACATCCTTCTCGCGACAAAAGAGCGTGCTGCGACCGTCGCTCGAAAGAACGAGCCACGCCTGAGGCTCGCAGAACCCGGTGAGATGATGGAAGTGACTGTCGTAGCGATACGGAAAATCGCTGTCGCCGTTGCGCTGCCGCTCGGGCGCGGTCGGAATGATGGCGATGCCGCCTCCCTGCGCCGCCATTGCGGCGGCGATACGGGAGCGCCGTTGCAGATGGATCGCGTGGACCGAGGGGGGCACCGAAAGGTCGTTGAGCAGCGCGTTCATCGATTGATTCTCCCATCGTGTGCCAGATCGGTGCGCCCCTAGTGTCGCGTCAAGCCACAAGTGTGGGTTGATCGCGCCGCTATCGCAGCGCAGTGCAAGGCGCGTCGACGAGTCATACCCGTTGATATGGCGAGGAGGCGCAACGCCGCAATGCGCTTCGAGAACAAGCGAGCAGCCGGCATTTTTGGCTTGACGCGACCTGGAGACGCCCAACGAACGCCCAATACGAAGCGCTCCCCGGTGTCAATGCGTAGGTCGCTTTTGCACTGCGGCAAGCCGCAGCTTGGCGAGCTCGCGCTGCAACTCGTCGTCTGCCGCGTTTGGTATCTCTGGCGGCGTATGTGGCGGCAGGTCGAGTTGCGATCTCAGGACGCGCCGCTCGCGCTGGGTTTCCTGGTCTCGCATCTGCTGCAGGCGCATGCGCAGAAAATTGCCGACCGACTCGACCGATGCGAACCCATTGTGGCCATCGGTCTTGGGCAGGGCGATCACGCGCTTGTCGGCCATACGCACCTGCAAGCGCACAAGGCGGTTTTCCCTGCCATGCCTCAGGGTGAACCCGCGAACCTCGGTTTCTTCGATGCTGCCGTCGCGCACGTTCTCGAGCGCCACTTGATGGACCTTGCCACGAAAACCACGCTGGAACCACAAGTAGTGGGCGCTGATCGCAACGCGTTCCCACCAGAGCACGTCGAGCACGACGACGGCACCCACGCAGAGAAAGCCGGCCATCCACCATAAGCCGCCCGCAGCCAGCGCCGCCAGCCAGGGCAGGCCGGCAAGCGCCGCCGCCGCGACCACTAGCATCATGGATTTGTCGGCTGTGTGGTAAACCTTCCGTTCATACGAAGCGGCCTCGGGCTCGCCACTGGCCAATGGCGCCCACGCCCACAGGATCACCTTCACGCCCTTGGCGACGAGGACATGCGCAACCAGGCCAAAAGCCAGGGCGAAGGGGAGTGCAAAAATGATCTGGTACGGCTTCACTCGCACACAATAGCCAAGGTGTCCAAGAGCGAAAAGCCCATAAATCCCTGTGGTCTGCGAGGTGTCTTGCCGAACGGTGCAATGTGGCCGCTGAACGGTTTTGAGTCTGTGGCTAAGATGCCAAACAGATTCCTCTCCAACGCCCAAGAGCCATGAACTACCGACGTCTCGGCCGCAGCGGCCTGAAGGTGAGCGAACTGTCGCTCGGATCCTGGGTGACGTATCACAACCAGGTCCACGAAGGTGCCGCAAAGGAGATGCTGGCCGCAGCCTACGACACGGGCGTCAACTTCTTCGACAACGCCGAAGCCTATGCAGGAGGCAAGAGCGAAGAGCTGATGGGCGCGGCGATCCGCGCGCTCAAGTGGCCGCGCCTGAACTACGTCGTCTCAACCAAGTTCTTCTGGGGCCTCGACCGCGAGGGTGATGCAGTCAACCGAAAGGACACGCTCAACCGCAAGTACCTGTCGCAAGCCATTGATGGCTCGCTCAAGCGCTTTGGGCTCGATTTCATCGATCTCGTGTTCTGCCACCGGCCTGACCCGCAGACGCCCATTGAAGAAACCGTCTGGGCCATGAGCGACATGATTACCCGGGGCAAGGCCTTGTACTGGGGAACGAGCGAGTGGAGCGCAGGCGACATTCGCGCTGCCTGGGACATCGCAGATCGCCACCACCTGCACAAGCCGGTGACGGAGCAGCCGCAATACCACCTCTTCCACCGCAAGCGCGTCGAGGAAGAGTACGCCCGGCTCTACGAGGACATCGGCCTGGGGCTCACCACCTGGAGCCCGTTGGCGAGCGGCCTGCTGACGGGCAAATACAAGAACGGCATTCCGAGCGACAGCCGAGGCGCGTTGAAGGGCATGGGATTTCTGGAAAAGGGACTGACTGACGACCTGAAGAATGCGGCCGTCGCCAAGCTCGAAGGCATCGCGGCCGAACTCGGGTGCAAGGTCTCGCAACTCGCCATTGCCTGGGTGGCGAAGAATTCGCATGTCAGCACCGTGATCACGGGCGCGTCGAAGATCAGTCAGTTGCAAAGCAATCTCGGCGCAGAGGCGGTGATCCCAAAGCTGACGCCTGAGGTGCTGGCGCGCATCGACGCGGTGACGCTGCCGCTGGCTTGAGAGGCGCCTCTGATGCGAGCCCTCTGGCGGCATTGGTGCCGACGCTCATCGGCCTACGAATTCCGTACGCATGACAACTCACATTCGCAAGCTTTCGCCGCCTGATGCGAAAGCGTTACAGGCACTTCGCCTGGAGGCACTTCGCACCGACCCTGTCGCCTTCGCCTCCAGCTACGAGGAAGAGCGTGTCTTGTCGCTTGAGAAGGTCGCCGAGAGGCTCATCCCCACGGACGACCGCGCGATCGTCGGCGCCTTCGACCGCGGCGAACTCGTCGGCTTGGCGGCTTGGCACCGCGAAGAGCTGTTAAAGCTCGCGCACAAGGGATTCGTCTGGGGCGTTTTCGTCAGGGACTCGCACCGCGGCCGGGGCCTGGCTCGGCGCCTGATCGAAGCAGTGATCGCGCTGGCCAGGCGCTGCGACGGCATCCTACTGCTCAACCTCACTACTTGCGCTACCAACCAGCCGGCCATCGCTCTCTACGAGTCGCTGGGCTTCGTGGTGTACGGCCGTGAGACTGCCGCAATTTGCATTGACGGCACTTTGCACGATGACGTGCACATGGCGCTGAGGCTATAGTCGGCCATCAATTCAGCGGTTCGAAATCGGAGCACCGTCCATGGGTTCTGAGATCAGCGGGTCACAGGGCGCGCGTCACATCCGACTCACGTCCCACCCAGGGCAGCACGGCGCCACAGGCGCGCCAGCTATTCGCTGGGGCGCATCCACGGCAGCCGAGCGCGGGCCGATCGTCGGAACCACCGTCAATCGGGGTCAGCGCAACGTCATTGGCACCCATTCGGGCTCGTATGGTGTGTACCGGGCGCTCGCGGTGGCGGCGGGCAACCTCGTCAAAGGCCACCGCGCCGACCTCACCAACACTTCGCCCACCGACCTGATCGGCCCGTATCTGCAATGGGGCGACCCGACCAAGATGGTTTCCATCGACCCGTGGGGTGCGTCGGTCGCCGACGTGTTCTCGGACTACCTCGCGCAGGGCTACGACATCCGCCCGACCATCGCGGTGACCAAGGCGCACATCCACCTGCCCGAGGTGCGGCAGGCCATTGCTTTCCAGCGCCTGTCGGTGGATGGCAAAGTGCTGTTGGAAGATGCGTCTGCGGCAGTGACCAAGATCGCCATCGAGCCGGTGTGGTGGCTGCCGGGCGTGGCCAGGCGCTTCAACGTCAGCGAAGCAGACCTGCGGCGCGCCTTGTTCGAAGAGACTGGGGGCATGTATCCGGAGCTCGTCACGCGCAGCGACCTCGAGGTCTTCCTGCCGCCCATCGGCGGGCAAACCCTCTACATCATGGGCAACCCGCGCGATCTCGCCGACCCGAACGTGACGCTCACCGCCCGCGTGCACGACGAGTGCAACGGGTCGGATGTCTTCGGCTCAGACATCTGCACCTGCAGGCCCTACCTCACCCATGCGATCGCGGAGTGCATCAAGGGCGCGCAGGCGGGCGGCGTGGGGCTCATCGCCTACAGCCGAAAGGAAGGTCGCGCGCTCGGCGAGGTGACGAAATTTCTTGTCTATAACGCACGCAAGCGGCAAGCGGGCGGCGACAGTGCGGACAAGTATTTCCTGCGCACTGAATGCGTGGCAGGCGTGCAGGACATGCGCTTCCAGGAACTGATGCCCGACGTGCTGCACTGGCTGGGCATTCAGAAAATCCATCGGCTGGTCTCGATGAGCAATGACAAGTTCGATGCGATCACGAGCAGCGGCATCGAGGTGGGCGAGCGCATCAAGATTCCTGACGACCTTGTGCCGGCCGATGCGCGTGTCGAGATTGAAGCGAAGATCGCAGCAGGTTATTTCACCGACGGCAGCGTGCCGGATGAGGTGATGCTGGCTGCGGTCAAGGGGCGCGGCCTTGAATGACGATACCGATGCCGGTGCACTACGCGAGGCGGTTCGCATCCTGCGATCGACAGCGACAGTGCGCGAGCGTTGTGCGTCGATTGCAGCGGCGGCAAGTGCAGGCTTGTCTGTGCACTTCGAACTCAACCGGGCCGCATTGGGCGCGGTGGCAAAGCGCATTGCCCGATTGACTCGCGAGCGATATCCGACTCTCGACATTCCGTATCACAGCCGCTGGCGGCACTTCCAGGCGGGCGGGCTGAATCGCAAGTCCGAGCTGGACGAGCGTTTGCTGGAGCGAAGCACGACGGCATCGGCGCGCTCGCGAATCGATCTCACACTGATCAGTGTGTTGCTGGATGCGGGCGCTGGACCGGATTGGAAATTCCAGGAAGCCGGCCGCAGTTTCAACCGTTCCGAAGGCCTGGCCGTCGCGACCTTCCGCGCCTTCATGGGCGGCGGCTTTTCATCCGATGTCGGCGACCCCTACCGCGTCGACGCCGCGGCACTTCTCAAGATCAATGCCAACAGCCTTGCAGATATCTTCCAGGTCAGCGACAGCAACCCGCTCGTCGGACTGGAAGGCCGCGCCGCACTCTTGCGCCGCCTGGGCGAAGCGCTCCGCGCTCAGCCCCAGATTTTCACCGCCATCGGCCAGCCCGGACACTTGTACGACGCGCTGACCTACCATGCCCATGCACCCAGGCTGCGCCATCACCGCCCCGCGGCTGCGTCGCAGCGACACCATCACATCAAGGCCTCACGCATTCTCGAAAGCCTGCTCGACGCCTTCAGCGAGATCTGGCCGAGCGGGCAGTCACTGGGCGATATCCCCATGGGGGACGTGTGGCGGCATCCGCATGCAGGGGGCCACGGTGCGAGCGCCGGGCATGTGCCCTTCCACAAGCTGTCCCAGTGGCTCACCTACTCGCTGCTCGAACCTTTCGAATGGGCGGGCGTCGAGGTGACCGATCTCGACGAACTGACCGCCCTGCCTGAGTACCGCAACGGAGGGCTGCTGATTGATGCGGGCGTGATCGTCCCTCGCGATAAAGACTTTGCATCGCGCGAGATGTCGCCTGGCGATGAATGGGTCATCGAATGGCGGGCCTTGACGGTAGCACTTATCGACGAACTCGCTCCACTCGTGCGCAGCGAACTCGGCCTCACGGCAGAGCAGTTGCCGCTCGCCCGCATCCTCGAAGGCGGAACCTGGGCAGCGGGTCGGCAGATCGCGAGCGAGTTGCGCAAGGATGGATCGCCGCCGGTGCGAATCCGAAGCGATGGCACGGTGTTCTGATCCGCGTGCAGGCCAGCGCCTGCGCCTGTCCAAGAGCCCACGCGGACAGTTGAACAGGCTCGAATGACAACCGCGTGGGCACGCTCCGACTTGCCAACCCCAGGGAGAATAATCCGATGACAGCACCAGTGCATCACGTCACCCACCCGCTCATTCAACACAAGCTCACGCTGATGCGGCAGAAGGACCGCAGCACCAGCAGCTTCCGCCGCCTGCTCAATGAGATCAGCATGCTGATGGCTTACGAGGTCACGCGTGACATGCCAACGCAGATGATCGAAATTGAGACGCCGCTGGAAACGATGCTGGCGCCCGTCATCGATGGCAAGAAGACGGTGTTCGTGAGCATCATGCGGGCGGGCGCGGGCTTTCTCGACGGCATGCTCAACGTCGTGCCAGGCGCGCGCATCGGACATGTCGGCCTTTACCGCGACCCGAAGACGCTGGTCGCGATCGAGTACTACTACAAGATGCCATCGGACATGCATGAACGCGATGCCATCGTGCTCGACCCGATGCTCGCCACCGGCAACTCCGCGGTGGCTGCGGTAGATCGACTGAAGGAAACTCGGCCGAAGTCCATCCGCTTCGTCTGCCTGCTGGCCGCGCCCGAGGGCTTGGCCAACTTCCATCGAAACCATCCGGATGTGCCGGTGTACGTGGCCGCGATCGACCGCGAGCTCAACGAGCACGGCTACATCGTGCCGGGACTCGGTGACGCGGGCGATCGGATTTTCGGGACGAAGTGAGAAGATCAGTGCCGTTCACGAGGTGCTCCTGGAGCGAGTTGAGATCTGGTGTTTGGCTCTATCGTCAGCTCATCCGTGCGACATGTCCGATGGCCTGCGAGGTCATGGCGTAGAGTCTTAGAGGCTGAGAGTCTGAGCATGAGCGCGCTTCTCGTTCGAAATGTATCGTTCACCGACGGCCGCGCGGGCCTCGACGTTCTGGCGCAAGGAGGGCGAATCGTGGCCATCGCGCCATCGTTGCCGGCGCCCGAAGGCGCACAGGTGATCGAAGGCCAAGGTCGCCTGCTGTCGCCGCCTTTCGTCGATGCGCATTTCCATATGGATGCAACGCTCTCGTACGGCCTGCCGCGTGTGAACGTCAGCGGCACTCTGCTTGAAGGCATCACGCTGTGGGGCGAGTTGAAGCCGCAGTTGACGCAGGAAGCGCTGGTCGAACGCGCGATGCGCTACTGCGATTGGGCGCTCGCCAAGGGGCTGCTCGCGATCCGATCGCATGTCGACGTTTGCGACGACCGACTGCTCGCGGTAGAGGCCTTGCTCCACGTCAAGCAACGCGTGAAGCGCTACCTCGATCTGCAACTCGTCGCTTTTCCACAAGACGGTGTGCTTCGCTCGCCGACGGCGCTGGCCAATCTGAAGCGCGCACTCGACAAAGGTGTCGACGTGGTCGGGGGAATTCCGCACTTCGAACGCACCATGGCCGAGGGCGCAGAGTCGGTGCGCATGCTCTGTGAACTGGCGGCAGGACGCGGCTTGATGGTCGACATGCACTGCGACGAAAGTGACGACCCGATGTCTCGGCACGTCGAGACGCTGGCGTTTCACACGCAGCGGCTCGGGTTGCATGGGCGGGTGACGGGCTCGCACCTCACATCCATGCATTCGATGGACAACTACTACGTCTCCAAGCTCATCCCGCTGATCGCTGAGGCGCAGGTGAACGCAGTCGCGAACCCGCTCATCAACATCACGCTGCAAGGCCGTCACGACACTTATCCGAAACGCCGCGGCATGATGCGTGTGCCGGAGTTGATGGGGGCCGGCGTGAACGTCGCATTCGGCCATGACTGCGTGATGGACCCCTGGTACTCGCTCGGATCGGCCGACATGCTCGAAGTGGCGCACATGGGGCTGCACGTAGCGCAGATGACCTCGCAGATGCAGATGCGGGCCTGTTTCGATGCAGTGACGGTGAACAGTGCGCGCGTGCTGGGCTTGAAGGACTATGGAATCAAGGTGGGCTTGCCCGCGAACTTCGTGCTGCTGCAGGCACGCGACGCGATCGAGGCGATTCGCTTACGGGCGACGCGGCTGGCAGTGGTGAGAAACGGCGAGGTGATCGCGAGAACGCCGCAGGCGACCGCGAGCATCGCCGTGCCTGGCCGGCCCGACTCGGTAGATTGGATGACGTAGAGGGTCTTCCGGAAATCCGCAATCAGAGGCTGAGAGTTTTTTGAGCGTGCCCGAGCAGCACGTCCAAGGGCGCCTGATCTAGGCGCAAAGCGCAGCCATAGCTCGCGCTATTGCGAGCATTTGCAACGACAAGCAGGCGTCTTTTGGCGTGATGAGTGGGCATGATCGAAATACTCTCAGTCTCTCAGCCCTCTGCCCCGTTCGGGCCGAGTATCAAAGCCTCGTCCAGCTCTTGCGGCCCATCGATTCTCGAACTGGAGATATGGATGCTCTCCGGTCCAAGCTCAACGCGTCGCCGCTGCGTTGCGAAAAAATGCAATGCGCTCTGCATCGGCCGGATGCGATGCAATCGCGATTCCGAGCCAAGAGCGATGGCCCGGCTCGCGCGGCGCGGCCTTATCGTCGATGGGCTTGGGCGACGTCTCGGCTCCGCCCTCCTTCGCTTCCGCCTTGCCCTCATCTGGATTGGGCATTGCGAGAATCTCGAAAAACCGAACCATCACCATCGGCGACAGTCCGGCCGCCTTCATGAGCCGCACCGATTCCGCATCTGCCTCGCGCTCCGCATCGCGCGAATAGCTCGCCTGTCCCAACCACACAGGCGCTGCCGCAAGCAAGGCGTTGAAGTCGCCGAACAGCATTGCCGACACGGCACCCAGGGCACTCACCTGCGCCAGCATGTGCATGCCATGCCTTTGCCGCAGGTGCCCGAGCTCATGCCCCAGCACGCCCACGAGAATGGCTTCGTCGCCGCCGACGCGCTTGACGAGTTCATCGGTCATCACCATCGTGCCGCCGGGCAATGCGAACGCGTTCGGGCCGATCATGCTCTTGCGAAAGACCAGTCGATGTGACGCCACCGTTGGCTCAGGCAACGTCGCAGCGGCACTCTCGAAAGCGGCGCGAATCCGCTCCTGCTGCTCGAGGGGCAGGGCGCTCGGCTTCATCCAATGCTTGTCGATGGACTCGAGCGCGGACTCGCCGATGGACTCGTCCACGCTATGTGGCAGCACTGCCACCGCTTTGCGCGCGGCCCAGGGCAGACCCCATTGATAACCAGTGACGAGCGCGACCACCAACACTGCGACGCTTGCGCAAACCCAGCGCCAGCTCTGCTGCGCCTTGACGACGAGCGACTCCGATCGGCCAGTGGCCTTCATCCATTCGTCCCACTCCGCGCTGTCGCGTGAGTGCATGGACGCGCCGTCGGCCAAGTGCGCAACGCGAGCGCCGTGACGCGTACGCTCGGGCCACACCACATCCGACAACGGCACGGTGCGCGACACCTGTTCGCCATCGATGTGCAGGCGATCGCCTTCGATGTGCAAGCGCGCCGCATGGGCGCGGGCGCTGCGCCCGTCGAAGTAGTCCACAGTCATGCTGCCAGATGTCGCGCCGCTCGACTCCATCACACCAGCTGATCAAAGACCGATGTCGATGCCGAAGAAGTCACCGGCGGCGTCGCCGGCCGCATCACCATCGGCCACGCGCAACTGGTCATGCAGCTGGTCGATGCGCAGGGTGGTCGCGATGGTCACCGCTTCGAGGCGCATGCGCGCCATGGCCACCTTTGCGAAGGGCCAGTACAGGCCAATGGTGATGATCATCAGGAACCAATTCTTGATGGTCAGCCACAAGAGCGGAGCAAAGCGGAGCTCGCTCTTGAAATGCAGGTGGTCGCTGTCCGTCTTGCCCCACAACAAATTCTGGAAGCGGGATTCAAAATACGGTTTCGGGATGATCTGAAGCGCCACCATGAAGATCACGATGAATACCAGACCCGCGATCAGCGCGGCACTTCCTCTCCCGCCCAATCCACTGAACAGGCCGAGCGCCATCGCGATCCCGAAAATGACTCCCACGACGATGCTGGAGAGCATAGACACGCCGAAAGTCTTGAGGAACACGGCATAGAAAGATCCACGCGAGGCCTTCAGCTCGGTCTGCAATTGACCCAGCGAGTAGTTGTCATGCTGGTACTTCTTCAGGTTCCAGAGCAGCAGCGGAACAAGCAAGAAGGCGAGGAGCATGATGCCAAGCGCGGCCAGTGCGACGGCTTGCTGCGACCCCAGGGACTTTGGGTCCTTCACGCCGAGGGTCATTGCAAGGAAGATCAACGACGGGACGAACAAGGGCAGAAGGGCCTTGTAGGCGCCCGACACCTTGCCCTTGAAGCGAAATCGCAGCCCGCGCCAGCTTGTGTTGGCCAGCTTGAACTGCATCGATGCCTTGAAAAGCGCAGGCCAGATGGCAGCCATGATGCCAAAGGCGACGAAGCCTGCGGCAGGTGAGAGCTTGGTCGCCACCGAATAGGCGGCAGCCATGACCGCCACGAGCAAATACCCGCGAAGCATCTTCCACGGGTTGCCGTGGAAATCGAGTGCATGCCCGTCGACCAGTGTGTTGCCGTAGAAGTAGCGCAGTCGGCGTACCTTGGCCCACGGGTGGTAGAGGGTCAGCGTGACGATTGTCAGCAGGAGGTTGACGATCCAGATGCGAAAGTATTCGCTGCCTGAGCCGGTGAATCGGATATCGAGCTTTTGCTCGCCGGTGGCGCCTGCCGCATAGAAACTCGGCTCGGCGGCTGCCACACCATTCCACGTTGATTGAGTCATTGCCTTCCCTGTCCGCCGCTCAAGAATGGGCGGGTGTCTTCTCGGCAAACTCTACCACCGTACAAGGCGATCCCTTCGCTAGAATGAAATCGAACAGGGACCACCAAAATGAAACTCATCGGCTCGCTCACCAGCCCTTACGTGCGCAAGGTCCGCATCGTGATGGCAGAGAAGAGGCTGGACTACCAGCTCGAACTCGAGGACGTCTGGGCTGCCGACCAGATCTTGCAGTCCAACCCCCTCGGCAAGGTGCCTTGCCTGGTGATGGAGGGCGGCGAAGCGGTCTTCGATTCGCGCGTGATCGTCGAGTATGTCGACACGCTCTCGCCCGTAGGACGGCTGATTCCCGACCGCGGGCGTGAACGCACCGAGGTGCGCACCTGGGAAGCGCTGGCCGACGGCCTGCTGGACGCATCCCTCCTCGCGCGTCTCGAACGCACCTGGGGCGGGCGCACGGAAGAAGAGCGCAGCCAGGCCTGGATCGATCGGCAGATGCTGAAGGTGACTTCGGCGCTGGCGGCGATGAGCAAGGGCCTGGGCGACAAGCCATTCTGCTCGGGAATTCACTTCTCGCTGTCGGACATCGCGGTGGGCTGTGCATTGGGTTACCTGGACTTCAGGTTCCCTGAGATCGATTGGCGCAGCCGGCATCCGAACCTGGCGAAGCTGAACGAGAAGCTGTCGCAACGGCAGAGTTTCATCGACACCGCGCCGCCTACGGCTTGATTTGAGCCCCGGATGAAATCCGGGAATGTATTGGCGACAACGGACCAGTCCGGATTTCATCCAGATCATTCCAGCCACGCTAGTTCAAGCCGCCAAGGACAGCGCCCCCGCCCGCAGATCGAACTGCAGCCTGTGATAAATGTGCCGGATGCGCACCCGAACCGCACTCGGCGTGAGCTGCAATCCGCGTGCTACCTCGTCGACGAGATAGCCCTGCGCCATCCGCTGCAGCAGCAGACGATCCTTCTGGGTCAGGTGCAAGAAGCTCTGCGACTCGCTGGCGATATCGGAGCCCGTCCATACCAGGTTGTCGAAGTGCGCTTTCACGTGCCGGGCAATCTGCGGCGACATGGTCGACTCGCCATTCAGCAACTGCTCGATGGCTGTCATCAGCGTGGTTGTCGGGCGCGCATGCGCGTAGTAGCCGTCGGCCCCATGACGCAGCGCATCCATGAGCCGAGCATCGTCCGCCGAGACGGCAAGCGCAAGGATGAGGGGCGGCCCCAAGCTCCCCTGGCCCCGCAGACCTTGAAGCAATGACTTGATGTATGTCGGCGGAAGCATCAGATCCACGATCAGCAGATCGGGCATCCCGGGGTTGCAGACTTCGCGCAGCGTAGCGAAGTTGTTTGCGACGCCCGTCACTTCAAACCCGGGCTGAGCAGCGATGACGTCGCGCAAGTGATGCGCCAAGTTCAGGTCGGCGTGCATCAGAACCACTGTGCTCATGAAATAGTTGTTCTCGTAGCTGAAGATGACGAGTGCATTCTTTCAGGCGATTGATGTGCCGCACCCCCGCGACTTCGGGGTGCTCGGCACATCATCCCGCATTCAGGGGGAGGCAGCGAAGCTGTGCGGTCGGGCCATAGGCCGGTAAAGGAGGGACACCAAAGAGGCATGTCGACTTCAATCAGCGCACCCTTGCCAACGAAGGGCAGCAGGCGGGGAAATCGTTTCGTTCAGCTTGAGCAGCCTCGCAGGAATCGAAAGTCCCTCGAATGGCTCGGCACATGGTAGCTGCGCCTCCCGCGCGGACGTCGGTTTGATTGCCGGCATGCATTTCAAATGAAACGGGCGATGCCCTGAGGCATCGCCCGTTTCAGACGAAAACAACGATCAGTGCTTGACCTTCAATTCCGCATCACCTTTTGCGGTGTCGCCAGATTGCGTCGCAGCCTTGGTGTCGGCCTTGGCATCATCCTTGGCGTCGGCGGCCTTGGGCTGTTTCTTCGCCCCTTGGTTCCCGGCAGGGGCCTTGACATCGGCCTTCACGTCGGCGCCGGTTGTCGCCGTCGCTGGAGCCGTCGTGGCGCCCGGAGCTGTCGTCGCAGTGGTGGATTCTGCAAACGCGGCGGTGCCCATGAAGGCGGTGGCGATCAGTGCGGCAAGCGCGGTCTTTGCATGTTTCATATGGATATAAGTCCTCTCTTGGGTTGGGCGCACGGACCGACGGGACCGGCGCATCACGCCCAGGCAAGACAGTGAATCCTGCCGTGAACAGTGAAGAACAATCGTAGAGGGAGGCTTGGGCGAGGACTGCAACTTGGTGCAAGAGCAGGTAATTACGTCCTACACACGCTCTTGCATTTGCCCCGTGAATGGGGCGACCAAAGTCACTTTGAAGATCGACACCGCTGACTCGCGATAGTCTTCCTCCCGTACAACACCCGATCCAAGCGCAACTGCTTGCCGTAGCCCGGGCTATGGCGAGCAGCTGCAACGACGAGCAGGCGTGATAAGCGGGCACAGGACCGAAATACTCCCCCCTTCAGTCCAGGGTTTGACGATAGCGCGCCAATGCCACCGTGCCCGCGACTGCAAGAAACGCCAGCATCGGCCACAGCTCGGGCAGCAGCTGCACCGCATCGTTGCCCTTGAGCATGATGCCCCGAACGATACGAAGAAAGTGCGTCAATGGCAAAGCTTCTCCCACCCACTGCGCCCACCGCGGCATTCCACGAAAGGGGAACATGAAGCCCGACAACAGCATCGAGGGCAGGAAGAAGAAGAAAGTCATCTGCATCGCCTGCAACTGGTTTTTTGCGAGTGTCGAGAAGGTGAAGCCCACGCTCAGGTTGGCGAGCATGAAGACGCCGATCATCGTCATCAGCAAGGTGAAGCTGCCAACCATGGGCACATCGAAGAGCAGGAAGGCAGCGATGAGGATGACTGCAAGCTGGATGTAGCCGATGACGATGTAGGGCAGTATCTTGCCGATCATCACCTCCACGGGCCTCACAGGTGTGGCGAGCAGGTTTTCCATGGTGCCGCGTTCTCTTTCGCGCGTCATTGCAAGTCCGGTGAGCATGACCATCGTCATGGTGAGGATGGTGCCGATGAGGCCGGGCACGATGTTGTAGCGCGACAGGCCCTCGGGGTTGTAGCGACGATGCACACGCAGCTCGAACGGCTGGGCTGCAGGCTGCAAGGACCGAAGCGGCCCAACGAGGTCGGCACGCAGAGCTTGCTGCGCGACTTGACCGAGTGCTGCGATCGCGTTTCCTGAAGCCGACGGGTCGGTGGCGTCCACCGCCACGAGGATGGCGGGCTTCTCGCCGCGCACGAGGCGCGTACCGAAATCGGGCGGAATGCTCACCATGAACTGAACCTCGCCGGCCTCGAGCAGCGACTCGGCCTGTACCTCGCTCTCGCTTTGATGGGTCAAGCGGAAGTACCCTGTGTTCTGCAAGGCAGCCGAGAGGCTGCGCGATATGGGGCTGTCGTCGTGAGACACGATGACCGTCGGCAGCCCTTTGGGATCGGTGTTGATTGCATAGCCAAAGAGCACGAGCTGCAGGATGGGCACGCCGATCGCCATCGCGAAAGTCAGGCGATCGCGCATCATCTGCTGGAACTCTTTGATGAAGATCGCGAGCGTGCGATGGGCAGAGAAGGCCCTCATGCTGCAGCCTTTGCCGCCGATGGCGCGAAGTTGTCCTGCGCATCCCCGATGAGGCTGATGAACACGTCTTCGAGGTTGGGCTCGGCGCGGTGCCATTCCAGGCCGGGCTTGTTCCTGTACGGGGCGATAGCGGTTTCAAGCAAGGTGTCGTCCTGCCCTGCGACATGGAGCGAGTTGCCAAAGGCCGCCACGCTCAATACGCCGCTCGCTGTCTTCAAGGGTTCGACCAGCGCCTCGGCGCCGTCGCCTTCCACGGCCCACACATGCAGCTTCGACGCCTCAATGATCTCGCGCTCCGTGCCGCGGGCGAGCGTTTTGCCATAGGCAATGTAGACCAGCTCGTGGCATCGCTCGGCTTCGTCCATGTAGTGCGTGGACACAAGCACCGTAATTCCTTGCGCGGCAAAGTGATGGATCTCGTCCCAGAAATCGCGTCTTGCTTTCGGGTCGACACCCGCAGTCGGTTCGTCCAGCAGCAAGAGGCGCGGCTGGTGGATCAGGCAGGACGCGAGTGCGAGACGCTGCTTCCATCCGCCGGACAATGTGCCCGCGAGCTGATCTTGCCTCTCGATGAGACCAAGTCGTTGCAATGCGCCGCTGACCGCCTCCTCTCGGTTGATCAGTTCGAAAAGCCTTGCCACGAAGTCGAGGTTCTCGCGGATGGACAGGTCGTCGTAGAGTCCGAACTTCTGCGTCATGTAGCCGACTTGGCGACGAATGTCGATGGCCTGCTTCCTGATGTCGAGCCCGAGGCAGCTGCCTTCGCCCTCATCGGGGGTAAGCAAGCCGCACAGCATTCGGATGGTGGTGGTCTTGCCGCTGCCATTGGGGCCCAGGAATCCGCAGATGCGACCGGTACGAACTTTCAGGTCGACGTGATCGACGACAGTGCGCGGGCCGTAGCGCTTGGTCAGGCCGCGCACATCGATGGCCCAGCCGTCTGACGACTGCGTCATGACTTGGCACCGGCCGCGCGTCGCACGTCAATCGGCTGGCCGGGCTTGAGACGAGCACCGTCATCGCCCTGCGGACGGGCTTCGACCATGAAGACAAGCCGCGAACGCTGCGAGTTGGAATAGATGATCGGCGGCGTGTATTCCGGCTGCGTTGCGATGAACTCGACGCGCGCGTTGATGGGAGTGGCGCATCCATCGCAATGCAAGGTCACAGCCTGGCCCGGTGCGAGCGAGCCGACTTCGCTCTCGGGCACGAAAAAGCGTGCCCGCGTCGATGCCGGCGGCAAGAGCGAGATGACCGGCTGCCCCGGAGACACCCATTCGCCGACGCGAAAGAAGGTGTCCGCGACCAGTCCCTTGGTGGTCGAGCTTTGTAGCTTTTGTCGGGTGCGCCACTCGCTCTGGCGCAAGGCCTGCTGCGCGGCCTGCGCGCTCGCCCTGGCTGCTGCGCGCTCATCTTCTCGCGCCGGCAGACGGGCCACACGAAGGGCAGCATTCAGTTCGGCAACGTGTTGCCGAGTCTCGGTGACCGTCGTGCGGGCATCGTCGAGCCGGGATTGCGAGATGAACCCTTGCGCGAGAAGCTTTTGCTGGCGTGCGAATTCGATCTCTGCGCGCTCAGCCTCTGCCTGCGCCTGTTTGAGCTGCGCATCGGTGACAGCGAGTTCGTCGGGACGTCGTCCCTTGGTGGTATTGGCAGCCTCGGCTTGTGCCGCGGCGGCCCGAGCGGCGGCTTCTTCGCGGGCGGCGGTTTCGCTTTCAGATTCGAGGCGAAAGAGCGGTGCACCGGCATCGACAGTTTGACCTCGGCGAACCGACAGGTCTTGCAGGGTGCCGCCGATGGGCGAGCTCACGTAGACATAGTCGCCCTCGACATAGCCAGACCAGCTGGGCTCGGTCTTGTGCGTGCAGGACGTGGTCAATGCAACCAGAGCGAGCGCGCCGACGAGCAACTGGATTCTGTGGATCAGATTCATCATGACGACTCCTTGGCTTTGCAGCATCAACCTGCCGGCAGCATCGCGAGGCCGAGTCGCTTGCAGGAACAGAGGCAGGAACAGAGGCTGAGAGTATTTCGAGCGTGTCCGAGCAGCACGTCAAAAGGCGCCCGATCGAGGCGCAAAGCGTAGCCATAGCTCGGGCAATAGCTGCGCATTTGCAACGACGAGCAGGGGCCTTTTGGCGTGATGAGCGGGCATGATCGAAATACTCAGCCTCTCAGGCCATACATGGTTAGTCGAGTCACCCGTTTCGGCAAGCAGGTCTCACTTTCAATTTCGACTGTCGCACCATCCCCTTTCGCACCATTCCATGCCTCACATCCCACTCGTCACTATCCCGTTCCTCACCATCGTTTGAAATGGAGCCGGGTTGACCCCCAGCCCACGGGTCGGGGTGCTGGGTTGCCTGCTTTCAGAAACCGCGTACTTTCTCCGGGTTGAGCGCCCCGAGGAACGGGTATGTGTTTTGGCAAAACTTGTTCGCCCAAGCCATGGAGTTCGTACCGTGGACGAGCTTCACGCGTATCGTTTAGCGTTATCGAGGCAACGCGGGCGTTCGCACGCTGTCGTGCGCCGAACAAGTTCGTGCGATGTCCTTCGCGCAATCCACTTGGCGCGACAGCTTGCGCGACATTGAGGTCAGCCTGAGCACCAACCCTTCCAAGCTCTATGCATTGGGCTTTTGCTCGCCGATCAAGCGCTCCACCCTGGCCGACGCACTCCGTCAAACAGCCACGCCGACCTGGGCAACGTGTCGAACAAATGTCTCGGCGACCACTTCACCTATGCGGACCGGCACCGCGTTGCCGATCAAGCGCCCCAGCGGCGCGAATTGGACGGGCACATCGTCGGGAACGAAACGATAGTCCTTCGGAAAGGTCTGGATGATCGCTGCCTCCCGCAAGGAAATCGCGCGATCCTGTTCCGGATGCCCGAACCGGCCGTTGCCAAACCCGAAGCATTGCGTCGTGATAGTCGGTGCGGGAGCGTTCCACTCCATGCGGCCATACACACTCGGATAGGTCTTGCCGGATTCGCGCTCGTGACACTCGGCAAGCAAGTAAGCCGGCCAATCACGCCAAGTTCCGCCAGGCCGCGAGGCCCGGATTCGCCGCAGATTGGTAGGGCTGAGGCCGCAGGACGCGTGCAGACGATCTTTGGCGTGTGCCTGTCCGGCATCAATCGCAGGGAGCCCACCGATCGCCTCGCGGAGCGTCAACGGGCGCTCGGCGTGTGTTGGAGGGATCAACTCGATCGGACCGAGCTTCGAAGCCATGAGAACCAAACGCTTTCGACTTTGCGGCACCCCATACTCGGCACATCGCACAACGTCGTACCAGATGTGGTATCCCGCCAATGAGCGGAGGAAGCGGTTGAACACTGCGTGGTCGGGCAACTGAGGAACGTTCTCCATCGTCACCAGTTCGGGCTGCAATTCCTCGACGATGCGGCCGAAGTCAGTCAGCAAAGTCCACTTTCCATCAGAACGCTTGGCGCGGCCGGCTTGGCTGTACGTAGAGAAGGGCTGGCATGGTGCGCAACCGGCAAGAAGTCGAACTTGGTCTTTGCTGAACAGCGGCTCGATCTCCGCCACAGACAGTTGCTTGAGGTCGCGCTCCAGGAACCGAGCTTGGTTGTTGGACTCGTAGGGATAGCGGCACGCCTTGTCGATGTCAATGCCTGCGGCCACGCTGATCCCGCCCCTCACCAGACCATGTGTCAGGCCGCCCACGCCACAGAACAAGTCCACCGCCGAGATGGACTCACTGTGCGTCATGCACTTGACCGGCTGCTTGGGCTTCTGGCGAGCTTGCGGCTTCATGCTGCAGCTCCAGCGGCCGGCCGGCTTGCCGGTTGAAGAAACGTATGGCTGCTGATGAACGCATCGAAGGATGCAACCACCTCTCTGAGATAGTTTGCGGTTCGCTGCGTCAGATCGCGCAACTCCGCGACGGTGGCACCTTCCCCGCACTGTCCGAAGGAAACGCTGCCGTGAGCTAGGTCGTTGCGTAATTTCACGATCAGTGCCAGGGCACCCTTGTCGTCCTTGAACGGACGCTTGACCGCCTTCACGCATGCCTGGCTCAGGCTGAGGGGGCAGCCCAGGCGCGTGGCGACGCGATATATCTCCTCGTCGCTCCAGTTGCCGCCACCGCCCTTCTCGATCTCCAATTCCCCGACCGGCAATGACTGGATGAGGTGATCGCACATCTGAATCGAACTCGCCAAGCGACGGTCGTAGGTCAGATCGATGTGAGTTCGAGCCAGAAACCGCACCCATTCGCTGCGCAACTCTGTTGTGAGGTCGGATGGTCGCCAGCGCCCCCCGGCGGCTATTGCAGTCGATACCCCTTCGATGCACTTCGTGATCGTGGCTTCGACCAAGTTGTAGAGCTGAAGGTAAACGCTCGAATAGAGAATCCGCTGCTGAGTGGTGCTGATTATTGCGCCTTCAGCGCCGACGCGCGGCGGGCCGCCGCGAACCTGCTCTTCGATCGCCTGCAGAAAGTCGAGATAGGTCTCGATTTCCTGCAGCCGCTCGGTAAAAACCTGCTCCATCACTTCCATGGCGGTCAGGCCCCGAGCAGCTGGTCGCGGACAAAATGAGTTCGGCGTTCGAGCCGGCTGATGGCATTGGCGCCGTCTGAACCAGTCACTTCGGCGAAGGACTTGTCCTGCACCCACGCTTTGACCTTCTCGGGCTGGGGCGCAAGGCCAGCGTTCTGCTGCAATGCGAGGTATGTCCCCACCGCGATGCTCTCGAAGCGAGCGCGCGGGCTAGCTCGACCGGAAGCCGTCCTCCTGAAACCAAAAGGAAACGCTGCAGCCACGAAATCGACCATAGCCTTGAACCGCTGCCGGTACTCCTCGACGAGCACAGGCGTATCCGCCATCCGCAGGTTCATCTTGCGGGCATAGGAGAACAAAAACGGCGAGACCTCGTCGGCATAGTCGTCGAGACCGTCACCATATGCGAAGAAGCGCGTAACCAACTCTTCGCGTTCTCTTTCCTTCAACTGCTTATCGGACACCGGAGTCAGTTCGACAAACTTCGGTTCTTTGGACAGCTCAATGACGAGATCGAGGAACGGCCCCCGCAACGCGCCGCGACGAACTTCTGCCTTGTTCGCGACTTTGCTGCCCGTGTTGATGCGTTCGAAGAGATCGAATCGGGCCTGATCGTCGGCGTGCTCGTTCAGCACGATGCCGCGGATTGACCGGTTCTTGAACTTCCGTTGCCGAGCCTCCGGCAGGTCTTTGAACGCAAAGCCGGAAACAAGAGGAAGCTTGTCGAGTTCGCCGAGGACGAGGTCGCCAAAGATGAACTCCTGAATTGTCCGCAGGCGCTGCGAGCCGTCGACGATCTCCAGCTTTCCGGTCTGTGGGTTCTCCCAGAAGAACAGGAATGGGATCGGCAGGTTCATCAAGATCGACTCGATGAAGCGCCACTTGCGCTCTTCTTCCCACGTGTATTCCCGCTGATAGGCCGGCACTTCGAAGTCACCGTCGCGCATCTTGGCGGCCAAGAGTTCGAGCGAGTACTCCGTCAAGTAGTAGTCGATGCGCTTCGCTTGTTCGGCGATCTGCTGCTCGGCGGCGTTCTTCTGTTCAGGGGTGAAGTTTTCTGGTTGTTGGTCAGCCATGTTTGTTCCAGTGGCAGAGTGAGGTCGCAGTTCGGTTGGTATGCGAACGGCCGATATTTCTACGGTGCGAAGTCGTCAATGGCATTGCCCCCCACAACTTGTTCATCTTGACGTGCTCGTCCAGATAGTCTGCGTACGGTTGCTCGGCATTCGTCAACAGTTCGTCGTAGAACACGATGCGTGCATCGACGTTCTTCAAGCCGTCGATCTCGCCCTTCGGCCCTGTGCCGGATGCGTCAGCCCATTCGGGCGGCGGCGGCTTGCCGACAAGGCACACGATCTCGATCGGCCAATTCTTGAACGTTGTCTTTTCGAGAATTTTCTTGACACCGTCTCGGTATCGATCGAGTTCCTCCTTCCGGCGATAGCTCTCGAAAGCCAGGATGCTTGCCTTGAGCAGCTCTTTCTTGTCCGAATCGCCGGAAGAGCGGATGGTGTTCAACCTACCGACCCAACGTTCAGCCTTCTTGCGGGTATGAGCTTTCAATTGTTCGAGCCACTCGGACACGGCGGGAACGGCCGATCTTGTTTTTGTCTCACGAGCTTGGTCTCCCATTGAACTTCTTCTGCCTCGTGCCGCGAGCAGCAATATCAAGCATGGCGGCGGCGCTCACAATGCTTCGGAACTTGCGGTCACCGCGGGCATACCGAGAATCGTTGCGCCGGCAGTCGGGACGTGCTGCAGACGCCGCTTGCCGTTGCGAATGAACTGTTCGGCCCGGTCTGCCAGGGCTGCTTCGCCCAGTCGGCCAGGCCCCTTCAGGCCACACTCCCAGATCACAAGAACTCGCCACCCCGTGTCGAGCAACGCTGCGATGGCGCGACTGTCTCTTGCGGCATTGGCTTCGAGCTTCGGGCCCCAGTAGTCTTGGCGTGAGCCCGGTAGCTTCGATAGCCGGCAACCGTGGGCATGCCAAAAGCAGCCATGCACGAACACGACCGTTCCGAAGCGCGGGAATACGAGGTTCGGACTTCCCGGCAGATTTCTTTCGTTCAGCCGGTAGCGCAAGCCACGCGCGTGAAGGCCACGTCGCACGATCATTTCCGGCTTAGTGTCGCGCTGCCGGACACTGGCCATCAGCTTGCTTCGTTGCTCGGGGGGCATTAGGTCGGCCATGATCGCTTGACGAAGTCCGAGTGCGCACGATCAGTGCGACCGTGCCGTAACGTGCAGCGTGAGACCTGCATGGCGCTGCAAGTGGCTGATGACTGAGAAGAGATTGCGGGCCTGCGGGTTGCCGCTGGGGCCGAACATGCGCATGAGACTCTTCGGCGATGACCCGGTTTCGGCGCCAAGCTTTTCGAAGCCGACGGTTGCCTTGATATAGTCTCGGAGGAGCGCCTTGCCCGTGTCCACGTTGCCGGCAAGCATGGTCTCGATGCCCTCCTTCAGCAGGGCATCGCGGTACTTGGGATCGGCTTGCACGCGAGCGAGCACCGTTTCCTTGAAATCACGTGTCAGGGCCATGGTTCACCTCTCACACCTATCGGCGTGACTTTGGTAGCACATATGTTACCGCGAGGCGGGACTGATTCAAGATCCTGCGGGGCGCCAGCGGCGCTCGGTGCCGCTCACCCCACTGGCCCAGGATTTTGGCCAACCGAAATGCCGATGCCCGAGAGCCAGCGGACATTGCTGCAATGAAGAGCAGCAGCGACCATAGGCATGCCGACGTGCCCGTAGAATGGAGAGTCGGGACGCATCCGACTGCATACAAACCGAGCAATGTCTTTCAATCGGGCCTGAGAATTCATCACACATGAGACCAATTGCCCCGGATGAGACTTGTTTCAGCGCTGAGGAAATCGTTGCTCGGTTCAAGCAGGCCACCGGCATATCCCTGCACCCGACCAACGCCGGCAATGCGGCGAAGCAACTGGATCTGGACTACATCGAAGGCCCCGAGGAGTATCCGCAGGACGGAGGTGCAAGGCGCAAGCCTCGACGCAGGTACGGTGAACTCGACTTGCCGCGCATCTTTGAAAATCTTCACGCTCTCACCGATCGAAGAAGACGCTACAGAGCGTAATTGGGTCCGGCCTGCCCATGGCGGCAGGGAGGCCCGAAGCTACTGTGTCGCGCACGATGTGCCACCTCCAATGGGCCACCTCCAGTCACCGCTTCCCGGCTACACTCCCGCCCAGCGCTGATTTGTTCCGGCTTGCGGGCGCTCTATAAAACCAGCTAAAGACAGGACCCAGCACCCGGTGTCCCGCTTTGGCGGCGCCGGGTTTTTTCTTGGGTAAGCGGATCAACATCCCATGCAATCAGTAGGAATCGTCGCGCCGCAGTCGCGGCACTTCGCCGAGCCCCTGCCGCTGCGATGCGGCGCGCACTTACGCGACTACACGCTGGTCTACGAGACCTACGGCACGCTCAATGCGGACAGGAGCAATGCAGTGCTCGTGTGCCACGCCCTCAATGCCTCGCACCACGTGGCAGGCACCCACCAGGGCGCGGAAAAAGACGTCGGCTGGTGGGACAACCTCGTCGGTCCAGGCAAGCCGCTGGACACCAATCGCTTCTTCGTCATCGGCGTCAACAACCCCGGCTCGTGCTTCGGCTCGACCGGTCCGATGCACATCAACCCGGACACCGGCAAGCCCTACGGCGCAGACTTTCCGGTTGTCACCGTTGAAGACTGGGTCGATGCGCAGGCGCGGCTGCTCGATGCAATGGGCATCACGCAGCTCGCCGCGGTGCTGGGCGGCAGCCTCGGGGGCATGCAGGCGCTGTGCTGGTCGCTGCGCTACCCCGACCGGCTGCGCCACTGCGTCGCGATTGCGACGGCGCCCAACCTGTCCGCACAGAACATCGCCTTCAACGAAGTGGCCCGACGCGCCATCGTGACCGACCCCGACTTCCACGGCGGGCATTTCTACGAACACGGCGTGGTCCCAAAGCGCGGCCTGCGTGTGGCGCGCATGATCGGCCACATCACCTACCTGAGCGACGACGCGATGGAGGAGAAGTTCGGCCGCGGCATGAAGGCCGACACGCTCAACTACAGCACGCAGGCCATCGAGTTCGAGATCGAAAGCTATCTGCGCTACCAGGGCGACAAGTTCAGCGACTACTTCGACGCAAACACCTACCTGCTGATCACCCGGGCGCTCGACTACTTCGACCCGGCGCGCGATCACCACGGCGATCTGACTGCCGCCTTCGCCCGGGCGACATGCCAGTTCCAGCTCGTGAGCTTCACGACCGACTGGCGCTTCTCGCCGGCGCGTTCACGCGAGATCGTGAAGGCGTTGCTCGACAACAAACATCGCGTGAGCTATGCAGAAATCGCGGCACCGCATGGGCACGACGCCTTCTTGCTCGACGACGCGAGGTACCACAACCTGTTGCGTGCAGCTTTCGACAACATCGCCGGGGAGACCGCGGACGTGAAGCCTGTGATGGCCTTCAAGGGAGTGGCGAGATGAGCGACCGCAAGGACATGGAACTCATCGCCGAACTCGTGCCCCACGGTTCGCGCGTGCTCGATCTCGGCTGCGGCAACGGTGAACTACTCGCTCTGCTGCGCGACACGCGACAGTGCACCGGCTACGGCGTTGAGATCAGCGACGAGAACGTTCTGGCTTGCACGCGGCGCGGTGTGAACGTCATCCAACTCAATCTGGAAGAAGGGCTTGCCCTCTTCGAAGACCAGAGCTTCGATGTGGTGCTGCAGCTCGACACGATGCAACACCTTCGCAACACCGAGAAAATGCTTCGCGAGACGGCGCGGGTCGGGCGCATCGGCATTGTGAGCTTTCCAAATTTCGCACACTGGCCCAACCGCCTGCACGTCATCGTTGGACGCATGCCAGTGACGCGGACGCTGCCGTACCAGTGGTATGACACGCCAAACATCCGAGTCGGCACATATGCCGACTTTGAAGTGCTGGCGCGAAAAGGCGGGCTGCGCGTGCTGGACTCATTTGGCATACAAAAGGGCGAGGCAGTGCGGACACTCCCGAACCTGATGGCCAGCGTCGCGGTCTTCAAGTTCGATCGCGGCGGGTGATCGGCGGGGCACCCCAGCCCTCTCCCGGAGGGAGAGAGAGCGAAGACCTTGAAAGGCATGGGCAGCATCTGCCGGACACGCGGGAGTTATTCACCTGTTTCGAAGGCCGCGGGAATCTGACGGTGGCGGGTGAGAGATATTGACTCGGCGCCGGGGACGTGCTGGCCTCTCTTGGGAAGCCTAGCGCATCCCTGTCAAAGCGCAGACAGCGTATCTCCCGGCAAAGGTTTGTGCCTGGTTCCCTGGCAAAAGCTGGCGTGCTGGAACGCCTCACTTTGCCCCCCCTTTCGATAAGGATAAGAAGCTTGCGACGTCATCTGTCGCAATGCACCGCTATTCTTTCGCGCCGCTCACCAATACATCTCAAGCTTCCAGAGAAAAAACAAGTTGGGCGGTCTCTCCTGAGGAACTAATGCCGCGACCAAACAATAAAGTCCTGCGCCGTCCGCGCGTCTTGCCACAAGCGCCGTGGCACCTCCCAAAGGGATCTTGCATGCCTGTGTTGTTCAAGCCCGCGACCTTTGTATCCGCCGTGGCGGTTCTCTCGATGGTGCTGGCAGCTTGCGGCGCAAAGGACGGTGCAACTCCCGCAGGCGGGCCGCCGGGTGGTGGCATGCCGCCGCCTGAAGTTGGCGTCGTTGTCGCCACGCCGCGCCCAGTGGGGCTCGTCACGGAATTGCCCGGCCGCCTGGAAGCATCGCGTGTCGCGCAGGTCCGTGCGCGCGCCGCCGGCATCCTGCAAAAGCGGCTCTTCCGCGAAGGCAGCGACGTGCGCGCCGGTCAACCGCTGTTCCAGATCGACGCCGCGCCCTATCGCGCTGCCTTGCAAAGCGCGCAGGCGGGCCTCGCGCGGGCGCAGGCCAATCTCGCGCAGGCCACCGCCCAGGCCGAGCGATTCAAGCCGCTGGTCGAAGCCAACGCCATCAGCAAGCAGGAGTATGTGAACGCTGTCAGCGCGCAACAGCAGGCGAAGGCCGATGTGGCCGCCGGTCAAGCTGCAGTGCAGACAGCGCACATCAATCTCGCCTACGCGAACGTCACCGCGCCGATATCCGGTCGCATCGGGCGTGCGCTCGTGACCGAGGGCGCGCTGGTTGGCCAGGGCGAAGCGACCCAGTTGGCCGTCGTGCAGCAGATCAGCCCGATGTATGTGAACTTCACGCAATCGACCACCGAGGTCTTGCGCCTGCGCAAGGGCCTTGCAAGCGGTCAGTTCAAGCGCGCCGCTGGCAGCGATAACGCGCAGGTGCGCGTGGTACTGGAAGACGGCAGCGAGTACGCGCGGGCTGGTCAACTGATGTTCTCCGACCTCACGGTCGACCCGACGTCTGGCCAGATCACCTTGCGCGCCGAAGTGCCCAACCCCGACGGCGTACTGTTGCCGGGCATGTACGTTCGCGTGCGCTTCGAAGAAGCACAGGCCGACAACGGCATCGTCTTACCGCAGCAGGCGGTGTCACGCTCGTCGCAGGGAGATATGGTGATGGTGGTCGCGCCCGACGGCAAAGTGTCGCCACGGCCCGTCAAGGTCGGCGCCGCACAAGGCGGGGAGTGGATCGTGCTCGACGGGCTCAAGCCGGGCGAGCAAGTGATGGTCGACGGCTTCCAGAAGCTGCGTGGGCCGACGCCGGTGAAGCCCGTGCCCTGGAAGCCCGGTGCGGCATCAAGTGCCGCATCCCAAGCAGCATCCGCCGCTTCGCAAGCAGCCTCTCGCTGACCATGGCCAAGTTTTTCATCGACCGCCCCATCTTCGCGTGGGTGATTGCACTCTTCGTCATTGTGATGGGCAGCGTCGCCATCATGCAGCTGCCAGTCTCGCAGTACCCGCCCGTGGCGCCGCCATCCATCGTCGTGACGGCCGTCTACCCTGGCGCGTCGGCACAGACGCTTGAAGACAGCGTCATCAGCGTCATCGAGCAAGAGATGAACGGCTCACCCGGCCTCATCTACATGGAGTCGGTGAGTCAGGCCAACGGCTCGGGCACGATCACATTGAGCTTTGAGCCGGGCACGAGTCCCGAACTCGCACAAGTCGACGTGCAAAACCGCCTGAGCCGCGCCAGCCCGCGCCTGCCACAGGCCGTGACGCAGCAGGGCGTGCGCGTGGACAAGGCGCGGTCGAACTTCCTGCTCTTCACTATTCTTTCCTCCGACAACCCGGCCTACGACCCAATCGCGCTCGGCGACTTCGCGTCACGTAATGTGATTCCCGAGATCCAGCGCATTCCAGGCGTGGGACAGGCGCAGTTGTTCGGCACCGAGCGTGCCATGCGCATCTGGATCGATCCGGCCAAGCTCGTCGGCTTCAACTTGTCGCCCTCCGACGTGGCGCTGGCCATTCGCTCACAGAACGCGCAGGTCTCCTCCGGCACCATCGGCGAGTTGCCCAACCTGCCCGGTCAGACGATCTCGGCGACCGTGGTGGTCAACGGCCAGTTGAGCAACGTCGAGCAGTTCGGCAACATCGTGCTGCGCGCCAACCCCGACGGCTCGGCCGTGCGGCTGCGCGACGTGGCACGCATCGAACTCGGGGCGCAGACCTATGCCACGTCTGCGCGTTTGAACGGCCGTCCCTCGACCGGCATCGGCGTGCAGTTGTCGCCTTCGGGCAATGCACTCGGCACGGCCACCGCCATCCGCAAACGCATGGATGAGTTGTTGCCATACTTCCCGCCGGGCGTGAAGTACAGCGTGCCTTACGACAGTTCGCGCTTCGTCAAGATTTCAATCACCCAAGTCGTCGAAACGCTGCTCGAAGCGGTGGTGCTCGTCTTCCTGGTGATGTTCCTGTTCCTGCAGAACTGGCGCTACACGGTCATCCCGACCATCGTCGTGCCAATCGCCCTGCTAGGCACATTCGGTGTGCTGCTCGCGCTTGGTTTCTCGATCAACGTGCTGACCATGTTCGGCATGGTGCTTGTGATCGGCATCGTGGTAGACGATGCCATCGTGGTGGTTGAGAACGTCGAACGCATCATGAGCGAAGAGGGCCTGCCGCCACGTGCCGCCACGCGCAAAGCCATGGGTCAGATCTCCGGCGCCATCGTCGGCGTGACGGTCGTGCTGATCTCGGTGTTCGTGCCACTGGCGTTCTTCTCGGGCTCGATCGGCAACATCTATCGCCAGTTCTCTGCCGTGATGGTGTCGTCCATCGGGTTGTCGGCCTTCATGGCTTTGTCGCTCACGCCGGCCTTGTGCGCGACCTTGCTCAAACCCGTTGAAGCGGGCCACCATCATGCAAAGGCCGGCTTCTTCGGCTGGTTCAACCGCGGCTTCACTCTCACGGCCAAGCGTTATGAGGGCTGGGTTGCACGAATCCTCAAGCGGGCAGCGCGCTTTCTCCTGGTGTACGCAGCGATCATCGGCGTGGTGGTCTTCTTCTTTGCACGGCTGCCCGCGTCCTTCCTGCCCTCCGAAGACCAGGGCTACATGATCGTCAATGTGCAGTTGCCGCCGGGCGCTACTTTCAATCGCACGCGGGAGGCAATGGAGCAAGTCGAAGATTTCATGCTCAAGCAGCCAGAAGTGCAGAGCATGGTCGGCGTGCTGGGCTTCAGCTTTTCGGGCCAAGGGCAGAACGCGGGCCTCGCTTTCATCACGCTCAAGGACTGGGCCGAACGCAAGGGCCCAGAGCATGCCGCGCAGGCCATATCAGGCCGCGCCTTCGGCGCCTTGTCGCGGGTTCGCGATGCCTTCATCTTCGCCCTGAGCCCTCCGCCGATTCCCGAGCTCGGCACCTCGTCGGGCTTCAACTTCCGCCTGCAGGATCGCGGCAGCAACGGCCATGCTGCCCTCGTGGCCGCGCGCAATCAACTGCTGGGCATGGCGTCGCAGAGCAAGCTGCTGACCGGCGTGCGACCGGATGGCCTCGAAGACGCTTCTCAGCTTCAGCTCGAGATCGACCGCGACAAAGCGAACGCGCTGGGCGTGAGTTTCGATGCAATCAACGCCACGATCTCCACGGCGCTCGGCTCCTTATACGTCAACGACTTCCCAAACGCCGGCCGCCTGCAACGGGTGGTCGTGCAAGCCGATGCGCCTGCGCGCATGCAAGCCGACGACCTGCTGCGCATGAACGCCTTGAACGCGCGCGGTCAGCCCGTGCCCTTGTCAGCCTTCGCGACCACACGCTGGATCACCGGCCCCATGCAAACAATCCGATACAACGGCTACCCGACCATGCGCATTGCCGGCGAAGCCGCCCCGGGCCGCAGCACAGGTGAAGCCATGGACGAGATGGAGCGGCTCGCTAGCCAGCTTCCGCCTGGCTTCGCCTTCGAATGGACGGGCCAGTCCAGAGAAGAAAAGCTCTCCGGCTCGACCGCATTCATCCTGCTCGGCTTCTCGCTGCTCGCGGTGTTCCTGTGCCTCGCGGCTTTGTACGAGAGCTGGTCGATTCCGTTGTCGGTCATCCTCGTTGTGCCATTGGGCGTGCTGGGCGTGGTGCTTGCCGCCAGCATGCGCGGGCTTGCCAACGACATCTACTTCAAGGTCGGACTCATCACGGTGATCGGGCTGTCGGCGAAGAACGCGGTGCTGATCATCGAGTTTGCGAAGGACTTGCATGCGCAGGGCAAGAGCGTGATCGAGGCGGTGCTCACCGCCGCGCATCTGCGGTTCCGGCCGATCCTGATGACCTCGATGGCATTCATTCTCGGGGTGCTTCCGCTGGTGTTGTCGAGTGGAGCCGGCTCGGCGAGCCAGCGCGCGATCGGCACCGGCGTGATGGGCGGCATGTTCACCGCGACCTTGCTCGCGGTTTTCTTTGTGCCGGTCTTCTTCGTCGTGGTCCGCCGCCTCTTCAAGGGCAGCGAACGCCAGAGGAAGATGTATGCACATCAACTCAACGACAACGGCAACGGCCTTGTTGCAACGCCACCCACTGCCGCCTCGACACCCGGGGGGTCGCATGAGTAAGGACCTGGCCCCAAACAATTTCCGGTTTTGGCGGGCGCAGGGCGGGCGCGCTGCGGCGTTGCTCCTCGCTTTTGTGGCTCGACACTCGGCGCTCGGAGCGCCTTGCATTGCATCCCGCCCTGCGCCCCCCAAAGCGGGAAATTATTTCGGGCCACGTCCTAAGCGCGCTCTTGTCATCATCACCACTGCGGCCTCGCTGTCGGGCTGCATGTCGCTCGCCCCAAAGTACGAGCGGCCGGCCGCACCGGTGCCAGGGCGCTTTGCTTCAGACGACACACCGGCTGCGGGACCCGGCGCAAGCGAGTTGGACTGGCAGAACTTCTTCGGCGACGAACGGCTCAAGCGACTCATCGCCATTGCGCTTGCGAACAATCGCGACCTGCGCATTGCCGCGCTCAACATCGAGCGGGCACGCGCGCTGTACCAAGTGCGTCGCGCCGATGAATGGCCGACCGTCGGCGTGGGCGTTACAGGCTCGCGCCAGCCGAACACGAACCAAAGCGTCGGCGGCATCACGAGCCAATACACCGCAGGCTTCGCCGTGACCGGCTATGAGCTCGACCTTTTTGGGCGCGTGCGCAGCCTGAGCAACGTGGCGCTGGCGCAATACCTGGCCACCGATGAAGCGCGCAAGACAGCGCAGATCGGTCTCGTGTCGGCGGTGGCAACGACCTACCTGGGGCTGCTGGCCGACGATCAACTTCTCGATGTGACGCGGCAGACGCTGGCCACGCGAGAAGAGTCACTCAAACTCACCAAGCTGAAGTTCGACAACGGCGCCGCATCGGAACTTGACTTTCGCCAGGCCGAGTCTTTGTTCGAAAGCGCACGCGTGGCACTCGCTCAGCAGACACGGCAACGTGCGCTGAACGAGAACCTTTTGGCCTTGTTGCTCGGGCAATCGGTCCCGGCTGATCTGCCTGCCGGGTTGCCTTTGACCGATCAAGCTGTCGTGGCCGACCTGCCTGCAGGCGTGCCATCGGAGGTGCTGGCGCGTCGACCTGACATCCGCGCCGCGGAGCAGCAACTCATCGCCGCGAACGCCAACATCGGCTCGGCGCGCGCCGCCTTCTTCCCGAAGATTACCCTGACGGGAAGCGTCGGTACGGCGAGTTCCGAACTCACCGGCCTCTTCAAGAGCGGATCGTTCGCGTGGACGTTCGCCTCCCAACTGCTGGTGCCGATCTTCGACGCGGGCCGCAACCGCGCAAACCTCGACGCAGCCAAGGTCGAGCGCGAGATCGCGGTAGCGCAATACGAACGCGCCATCCAGACCGCCTTCCGCGAGGTGTCAGACGCCCTTGCCGGCCGTGCGACGCTCGGCGAGCAATTGCGCGCTCAAACAGCGCAGACACATGCGGAGGAAGTACGTTTTCGACTGGCCGACTTGCGTTACCGCAATGGTGCAGCCAGCTACCTCGACGTGCTCGATGCCCAGCGCGCGCTTTTCACGGCGCAGCAAGCGCTGGTGCAGACGCAGGCATTGCAAGTGCAGAGTCTGGTCGGTCTCTACAAAGTGTTGGGGGGCGGGTGGAGAGAGGGCAATTAGAGGGTCGCCTTTGAGGCTCGGAGTATTTCGAACGTGTCCGAGCAGCAGGTCAATAAGGCGCCTGATCTAGGCGCAAGGCGCAGCCATAGCTTGGCAACGACAAGCAGTGGTCTTTTGGCGTGATGCGCGGGCATGATCAAAATACTCTCAGCCTCTTCGTCCGACGCCACCGCGGTGAGCGAGGAAACTGCGCATTGCTCACTGATTACCAGCCTGATCTCACCCGGACAAAGGTTTCTTTCCGCCGCGCATTTGCTGCAGTCCTAAACTCGTCGCTCTCCCCCAAAATGAGCACCCCGCCATGAATGCACGCGACCCGCTGCAGCTTCAACCCGATGAAGCCACCGCCATCGGCGCATTCGCCGAGCGCACCTGGGACGACGAGATCGTCCCGGCCCTCACCAACTACATTGCCATCCCCGTCAAGAGTCCGATGTTCGATGCCGACTGGCAAAAGAACGGGTTCATCGAGCGCGTGGTACGTGACGCCGCCACATGGGTCGAGAGCAAGAAGGTCGCGGGACTCAAGCTCGAAGTGATCCGCCTCGATGGCCGCACGCCCGTCATCTTCTTTGACGTGCCTTCGACCAAGCCGGGCAGCAACGACACGATCTGCCTGTATGGCCACCTCGACAAGCAGCCCGAATTCAACGGCTGGCGCAGCGACCTCGGCCCCTGGACGCCGAAGTACGAGAACGGCCTGCTCTATGGCCGCGGCGGCGCGGATGACGGTTATGCAATCTATGCGTCGCTCACCGCCATCATGGCGCTCGACAAGCAAGGTATTCCGCGTCCGCGCTGCGTAGGCATCATCGAAGCATGCGAAGAGAGCGGCTCCTTCGACCTGCCGGCTTACATCGACCTGCTGCGCCCACGCCTGGGCAATGTCGGGCTTGTCGTCTGCCTGGACAGCGGCGCCGGCAACTACGACCAGTTGTGGCTCACGACCAGCCTGCGCGGCAACGTGACGGGCACGCTCAAGGTCGAGATCCTCACCGAGGGCATCCACTCCGGCGACGCGAGCGGTCTCGTGCCATCGAGCTTTCGCATCCTGCGCCAGTTGCTGGACCGACTCGAAGATTCGAAGACGGGCAACTTGCTGCCGCAAAGCTTCCACTGCGAAATTCCAGCCGATCGCATCGAGCAGGCTCGTGCGACGGCGAAGATCCTTGGGGACGAAGTCTGGAAGCGTTTCCCCTGGGCTTGCGGCGCCGAGGGCGCTGCGGCCCTGCCGACGACCACCGACCCGCTGCAGGCGCTGATCAACCGCACCTGGAAGCCGACCTTGAGCGTCACGGGCGTCGATGGATTCCCGGAACTGAAAAATGCCGGCAACGTGTTGCGGCCCTACACCGCGTTCAAGCTATCGCTGCGCCTGCCGCCGCTGATCGACGGCAACGAGGCCGCTGCGAAACTGAAGACCCTGCTGGAGGACAACGCGCCCTACAACGCGAAGGTGACCTTCCATGCAGATGGCCGCGTTGGCGCGCAAGGCGCGACGGGCTGGAATGCACCGACGATCACGCCGTGGCTTGAAGCCGCGCTGCACGCCGCGTCGCAGGCGCATTACGGCGCACCTTGCGGATTCATCGGACAGGGCGGCACGATCCCGCTCATGAGCATGCTTCAGCAAGGCTTCCCCAAGGCGCAGATGATGGTTTGCGGCGTACTTGGTCCGAAGAGCAATGCGCACGGGCCGAACGAGTTTTTGCACGTACCGTACGGCAAGAAGTTGACGGCGGCAGTGGCGCAGGTCATGGCGGCTTGCCCGTGATCTCAGAGACTTGCATCTGGAAGAGCCCGTCTTCACCTTTCCCAATAGTCGTGAGGCGAAGCAACGCGGCCGAATCTCGTCCATCGTTCGATCAACGGGCTTCCTGACGGCGTATTCGGCAACTCATGACGGCACGACTTGAGCTTCAATTCAAGCTCAGTTCGAACGTTCCCACGCGATGCCTACGCCTGCCCGTCTTACGCCTGCCGCCGATGCCTGCAGAGGAAACACGCGACGCAATGTCGCGTCTCTGATGTTCATTTGCACCCTGGTCGGAGTACCTGCTGCCGTCATATTCGGCGGTTCCTGGTTCGACATACCTCGGGCCTTACCGGGGGACGACCGGCCGCTGCCGGAGTGGGTCAATCCAGCCGAGGTACGCGCCAATACACGCGACGGCACGCTTGTAAAAGTACGGGTGTCGCTGGATGCCGGCACCTCGCGCAACAAGTCGGCCATCGAGCGTCATTTGCGCGAAGTCGGGCAGGTCCTCCAGGTGAGCGTGGGGGAGCGCAATAGCAGCGATCTCTTCGGCGCCACGGGCATTCAGCGGCTCGCGAGCGACATTTTTGCGCGGGTCAATGCCTACCTCGACGCGGAAAACCTCGACCGATTGAAGGCGGTAGCGATCCAGGATCTCTGGTACACGCGACCTTGATCACTTCCCCTTCACTGCCCCGTCTCTACACAGCGCTACACCGCGGGCTGTGCGACTACATCGCCGCTTCTTTGCAGAATTGAGCGCGCGAGCGCCTCGGCCACTTCGATGCCATCGACGCCTGCGGACATGATTCCGCCCGCATAGCCCGCGCCTTCGCCGGCCGGATAGAGACCACGCACATTCACGCTTTGGAAATCCTTGCCGCGCGTGATACGCAGCGGCGACGAAGTCCGGGTCTCGACACCCGTCAGCACAGCATCATTCATTGCGAAGCCCTTGATCTGCTTGTCGAACGCCGGCAGCGCTTCGCGAATCGCTTCGATCGCATACGACGGCAGGCTTGTCGCGAGATCGGTGAGGTGCACACCCGGCTTGTATGACGGCATCACGCTGCCGAATTCGTTCGATGCCTGCGCCTTGATGAAGTCGCCCACCAACTGCCCCGGAGCGTCGTAGGTGCACCCGCCGAGTTCGAAGGCACGCGACTCCCAGATGCGCTGGAAGGCAATGCCGTCGAGTGGACGTACCGGCCCCGTAGACTCGCAATCGATCACGTAGTCCTGCGGCGTGATGCCGACGACGATGCCGGCATTCGCGTTGCGTTCGTTTCGCGAGTACTGGCTCATGCCGTTTGTGACGACGCGATTCGGCTCCGACGTAGCCGCCACAACCGTGCCGCCCGGACACATGCAGAAGCTGTAAACCGATCGGCCGTTCTTCGCGTGGTGCACGAGCTTGTAGTCGGCTGCGCCCAGGAGCGGGTTGCCTGCGTTCGGGCCGAAACGCGCGCGGTCGATGATGGACTGAGGATGCTCGATGCGAAAGCCCACGGAGAAAGGCTTGGCCTCCATGTACACACCGCGCTCATGCAGCATTGCGAAGGTGTCGCGAGCACTGTGGCCGAGAGCAAGCACGACATGATCGGCGCGCAGTTCTTCGCCCGACGCGAGCGTCACGCCACGAATCGCACTATCTACGAGGAGTACGTCTGTCACGCGTTGCTGGAAGCGAATCTCGCCGCCCAGCGCTTCGATATCCGCGCGCATCTTTTCGACCATGCTCACCAGGCGGAAGGTGCCGATGTGCGGCTTGCTGACGAACAGGATTTCTTCCGGGGCCCCCGCCTTCACGAACTCGGTCAACACCTTTCGAGTGAGAAAGCGCGGGTCGCTGATCTGGCTGTACAGCTTGCCGTCCGAAAACGTGCCAGCCCCTCCTTCGCCAAACTGAACGTTCGATTCAGGCTCAAGCACCCGCTTGCGCCACAGGCCCCAGGTGTCCTTGGTGCGTTCGCGTACTTCCTTGCCGCGTTCGAGCACGATGGGTTTCAAGCCCATCTGTGCAAGGATCAGCGAGGCGAAGATGCCACAGGGGCCGAAGCCGACGACCAGGGGTCGCGGTCGGCCTGCGGCATAAAAATCGGCCGGGGCGTGATCGACGAAACGGTAGCTCATGTCCGGCGATCCAGCGATGTGACGATCGCCCTTGAATCTCGCCAGCACCGCCGGCTCGTCGTGCAGTTCACAGTCCACCGTGTAGATGAACAGCATCGCGTGCTTCTTGCGCGCGTCGTGGCTGCGCCTGTAGATCTTGAAGCCCTTGAGGTCGGCGTCGGCTATGCCAAGGCGCTTGACGATGGCAGGGCGCAGCGCATCGTCGGCATGATTCAGCGGCAGTCGAAGTTCGGTGATTCGCAGCATGGGTCGGTGGGGATCGAAGACTGCATTGTCCGATGCTCGCGTGAGGCAATTGCGGATCCCTCCCTCGGGCTGAGAGGCTGAGAGTTTTTCGAGCGTGTCCGAGCAGCACGTCAAAAGCGGATCTAGGCGCAGAGCGCAACCATAGCTTGGCTATGGCGAGCATTTGCAACGACGAGCAGGGTCTTTTGGCGTGATGAGCGGGCATGACCAAAAACTCTCAGCCTCTGAGCCGCCTGCATTGAAGGGATATCAATAAATGGCCTAGACTTCAATTAGCCATTTCTAAAATCGAAAGAATGAAGGGGTGACCATGGACCGACTCCATTCCATGCGAGTTTTCTGCCGGGTAATTGATTCGGGTAGCTTTGCCGCCGCTGCGCGCGAGATGAGCCTTTCTCCCGCCGTCGTCACACGGCTCGTCGCCGACCTGGAAGAACACCTGGGCGCGCGCCTCATCAATCGAACAACGCGACGTCTGGCGCTCACGGACATCGGCGAGGCTTATCTCGAACGCACACGGCTCATCCTCACGGAGGTGGAAGAGGCGGAAGCCCTGGCCAGCACAGCGAGTTCTGAGCCGCGCGGTCACCTGCGACTTCTCGCCCCGCCGGCATTCGCGACGCACCAGCTTGCAAAGCACCTGCCCAAGTTCCACTCGCTCTACCCGAAGATCACGATCGAGTTATCTGCACCGGGGCCGGTCGAAACCGTCGACGAAAATTTCGACGTGACCATCATCAGCATGGGACGTCGTCCGCTCGACGGCGACTTCGTGGCGCGGCGCCTCGCGAATTCCGAGGTTATCGCCTGTGCCTCGCCCGAATACCTCGACAAGAACGGCCGCCCCGCGCATCCGAGCGATCTCGCCTTTCACGAGGCGATGCTGCCAACATTCTTGCGAGAAGTCACTTTTGTCCAAGGCGCATTCGACGACGATCCTGCAGTCGAATCCGTCACGATGACACCGCATCGGCCGTGGCTCGGCACTGTGCATACCGACACCTTGTACGCCGCCGCACTACATGGGCTCGGAATCGCGGGCCTCCCATCATTTGTGGCGGAAGACGCGCTGATGGAGCATGCACTTGAACGCGTGCTGCCCGCGTGGCACCTCTTCACGGTATCGCTCTACGCAGCGATGCCCAGGAGAAGGCACGTACCAGCACGAACCAGGGTTTTCGTGGACTTTCTTGTGCAGGTCTTCGGCGGCGAAGACAAGGACCCGTGGCTCACCGCCGCCGGGTGCGAAACCCTGCGCATGGGGAGCAAGATCTGCCCGATGTCGGTCGCGGCGGCCTGAGGCTGAGAGTATTTCGAGCGTGTCCGAGCAGCACGCCAAAAGGCGCCTGATCTAGGCGCAAAGCGCAGCCATAGCTTGGGCTATGGCGAGCATTTGCAACGACGGGCAGGGGTCTTTTGGCGTGATGAGCGGGCATGATCGAAAACTCTCAGCTTCTCAGGCTGAGAACATTCTCAGCCTGTCAGTAGAAGACGTCGGTCCGCGTCTCGCCCATCAACGGTTCCATCAGTCGCGCAAGCGCCCCTAGGCCGTTGTAGCGCGTCGCCACGCGGTGCGCGTAGCGGAAAAATCGCGGCAGGTCTTCGCTGTACCTGGGCTTGGCATCCCTATGCTTCAGGCGGCAGAAAATGCCCAGCACCTTGAGGTGGCGCTGCAGTCCCATCCATTCGAGCTGTCGCCAGAACTCGCCAAAGTCGTCCGGCACAGGCAGGCCGACCTTCCTGGCCTGCTGCCAGTAGCGCACGGCCCAGTCGATCTCCTGTTCTTCTTCCCAACTGATGAAGGCGTCGCGCAGCATCGATGCCACGTCGTAGCTGATGGGGCCGCGAACGGCGTCCTGGAAGTCGAGGATGCCCGGGTTGGGATCACAGACCATGAGGTTGCGCGGCATGTAGTCCCGGTGCACGGCGACGGTCGCCTGGGACAGTGCGCTCTTCACGAGAAGGTCGGTCACGGTCTGCCACTGCGCTTGCTGCGCGTGCGTCCAGCTGTGGCCGAATTCGCGGGCCACGCACCAGTCGGGAAATAGCTGCATCTCACGGCGCAACAAGGCCTCGTCGTAAGGCGGCAGGCCACGCGAATCGACCAGTTGCTGCCAAGTGATGAGTGCCGAGGTTGCATCGCGAATCAATTGCGCGATGCTCATCGAGTCGCTCGTCTTCACCGCAGCCTGCAACTCGCCGAGGTACAGCCGATTGCCCAGGTCGGTCAACAGCAGGAAACCATGCTCGACGTCCCGCTCGACGATGCGCGGGGCATTCAGGCCAGCGGCACGGATCAGCTCGGCCACTTCCACGAAGGGTCGGACGTCCTCGTGAACGGGGGGCGCGTCCATGATGATGAACGTGGTACCTGTCCCCTCGATTCGCAGATAACGCCTGAAACTCGCATCGCTGGAGGCAGGACGCAGCGTCTGCGCGCGTAAGCCATGGCGAAGCGCGATGCCGCCCAGCCAATTGTCGAAGAGTTGGCGACGCGCATCGTCTGCCCATTGAACAGAATGCGCGGGGTCGTGGGCTGCGTTGTTGGTCATGAAGGTCGCTATCAGATCCGCAAGGGCGTTCGCTGTCGAGGGTCGTGCACCGCGTCGGCGCGGTACCTCATGGATAATCGATTCTACAAATCGATCCAAAACAGCCCCGATACGCCTGTCAACTTTCTGCCCATTCGAACGAATGGCGTCGTCGACCATGGCCGGGCATCCAGAATTCCCGTACTCCCCTTCCGCTTTTGCTGCGTCGCTCTCTATTCTTGTCCTGCATGCCACCTGCCCGACTAATGTCGCGTCAAGCCTCAAGTGTCGGCTGCTCGCTTGCTCTCGAAGCGCATTGCGGCGTTGCGCCTCCTCGCCATAGCAACGGCTATCACTCGTCGGCGCGCCTTGCACTGCGCTGCGATAGCGGCGGGATCAACCGACACTTGAGGCTTGACGCGACACTAGCGCCGGTGGCCGCTGCCTTGGCCATGATGGCAAGCGGTGGGGCCTTGGCCCAGGGCGTCCCCATCAGCGAAGGCGTCGACCTGCAACTTTCGCCAATGCTGTCCGCACCGCCGAGGGGAGATGCGGCCAAGCAGCTACCGGTCATCGTCCAGGCGCGTGAACTGCGCGGTCGGCCCGATGTGGAGACCGTGGCCGAGGGCGAGGCCGAATTCCGCCGCGGCGGCATGGTGATTCGCGCCGATCGGTTGAGTTATGACCATCCTGAAGACCTCGCGACAGCCCGCGGTAACGTGCGCATTAGCCGCGATGGCAACTTTTATTCCGGCCCCGAGCTTCAGCTGCGTGTGCAGCGCTTTGAAGGCTTCTTTCTGCAGCCGACGTACTTTTTCAGCCGCACGGGCGCGGGAGGCTCGGCGCAGCGCATCGATTTCATCGACGACCAGCGGGCAGTGGCGACCGGCGCAACCTACACCAGTTGTCCCTCCGACGGCAGCGGTGATCCGGCGTGGCTCTTGAGCACATCGAAGGTCAGGATGGACTTTGAAGCGAACGAGGGCATTGCCGAGGGCGCGGTGCTGCGCTTCATGGGAGTGCCCATCCTTGGCGCGCCGGTCTTAAGCTTTCCGCTGACAGACGCGCGCAAGTCGGGCTGGCTGCCGCCGAACTTCTACCCGGACAACAAAAGCGGCTTTCAGATCTCGATGCCCTACTACTGGAACATCGCGCCCAACCACGACGCGACCATTACGCCAGGTATCAGCTCGAAGCGCGGCCTTTCTCTTGGCACAGAGTTCCGCTACCTCGAGCCGCACTACAGCGGCACCGCCAACATCGACGCGATGCCGAACGATGGGCTGACGGGCACCTCGCGCCACTCCTTCAGCTGGACGCATGACGCAGCGCTGGTCAGCAACACCAACCTTTCCATCCGCGTTTTGCGCGTGTCGGACGACGACTACTGGAAAGACTTTCCGCACTATACGAAGAGCCTGACGCCGCGTCTTCTGCTCTCTGATCTGCAGGCGAGCAAGCCCATCGGCGACTGGACCGCCTACACCCGCGTGATGCGCTGGCAGGTGCTGCAAAACGCCGAGAACCCCATCACCGCTGCGCCCTACGAGCGTCTTCCGCAAATTGGCGTGCGCACTGTGCAACGGATGAGTGGCGGTCTCGAACTGGGGTTCGAGGGCGAGTTCAACCGATTTGCGAACCCAGTCGGGACGCTCGCGGCCGACCTGCCAAGGCCCACTGGCCTTCGTGTCCACTCGCTGGCCAGCATCAGTCGCCCGTGGGTGACGCCAGGTTGGTCGATGACGCCCAAGCTGTCGTTGAACGCCGCGTCATATTCGCTCGATCAGCCCTTGAGCAATGGCCGCAGTTCAGCGTCTCGCGTCATCCCGACCTTCAGCATCGATAGCGCCTGGGTGTTCGAACGAGAGGCCACATGGTTTGGCCGAGATGTGCGGCAGACGCTGGAGCCACGCCTTTTTTACGTCAACACGCCATACCGCGACCAAAGCGTGCTGCCGAATTTCGATTCGGCAGGCAAGGATTTCAACTTCGAATCGATCTATACCGAAAACGCCTTCTCCGGCGTCGACCGTGTGTCCGATGCCCACCAGGTCATGGCCGGCATCACAACGCGGCTGCTCGATCCAGCCACCGGCGCCGAACGTGTGCGCCTGGGCATCGTGCAACGCTTCCTGTTCCGTGATCAACTCATTACGCCAGCAGATACACAGACCACGACCTCGGGCGCACCTACTGCATCGGAAGGGCCACCGCTCACACGGCGTTTTTCGGACATCCTGCTGCTGGGTTCCAGCAACATCGTGCCGCAGTGGTCGCTGGACGCCTCCGTGCAATACAACCCCGACACGCGGCGCGCCATACGGTCGATCATCGGAGCGAGGTACTCGCCGGGGCCGTACCGCACCCTGAACGCCACTTACCGGCTGGCTCGAGGCCTGAGCGAGCAGGTTGAATTCGGCTGGCAATGGCCGCTCTATGGTCCTGTGCCGTCGAGTGCCTCGGACATGCGTGGTGTACAGAAGGAATTGCGCACCACTGGTGGCCAGAGCTGCAAGGGCACCATGTATGCGGTTGGAAGAATGAACTACAGCACGCTCGACCGCCGAGTTACCGACTCGATCGTCGGATTCGAATATGACGCAGGCTGCTGGATCGGAAGGATCGGAGCCGAACGACTGTCCACGGGCCCCAGCGAGTCAACCACGCGCTTGTTCTTGCAACTGGAACTGGTCGGCTTGTCACGACTTGGCTCAAACCCTTTGCAGTCCTTGAAGGACAATATCCCAGGCTACCGTCTACTGCGCGACGGTACCTCCGCTCCTGCGACGACCTCTTTGTATGACTGAATTCAAATCCAATGCAGCCGCCTATGGGCGCACCGTTTTCTCACTGACGCTGGCACGCAGGATTGGGGCGGGCGCCTTGGCTGCCGCGTTCTTGGTGGGCGCAGGTCCGGCCTTCTCCCAGATGGACAAAGCGCGATCCGCGCCGAAGACGGCCGACTACATCCTCGCGATCGTCAATCAGGAGTTGGTCACCAACGGCGAACTCGAGCAGCGGATTACTCGCATCAAGGACCAGGCGGCACGCAGCAACTCCAAGCTGCCGCCACCAGCCGAACTTCGCAAGCAAATGCTGGATGCGCTCATCGACGAGCGTGTGCAGGTCACGCATGCGCGCGACAACGGCCAGCGCGTGGACGAAGCCGAGATCGACCGGGCCGTGGCGAATGTGGCGGCGCAGAACCAGGTCACGATGGCGCAGCTTAGGCAGCGCCTCGCCGCAGAGGGCATGGACTTCAGCCGCTTTCGCAACAACATCCGCGACCAGATCATGATCGAGCGGATTCGTGAGCGCGAAGTGCAGGCTCGAATCCGAGTGACTGATGCCGAAATCGACGCCGTGCTCGACAAGCAGCGTGCGCAGGCCGGTTCGGCGACCGAGTACAACATCGCACAGATCCTGGTCAGCGTGCCGGAGGGTGCAAGCGATGCCCTGGTGGCCGAGCGCCGCGCCAAGCTCGACGCCGCGCTGGAGCGAGTCAAGGCGGGTGAGCCATTCGAGGCCGTTGCCAGGGAGGTGTCGGAAGACGCCAACAAGGGGCAGGGCGGTGTGATTGGGCTGCGACCGTCCAATCGGCTTCCCGACGTCTTCGTAGAGCACGTGCGCCACCTGAAAGCCGGGGATATCGCGCCGAGTTACCTGCGCACGGCAGCGGGATTCCATGCTCTCAAGCTGATCGAGCGCCGAGAAGCCGGCGGCTTCTCCATCACGCAGACGCATGCGCGGCACATCCTGCTTCGCCCATCACCGCAATTGGGACAGGATGCAGCCATCAAGCGTTTGGCCGAGTTCAAGCGCCAGATTGCTTCGCACGCGAAAAGCTTCGAGCAACTCGCACGCGACAATTCCGAAGACGGCAGCGCGCCGCAAGGCGGCGACCTGGGCTGGGCATCGCCCGGCCAGTTTGTCCCGGAGTTCGAGGAGGCAATGAACGCGCTGTCCATAGGAGGCATTTCAGATCCACTCGTATCACGCTTCGGCGTTCACCTGATCCAGGTCATCGACCGCCGCCAGACCACGCTCGAGCCTAAGCAGCTGCGTGAGCAGGCTCGCAACGTCTTGCGCGAGCAGAAATTTGATCAGGCCTACCTCGAGTGGCTGCGCGACCTGCGCGCGCGCGCCTACATCGAGATGCGCGAGCCGCCGGTATGACCGGAAGCTGGGCCGCCGCTGCCGCGGCAACCGCTGAATCGCCGGAGCAATGACGCTCGTGAGGCACATTGCACGCAAGCGCTTCGGCCAGCACTTTTTGATCGATAGCATGATCATCGACGGAATAGTCGATGCAATCGACCCGAAGCCGGGCGAGGCGTTGGTCGAGATCGGCCCCGGATTGGGTGCGATGACCGACCCGCTAATTGCCCGAAGCGGCAAGCTAACGGTGATCGAGCTTGATCGCGATCTCGCCGCAAACCTGCGCAAGCGGACCGAATTGGACGTGGTGGAGTCGGATGTGCTGCGGGTTGATTTTGCGGCCCTGGCAGCTCGGGCTGGCCGCAAGCTGCGCGTGGTGGGCAACCTGCCCTACAACATCTCCACGCCGATCCTGTTTCACTTGCTGGGATCGGTCGACCAAGTGATTGACCAGCACTTCATGCTTCAAAAGGAAGTCGTGGACCGCATGGCTGCATCGCCTGGCGGCAAGGAGTACGGTCGACTGTCCGTGATGCTTCAATGGCGATACGACATTGAGAATGTGTTGGATGTGCCACCAGAGGCCTTCGACCCTCCGCCACGCGTCTATTCGGCCGTGGTCCGCATGCAACCTTACTCCGAGCCTCCCGACGTCGATTCGGCGCTTCTAAGCGAGATGGTGACTATCGCGTTCTCGCAAAGAAGAAAGATTCTGAGACACACCCTTGGTCGGTGGCTGGAACAGCGATCGTTCGAAGGTCAATTCGATCTGCAGCGCCGGGCCGAAGAGGTTCCGGTCAGCGAATATCTCGATCTGGTCCAATCTGTTTGACCCAAAAAAAGGCGACCCGGTGGTCGCCTTTTTGTTCTTGTCGAACGCGGCTCGGTGGCTTACGCCGCGCTCAGCCACATTGCCGTGTCGAATGCGCTGCTCATGAGCGGCATGTTCATGCCGAAGCTCGATGTTGTTGCACTCTTCGAAGCCGCCTTGGCGGGCTTGTCTGTGATGCTTGGGGCCACTTCTGTCGCCCGCTCCCATGACCCTTGTTCTTGGGAGCGGGCTACTGAAAAGAATAGAAACACCTGAAGGGTATTTTTCGTTCGGCCCAGAAATCGGCAGCGTCACGGAAGACGTCTAACAATTGCTCTCTGGCTTCGCGGTCGAACCTTGGGTTGTCGGGCAATTGCTCGAGAACCACCACGAAGCCGGGCTGCTGACCCGACTTGTGCACAAGATCGGTCATGCAGTCATAGAGTGCATCAAGATTCTTGCCGAAATGGACCGGGAACAGAAACGACTCGGCAATGCTGTCGAGAACTTCCTGCTTGGACTGGGCCGCTGTCAGATTCGCATAGAGGAAATGCTGGCCGACGTCTTGTGCCGCCTGCTGCAGGTCCTCCACGCGGTATGCGCGGATCGATTGAACAATGTTCGGACGGACGGTCTGCAAAAGCATGTCGCGTTCCTCCTCAAGTCACCAATGAAACTGCCATGACCTTCGATCAATACACGATGAGGACAAAGCTCGCGTAGTGATCGCCGGTGTAAAAACATGCCTCGGGTCGGGTTGCCTCGCGCCCGCCGCACACGATGCGACGCGCTCCTCGGGTCCGTTCGCCCGGCGTCTTGACCGTGTACTCCCGGTAAAAGCCACGCGGCTTATTAGGGAGCATCCGTTCGCGATTGCCGAACACGATGCCGTCTTTCGGGTAAGGGAAGGGGCCTCCGGCGCGTATCAAGCGATCGGTGGCCCGCACCTCTTTTGGCAGCTCGGCCATCGCCACGCTGCCCATGTCCTGGGTTGCGCGCCCCTTCGCCCACGTCTGTAAAGGAATAAGGGCACCGGAGCCGAAAACGGCACCAGCTAAGGAAATCGCAAATCCAACCCGGCGAAGGGTTTGCCACGCCTGCGCCTGACTGGGGAGAGACACGGGTTTTCCCTGAAACCTGAAACAGAGATGGTATCGAATTAGACCGGAAATCTCAAGCGGATGCCTCAAATTAGGGCAGCACACTCGATTGGAAAGTGCATGCCCACATAGCCGCAAGGCCTGCATTCATAGGGAATTTTCAGAGAATCAATCTCAATTCCACCGCTTGCGCTATGCGAGTAACGCAATTGTCACAATCCCCGCGCTCTTTGCCGGCTATTCGCCTTAGCCCGTGCAGCGCGACAAGGGCCATGCTTGCATTCTGCCAAGACCCAGACGCCGCTCCTATTGACGTGCCGCGTTGGCGTCCGCCACCGTCAAGGCGGTCATGTTGACGATTCGGCGGACCGTCGCCGAAGGCGTGAGGATGTGCACCGGCATGGCCGCACCGAGCAGCACCGGACCGACAGCGATGCCCCCACCGGCCGCCGTTTTCAGCAGGTTGTAGGAGATGTTGGCTGCGTCGATGTTCGGCAGTACCAGCAGGTTGGCCTCCCCGGACAAGCTGCTCTTGGGCATCAATTCGCGTCGGTAGGCGGCGTCGAGCGCCGTATCGCCGTGCATTTCGCCATCGACCTCCAACCAGGGCGCATCACGCTGCAAGATATGAAGCGCGTCGCGCATCTTGACGGCCGACGGCTGGTTGCTCGAACCGAAATTGCTGTGCGAAAGCAGTGCCGCTTTGGGACGCAGGCCAAAACGCATCATTTCCTCGGCCGCCATGACAGTGATTTCGGCAAGTTGCTCGGCCGTCGGATCGTAGTTGACGTGGGTGTCGACAAGCATTACCTGCCGGCCCGGAAGAATCAGTCCGTTCATGCAGGCATAGGTCTTCACGCCTTCGCGCAGGCCGATCACCTGGTCGATGTAGTGAAGATGCAGCCCCGTGCTTCCCCAGGTGCCGCACAACATTCCATCGACTTCACCGCTTTGCAATAGCATCGCGCCGATCAGTGTGAGGCGACGGCGCATTTCGATCTTTGCAAGCTGCGCCGTCACGCCTTTGCGTGCGGTCATCTCGTGATAGGTTTGCCAGTACTGGCGGTAGCGGTGATCGTTCTCGGTGTTGACGAGGTCATAGTCCCGACCCGCTTCGAGTCGCAGACCGAACTTGTCGCAGCGCTGTGCGATGACGTCGGGTCTTCCGATCAGTGTCGGGCGTGCAAGATTCTCGTCGACCACCACCTGCACAGCGCGCAGCACGCGCTCTTCCTCGCCTTCGGCATAAGCCACCCGCTTCCTCTCGGCCCGCTTGGCAAGTTGGAAGATCGGCTTCATCGTCGTGCCTGACGCGTAGACGAAGGTCTGCAGTTTTTCGCGGTACGCGTCGAGATCGGAAATCGGCCGCTTGGCCACACCCGACTCGGCGGCCGCCTTGGCCACGGCGGGGGCGATCTTCATCATGAGCCGCGGATCGAAAGGCTTCGGAATGAGGTATTCCGGTCCGAAGCTCAGCGTCGCACCCGCATATGCAGCGGCGACCACCTCGCTTTGTTCGGCCTGCGCGAGATCGGCGATGGCATGCACCGCGGCGATCTCCATTTCGTCCGTGATGGTCGTAGCTCCCGAGTCGAGCGCGCCGCGGAAAATGTACGGGAAGCACAGGACATTGTTGACTTGATTTGGATAGTCCGTTCGCCCCGTTGCGATCAACGCGTCGGCGCGAACTTCCGAGACCTCTTCCGGGAGGATCTCGGGCGTTGGATTCGCTAATGCGAAGATAGTCGGGCGGTCGGCCATCTTGGCGACCATGTCCTTTTTCAGCACCCCCGCCGCAGACAGGCCGAGGAACACATCCGCGCCGACGATCACTTCCGCCAAGGTGCGATGCGTCGTCTTCTGCGCGAACACCGCCTTGTCTTCATCCATCAACTCGAGTCGACCCTCGTAGACCACGCCCGCGAGGTCAGTGAGCCAGATATTTTCACGCGGCACGCCCAGCTTCACGAGCAGGCCTACGCAGGCCAGCGCGGCGGCGCCTGCGCCCGAGGTCACGAGCTTGACCTTCCGAATGTCCTTGCCGCTGACTCTCAATGCGTTCAAGAACGCCGCGCCAACGACGATGGCCGTGCCATGCTGGTCGTCATGGAAGACCGGAATCTTCATCCGTTCTCTCAGGCGGCGCTCAACATAGAAACAATCAGGAGCCTTGATGTCCTCCAGGTTCACGCCGCCGAAGGTGGGTTCGAGTGCCGCAATGATGTCGACCAGCTTGTCAAGATTCTTCTCCTGCAACTCGAGGTCGAAGACATCGATGCCAGCGAACTTCTTGAAGAGCACCCCCTTGCCTTCCATCACCGGCTTCGCCGCGAGAGGCCCGATGTCGCCGAGGCCCAGCACCGCCGTGCCATTGGTAATGACCGCGACCAGGTTGCCACGCGAGGTGTATCTAAAGGCGTTGGCCGGATCGGCCACAATCTCTTCGCAAGCCGCGGCCACGCCTGGCGAATAGGCGAGCGCAAGATCACGCTGGTTCACCATCTGCTTGGTGGCCGCGATAGCAATCTTGCCGGGCGTGGGGAACTCGTGATATTCGAGGGCGGCGCGTCGCAACTCGGCGCGTTTTTGCTCTTTGTCGGACATGGCCTGGTCTCGCGTGGTTTGTTGTTGCGGCTCGTATGGGGTCGGGCCTTTTTCCCGACCGATTGCCGCGAAGCTCTGGGCATTGTAGAAGCCGGCACGCGCAAACATGTCGTGACCATGTTCATCCTCTGCCAACGGTCAGTTGCGCAAACCCATACCCGCACCGGCACCCACAAGCTGACGCAAGTGTGATGCGGCCCTTCCGCCGGACCATGCGCGAAACTGCGTACGCCGACCGGGGCCTGCCTCCGCAATACTGCAAGCCCCAACCATGAACCGACTGACCGCTGCGGCGTCCGACATTCCGCACCCTCGCACGCGCACGCGGCGGGCATTGCTGTGGGGCGCACTGATGGGCCTGCTGGTTGTCGCACAGTCGATGCTGGTGTGGCTCACCATCAACTACGAGAGAGCGCGCGCGCAAGAGCAGGTCGACGCCAGCGCGTCCGGCGTCACGGCGGACGTAAAGCAGGCGCTATCGCGAGATCTGCAAAGCCTGCAGGCACTCTTGTGGAACGATCCGAGCGTCGCACAGTGGCGCAGCGACTCCGCAGTGCTGCTGCACGCCCACCGCGAACTGGTGCGCATCGAGATGCGCGACAAGCAGCAACACATCGTCGACTCCGTCGAGTCTCCCTACCAGGGGCCGATATTCACGCGCATCAGTCGAGAGGACATCGACCTCGACACCGAGGTCGCCTGCCAGACCGCACAGCGCCAGGCGGGGCCGACCTACTCGCGCAGCTACTTCGTGCCTCTGCCGGGCGGGCTCGGGCTTGAGGTCATGGACGTGTGCCTGCCGGTGCAGCACGCCGGGCGGTTGAGCGGCTTCATGGCGGCGACATTCACGCTCGGTGGAGTGCTGTCAGAAGCGGTGGCCTCAGACGCCCTGCGCACCCATGAGCTGTCGTTTGTTGAAAGCGATGGCACGCGCTTGGTTCGCGCCGGATTGATGCGCGGTGCCGGGATTTACGTGTCGGAACGCCTTGTCGACCTGCCAGGCATCACCTTGCAGTTGCGGCTCGACAGCGCCGTCGGCAGCCCGCGACTGATCCCCAATTTGGCCGTCGCCCTGGTCCTTGGCCTGTCCCTCGCGCTCGGTGCCGTGGTACTGCTGCTCGTGCGCGATGTCCGCAAGCGCGCGAGCGCCGAACGGGCTCTGGCCGAATCGCTGGCTTTCAGAAAGGCGATGGAAGACTCGCTCGTCACTGGCCTGCGTGCGCGCGATCTTCAGGGTCGGGTGAGCTATGTCAATCCGGCGTTCTGCAAGATGGTGGGCTTCACCGCCGACGAAATGATCGGCAAGACCACGCCGCCCTATTGGCCGCCGGAACTTGTCGACGAATACAGCCAGCGTCAGTCCATCCGGCTCAGCGGCAATCACCCCGGCGAGCTGGCCCGGCAAACGGCGCGCGAGGGCTACGAGACGACTTTCAGGCGCAAGAACGGCGAGCGCTTCGCCGCCCTGATCTTCGAAGCACCGCTGGTCGATGGATCGGGCCGACACACGGGCTGGATGAGTGCGGTGCTCGACGTGAGCGACCAGCGCCGCATCGAAGAGCTTTCACGCCAACAGCAGGAGCGACTGCAAGCCACGGCGAGGCTCGCGACGGTGGGAGAGATGGCCTCGCTGCTGAGCCACGAGTTGAACCAACCCCTGGCTGCGATTGCAAGTTACGCCGCCGGGTCGCTCAATCTCATGCAATCGGACGTGCAGGAAATGGAAACCGCGGCCATGCTCAAGCAGGCAGCCGAGCGCATCGCCGAGCAGGCCGAGCGGGCGGGCCGTGTCATCAAGAGCGTGCACAACTTCGTGCGGCGCCGCGATCGAAGCCACGAAGCCATCAGGAGCGATCTGCTGATCGATGCCGTACTGCCGCTCGTGCGCCTGCAGGCCCGCAAAAGCGGCACGCGCGTGGCCGTTGATGTGCCCCGCCCGCCGCCGCGCGTGCTTTGCGACCGGACCATGGTCGAGCAGGTGCTGCTCAACCTGACGCGCAACGGCATCCAGGCAATGGAGTCGCACACGCCAACGTCGCAGTGCGAATTGCTCATCCGCGTGCAGCAAGGCCATCCGCGATGGGTCACGTTCAGTGTCTTCGACCGTGGCCCGGGGGTACCGCCCGATGTGGCGCAGCGCCTCTTCACACCCTTCTTCACCACGCGCAGCGAGGGCATGGGTCTTGGCCTGAGCCTGTGCCGCACAGTGATCGAACAGCACGGCGGTGCTTTGGATTTCATGAGCGTGGGGTCGGAGTCGGGTGTCGGAGCTGGCGTCATGACCGAATTCCGGTTTACGCTTCCAGCCGACACTGCCGATCGAAGGGATGCATCGAGCGGCCGTCGCCCCGCGGCCGACGCCGCCTCTAGTAGCACCCAATGACCTTCAATACCGATCCGCGCCTGGGCCTCGGCCTACCGACCATCTACCTCGTAGACGACGAGGACGTCGTGCGCGACGCGTTGGCATGGCTGCTTCGCTCACGCCGACTGCTTTCCGAAGGGTTTGCCAGTACCGAGGGCTTCGAAGCAATGCTAGCGGGCCGCCCGCCGGGATGGCCAACGGCACCGAGCTGTCTGCTGCTGGACGTGCGCATGCCCGGCACCAGTGGCTTGGTGCTCTTCGAGCGGCTGACCGAGCGCAAGCTTCTGGATGCACTGCCCGTCATCTTCCTTACCGGCCACGGCGACGTTCCCACTGCCGTGGCCGCCGTAAAGCGCGGCGCCTTCGACTTCGTGGAAAAGCCTTTTGCCGACAACGCGCTGGTCGATCGCATCGAACAAGCACTGGACAAGAGCAGCGCGGCCATCTTGCTGCGACGCCAGGCAGACACCGTGGCCAAGCGGCTTTCGGAACTGACGGACCGCGAACGCGACGTGATGCGCCTGGTGGTTGAAGGTCGCCCCAACAAGCTGATCGCCGACGAGCTCGACATCAGCGTTCGAACGGTGGAGGTGCACCGCGCCCGGGTGTTCGAGAAGATGGAGGTCCGCTCAGCCATCGAGTTGGCCAACGCCTTGCGCTCGCACAACGAGTGAGAGGCTGAGAGTATTTCGAACGTGTCCGAGCAGCGCGTCAAAAAGCGCTTGATCTAGTGTCGCGTCAAGTCTCAAGTGTCGGCTGCTCGCTTGCTCTCGAAGCGCATCGCGGCGTTGCGGCTCCTCGCCATAGCACGGCTATGACTCGTCGGCGCGCCTTGCACTGCGCTCCGACAGCGGCGCGATCAACTGACACTTGAGGCTTGACGCGACACTAGGCGCAAAGCGCAGCCATAGCTTGGCTATGGCGAGCATTTGCAACGACGAGCATGGGTCTTTTGGCGTGATGAGCGGGCATGATCGAAATACTCTCAGCCTCTGAGGACGGCCCACCCGGCGCCGATAATGTTGCCGCATGGGTGAATTCGATCTCATCGAGCGGTACTTCATGCGTCCGGCGCGGCGTGCAAGCCTGGGCATCGGTGACGATTGCGCCATCTTCTCCGTGACGCCCGATGCGCAATTGGCGACGTCGAGCGACATGCTGGTGGAAGGACGGCACTTCCTCTCCACTGTGCTGCCCGAACGGCTCGGCCATAAGGCCTTGGCGGTGAACCTGAGCGATCTTGCAGCCTGTGGTGCAACACCGATCGCGTTCACGCTTGCGCTGGCAATGCCGCGCGCCGATGAGAGCTTCCTCGATGGTTTCTCGCGGGGACTGTTCGCGCTTGCGGATGAACATGACTGCGAGTTGATCGGCGGTGACACCACCCAAGGGCCGCTCAACATCTGCATCACCGTGTTTGGTGAGATTCCAGCCGGGCAGGCTCTGCTGCGTTCGGGCGCGCGAGCGGGTGACGATGTCTACGTGAGCGGCACGGTCGGCGATGCGCGCCTGGCCCTCGAAGTGTTTCGCTCCACGCTCGGCCTGGAAGGCGATGCCTTCGAGTCCGTGCGCCGGGCCATGGAACTGCCGCAGCCGCGGGTGGCTTTGGGTGTCGCTTTGCGAGGCGTCGCCACGAGCGCCATCGACGTTTCAGACGGGTTGCTCGGAGATTTGTCGCACATCCTGCGGCGATCGAAAGCCGGGGCCACCTTGAATGTCGACGCGATGCCTCGCAGCAAGGTGGTAGCTGCTCAGCCGATGGCGATGCAACGCACGTGCACCCTCGCCGGCGGCGACGACTACGAACTCGTCTTCACGGCCCCGCCCGAGCGTGCTGACGCCGTGCACCAAGCTGCTGCGCGATCGAGGGTGCATGTAACGCGCATCGGCCGCATCGACGCCACGCCCGGCTTGCGGCTGGTCGACACCTCCGGCGCCGCTGTCGACAATACCTTCGGATCGTTCGACCATTTCCGCTCATGAACGATGCCCTTCACCCGCCCGTTCGCACGGCGCCGCGCAAGCCCACGGTGCAATTTCTGCTGTCGAACCCAGCGCACATCATCGCACTGGGCTTCGGCAGCGGCCTGTCGCCATTAGCGCCGGGTACGGTCGGCACCTTGTGGGCGTGGCTCGCCTTCGTGATGCTTCAACCGCATCTCAACGATTCGCAATGGGCAATTCTGCTTACGTGCGGTCTCATCACCGGCTGGTGGGCATGTACGATCACGGCACGCAATCTCGCCATCGCCGATCCTTCGCCTGTCGTGTGGGACGAGGTGATCGCCTTCTGGCTGATTCTCTGGCTCGTGACTCCGGCCGGCCTGTGGGGCCAGTTCGGCGCTTTCGTGCTGTTTCGTATCTTCGACGCGGCCAAGCCGGGGCCCGTGGCATGGGCGGATCAACTCTTCAAAAGTCGCAGCGGACAGCCCATCGGCTGGTCACAGGGCTTCGGCATCCTGTTCGATGACCTCGTTGCGGCCCTGTGCACCTTGCTGGTCATCGCACTGTGGAGATGGGTGTGAACGAAATCGACCGGTGCATTGCCGCGGATGTGGAATCGCTCGCAGCGGCGCTCAAGTCGCGCGGCTGGATGCTTGCGACGGCTGAGTCCTGCACCGGCGGGCTCATTGCCGCGGCCTGCACCGGCCTTGCGGGCTCGAGCGATTGGTTCGAGCGTGGCGTGGTCAGCTACTCGAACGAGGCCAAGACTGAACTCCTTGGCGTGCCGGCCGAGCTGATTGCCCAGCATGGCGCAGTCAGCGGCGAAGTCGTGCGTGCAATGGCCGATGGCATCGCGTCGCGTTCGCGGGCTAACATTGCGGTGGCCGTGACGGGCATCGCAGGCCCAGGTGGCGGGTCACAGGCGAAACCGGTGGGCACGGTATGGATTGCCATCGCGCTGCGCGGGCAACCGACGGCTGTCACGCTCTTGCAACTCAAGGGCGATCGGGCGGCGGTGCGTCAGCAGACGGTGGCCTGGGCCATGCGAGCTCTCAACATCACCGTGGCTGCGATCTGAAATGAGCATCCTTGTTGCGACCGACCTCGGCGAAATCGAGCTCACAGAGTGGCTGACGTGCCTGCATGAACAATTTGCTATCCTGCGCACCACCCCGACAGTGAACGGTCGCCATGATCCGCTGCCATCTCTCGTCCTTGATGGGCCGAGACAAGCTCAACATCTCCGACGTGGCCCGTGCAACTGGCCTCAACCGCAGCACGATCACGGCGCTGTACCGCGAGACCGCGACCCGCATTGAGCTGCCCGCCATCGAACAGCTTTGCACGCTGTTCAAGTGCTCCGTCGGCGAGCTTCTTGAAGTGGTGCCCGACAACAACAAGGACACCCCATGACGCTGAGCCAAGCCCGCTGGCACGTCATCGCCGAGAGCAATTTCGCCTGGGAGCGCGCGGCTCTCGACTGGCTGCGCGGCCACCTTCCAGACCGCGACCCGTGGCATGTCTGGACCAACTTCGAGTTCATCGACGACGAAGGCAAGGTCAGCGAAGTCGATGCGCTGGTGCTGTCCCCCGCCGGCCTGTTCCTTGTCGAGATCAAGAGCCGCCCCGGCATCCTGACTGGCGACGCCCACAGCTGGACCTGGAACACCGACGGTCGCACCAACACCTACGACAACCCGCTGATCCTGGCCAACCGCAAGGCCAAGCGCCTCGCCAGTCTGCTCAAGCGCCAGCCGGCGATCACCAAGTCGAAGATTCGTTTGCCCTTCGTCGAGCCGGCGATCTTTCTGTCGTCCAGCAGCCTGGCTTGCCGACTCGAAGGCATCGCGAAGAGCGCAACCTTCCAGCATGGCCGGCCCGGCAATGCTGACGACGACGGCATCGTCGGTGCCCTGGCCAATGGCATCGCCAACCGCGGCTCCATCACCGTCGATTCGCAGCAGGCCCGCGCCATCGCGCGCGGCCTGAACGAGGCCGGCATCCGGCCGTCCAACAAGCACCGCCAGGTGGGCGATTACAAGCTCGGCAAGCTGCTCGCCGAAGGCGAAGGCTTTCAGGATTGGGAGGCCCAGCACGTCTCCATCGAGACCGTGCACCGCCGCGTGCGCATCTACACGGTGGCGACCGCGTCCACCCCCGAAGCCCGCGCCACGCGCGCGCGACAGGCACGGCGTGAATTCGAGGTGCTCGAAGGCATTGACCACCCGGGCATCCTCAAAGTCAAGGACTACAAAGAAACAGAGCTGGGCCCCGCGCTGGTCTTCGACCACGCCCCCAAGGCCGTGCGGCTGGACCACCTGCTGCGTGACCACGGCACGCGCCTCACCGTCACCCAGCGCCTGCAGCTCGTGCGCGACATCGCCGAGACGCTGAAGTACGCGCACTCCAAGCGCCTGTACCACCGCGCGCTCGGGCCGCAGAGCATCCTGGTGCAGAACGTCGAGAGCGGCACCTTCCAGCTGCGCCTGATGAACTGGCAGACGGCGTCGCGCAACGTTGGCGATTCCTCGCCCGACACCGTGCACCGCACCACCGGCACGCGGCACGTGGAGGAGTACGTTGAAGATCCGGGCCTGGTCTACCTCGCGCCCGAAACCACGCGAGCCGACCCCGCGCACGGCCCCAGCCTGGACGTGTTCTCGCTCGGCTGCATCGCGTACCACGTGTTCAGCGGCCAACCGCCGGCCGAGTCGGTGCTCGATTTGAACGAGAAGCTGCGCGTCGGCCAAGGCTTGAACCTGTCCGACGTGATGGACGGCTGCGGCGCCCACCAGCAAGAACTGGTGCACGTGGCCACCTGCCCCGAGGTGCTGGCCCGATACGACACCATTCGCGGCTTCATCGACGAACTCGATGGCGTCGAAGACGAGCTGACCACGCCCGACCCCGAAGCCACCGTCGACCCCAGCGTTGCCGGTAAGGATGATCGGCTCGAAGGCGGCTTCACCGTCGTCAAGCGCATGGGCAAGGGCTCGTCCAGCGACGCCTTGCTCGTGCGCGAAGACGGCAGCGACGAAGAGCTGATCCTGAAGGTCGCTCTGGACGTGGCGCACAACGACCGCCTCGTCGCCGAGGGCGAGGTGCTGGCCAAGCTGCACCACCACAACATCGTGGCCCACCGCCACACGCTCAGCGTGGCCGGCCGCACCGCGTTGCTGCTCAAGACAGCCGGCGACAAGACGCTGGCCGAAACGCTGAAGGACGTGCGTGAGCAAGGCCGGCTGTCGCTGGACATGCTGCAGCGCTTTGGTGAAGAACTCATCGAGGCGGTGAACCACCTTGAAGCTGAAGGCGTAGCCCACCGCGACATCAAGCCCGAGAACATCGGCATCACGCGCAACCGCACTGGCAAGCTGCAGCTCGTGCTGTTCGACTTCTCGCTGTGCCGCACGCCCACCGACAACATCACCGCGGGCACGCATCCCTATCTGGACCCGTTCCTCTCGCTGCGCAAGCCGCCGCGCTGGGACTTGTACGCAGAGCGCTTCGCCACCGCCGTCACGCTCTATGAGATGGCCGTCGGCCAGCCGCCCGTGTGGGGCGACGGGCAAACCTCGCCCGCCATGCTCGACGTGGAAGCCACCATCGAAAGCGACGTGTTCGACCCCGTCACGCGCGAAGGCTTCACCGCGTTCTTTGCCAAGGCCCTGAAGCGCGACTACAGCCAGCGCTTCGACAACGCCGAAGACATGCTGCGTGCGTGGCGGGCCATCTTCGCGGCCCGGCAGACCATTCACCCGGGCGACGGCAGCGCCGAAAGTGCCATCGCCGCCATCGCGATCACGGCGACACCGCTCACCACCATGGCCGAGCTGGGCTACAGCCTGGAAGCACAAGACGTGCTGGAGCGCATGGGCATCCACAACGCCCGCGAGCTGCTGGCTGTCGACCGCATCCGCTTCCGCTACCTGCGCGGCGTGGGCGACAAGATTCGCAAGGAGATTCGCCTCACCGCCAAGGAGTTGGCCCGGCGCCGCCCTGACCTCACCCAGGGCCGCAGCACCGCCCACGACGCCCATGAAGACACGCCCCGCGCCGTCAGCGTCAATGAGCTGGCGTCGCAGTTGCTGCCCCGTCGCCCTGCCGGCGACGACCGGCCTGAGGAATCGGCCCTGGCCCACTTCCTGGGTCTGGACGAGGCAGTGAAGCCTGGCACCTGGCCCACGCTGGGCGAGGCGGCGCAGGCCGGCGAGGTCGACCGCGCCGTGCTGACCACCGCCCTCATCAAGGCCCGCGAACGCTGGCTGCGCAACACTGCGTTCACTGAACTGCGCCAGCAGCTCGAAGCCCTGTTGCGCAGCCAGGGCCAGGTGATGAGCACCCACGAAGCCTCGCTGGCCTTGCTCTCGCTGCGCGGCTGTGCCGAGCAAGACGACAGCGAACGCCTGCGCTTGGCCAGCGCCGTGCTGCGTGCCGCCATCGAGGCCGAATCGCATTTGGATCAGCCGCGTTTCGAAGCCTTCGACCACGCACCAGTCACCCTCATCGCTACTGGCGCCGCGTGGGCGGACTACGCGCGCCAACTGGGCACCGCGGCCGACGCCTGCGCAATGGCCGACCCCCTGCTGCCGCCGGCCCGCGTGCTCGAAATGTTGGAAGGCGTTTCTCCTCCCGCTGCGGCTGCAACGGGCGCTGCACCCAGCACCGTGCCACCGCTGACGCCCACGCGCCTGCTGCGCCTGGCCGCATCGGCGTCTCGCAAGGCCGCCCTGTCCAGCCGCCAGGAAATCTACCCGCGCGGCATGCCGGCCCTGCAAGCGCTCAAGCAGTCCATCAACGCCCTGGTCGGCGCCACGCTCAGCTCCAGCGCGCTGCAAGCCCGCGTGCGGGGCCGCTACCCCGAAGCCACGCCCCTGCCCGGCCGCCCTGAGCTGGACCGCCTGCTCGACGAGGCCGGCGCCCCGCTGCATTGGGACCCCACCGCCGCCGATGGAGCCGGTGCCTACCGTTCGGCCACCCTGGGCAGCACGGCCACCGCCGGAACCACCACACAGTTCTCACGCCAAGGCACCATGCTGAGCACCGGCGCCGGGCCTGACGGCACGGTCGTCGACGCCACTGCGGCCGAAGATAGGCTGCAGCGGAGCCTGCGCCAGGGCGGCCTGCTCGTCATCACCGTAAATCCACGCCTGGCCCGCCGAGCCGAGACCGAACTGTTGCACCGCTTCAGCCAGCCCCAGGGCAGCAGCCTACGGCTGCAGCGCATGAACTTCGACGCATTGCTACTGCACGAGTTGAAGGTCCAGGCCACCGCCGCCCGCGTGGACTGGAACGTGGTGCTGCACGCCGACGCTGCCGACAAGGCCAGCCGCGACTGGACCAACCTGATGCGCCTGGTGCAGCGCACGCTGCCCGCATTGCGCACTGCGCTGCTGCAAAGCCCCGCGCCCCTGCTGCTGGTGAGCGCCGGTCTGCTGGCCCGCTATGACTTGATGGCGCTTGTCACCGAGATCGAAGCCGCCGCCGGCCGCTCGGAGCGTACACCCAGCGTCTGGCTGCTACTGCCCACCGCACATCAGGGCCTGCCGGTCATCGACGGCGTGGCCGTGCCGCTGGTCAACAACATCAACAACACCCAGGCCTTGGCGTTGCCCCAGGCCTGGGTCGAAAACCAGCACCGTGCAGGTGCCGCGGCCTGAGCACGAACAACAAGAACACCAGGGACACAAAACAAGTGATCAATGCCCCGCAACTGCTCGTCGACCTGACGCGCCAGCTCAAAGGCCTGGAAGCCGACCTGCGCCAGCGCATCGCCGAGCAACCCCGCCTGAACGACAGCCTGCGCGCCGAGTGGCAAGCCGCGCTCGATGCCAAGCGTTGCGCAGAAACCTTCGAGACCTGGGCCGACCAGGTCATCACACAGGCCGGCGTGCACTGGCTGCTGAACTGCGTGTTCCTGCGCTTCATCGAAGACCACCAGCTCGTCGATCGGCCCTGGTTGGCGGGCACGCCCGCATCAGGCCGGCTGGCACTGGCCCGCGACCGGCACGAGGCCTACTTCCGCGCCCACCCGCTGCAAAGCGACCGCGACTACCTGCTGGCCGCGTTCCGCGAAGCCGGCACCCTGCCTGGCCTGCACACCTTCTTCGACGAAGCGCACAACCCCATCTTCCGCCTTGGCATCAGCGGCGACGCGGCCATGGCGTTGCGGCAGTTCTGGCAGCAGGTGGACACCGACACCGGCCTCCTGCTGCGCGACTTCACTGACCAGGCCTGGAACACCCGCTTCCTGGGCGACCTGTACCAGGACCTGAGCGAAGCCACCCGCAAGCGCTACGCGCTGCTGCAGACGCCCGAGTTCGTCGAAGAGTTCATCCTCGACCGCACGCTCACGCCGGCCATCCGCAGCTTCGGCTTCCGCGAGGTGCGGATGATCGACCCCACTTGCGGCTCAGGCCACTTCCTACTGGGCGGCTTTGCACGACTGGTGGATGAATGGCAGCGCAACGAGCCTGCACGCAACCCGCGCGACATCGCGCAGAAGGCGCTGGACGCGGTGGCTGGCGTCGACTTGAACCCGTTCGCAGTGGCCATCAGTCGCTTCCGCTTACTGGTAGCTGCACTGTCAGAAGCGCCCGACTTCCGTATGCACGTGGCCATCGGCGACAGCCTGCTGCACGGCCGCCGCTTCGGCTTGGCCGGGCAGTCGGCCGTGCGCAGCGAGCAACTGTTCGACGAGCGACAAGCGCACGCGGACGAAGGACTGGAACACGCCTATGCCCGCGAAGACCTGGCCCAGGTGCAGCAGATCCTCGGCCGGCAGTACCACGCGGTGGTGGGCAACCCGCCCTACATCGTTGTCAAGGATGCGGCGCTGAATGCGGCTTACCGCAAGCGCTATGCGAGCTGCCACATGAAGTATTCGCTGGGCTGCCCGTTCACTGAGCGATTCTTCGAGCTGGCTGTGACTGGCGAACGCTTCGGCCAGGCCGGCTTTGTCGGCTTGATCACCACCAACAGTTTCATGAAGCGCGAGTTCGGCGCCAAGCTGATCGAGGACGTGCTGCCGCGCCTGGACCTGACGCACGTCATCGACACTTCGGGTGCGTACATCCCGGGCCACGGGACGCCGACGGTCATCCTGCTGGGCTGCCACCGCCCGCCGCATGACGAGCGCGGGTCTGAGCAAAACGCTGTGCGGGCGGTGATGGGCATCAAGGGTGAGCCCAACAAGCCGGACGATGCGGCGCAGGGGTTGGTGTGGCGTGCCATCGTTGATCAGATCGACGATGCGGGCAGCGAGAGCAAATTCGTCAGTGTGGTCGACACGCCGCGCCGCACGCTTAGCAAGCACCCTTGGAGCATTGGCGGTGGTGGTGCGGCCGATCTCAAGGACCAGATTGAGGAAGGCGCACGGCAGCGACTCGGCCAACTTGCCCAGGAGATGGGCGTCTTCGGCATGACAAATGCCGACGAGTCCATGCTGGCTCCTGCATCGGCATTTCGCCGCCAATCAGTTGAGGGCGAGTTCAAACGTCCGCTGATCGTTGGCGACTTGGTTCGCGACTGGTCCGTCGCGACTACCGACGATGTCTTGTTTCCGTACGCAGCCGGTGAGACCGCATCGCTTGCCTGCATGCCGGGTCTGGCCAAGTGGCTGTGGTCGACCAGGACGGTTCTAGGCAACCGAGCCACGTTTGGCAAGAGCACCTATTTCGGCGAAGGGCGGCCCTGGTGGGGCTGGCATCAGGTTGCGCTGCGCAGGCTTGAAGCACCGTTGACCATCACCTTCGGCGAAGTCGCCACCCACAACCACTTCGTCCTCGACCGCGGCGGCAAAGTCTTCAACCGTACTGCACCAGTCATCAAGCTGCCGGCTGGCAGCAACGAAGACGATCACCTGGGGGTGCTTGGGCTGCTGAATTCGTCGGTGGCGTGCTTCTGGTTCCAGCAGGTTTGCCACAACAAGGGTGGGCCTGGCGGAGGCAGCAGCAAAGACGAGAAGTGGCACGACTTCTATGCCTTCAACTCGACCAAGATCGCAGAGTTCCCACTGGCGCAGCGGAAGCCGATTGAATTAGCCGCGCACATCGACCGTCTGTCCTCCGCTCGGGCTAGGTGCCTGCCCCGCGCACTTGCTAACGAACTGCCTATGAGCCGATCTGAGATCGACTCACGTCGGTCGCAAGCTGAGCAGGCGCTAGCGCAGATGATTGGTATGCAGGAGGAATTGGATTGGGTTTGCTATGGGCTCTACGGCTTGCTCGACTCCGAAGGCGCAACGGCTCTGGTCTGCGAATCGCCGCCCGAGATTCGACTAGGCGAGCGTGCTTTTGAGATCGTCATGGCACGTGCCATCGAGGCGGGCGCGCTGGAGACGAAATGGTTCGAGTGGCTGCACGTGGCACCAGTCACAGAAGTTCCACATCGCTGGCCCGCGGAATACAAGGCTGTGGTCGAACGCCGGATTGCATTGATCGAGTCGAGCCGGAACATAGGGCTGGTTGAGACACCGGGCTGCAAGCGCCGATGGGAGGTTCCACGCTGGGATGATCTGGAGCAAACCGCGCTGGGCGACTGGCTGCTCGACCGGCTGGAAGTACCCGCTTTCTGGCCCGCCAGCGCGGACACGCCGCCGCAGCTGACCACCACCAACCGCTTGGCGGACTTAGCACGTACCGACGCCGCCTTCATGCAAGTGGCCGCGCTGTACGCCGGCCATGCCGACTTCGACCCCGCTCGGCTGGTAGCCGAGCTGGTGGCGGCTGAAGCCGTACCTCTGCTGCCCGTGCAGCGCTATACCGACGACGGACTGCGCAAACGTGCCCAGTGGGAAAGCACCTGGGTCCTGCAGCGGCGTGAAGATGCCATCGACGCCCAGCTGGTGGCCGACAACGTCGACGAATGGCGCAGTGAGTTCGCAGCCATCGCCCGCACCACCTTCGGCAGCGACACCACCGACGAAGCCCGCGCCTGGATCGAGCAGAAGTTGGCCGCCGAGATCAAGCGCCACCAGGACGAGCGCAAAGCTGCCGAGGTCGGCCCCATCCCCGTGCCGCCCAAGTACAAGAGCACTGACTTCCTGAAAGCCGACTTCTGGCGCCTGCGCGGCGGCCTGGACGTGCCCAAGGAACGCTTCGTCAGCTTCCCCGGCGCCGAGCGCGGCGCCGACGGCAGCCTGCCCATCGCCTGGGCCGGCTGGAACCACCTGCAACTGGCCACCGCGCTGGCCGGCTACTACGTGGACATGAAGGACACCGAAGGCTGGGAGCCCTGCTGGCCGGCCTGCTGGAACTGGTGCCCTGGCTGGAGCAGTGGCACAACGACCTGGACCCAGTGTTCGGCGAGCGCATGGGCACCTACTACAAGGGCTTCGTCACCGAGGAGGCTCGCACGCTGGGCTTCACGCTGGATGACCTGCGGGCATGGAAGCCGGCGGTGGTGGCGGCCAAGCGTGGGCGCAAGAAAACCACCGCCCGTGACAATGCCTGAATATAAGAACGCAACACCTACAGGAGCCGCCTATGGCCGCCTTCAAGTCGCTGACTGTCGAGAACTTCGTGGCCTTCCAGCAGCCACTGCAATGGAAGCAGCACGCATCGCTGAACGTGATCATCGGCGAGAACGACACCGGCAAGACTCATTTGCTGAAACTGCTCTATGCAATGGCGCGCGCCGTCGAGGACTACAGCAAGAAGAAGGCAGGGCCCGAGCCGAAAGAACTGTCGGAGTTGCTGGCTAACAAGCTGCGCTGGACGTTTCTGCCGCAGAAGCTGGAACTGGGGCGTCTGGTAACGCGGGGTAGCGGCAATCGGCTCAGCGTCGATCTTTGCTGGAACCTTGGTGGCCACTTGCGGTTCGGCTTCGGGAAAGACACAGCCAGCAAGATCGTCGAGATCAACACCAACGGATTGCCGGAGTTGGAGGGCAACAAGGCCAGCTTTCTGCCACCCAAGGAAATCCTCTCGATCTTCGATGCGATCGTGGCCACTCGCGAAACGGTTGAGATCGCCGCATTCGACGACACCTACTACGACCTGGTCCAGGACTACCGGCAGCCCCCGACAAGAGGCAAGCTGCAAGACAACATCAAGCGCGTGTTCGAGCATCTGGAAGACGTGACCGGCGGCGGTGAAGTCGAGATGGATAGCAACGGCAACATCATCTTCAAGCGCGGCAAGGAGGTGTTCAACATGCACCAGACCGCCGAGGGCATCAAGAAGATCGGCATCCTGTCCCGCCTGATGCGGAACAGGCGCCTGACGCCGGCAGGCGGTTGCATGCTTTTCGTCGATGAACCTGAGGTCAACCTGCACCCCAAGGCAATCGTGCTGTTCGCCGAAATGCTGCATGAGTTCGCTCGGTCAGGTATCCAGGTCTACCTGACGACGCACAGCTATTTCTTGCTCAAGCGGCTGGAGCAACTGGCTCGGGAAAAGAAGACTGACTACTCGTTGCTGGACCTGCGCAAGCTGGAAGGCGTTGGTGTCACCGGCACGGTCACCAAGCTGCGCGACGGGCTGCCGCAGAACCCTATCGTGCAAGAGTCTGTGGCGCTCTTCGACCGCGACGTGCAGCTCGACTTGGCGGATTGAAGCAGATGCCGCCCTACATCGAGTCCGGGCTGCGCCTGGATCTACCGCCCGGCCTGCACTTCCGGTTTGCCGATACGGCCGCCTACAAGGCGGTCAGCTCGCATTCCGTGAAAGAAATGGACTTTGCGTGGATCGATTCCGGCAAGTTGTTCCTCCTGGAAGTCCGCAGCTACTCGCAGGTGACGACAACACTGACAGCTGCTGACTTCCTGCCTGTCAAGGGCCAGCCCGAGCCCTTTCGGTTCAGCGCATTGATCGACAAGGTGACGGACTCGGTGCTGATGATGCTGTCAGCCTGGGCCAAGACTGCCTGGGGAGAGCAACTGGCATCGGAGCTGCCCGCACCGGCGCGCGCGCGGATGCCCCTGAAACTGGTGATCGCCGTTGAGTTGCCAGCCGCCCTCACGGTCCACCTGCAGGGGCTTCGTGACAGCCTGAACGCACGGCTGCGAGGGCGCGTTGCCCTGGCAGATGTCCGCAGCGTGGTGCTCATCGACTACGGGCGGCTGGTTGCGGACCCCGCCTTCAAGGGCTTTGCAAGCCTACATCCCTGATGGCAGCCATGTTCGACCGCGACGCCCCTTCGAATATGAAAAAACCGCCTCCGACAGTGGTTTGTATGAAAAATCCTTCGGCTGTACAAAAATTCGGGGCTCCCGCCTGGCTAAGAAGCCTGTATGAAAAGCATGAGGTCATTGGCGGCGAGTGCCTGCAGCTCAATGACCGGGCCTACGCGCAGATCGACCGCGCGTTCGACCTGCCCAACCGCACGATCAATCTGCTGATCCAGTGGATTCATCAGAACAACTGCAGCATGCCCGAACGGCGCCGAATTGCCTCCGAACTGCTGCTGCTGAAGCCGCAGCACATCGACCGCATCGAAGCCATCGTGGCGGACTGCTTTTCCCGAGATGAAGGCGCTCGCAATGACGGCGCCAGAACCTGACAAGGACCGAAATGCCATTCATCCGCGACCTGATCGCCATCCCTGAGCGGGTGCACCAAGGCGACTTCGTTCTGAAGCTGTCGGAAGGCGTGACACACGCCGACCAGACCTTGCGCGACTACGTGGTGACGCCCCAGCTGGTGGACGCCTTCGGCAACGCGCTGGGCTTCATCCAGCAGGCGGTGCAGACCGGCGGCAGCAAGGCTGCCTACCTGCACGGCAGCTTCGGCTCTGGCAAGAGCCACTTCATGGCCGTGCTGAACCTGCTGCTGGCCGGAAACACACAGGCCCGCGCCACGCCCGAGCTGGCCGACGTGGTGGCCAGGAACGGGTGGACCACGGGGCGGAAGTTTCTGCTGGTGCCGTACCACATGGTCGGCGCACGCGACATGGAAAGCGCGGTGCTGGGCCAGTACGCCGAGTTCGTTCGCAAGAAGCACCCCGATGCCCCCGTGCCGGGCTTCTACCTGGCCGAAGGCCTGTTCAAGGATGCGAGTGCGCTGCGCCTGCGCATGGGCGACGAGACGTTCTTTGCCAAGCTGAGCGAATGCGCGAAGAGTGGTGCGGCGGGCGGCAGCGGAGCCAGCGGCTGGGGCTCATTCGACAGCGGCTGGGATGCCGCCAGCTTTGAAGCCGCGATGCTGGAGCCGCCCAACGGCGAAGAACGCTCGCGCCTGGTGGGTGACCTGATCAGCCAGTTCTTCTCGGCCTACCGCACCATTGCAGGCAGCGGCGAGTCGTACGTGTCGCTGGACGATGGGCTGAGCATCATGAGCCGGCACGCCCGTGACCTGGGCTACGACGCCGTCATCCTCTTCCTCGACGAGCTGGTGTTGTGGCTGGCCAGCCATGCGGCCGATGTCAACTTCGTGAGCCGCGAAGGCACCAAGCTGGTCAAGCTGGTGGAGGCCACCAATGCGGACAGGCCGATTCCGCTCGTGAGCTTCGTTGCGCGGCAGCGAGACCTGCGCGACCTGGTGGGCGAGAACCTGGCCGGCGTGGTGCAGGTGCAGTTCAGCGATGTGCTGAAGCACTGGGAAGCACGCTTCCACCGCATCACGCTGGAAGACCGCAACCTGCCCGCCATCGCCGAGAAGCGCGTGCTGAAGCCGGTGAGCGAGGCCTCACGCCAGACGATGCAGGTGGCCTTCGACGACATCCTGAAGGTGCGCAAGGACGTGCTCGACACGCTGCTGACGACGACGGCCGACCGCGAGATGTTCCGCAAGGTCTACCCGTTCAGCCCGGCGCTGGTGCAGACGTTGATCGCCGTGTCGGCTGCATTGCAGCGCGAGCGCACGGCGCTGAAGCTGATGCTGCAGCTGCTGGTGGACCGGCGTGACGATCTGGAGCTGGGGCAGTTGATCCCGGTGGGCGACCTGTACGACGCCATCGCCGAAGGCGATGAGCCGTTCAGCGAAGGCATGCGCCTTCACTTCGAGAACGCGAAGCGCCTGTACACGCAGCGGATGCTGCCGATGCTGGAACGCCAGCATGGCGTGACGTGGGAAGCGATCAAGCTGGGCCAGGCCGACGCCACCGCGGCCAAGAACCTGCGCAACGACGCACGGCTGCTGAAGACCTTGCTGCTGGGTGCCCTGGTGCCCGAGGTCGAATCGCTGAAGAGCCTGACCGCGCAGCGCCTGGCCGCGTTGAACCACGGCACCTTCAAGTCGCCGATTCCCGGGCGGGAGGCGCAGGACGTTCTGCGCAAGTGCCGCGACTGGGTCAGCGAGATCAGCGAGATCAAGATCACCGAGGACCAGAACCCGGTGGTCTCGATCCAGGTGACAGGCGTCGACATCGAGCCCATCCTGCGCGCGGCCGAGGCCAACGACAACGCCGGCAACCGCCGCAAGCGCATCCGCGAAGCGCTGTTCGGCGAGCTGAACATCCCCGACAGCGTCGGCCTGTTCACCACCTATGAGTTCACCTGGCGTGGCACCAAGCGCGAAGTGGAGCTGCTGTACGAAAACGTGCGGGAGATGACCGACGACCGGCTGCGCGGGCGCAGCGGCGCGTGGACCGTGGTGCTGGACTTCCCGTTCGACGACGCGAACTTCGGGCCGGCCGACGACCTGGCACGGCTGGGCGAGTACCGCGGTGGCGACACGCGCACGCTGGTGTGGCTGCCCTCGTTTCTGAGCAACAAAGCGCTGGCCGATCTGGGGCGTCTTGTCGTGCTGGACTACATCCTGCAAGGCGACCGCTTCGATAACTACGCGGGCCATCTCTCATTCGTCGACAAGGTGCAGGCCAAGGCGCTGGCCAAGAACCAGCTGGACCAGTTGCGCATCAAGCTGCGCTCGCAGCTTGAAGTGGCCTACGGCATCAGCAGCGAGCCACGAGACGCGGTGAGCAACCCGCTGTCGGCCGACCAGCAATTCAAGTCACTGGACCCGACGCTATCGCCCAGACCGCCGGTCGGCGCAGACTTCCGCGCCGCTTTCGAGAGCTTGCTGGGCCAGCTGTTTGCGCATCAATACCCCGCGCACCCGGAGTTCGAAACCGAGATCAAGGCCAGCGTCATCAAGAAGGTCTGGCCCGAGGTGCAGAAGGCCATCGAAGCACCGGGGCAGCGCGGCTTGGTGCAGGACGCCTCCACCCGCAAGCTGGTGCGTGCGGTGGTGAACCCCAGCCAGCTGGGCCAGATGGGCGAGACGCACCTGCTGATCGAGCCGCACTGGCAAGCGCGGTTTGCCCAAAGCCATGCGCGCGATGGCGGCGGCGTTATCACCGTGGCCAAGCTGCGCCAGTGGATCGACACGCCCGCACCGATGGGGTTGCCGCTGGAGCTGCAGAACCTGATCATCCTGACCTTCGCGGCCACCACAAATCGCCGCTTCGTGATGCGCGGCGGCCCCTTCGAGCCCAGCATCGACAGCCTGCCCGACGAGCTAGAGCTGCGCGAGCAGGCACTGCCTGAGGCAGCCCATTGGCAAACCGCAGTGCAACGCGCGTCCAGCCTGTTTGGCTTGACGCCGGCACAGGTACTGAACGCAGCAAATGTCGGCCGCTTGGTCGACGACGTGCGGCAGGCCGCCACGCAGAAGCGTGATGCCACGGCGAGGCTGGTGGCCCAGGTGCGTGATCGCTCCACTCGATACGCCCCTGGCGCGGCCGGCGCCAGGCAACAGACAACGGAATCGGCACAGGCGCTGCTGGCAGCGTTGGCGCAGGCGGCCGAAGGCGAAGTGGTCGCCGTGTTTGCCTCGGCAACGCTGGTGACATCTGATGCGGCCGTTGGCAGAACGCTGGGCCAGGCGCAAGCGTGCGCCGACACGCTGACGAACACCCGTTGGGACCTGTTCGACGCCATGCGCGATCTGCAAGATGATCGGCGGGATGCCGCGGCGTCCGTGCTCAGGCGACTGAGCGAAGTGCTGACGAGCGATGAGCATGTGATGCCGCTCAGGTCACGCCTGGAGGAACTGGAGCGTGACGCGATGCGGCTGCTGACGGCAGTCGCATCGCCGGCACCTGCCTCCGCGCCAATGCCTGCAGGGTCGCCGCCGTCCCCGGTGCCCGTGGCGCTGCCACCGGCACCCGCAGCGATGGGGCCCGAGATCGTCGAGGAGAAGCAGCAGCTTCACCTGACCGGCGCAGCTGCCGCCGCTGCACTCGACAACTTGAAGGCTCGTATGGCGAAGGATCAGGACCTTGAGTTGACGCTGAGCTGGCGTTTGCAGCGCAAGGGAACTCAACAGTGAGCTTATCGACGCCACAGATCTCAGCGCAACTGGATCGGGTGCTGAGCAGCGACCCGACCGCAGTAGCGGTGGCCATCCGTGCCCTCGCACGGCAACCGTGGCCCGAATCGCTCACACAACGCGGCCGACAGTTCGCGCTGCGGTGGTGTGAATCGTCGTTGGCTATACGAGAAGCGTTGTGCGAGAACGAGCAGCGGGATACCGCCTCGGCCGGGCTGGTAGTGATCACCCCGCTGGCCACGCACGAGGTGGCCGAAGACATCGCGGCACGGCTGGCCCGAGGGCGTGTGTACCAACCCGAAGGGTGGGACATCGTCCGCCAGCTTTTCCAGGCGAAGGAGACCGACGCGCGACTCGGTCGCTTTGCCTGGATGCCGCAAGCGCTGATCGACGGCGCGGCCCAAGGGCCCTACAGCCCCGTGGCCAATGGATTCCTCGATCTGGAAACCGCTTGGCGCGAGGTCCTTCAGCGATTCCTGGGGCTGAGGTCGGCGCGGCCCGATGCCGTGGCCCTGCTGCAGTGGTGCACGCAGCCGGGCTCGGATGCCGCGCTGAAGCTGCTGCCGGCTGCAACGCGCACCGATCTCACGAAGTGGCTCGGCGAGTCCGCGGGAGCTGCGGGCGCCATGGTGTTGGCCTGTGTGGATACGGGCCGCACGGCCGACGCGCTGGCACTGGGGCTGGTGTGCGGTGTGATCTATGTGCCGGCTGGCGAAGGCCAGGCGGCACTGGGTCAGGCCGCGATTCGGCTTGAGCGCTATGTGGGTGACAGGCACGTCGGCATCGCCGAAGGCCGGGCGTGGGCGCAGGCCGCGGACCAGGCCATCCGTGCTGCCGGGACGAATGGAATGCGAGGGGCCCTGGATCGTGCTGACAGCCTGCTCAACGAGCTGCGCATCGCCGAATTTGCCCACCTGAGCGACCTGCTGCCCTCCTCGCTCGACCAACGGATGCGGGCGTTTGCAGGCGCCTTGGCCGCACACGTTGCAGCGCCAGACGACGCACAGCTTGCACGTGTGGAGCAGCTCGCAGACGGCGTGCTGAAGCACTCGTTGGCCTCGCTGCAACAGCAGCGCATGGATCGCGTCGAGATGGCTAGGCGCTTGGCGCGGTGGCTGATGCTGCCGGTGCCGCTGGCTGCTACCGTGGCCAGCGCCGCAGCCTGGCAAGCGGATGAAGGCGCATTCGTCGACTGGGCACGCTTCAGGCTGCTGGGTGGCGACGAGCTGACCGAGCTTGATCATGCATACGACGTGATGCGCTCAACGGTGATTGCCCGCCGCAACGTCTTCGACCAGTCGTTTGCGCAAGCACTGCTGCAGTGGAACGCGCAGACACCCGGTACAGAAGATCGTGTGGTGCCAGTCGAATCGGTGCTGGATCGCGTGCTGGGCCCGATCGCCGCGAGCCAGCCCGTCTTGCTGTTGGTGATGGATGGACTCAGCACCAGCATCTACCGCGAGCTGTTCACGCGCATCAACAACATGGGTTGGGTGGAGATGGTGCCGGCCGATGCCGAGCATCCGCTGATCGGCGTCGCGGCGCTGCCGACAGTCACCGAAGTGAGCCGCACCAGCTTGCTCTGCGGCCGGCTCGCCCTGGGTACGGCTGCCAATGAGAAGACCGGTTTTGCAAGCCACCCTGCGCTGCTGGTGCACAGCCGCAGCGAAGTGCCGCCGCGCCTGTTCCACAAGGGCGACCTGGCCGATTCGACCAACCTGTCGCAGGAGGTCCGCTCGACGATCGCCAACCCACAGCAGAAAGTGGTGGGCGTGGTCTACAACGCGGTCGATGACCACCTGAGCGGGCCCCATCAGCTGAGTCAGCGCTGGTCACTAGAGGACCTGCGCTTGTTGCTGCCATTGTTGCGCGAGGCGCGCGAAGCGCGGCGGGTGGTCGTGATCACCGCCGATCACGGCCACCTGTTGGAGGACGGCACCACGCAGGTGTCTGGCGCTTTCACGCCAGACAAGATCAGTGACCGTTGGCGACCAGGCCGCGATGCACGAGGACCGCACGAGGTGGCTTACGGCGGCGGCCGGGTGGTGACCGCCGACAACACGAAGGCCGTGGTGTGCCTGTGGGGTGAAAGCACGCGATATGCGGGCAAGAAGAACGGGTACCACGGCGGCGTTTCTCCCCAGGAGGTGGCGGTACCGCTGAGCGTCATCGTGCCGCTGGGAATGAATTTGGCAGGCTGGGAGCTGGCGCCCCCGGCGCAGCCCGAGTGGTGGGAGTTGCCGCACCTCGCAGCGGCGCCTGCACCGGCGATCACACCTGCTCCGGTGGCACGCCCGGCAGGCCGCAAGGCGCCGGTGGCGCCTGTGACTCAGCCTTCGTTGTTCGAATCGCATGAGGGACCTGCCGCTCAACCAGTTGCGACTGCGGTGCCGGCCGACGACTGGATCGGCGCGCTTCTGGCCAGTTCGATCTACGCGTCGCAGCGCCAGTTGGCCGCACGCGTAGCCTTGCCCGACGACAAGATGCGCTTGCTCCTCACCTCATTGTCCGGGCGCGGGGGCAAACTGTCGCGTGCAGCGCTGGCCCAGCGATTTTCTTTGCCTGAAGTGCGTCTTGGCGGACTGCTCAGCGCCGTGCGGCGCATGTTGAACGTGGACCAAGCACCAGTGCTGACGGTGGACGAAACCGCCGGCACGATCGAACTGAACAAGGCATTGCTGCTTCAGCAATTCCGAGTCGGCACCCATGGAGCACCGCAATGATCAGCGAAGCCCGACGCGAAGACATCGTTGGCGCCCTGCGCCGAGGAACTGTGCCCAGCAGCGGACTGGACGCGCTGGCCGTTGGCATCGAGACATTCGCTCCTACGCTCGACGAAGAACTGGCAGCAGTTGCAGCTGGCCGCGGTGGCTTCAAAGCAGTTCGGGGCGAGTACGGAACCGGCAAGACCTTCTTCGGCCGCTGGTTGCAGGAACGTGCCCGCGCCCGTGGGTTCGCCGCGAGCGAGGTGCAGATCAACGAGACCGAGACGCCGCTGCACAAGCTGGAGACGGTCTACCGCCGCCTGGTCGAGCGGTTGGGCACGGCGGACACCGGCGTCGGTGCGTTCCGGGGTGTGATCGACGGCTGGTTCTACGCGCTGGAGCAGGACGTTCTTGCCGATGAATCGGTGGATGCCAGCAACGCCGACGATCTGCTCACCCGAACCAACACCTTGATGGAAGCGAGGCTGGCCACCATCAAGAAGGCGGCACCTGCGTTCTCCGCAGTGCTGCGCACTTATCGCCGAGCGGTGGTCGATGGCGACACCATGCTGGCCGATGGCCTAATCAGCTGGCTGGCAGGGCAACCCAACGTGGCCGCCGGCGTCAAGCGGGCGGCGGGCATTAAGGGTGACCTCGACCACTTCGGCGCGACGAACTTCATCGTCGGCCTGCTGACCATCCTGCGCGACAGCGGGTTCGCGGGGCTGGTGCTAGTGCTGGACGAAGTCGAGACGCTCCAACGCATGCGCACCGATACACGCGAGAAGGGCCTGAACGCGCTGCGCCAGTGGATCGATGAGATCGATGCTGGCCGCTACCCGGGGCTGTACCTTGTGGTGACTGGGACTCCGGCATTCTTCGACGGCCCGCAAGGCGTGCAACGCCAGGCACCCCTTGCGCAGCGGCTGCACGTCGACTTCGGCACCGACCGGCGTTTCGACAATCCGCGGGCGGTACAGATTCGGCTGTCGCCGTTCGACCATGGCGCCTTGCTGGCCGTCGGGCGCAGGGTGCGTGACATCTACGCCGACGGCCGCATGCACGAGCCACGCCTTCGCTCCGTTGTCGACGATGCGTACATCGACACGCTGGCCACCGCCGTGGCGGGTGGTCTGGGCGGCAAGGTCGGCATTGCGCCTCGACTCTTCCTGAAGAAGCTGGTGGCCGACGTGCTGGATCGGGTCGACCTGCATGCCGACTTCGACCCGAAGAAGCACTACAGCCTGACGCTGGCCGAGAGCGAAATGTCGGTTGCTGAGCGCGCGGCCACGGGCGCATCCACGGTGGACGACATCGAGCTGTGATGGAGTTCGATCAACTGCATCCGGCGGTGCAGTACCACGTCGTCAACTCGCTGGGCTGGAGCACATTGCGGCCAGCCCAACTGGCGGCCATCGCGCCGATTCACGCTGGCACGCATTGCCTGTTGCTGGCGCCCACCGCTGGCGGCAAGACCGAGGCAGCGGCAATCCCGATGCTGTCGCGCATGCTCCGCGAGGAATGGCCAGCCGCCAGCGTGCTCTACATCTGCCCGATCAAGGCCTTGCTCAACAACCTGGAGCAGCGCCTGACCTACTACGCGGGTCTGGTCGGACGCCGCGTCGAGGTTTGGCACGGCGACGTTTCCCAGTCACGCAAGCAGCGTGCTCTGAAGGATGCGCCGGACATCCTGTTGACGACACCTGAATCCATCGAAGCCATGTTGATCTCGAGCCGGGTCGATCAACTGGCCTGGTTCGGCAACCTGCAAGCGGTGATCGTAGATGAGCTGCATGCGTTCGCGGCCGACGATCGTGGCTGGCATCTGCGATCAGTGCTGCATCGGCTGGACCAATACCTGAAGCGCCCTCTTCAGCGTGTCGGCCTGTCTGCCACAGTGAGCAATCCGCAAGAGCTGCTGGACTGGCTTGCGCCGTCCGGCAAACGCGAGGTCGTCGGCAGTGCCAGCGTGAGCATCGAGGCCGACGTGGCGATCGACCATGTCTCGTCACTGGAGAACGCGGCCACCGTGATAGCGCGGCTGCACCGTGGTCAGAAGCGCCTGGTTTTCTGCGATTCGCGAAGCAGCGCCGAACAGCTCAGCAGCATGCTGCGGGCGCACGATGTGCGAACCTTCCTGAGCCACGCTTCGCTGAGTGCGTCCGAGCGCCAACAGGCCGAAGCCGCATTCTCGGAAGAGAAGGATTGCGTCATCGTCGCCACGTCAACGCTGGAACTCGGCATCGATGTCGGCGACTTGGACAAGGTCATCCAGATTGACTCACCCTCGACGGTGTCATCGTTCCTCCAGCGCATGGGCCGGACAGGCCGGCGTGGTGACAGCAAGCGTAATTGCCTGTTCCTGACAACGAACGACAACTCATTTCTTTTGGCACTGGGAATCACACAGCGCTGGTCTGAGGCTTGGGTTGAAGCGGCGGTGCCGCCCGCGAAGCCGTGGCCGATCGTTGCGCAGCAGGCCATGGTGGCAACGCTGGAACGTGGTGAGGTGCCAACGCACGAACTGAATGACGTACTGTCGGGCTCATTTCCTGAACTGCCGAAGGGTCGGATCCAGGAACTCGTCGAGTACATGGTCAAGGTTGAGTACCTGGACCGATCTGAGGCCATCGTGCGAGTCGGCACGCGGCTCGAGCGCGAGTACGGCCGAGGTCACTTCCGTGACTTGCTGGCCTCGTTCAGCGGATCGATGTTGCTCACAGGCAAACATGGCAATGCAGAGGTCGGCTACATCGACCCGACGGTCTTGACCGGCGAGCAAGAGAACCGTCTGATCCTGCTGGCAGGCCGCAGCTGGCGCGTGACCGGTGTCGAGTGGTCCAAGAAGACGGTCTGGCTGGAACCGGCGAAGGAGGGAGGCAAGGCACGCTGGATGGGCGGTGCACGAAGCCTGAGTCGCGAAGTTTGCCAAGGCATCAGAACAGTGCTGGCGGAAGGCGCATCAACTTCGGTCACGCTTTCGCACCGGGCGAAGGCCGCGCTGCAGTTCCTGCGAGATGACCTGAGCATCTCGCCGGGAACGCATTTCATCACTTCGAGGTCCGACGAAGGCACTGTACGCACTTGGACCTTCGCGGGCACTCGTGCGAATAGGACATTCGCACGCAACGCTGCCGGCACGGGCAGCAAAGTAAAGTTCGACGCGTTGAGCGTTCAGGCCCCTGCGTCCCTGCTGACTCCAGCGGGTGATGCGGCGATTGAACTCACAGACGATGAGCTGAGCGTATTCGCAGAGGCGATCAAGTTCTCGGCTTCCTTGCCAGGAACCCTGCTCGCTGAAACGGTCGTCGCGCGCGCATTTCAGATCGGCAACTCTGACCCGCGGGCTGTAGCCAAAAGCTACGGGCCTCTGTGCGCGAGCGCATCTTTGGCTATTTGTGTCGATCCCCCAAAAAAATCAAAGTCGCTTTAAGCGATGGGTTAGCCCGGGGTTTCAGCCAGCTAAAGAAAAGACGTCCTCAGACCAGTCCGCAGCCCCCCAACGCCAGCCGCGTCACGGCCGTTCGCCCACGGGCCGCACCCGGTGACGCCACCGTCCATTGCGTCGTCATCAGCACCAAGCGCCTCAAGCCTTCCCAGGCTTCCACCGGCCAGTCCGGATGCTTGAGCCCTTTTACGAGCCCGTCGCAGACCTGTGCCGCATGCAGCAACTGGGCCAACGCGCTGTCCGTCATCATCGGCACAGCACGCTCGAAGAGACGCTCCTTGGCGCCCCACACCCGCGCCTCGCGCAGCGCCATCGGCAGCGGCTTGCCGCTCGCCATCGCATCCTTCACACGCTTCAATCCGCGAATATCCTCCGCCAGCGTCCAGTGCACCAGCACAGCCGCCTCGCCTTCGGCGCGCAAACCGTCGAGCATGCGCAAGGCCCGAGACACCTGCCCCGCAAGCACGGCTTCGCCGAGTTTGAAGACGTCGTAGCGCGCCACGTTCAGCACGGCCACCTCGATCTGCTCGAAGCTCAGTTCGCCTGCCGGATAAAGCAGTGCGAGTTTCTGGATCTCCTGATGCGCCGCAAGCAGATTGCCCTCCACGCGATCAGCGAAGAACGCGAGCGCCTGCTGCCCCGCTTCGCCCCCTTGAACCCGCTGTCCTTGCGCTCCGAGCCGCTGCGCAATCCACTGTGGCAAGGCCTTGCGATCGATCGGATCGAAGCGCACCGACACGCCGGCAGCATCGAGTGCAGTAAACCACGCGCTCGCCTGCTGCTGGCGATCGAGCTTGGGCAGGTACACCACCGTCACAACGTCCTCGGCCAAGGTCTCGCAATAGCGCTGGAGCGCGTCCGAGCCCTCCTTGCCGGGCTTGCCCGATGGAATGCGGATTTCGATCAACTGCTTGTCCGAGAAAAGGCTCATCGCCTGCGACGCACCGATCAAGCCGCTCCAGTTGAAATGTGCGCCCGACACTGTGTGCACTTGGCGTTCGCTGTGACCGGCAGCGCGCGCCGCGGCACGGATGGCATCACCTGCTTCTTGCGACAGCAAGGGCTCGTCGCCCCAGAGGGTGTAAATCGGACGCAGGCCCTTTTGCAGGTGGGCAGCGAGCTGTTCGAGTCGAACTTGCATCAGAGTGTCGTCACGGCGGCAAGGCGGCGCATCACTTGAGCCACGATATCGCTTTGCATGGTGCGCCACAACAGCGCTTCTTCCTGCTCTTTCGCAAGCGCCACGCTTTCGCTGTAGCTCATGTCGCGGCTCAGGAGCAGTTCGGTGGACGGAATCAACTCGCGGCCGTTGGCGGTGCGCAGCTTGAAGACGAAGCGTGTACGGATCTGCAATTCACGCACTTGGCCCGCAGCCGTGCTCGCCACCACGCCGCGCTCGCGCCCGTCCGTGATCGATTCGAGCACCACCTGCGCCTGCGATTCGACGACAGTGGTGGTCTTGCTCGCGTTGATGTTCATGCGCAGTTCTTCCGCCAACGGCGAGCGCGGCGCGAAGCCGGAGAGCGTGATGGTGCGAAAGTGCAGCTCCGGCGGGCGCCGCAACTCGAAACCGCAGCCTGCAAGAGCGCAGGCAGCAAGAACAAGCACTGACCGTCTCGAAGCAGCCATGGGCCGGGGGGGCACCCCTTGTGGACCAGGGCGAAGCAAGTGCGACACCGACATCAAACGACGATGTTGATTAACTGGCGGCCCGGCGGCATGACGATCTTCTTCGCATGCCGGCCCTCGGAGAACTTCGCAAACTCCGGGCTCGCAAGCGCTGCGGCTTCAATGTCTGCCTTGGCGGCTGTCGCCGACACCGTGACTGAACCGCGCAGCTTGCCGTTAACTTGCAGGACGTATTCGATCTCGTCCTGCAGCAAGGCCGCCACGTCGACCTTGGGCCATGCAGCATCGAGAAGATCGCCGTGCACGACGGCATACCCGAGCTCGGTCCACAAAGCATGCGCTATGTGCGGCGCCGCAGGGTACAGCGCGCGCAGCAGCACGCTCACGGCTTCACGCAAGGCAGCGTCATCTGCCGGGGTGTCAGCGAGCTCGGCGCCTTCGAGCGCATTGAGCAGTTTCATGGCGCCCGACACAACTGTGTTGTATTGCAGCCGGTCGTAGTCATGGCTGATCTGTCGCAGGAGCGTGTGCACCTCGCGGCGCAAGTCCTTCGCGCCGGAAGTCAGGCCCTCATGGTGGTAGCCCCCGCGCTTGATGCGATCAGCATGCTTCACGCCAAAATTCCACAGCCGCCGAAGGTAGCGGAAGGAGCCTTCGGCTCCAGTGTCCGACCAGGCCGCGCTCTGGTCGGGCGGCCCCGCGAACATGGTGAACAGCCGGGCCGTGTCAGCACCGAATCTCCCGATGATGTCGCGCGGCTCGACCACGTTGTTCTTGGACTTGGACATCTTCTCGATGCCCCCCAGCTGCACGGGCTGACCGTCTTCGCGGGCGGTCGCGCCGACCGGCTGGCCTTTGTCGTCAAACTGCACGTCCACTTCGCTGGGGTAGAACCAGCGGAGCTTGTTCGGCCCGATTTCGCGGTAATACGACTCATTGAGAAGCATGCCCTGCGTGAAAAGCTTTGTGAAAGGCTCACCGAAGCTCACGAGGCCGATGTCGCGCATCGCCTTGGTCCAGAAGCGCGCATACAGCAGGTGCAAGACTGCGTGCTCGATGCCGCCGATGTACTGGTCCATTGGCATCCAGTAGTCGTTTCGCTGGTCGACCATGGCCGTGTCACTGTCGGGACAGGTGTAGCGCATGTAGTACCAGGCCGAATCGACGAAGGTGTCCATCGTGTCGGTCTCGCGTTTCGATGGCGCGCCGCACTTCGGGCAGGACACGTTCAGGAACGAAGCGCTCTTGTTGAGCGGGTTGCCACTGCCATCGGGCACCAGATCCTCGGGCAGCAGGACGGGCAGGTCCTTCTCGGGCACGGGCACGTCGCTGCAA
>Ga0207678_10000059_pt1 | contig 85898 bp, 65 predicted proteins | sample KBSC63metaG_FD_184319 | JGI IMG/M metagenome (GOLD analysis project Ga0207678, IMG submission 184319) | Corn rhizosphere microbial communities from Kellogg Biological Station, Michigan, USA - KBS C6-3 metaG (SPAdes) (version 2) | ecosystem: Host-associated > Plants > Roots > Rhizosphere > Soil ... | reverse complement strand
CCAGCTTCCTCGGACCTTGAGGCGACCGGTCCCCGCGGATCTCGAACACTGCAACCCCTGAACAGCTCAGGTGTTGCAACCACCACTAGAACCCAAGCGTGGACGGGGCCCTTCTTCGTTTCTGCGGACTAAACGTAGGCGTCGAGCTCCGCGACCTGGGCGTGGCACACCTCGTCGACCTCCCACGGACTGGCCGTGACGAGGGCGGGCGGGCGGCTCTCGGCCTGCAGTGTCGCCGGGATGAGCGCACAGTCGGCGATCAGCTCGGACAGGGTCTCGGGTTCGGTGACGGCGTTCACGATTCGTAACGCTATTGATCCGCTCTCGACTGGAGAAGGAGTACCAGCCGGTAGTGTCGGCTGGGCACGCGCGAACTACCCGGATGGGTCATGACCCGGGGGTAACTTCGCGCTTTTTGCCGTGAGGTCGAGCACAAAGGAGCAGCCGGTGGCAGAAAAGGCCAGGATCGCGGTGTCCGGCAGTATCGCGACCGACCACCTCATGCACTTCCCGGGCAGGTTCGCCGAGCAGCTGGTCGCCGAGCAGCTGCACCGGGTTTCGCTGAGCTTCCTCGCCGACGACCTGGTCGTCCGGCGCGGCGGCATCGGCGCGAACATCGCCTTCGGCCTCGGGGTGCTCGGCGTCCAGCCGGTCCTCGTGGGCGCCGTCGGCGCCGACTTCGCCGACTACCGCTCCTGGCTGGAGCGGCACGGGGTGGACACCTCTGGCGTGCACGTGTCCGAGGTCGCGCACACCGCGCGGTTCGTCTGCACCACCGACGAGGACCTTTGCCAGATCGCGACCTTCTACGCCGGCGCGATGGCCGAGTCCCGCAACATCGAGCTGCAGCCGATCGCCGAGCGCGCCGGCGCGCTGAGCCTGGTGCTGATCAGCCCGGACGACCCCGAAGGCATGATCCGCCACGCCGAGGAGTGCCGTCAGCGCGGGTACGCCTTCGCCGTCGACCCGTCGCAGCAGCTGGCCCGGATGACCGGCGAGCAGGCGCGCGCGTTCGTCGCCGGCGCGAAGTACCTGTTCAGCAACGACTACGAGTGGGAGCTGCTGCTCCAGAAGACCGGCTGGACCGAGGCCGACGTCCTCGACCAGGTCGGCCTGCGGATCACGACGCTGGGCGAGAAGGGCGTCGAGATCGTCGGCAAGGACGGCATCGCCCTGCAGATCGGCGCGGTCCCCGAGCGCACCAAGGCCGACCCGACCGGCGTCGGTGACGGCTTCCGCGCGGGCTTCCTGGCCGGCCTCGACGGCGGGCTGAACGTGGAGCGCGCCGCCCAGCTCGGTTCGCTGATCGCGGTGCTGGTCCTGGAGACGGTCGGCACGCAGGAGTGGGCGTTCGACCGCACCGAAGCGCTGGCCCGCATCGGCGAGGCTTTCGGCCCGGACGCGGCCGAGGAGATTTCGGCGGTCCTGCCCGCGGCCTGAGGCCCGGCACGAAAAGGCCCCGCACCGAGCCGGTGCGGGGCTTTCGTCACACGAGGGTCAGAGCTTGACCGGGTACACCGGCTCCGGGATCTCCGGCTTGATCCGGTGCTCGACGAAGATGCCGTGCCACAGCATGAACACGATCAGCGCCCACAGCTGGCGGCTGCGGTCCAGCTGGCCCGCCTTGTGCTCCTCGAGCAGCGCCAGGATCGCCTTCTTGTCCAGCAGCTCCTCGGTCTTCGAGTCGCTGATGATCCCCTTCGCCCAGTCGTACATCTCGTTGCGCAGCCACAGCCGGATCGGGACCGGGAAGCCGAGCTTGCGCCGGTTGAGCACGTGGGCCGGGATGATCTTCGCCAGGGCCTGGCGCAGCGCGTACTTCGTCGTGCCGTGCGCCAGCTTCTGGTCCAGCGGGATCGACGCCGCGACCTTGAACACCTCGGCGTCGAGGAACGGCACCCGCAGTTCCAGCGAGTTCGCCATCGTCACCTTGTCGGCCTTGACCAGGATGTCGCCGCGCAGCCACGTGTAGAGGTCGACGTGCTGCATGCGGGCCACCGGGTCCCAGCCGCGCGAGACGTCGTACCAGGGCGCCGTGACGTCCTTGAAGCCGACGCCTTCCTGATACGTGCGGAGGACGTTGCGCAGCTGGTCGTCGCGGAAGTTGCGGGCGTTGCCGTAGTAGCGGTCCTCCAGCGGGAGCGCGCCGCGGCGCAGCAGGTCCTTGCCGCGGGTGCCCTCGGGGATCTTCGTCGAGACCTTGCCGATGAGCTTCCGCATGCCGCCGGGGATCTTCTCGAACGGCGCCAGCGAAATCGGCTCGTTGTAGATCGTGTAGCCGCCGAAGAGCTCGTCCGCGCCTTCGCCGGAGAGCACCGCCTTGACGTGCTTGCGGGCCTCGCGGGCGATGAACCACAGCGGGACCAGCGCCGGGTCGGCCACCGGGTCGTCGAGGTACCAGACGATGAGCGGCAGCGCCTCCATCATCTCGTCCGCCGACACCGTGCGGACCACGTGCCTGACGCCGATCGCGGCGGCCGACTCGGCGGCGACGTCGACCTCGGAGTAGCCCTCGCGCTCGAAGCCGGTGGTGAACGCGATCAGGTTCGGGTTGTGCTCCTTGGCCAGCGTCGCGGTGGCCGTCGAGTCGATGCCGCCGGACAGGAACGCGCCGACCGTGACGTCGGGGTCCGAAATCATGTGCTTGCCGACCGAGTCGCGCATCACGTCGGCGATGCGCTGGTACAGCTCTTCGGCCTCGGCGGGGGAGTTGACCGGCTTCGCGCTGAACTGCGGGTGGAAGTAGCGCGTGAACTTCACCTCACCGCCGGGCACCACCTCGAACGACGTCCCGGACTCGACGCGCCGGATCGCCGTGTGGAGCGACTCGGGCTCGGGCACGTACTGCAGCACCAGGTAGTGCTGGAGGGCCTTGCGGTCGAGTTCCTGCGCGACGCCGAGGACGTCCGACAGCTCCAGCAGGCTCTTCTTCTCGCTGGAGAACGCCACGCCGTCGGGGCCGGCCGAGTAGAACAGCGGCTTGATGCCGAACGGGTCGCGCGCGCCGAAGACCCGCTTCTCCTGCGAGTCCCAGATCATGAAGGCGAACATGCCGCGCAGGCGCTTCACCCAGTCCGCGCCGAGGTAGTGGAAGCCGGCGACGATGGCCTCGCCGTCGCCCTCGGTCTCGAACTTCGCGCCGTGCTGCTCGGCGAGCTCGGCCCGCAGCTCCAGGTAGTTGTAGATCTCGCCGTTGAAGTTCATCGTGTAGCGGCCCGGCGCCTCGGGCGGGCCCCAGACCAGCGGCTGGTGCGCGTGCTCGACGTCGATGAAGGCGAGCCGGTTGAAGCCGTAGACGACCTCGGCGTCGGCCCAGGTGTCCTGCTCGTCGGGGCCGCGGTGGCGCTGGCAGCGCATGGCCGCGCCGACGGCGTCACGCGCGTTCGCCGCGCCGGTCTCGGTCGCGCAGATCAGTCCAAGCAGGCCGCACACGGGTACTCACACACCTTCAGGGTCTTCACCGGGCTGGGGAAGGCCCCAGTATGCCGGGGCCCAGGTGGCGAGTAACACGCGCGTCGAGGGTTACCCCTTGGTCAGCAGGATGGGCCAACTCGGCTAGAGTCCGGCTGTCACAAAGATCTGTCGTAGGAGGCTCTGGGTGAAAGGGCGAGGCGCAGTGGGACAACCCGAGCGCACCCTGGGGAAGCGGACCGTGCGGGTCGCCGCGCTGGCCGTGCTGGTCGCGCTGACCGCGACGGGCTGCTCCGGCGACGAGATCCTGCGGTTCGGCTGGCCGGTCGGCGTCACGCAGCAGGCCACCGACATGCGGAACCTGTGGACCTGGACCGTGGTCGCGGCGCTGGTCGTCGGCGTCATCGTGTGGGGCCTGATCTTCTGGACCGCGACGTTCCACCGCAAGAAGAAGACGGCCGACGGCGAGCCGGAGGAGCTGCCCCGGCAGTTCCAGTACAACATCCCGCTCGAGCTGTTCACGGTCGTCGTCCCGACGATCATGGTCTGCGTCCTGTTCTTCTTCACCGCGACGACCGAGTCGAAGGTCCTCGACAAGGTGCCCAACCCGGACGTCAAGGTCCAGGTCGTGGCCTTCCAGTGGAACTGGGAGTTCAAGTACGAGGACGAGTCCGCGAAGAAGGCGGACGGCCAGCAGGTCAGCACCGTCGGCTCGTCCGGCGAGATCCCGCTGCTGGTGCTCCCGGTCGGCAAGACCATCCAGTACGACCTGGTCTCCACCGACGTGATCCACTCCTTCTGGGTGCCGGAGTTCCACTTCAAGCGGGACGTCATGCCGAACCCGGAGAAGAACAACCAGGACAGCTCCTTCCAGAACAAGATCGACCGCGAAGGCTCCTTCGTCGGCCGGTGCGCGGAGCTGTGCGGCACCTACCACTCGGTGATGAACTTCGAGGTCCGTGCGCTGTCGGCCGACAAGTACGACCAGTACATCGCGCTGCGCAAGCAGACGAACCCGGCGACGGGCCAGTCGTTTACGGCGGCCGAGGCGCTGGCGAAGATGAACTGCGGCGAGCTGTGCACCCCGCACGCGGTCACCACCCAGCCGTTCAACACCGACCGCACGGCGCGGACCGCGTCCAACTGACGCCCGGCGAGACACAGGAGTTAGGAAGACCCATGAAGGTCGAAGCCCGCATCTTCTTCATCGTGGCGATCTTCGCCGTGTTCATGGCGGCCGTGTACTGGGTGTGGACCGCGCTGGCCGCGACCCACGGCCCCGAGCCGGTGGGCATCGTCGCGCTGTTCCTCACCGGCGGTCTCGCGTTCCTGGCCGGCAGCTACATGCAGTTCGTCGCGCGCCGCATCGAGCCGCGCCCGGAGGACCGCGAGGACGCCGAGATCAGCGACGGCGCGGGCGAACTGGGCTTCTTCAGCCCGGGCAGCTACTGGCCGGTCAGCATGGCGGCCACCGCGGCGCTCGGGGCCGTGGCGCTGGCGTTCTTCCACATCTGGCTGCTGGTCATCGCGCTGGTCGCGCTGCTCATCACGATCGGCGGCCTGGTGTTCGAGTACCACACGGGCCCGTCGCACGACTGAGCTTCACCTTTCGCGCCGGCCGTCACGCTCACCGCGTGGCGGCCGGTTTCGTTTTCAGCCGCGGAACGCCGTCCGGTACGACGACGGGCTCGTCCCGCGCAGCCGGCTGAACTGGTGCCGCAGCGCGGCCGCCGACGCGTAGCCGCACGCTGCCGCGATGTCCTCCACCGACAGCCCGCCCTTCTCCAGCAGTGCCTGGGCGCGGTCCAGCCGCCGCTCGGTCAGCCAGCGGTGCGGCGTCGTGCCCGTCGCGGCCGAGAAGCGGCGCAGGAACGTCCGCTCGCCCAGGCCACTGCGCCGGGCCAGCTCCGCCACCGTGAACGGCTGGTCCAGCCGCCGCTCCACCCACTCCAGGGCCTCCGCGACCACGGCGTCGTCGCCCGCCGCCGTCGCCGGGACCGGCGCCTGGACGAACTGCGCTTGCCCGCCGGCGCGGTGCGGGGCCGCCACCATCCGCCGGGCCAGCGTCGTGGCCGCCGCGACGCCACGCAGCCGGCGGACCAGGTGCAGGCACAGGTCGACCGCCGCGACCGTGCCCGCGCTGGTCAGGACGCCGCCGTCGTCGGCGTACAGCGCCTGCGGGTCCACTTCGGCCGTCGGGAACCGCTGCCGGAACTCCGCCTCGTACACCCAGTGGACCGTGCAGCGGCGGCCGTCGAGCAGCCCCGCGTAGCCCAGCGAGAACACGCCCGCGCAGAACCCCGCCACCCACGCGCCCCGCGCGGCCGCGTCCCGCAGGACGTCCAGCACCGGTTGGGGCGGGGGCGCGGTCCGGGGCGCGCACGTCGGCACGATCAGCAGGTCCGCCGACGCCGCGAAGTCGAGGTCCCGCAGGCCGGACAGCCCGAATCCGGACCAGCTCTCGACCCCGCTCCCGCCCGGCGAGCAGACGGCGAAGTCCCAGCCTTCGATGCCGTCCGCGCTGCGGTCGGTGCCGAACACCTCGCACGCGACGCCCAGCTCGAACGGCGAAACGCGGTCGGCGAGCACTACGGCGACCCGGTTGACGTCCATCGCCGCCAGTCTGTCACAAGTTTTGCGGCCGTTGTCATCTCTGACACTGGTTGCGCGGCCCCGACCGGACGACCCTGGTCGCATGACGAACTCCGAAACCCGCCCGCTGCTCCAGTGGTCCGCGGCGATGGCGATGTCCGGCACGATCGGCGCGGTCGTCCTCGAAAGCGGCGCGGCCGCACCGGCGGTCGCCTTCGCCCGCTGCTTCGTCGGAGGCACGCTGCTGGTGCTCTGGTGCCTCTCGCGCGGGTGGCTGCAGGCCTGGCGGCCGTCCCGCCGCGACCTCGGGCTCGCCGTGCTGGGCGGGCTGTTCCTGGTGGGCAACTGGGTGCTGCTGTTCGCGTCGTACGCGCTGTCGTCGATCTCGGTCAGCACGGTGGTCTACCACACCCAGCCGCTGATCCTGGTCGGCCTGGCGGCGGCGTTCCTCGGCGAGAAGGTGGCCAAGAGCCACCTGGCCCGGGCCGGTATCGCGTTCGGGGGTGTGGCGCTGATCTCGCTGTCCGCCCACGGCGAGGACGGCAAACCCGTGCAGCTCGCGGGGATCGCCCTGGCCCTCGGCGCGGCGGTGCTCTACGCCGGAGCGTCCTTCGTGGCGAAGCAACTGAAGCACATCCGCCCGCACCTGCTGGCCGCCGTGCAGACGACGGTGGGCGCGCTCGTGCTGGCTCCCGCGCTGCTCATCACGCCGCTGCCGTCGACGACTTCGGGGCTGCTCTGGCTGGTCCTGCTCGGGACCGTCCACACGGCACTGATGTACGTGCTGATCTACGCGAGCATCGGCAACCTGCCCACGACGACGGTGGCGCTGCTGTCGTACCTGTACCCCGTGGTGGCGGTGCTGGTCGACGTCGCGTTCTACGGCCACCGCCCGAGCTGGCCGGAGGCACTGGGCATGCTCGCGGTCCTGGCGGCCGCCCTGGCTCCCCAACGCAGCCGCCGCCCGGCCCCGGAACCCCGCCCGGCCCCGGAACCCCGCGGAGAACCGGCCTGCCGCACGTGACCAGACCCGCAACCCGCGTGATCGGAAACGTCACCCGCGTGATCAGGGACGTAACTGACGTGATTGGGGCCGGAACTCGCGAGTTCCGGCCCCAATCACGCGAGTTCCGGCCCCAATCACGCGAGTTCCGGCTTCAGTCACGCGAGTTCCGGCTTCAGTCACGTGGGTGCGGGTCAGCTGAAGGCGATCCAGCGGTCCAGCAAGGCCGCCTCGGCGCCCGAGTCGATCGCTTCGGCGGCTCGGGTCAGGCCGGCGCGGAGATCGTCCTCGAGGGACGCCGAGAAGCCCGTGAACGCGGTCAAGGCGGCCGCCGCGTTGATCAGGACGGCGTCGCGGACCGGGCCCGGCTTGCCGCCCACCAGCTCGCGGACCACCTCGGCGTTCGCTGCCGCGTCGCCGCCGCGCAGGTCTTCCGCCGTCGCGCGGGCGATGCCCACCGAAGCCGGGTCGAAGCTGCGCTCGGTGACCGTGCCTTCGGAAACCACCCACACCGTCGACGTCGTCGTGGTGGTGATCTCGTCGAGGCCGTCGTCGCCACGGACCACCAAAGCCCGGGTGCCGCGGCGGGCGAACGTCTCCGCCAGCACCCGCGTCTTGTCGGCGTACGCGCAGCCGATCAGCGCCGCGCCCGGCTGGGCCGGGTTGGTGAGCGGGCCGAGCAGGTTGAACGTCGTCGGGATGCCGAGCTCGCTGCGCACCGGGCCGGCGTGGCGCAGGGCCGGGTGGAACGCCGAGGCCAGGAAGAACCCGATGCCGACCTCGGTGAGGCTGCGCTGCACGTCTTCCGGCGGCAGCGAGATGGTCACCCCGAGCGCTTCGAGGACGTCCGCCGCGCCGGACTTCGACGACGCGCTGCGGTTGCCGTGCTTGGCCACCGGCGCGCCGGCCGCCGCCGTGACGATCGTCGCCATCGTCGAGATGTTCACCGAGTTGGAGCCGTCGCCGCCGGTGCCGACGATGTCGACCGCCGGGCGGTCCAGCTCGACCCGCTTGGCGTGCGCCAGCATCGTCGCCGCCATGCCGGCGATCTCCTCGGGCGTCTCGCCCTTGGCGCGCAGCGCGACCGCGAACCCGGCGATCCGGGCCGGGCTCGCCGCGCCGCTCATGATCTGGTCCATCGCCCACGCCGTGTCCTCCGTGGAGAGGTCGACGCCCGCGATCAGCTGCTTGAGCAGGGGTGGCCAGGTGCGGGGGACCGGGGTGGTCACCGGGCTCAGCCGTTCACGGCGGGGACCCGTCGCGCGCGCAGCACGTCGGCGACGGTCTCCGCGGCGGTCAGCGGGTCCAGCGGGTGCACCAGCACGGCGTCCGCCTGCGACCAGGTGGCCAGCCACCGGTCGTCCTTGCGCCGCACGGCGATCACGATGGGAGGACAGTCGGTGATTTCACTCTTCAGCTGGCGGCAGAGGCCGATGCCGCCGGTCGGCTGCGCCTCGCCGTCGAGGATGGCCAGGTCGACGTTGCCCGCGTCCACCTCGGACAGCACGTCGGCGATGCCGTCCGCCTCGACGTACTCCACGCGCGCCAGGTCCGCGGCGGGCCGACGGCCGACCGCGTTCACGATCGCTTCGCGCACCTCCGGCTTGTGGCTGAACACCAGGACCCGCATCGACCGCTCGCCCATCAGGCACGCCTCCGTCTCGTCACCACAGGAACCACCCAGATCGTATCGGCCGAGACCGAGATCACGCGGTCGGCTCCGGCTGTTGCGCGTCCCAGCCCAGCGCGTCACCCCCGAGCCGCTGCGCGAGCCCGGCCATCCGGGACCGTTCCTGGGCGCAGTGCAGGGCGTCGAGCACCTGGACGCGCACCGCGAGCACGCGCGTCAGGTCACCCGAAAGAGACTGTTCCCGCAGCTCGTAGCCGTCCTGGGCGAGGATCGACGCGGCCTCGGCGAGCCGGTCCGGCGGCAGCAGCAGGTGGTGCCGCAGAACGGCCGGTGCCGTGCTGACCCAGGCGGGTGAACGGGCCAGCACGGCGGAGTCCGCGACGACCGGGTCGAAGGCCTCGGCGACGATCTCCAGCCCCGGCGTCTCAGCGGTCAGACCGGGCGTTTCCCGCTTCTTGACCAGGTCAAGCAGGCGGTCGAGTAAACCCATGAGTAGCTCTCACCTTCCCGGGCATCCGGTGTGATCGGTTACGCAGACGGCTCGCCGTGGACCCACCCGGCGGAGCGGCGGTGCGAGAGGACATAATGCGACGCGTGACAACGGCAGCTCCCACCATCAGTCAGCGGGTCCACTCGCTGAACCGGCCGAACATGGTCAGTGTCGGCACCATCGTGTGGCTTTCCAGCGAGCTGATGTTCTTCGCCGGACTGTTCGCGATGTTCTTCACCGTCAAGGCGCAGAACTCGTCCGGCCAGTGGCCGCCGCCGCTGCACGGCGAGGAGTTCAAGCTCAACGTGGCGTACGCGATCCCGTTCACGGTGATCCTCGTGCTGTCCTCGCTGACCTGCCAGTTCGGGGTGTTCGCCGCGGAGCGCGGTGACGTCTACGGGCTGCGTCGCTGGTACATCATCACGTTGATCATGGGCGCGATCTTCGTCGGCGGCCAGGCCAACGAGTACCACAACCTGGTCGAAGAGGGGATGACGATCCCGTCCGGCCCGTTCGGCACGGTCTTCTACCTCGCGACCGGGTTCCACGGCCTGCACGTCATCGGCGGGCTCATCGCCTTCGTGTACCTGCTCATCCGCACGAAACTGAGCAAGTTCACGCCCGCCCAGGCCACGTCGGCGATCGTCGTGTCCTACTACTGGCACTTCGTCGACATCGTGTGGGTCGGCCTCTTCGGTGTGATCTACCTCCTCCCGTAGGTCCGCCCCAGCCGCCACCACCTTCACCATCGGCCTGAACTGACAGCAAGGGTTGCCGCAAGATGACCACCAGCACGAAATCCTCGGAGCGCCGCTACCGCGCGCGGTCGAAGCTGCGGAGGCGGTTCGCCGGCCTGCTCGCGCTCGGCATCGCGCTGGTGGGTGCCGGCGCCGGCTACGCCCTGCTCGTGCCGGAGCCGCAGACCGCGCAGGCCCAGGGCACGCCGGCGCAGCTGCGCCTCGGCGAGCAGGTCTACAACAACACCTGCATCGCCTGCCACGGCGCGAACCTCGAGGGCGTGCAGGACCGCGGGCCGAGCCTGATCGGCATCGGCGACGCCGCGGTGTACTTCCAGACTTCTTCTGGCCGCATGCCCGCCGCGCGCCAGGAAGCGCAGATCGAGCGGAAGCCGCCGAAGCTGACCGAGGCCGAGATCGACGCGGTCGGCGCCTACATCCAGGCGCACGGCGGCGGCGTCCAGCGGCCCGCCGAAAAGGGCGAGGCCCTGCGCGGCGACGACCCGGCCCGCGGTGGCGAGCTGTTCCGCCTCAACTGCGCGTCGTGCCACAACTTCACCGGCCGCGGCGGCGCGCTGTCCGCCGGCAAGTACGCGCCGAACCTGGACCCGGCGAGCGAAGAGCAGATCTACACGGCCATGCTCACCGGCCCGCAGAACATGCCGAAGTTCTCCGACCGGCAGCTGTCGCCGGAGGAGAAGAAGGACATCGTCGCCTACGTGAAGTCGGTGTCGGACGGCAACAATGACCCGGGTGGTAGCGGCCTCGGCGGGGTCGGCCCCGCTTCGGAGGGCGTCATCGCCTTTATCGTCGGGATCGCCGCGCTGATCGGCGTGACGTTGTGGATTGGATCGAAGGCATGAGTGCCGAGGGGCCGAAGCCGCCGACGGAGGCGGAGCTGGCTGAGATGGACCGGGACCAGCTGGTCAAGCTGGGCGGGGCGCTCGACGGCGTCGAGATCGTCGAGTACCCGACCCCGTGGCCCGTGGAGGGCACCCGAGCGGAGAAGCGGGCCGAGCGCCTGGTCGCGTTCTGGTTCGGGCTGTCCGCGCTGGCCGGGATCGGGTTCGTCGTCTCGCTCATCTGGTGGCCGTGGCAGTACGAGGCGCCGGACAACGAGAGCGGCCACTTCTGGTACAGCCTCTACACCCCGATGCTGGGGCTCACGCTCGGCCTGGCCATCCTCGGCCTGGGCATCGGCGTGATCCTGTACACGAAGAAGTTCGTGCCCGCCGAGGTCGCGGTGCAGCAGCGCAGCGACAACCAGGGCGAGGGGTCGGCCGAGGTCGACCGCGCGACGATCCTCGCGCACCTGGCCGACGCCGGGAACCGCAGCACCATCGCCCGCCGGTCGCTGATCAAGCGCTCGGCGATCGCCGGTGCGGGTGCGCTCGGCCTCGCGGCCGCGGCGCTGCCGGTCGCGTCCTTCATCAAGAACCCGTGGAAGGACAGCGAGACCCGCGAGTCGCTCTGGCACACCGGCTGGCAGCCGAACTTCCCCGGCGAGAAGGTCTACCTGCGCCGCAACACCGGCAAGCCGGTCGAGGTGGAGCACGGCAAGGAGACCGAGATTTCGCTGGTCAAGGCCGAGGACCTCGACGCGGGCGCGATGGAGACGGTGTTCCCGTTCCGCGAGTCCGAGCGCAACGACGCGGAGAAGCTGGCCGCCGCGCTGACCCGGGTCGACAACCCGGTCATGCTGATCCGCCTGCGCCCGACCGACGCCGCCAAGGTGGTCAAGCGGGCCGGCCAGGAGGACTTCAACTTCGGCGACTACTACGCGTACACGAAGATCTGCAGCCACGTCGGCTGCCCGACCTCCCTGTACGAGCAGCGGACCAACCGCATCCTGTGCCCGTGCCACCAGTCGCAGTTCGACGCCCTCCACTACGCCAAGCCGATCTTCGGCCCGGCGACGCGGCCGCTGGCCCAGCTACCGATCACGGTGGACGAAGAGGGATACTTGATCGCGCGAGGCGACTTCATCGAGGCCATCGGTCCGGCCTTTTGGGAGCGTAAGTCATGAGTTCACTCACCACGCCGACCAAGGGGTCGAGCGCTGTCGAGAAGGCGTTGGGCGACGCCGCGAACAACGCCGACCAGCGGTACCACCTGGCCAAGGGCCTGCGGCACCAGCTGAACAAGGTGTTCCCGACCCACTGGTCGTTCCTGCTGGGCGAGATCGCGCTCTACAGCTTCATCATCCTGCTGCTCACCGGTGTGTACCTGACGCTGTTCTTCGACCCCTCCATGCAGGAGGTCGTCTACCACGGCAGCTTCAAGAACATGCAGGGCCTGGAGATGTCGCAGGCGTTCCGCACGACGCTGGACCTCTCGTTCGACGTCCGCGGCGGCCTGTTCATGCGGCAGCTGCACCACTGGGCCGCGCTGATCTTCGTCGCCTCCATGGCCGTCCACATGCTCCGGATCTTCTTCACCGGCGCGTTCCGGCGCCCGCGTGAGGCGAACTGGGTGATCGGTGGCCTGCTGCTGATCCTGGGCTGCTTCGAAGGCTTCTTCGGCTACTCGCTGCCGGACGACCTGCTCTCCGGTACCGGTATCCGCGCGACGCTGTCGGGCATCGTGCTCTCGGTGCCGGTGGCCGGCACCTGGATCCACTGGGCGCTGTTCGGCGGGGAGTTCCCCGGCGACCAGATCATCCCGCGCCTGTACACGCTGCACATCCTGCTGCTGCCGGGCATCATGCTCGCCCTGGTCGGCGTGCACCTGGCGCTGGTCTGGTACCAGAAGCACACGCAGTTCCCGGGCGTGCGCCGCAAGGAGACCAACGTCGTCGGCGTCCGGATCATGCCGTACTTCGCGCTCAAGGGCGGGGCGTTCTTCACCCTGGTCGTGGGTGTGCTGGCGCTGATGTCGGGCCTGTTCCAGATCAACCCGGTGTGGAACTTCGGCCCGTACAACCCGGCGCAGGTGTCGGCGGGCTCGCAGCCCGACTGGTACATGGCCTGGGCCGACGGCATGCTCCGGATCTGGCCCGCGTGGGAGGTCTACCTCGGGAACTACACGATCCCGGCGGTGTTCTTCCCCGGCGCGGTCGGCATGCCGATCCTGTTCGGCCTGCTGCTGGGCTACCCGTTCATCGAGCGGAAGCTGTCCAAGGACACCGCGCACCACAACCTGCTCCAGCGGCCCCGGGACGTCCCGGTCCGCACGGCGCTGGGCGCGATGGCGCTGGGCTTCTTCATGGTCATCGAGCTGTCGGGCTTCAACGACATCATCGCCGACCAGTTCGACATCTCCCTGAACGCGACGACGTGGGCGGGCCGCATCGGCGTGCTGATCGTGCCGCCGCTGGCCTACTACTTCACCTACCGGATCTGCCTGGGTCTGCAGCGGGCCGACCGCGAGGTGCTGGAGCACGGCGTCGAGACGGGCATCATCAAGCGGCTGCCGCACGGTGAGTTCATCGAGATCCACCAGCCGCTGGCCGGCGTCGACAGCCACGGCCACGCGATCCCGCTCGAGTACCAGGGCGCGTCGGTGCCGAAGAAGATGAACAAGCTGGGTTCGGCCGGTCACGCGGTGCCGGGCACGTTCTGGTCCCCGGACCCGGCCGAGGAGACCGCGGCGCTGCAGCGGGCCAACGGCAACGGGCACACCGGAGCCGAGAACGGCCAGCACGGCGAGTTCGACTCCACCGAGACGGCGTCGAGCGCGAAGCAGTCGGACCACTAGCTCCACTCACGACGAAGGCCACCTCCGCGGGGAGGTGGCCTTCGTCGTGTCTACTTCTTGCCGGCGCTTTCGCGGAGCCTGGTGATGGCCTTCTCCGCTCTCGAGACGCGTGTCTCGGGCTTCTTGGCCTCCGCGACCCACTGGACGTACTCGCGCCGGTGAGACGGCGGCAGGGCCTCGAACAGCGCCGCGGCGTCCGGTGCGGCCGCGAGGGCGTCGGCCAGCTCCGCGGGGACCTCGCTCAATCCTCCACACCGATCGAGAAGGCCGATTCGGTGTCGGCGCGGGAGTACGACCGGAACGCGATGTGCGTGACGGTGTCCAGCACGCCCGGCACCTTTCCGATCTTCCCGGGGATCAGGTCGGCCAGGTCCTCGTGCGTGGACACCTTCACCGTGGCGATGAGGTCGACGTCCCCCGCGCACGAGTAGACCTCGCCGACACCCTCGATGTCGGCGATCGCCTGCGCCGCGTCCGGGATCGCGTCCGCCTCTGCCTGGATCAACACGATCGCGGTGATCACCTGGGTCCTCCAAGACTCGTCTGCGGGTGTCGCCCGCGATCCTAGCTACGCCGCGGTGTGGGCCAGCCAGTGCGCGGCGAGTGCTTCGTCGCCGGTGACGGTGACGCGGTCCAGGGGCAGGCGGCGGTACAGCACGAGCAGGAGGTCCCTTGCGGGGCCGGCCAGCGTCACGTCCGCGTGCGTTGTCGTGCGGGTCCACCGGACACCGTCGGGGGTGCGGGTGATCAGCAGGCCCGGGCCGTCGTCCGGTTCGAGGAGGAGGGTCTGGCCGGTGCCGCGGAGCTCGGCGAAGGCCGGGTTGAGGCTCGCCGTGACGGGGTCGGCCAGCACGTCCAGCCATTCGCCGATCGCGTCGGCGGCCAGGTCGGGTGCGACGGTGAAGCTCTTGCCGGTGGCCAGGGCCGCGTCGGCGTGGTGGACGGTGGTGTCGTGCAGCATCCGCCGCAGCCAGAACCGGGCCGGCTGCGGGCCGAAGAACGTCCACACCGGGGTGTCGCCGGCGGCCTGCACGGCGTCTTCGAGGTCCTTGGCGCCTTCGCGGAGCCAATCGGACCACTTCTCGGGGGCGCCCGGGTCGGCGTCGAAGGGGTCGGGAACCGGCGACGGCCCGTCCCGGACGATGCTCGCGGCCCAGCGGTGGGCCTGGCCGATGTGGCCGGTGAGCACCCGCAGCGGCCACTCCGGGCAGGTGGGCACTCGTTGGTCCGGATCGGCGTTCTCGACGGCGTCGGCGAACCCGGCGGTGTGTTCGCGGAGTCCTGCGGCGAGTCTGGCGTTGTCCATGGCCGTACCGTAGGAATTCCACCCGGCTGGAGGTTCGACGGAAGGTGACCGGAGACACACTCGGCATCGGCGAGCTGGCGCGCCGGACCGGCGTGCCCGTCCGCACGATCCGGTTCTACTGCGACGAGGGCGTGCTGGAGCCGGTCCGCAGCGCGGGCGGCCACCGCCGCTTCGACGGCGCGGCGATCGACCGGCTGACCCTGGTGCGCCGGCTGCGCGGGCTCGGGCTGGGCCTGCGCCCGATCACCGACGTCCTCGCCGGCCGCTGCTCCCTCGACGACGCCGTCGCGGCCGAGCGGACGGCTCTCGACCGCGAGCTGGCCACGCTGAACTGGCGGCGTTCGGTGCTCCGCGCGGTCTCGGAGGTGGCGCCGGGCGACCGCGCGGCGCGGTTGGAGCTGCTGTCCGCGGTCCAGGACGGGTATGCGGCGCACGAGACGCTGGTCCGCCTCTGGCGCCCGATGACGACGGGCCCGATTCCCCCGGACACGGCCCGCATGTTCCTGGACATCAGTGCCCCCGAGCCCCCGGCGCAGCCGACGACGGCCCAGGTGGTGGCGTACGCCTCGCTGGTCCTGCTCGCGGCGGACGCCCGTTTGGCGCTCGACCTGAAGGCGAGCACGCTGGCCGGCCACGAACGCATCGCGGACTTGGGCACACTCCACACGGAGGTGGGGGAGGCGTGCTCACTGGCGTCGGTTCAGGTGGCGGCGGGCGCACGGCCGGCTCCGGGGCCGGAACTCGACCGCTTCGTGGCGGCCCACGCATCGGCCCTGGGCGCGGCGGACAGCCCGGCATTCCGGCGGGCGCTGAACCACCGGACGGCGCCGGACCGGAATCCACGCCTGCGCCGGTACTGGCACCTGACGGGGGAGGTGACGGGTGCGACGGCCCCGATGGGGGTCGCCCACACCTGGCTGCTGGACGCCCTGGACACCTCGGTCGCCTGAGCAGGGCGTCGGCCACGGGCCGCCCCTGGGGACGCGGAGCGACCCGCGAGCCGGTGGGTCAGCCGACGTGTTCGAGGGAGTGGGCGTTCGCGACCAGGTCCAGCCAGCCTTGCCAGCCCGCCACCGCCGCCGGCTCGGCCCACGGCCTGGTCGTCCGCACCAGCCGCACCCCCGGCCGCGCCAGCCAGCGCAGCAGTACCCCCACCTCCTCCGGCGGCGCTCCGTGCAACGGCCCCGGCTCGGGCAGGACCGTCTCCGCCGACGCCACCAGCGCCTCCACCACCGGCATCGGCGGCACCCCGCGCCGCGCCACGCCCGCCGACGCCAGCCGGCCGTACCGGATCACCGCCAGCTCCCAGCCGCCGTCGCCGTCCGGGGCGGCCGCGATCAGCTCGCCGATCGACGCCAGCGAGGCCTGCCTGTGCGCCCGCCCCAACGCCCGGATCAGTCCCGCCAGCTCGTCGCGGTGCCGGGCCGCCCGTTCGTAGTGCCGGCCCGCCGCGAGGTGCTCGACGTGCGCGGCCGCGGTGTGCAGGGGGCTGCCGTCCAGCCCCGCGATCAGCCCCGACACCGACTCGACCGCCGGCTCGTACGCCTCCACGCTCTGCCGTCCCGCGCACGGCGCCCCGCACCGCCCCAGCTCCGCCAGCACGCACGGGGTGCCGTTCGCCGACCGCGGCGAGATCCGCTGGGTGCACGTCCGCAGGCCCGACGCCCCGGCCAGGGTGTCCGCCGTCGTGCGGGCGTCGGCCTGGTTGCGGAACGGGCCCAGCACCCCCGGCCGCGGCAGCCGGACCACCGACAACCGCGGGAACGCCTCGTCGGTCAGCCCGATCCACCAGCCCTGGTGCCGGTTCTTCGACCGCCGGTTGTAGGCGGGCCGGTGCGCCGCGATCAGCCGCAGCTCCCGCACCTCCGCCTCCAGCGCGTGTGCGCACACCACGTGGTCGACGCGCTCGGCCAGCGCGACCATCTCCCGGATCCGGCTCCGGTTCTCCGAACCCGTGAAGTAGCTCCGCACCCGCCGCCGCAGGTCCTTCGCCGTGCCGACGTACAGGACCTCGTCCTTCGGCCCCTTGAACAGGTAGACGCCCGGAGCCGACGGCAGGTCCGCCGCCAGGTGCCGCTTCGCCCGCTGGGCGACGGTCACCTCCGGCAGGTACCCCATCAGCTCTTCCAGGGAGTGCACGCCGAGGTTGCCGACGCGCTCCAGCAGGCCGTGCAGGACGTCGACCGTCGCCCGCGCGTCGTCCAGCGCGCGGTGCGTGGGGCGCGTCCTCGCCCCGAACAGCAGCGCCAGCGCCGTCAGGTTGTAGCGCCCGACCTCGTCCCGCGGCACCACCCGCCGCGCCAGCCGGACCGTGCACACCACGGTCAGCTTCGGCCACACGTACCCGTGCCCTTCGCACGCCGCCCGCATGTGGGACGTGTCGAAGCCGGAGTTGTGCGCCACCAGCACCGCACCCCCGATGAACTCCAGGAACGCCGGCAGCACTTCCTCGATCGGCGGCGCGTCGTAGACCATGGCCTGCGTGATCCCGGTCAGTGAGACGATCTGCGGCGGGATCGGCGTGCCCGGGTTCACCAGCGTCGCGAACTCGCCCAGCACCTCGCCCGCGCGCACCTTCACCGCCCCGATCTCGGTGATCCCGGACGGCCCCGGCGGAGCTCCGGTCGTCTCGAGGTCGAAGACGACGAAAGTGGTGTCCCGCAAAGGGGTTCCGAGCTCGTCGAAAGCGAGCTGAGCCTGGACCGGACGCATGGGCGGGACTGTAGGGGTGACCACCGACAGTTTCCGCGCGCAGCCGGTCCGTGTGGTGCGCGGCGCGGGATGCGGGGGCGGGGCCTACCCTGGACCAATGCACCCGCAGCCGCTCGTGCCGGAGCCGCCCGGGGACCCCGTCGGTCCCTCGGGTGTCGCGTCGCGCCCCGAGCCGGCCGAGGAGGTCGCTGACCAGGCCGGACATCCCGAACCCGCCACCTGGCCGGCCCTTCCCGAACCGGTCCGCGACCGGATCGCCGAGCTCGCCGCGGCCGCCGTCGCCAAGCTGCCGGCCACCGACGTGCCCCGCCAGCTGCGGCCCGTCGCCAAGTTCGCCCCGGCCAAGCGCGCCAAGCTCGGCGGCGCGGCCCTGCTCGCCGCCCTCGGCGACTCCTCCCAGTTCCGGACCGCCGTCATCGAGTGGCTGCGCGAGCACCGCACCGACGCGCTCGACCCCAACGCCGCCGAGTCCGTCGCCGCGGCGGCCGCCGCCGTCCTGCTCGGCGAGTCCGGTGCGGCCGGGCGCGTCCGGCTGGTCGCGAAGAACACCGAGGAAAACGCCCTGCGCGCCGAACGCGATGCCGCGCTCGCCCGTGCCCAGCGGCTCGAAACCGAGCTCGCCCAGGTCCGCGCCGAACTCACCGAGGCGAAACAGGCCGCGGAGAACGCCCGGGGCGAGCGCGAGGGCGAAGTCGAGAAGCTCCTGAAGCGCCTTCGCGAACAGGGCGTCCAGCTGCGCCAGGCCAGGGACGCGGCCGAAGCGGCGTCCGCCGACGCCGAACGCGGTTCCGCCGCCCGGAACGACGAGATCGCCGCCCTGACCGCCCAGCTCGAGCGCGAACGCCAGCGCGTCGCCGGGGAACGCGCCCGCGCCGAACGCGCCGCCGCCGACGCCGAGATCGCCCGCCAGTCCGCCCGCGAGGCCCGGCAGGCCGACGAGGTGCGCCTCGCCCTGCTCATCGACACCATCGACGGCGCCGTCACCGGCCTCCGCCGCGAACTGGCCCTCGGCGCGCGCGGCGCCCGCCCGGCGGACATGGTGCGCGGCGCCAGCTCGGGCACCGGCCAGGGCGGCAAGATCGCCGACGTGTCCACCTTGGACCGCTACCTGGCGCTGCCCAACGTGCACCTGATCGTCGACGGCTACAACGTCACCAAGACCGGCTACCCCGAGCTCGCCCTCGCCGACCAGCGCGACCGGCTGATCCACCAGCTGTCCGCGCTCGCCGCGCGCACGTCCGCCGAGGTCACCGTCGTCTTCGACGGGGCCGGCGTGCTGTCGGTGCCCGCCTCGGTGCCCCGCGGGGTGCGGGTGCTGTTCTCCGACCGCGGGGTGCTGGCCGACGACGTCATCCGCAACCTGGTCGCGGCCGAGCCCGCCGGGCGGCCGATGGTCGTCGCGACGTCCGACCGGGCGGTCGCGGACTCCGTGCGGGGCCGTGGCGCCCACCCGGCGCCGTCATCGGTGCTGGTCAGCCGCCTGTCCAGGGTCTGATCCACCGAAATTGTCGGTGGTGGCGCCTACCGTCCTCCTCAGTCAGTACCGACGTGAGGAGGACCACATGACCGACACCCCCGAGCTGTCCGGAGTGGACGTCTCGCACATCGCCGTTTCCGACATCGAGAACCTGGTGGTCGATTGCGACCGCTGCGTCGTGCGCGGCATCTCGTGCCACGACTGCGTGGTGAGCGTGCTGCTCGGCGCGCCACCCGAGGTGGTGTGGGACGCGGACGAGCGGCGCGCGATCGACGCGCTGGCCGAGGCCGGGATGGTGCCGCGCCTGAGGCTGGTGGAAGAACCGATCCGGCGCACAGCCTGATTTCCACCGTTTCGTGACGGCGCGCCGAATGGTCGATTGAATCGGTGAACGGTCGGTAGCGGAAAAGCGCTCCGGAGAAACCCCAGCGTGTAACGCCCATCACATGTTTCCTCCCGCCCTGGTCCGATGGTGTTCAGCGGTGTCACGCAGAGTTTTTGGCGGAGAGGTGGTGGACGTGGTGGCGCTCTTTTCGTAACCTGTCCGAGATCTCGTGGCCCCCGGCCGTCTGTGGAGGCGGCGACACGGGATCGCCGCCGGACGCAGCTTTGTCGGGAAGCTGGGAACCGGAACCACCACCGCGTGCTTCACCTGTTGCGGCTCGTGCATGCCGAAAGCGCACGGTCCGGGCGCGTGGTGGGTGGGACAGCGGTGAAGAGGAACTCCCCGACCTCTTCTTGCCCCGGTCCCCTTCGGCGGCCGAGACCAAAGGAGACCCGCGCGACCGTGCAGTCGCATTCCCTCAGGCGCGTGGTTTCAGGTGCGCTCGCCGCGGCCTCGGTGATCACCCTCGTCACCGTGGCCCAGCCGACGGCCATCGCCGCCCCCGTCCCCGTTCTCCAGACCCCGCCCACCGGCTCCGACGCGCTCGCGAAGTACCGCGACCTCGCGGCTCAGGCCGAGAAGCTCAACGAAGACCTGCTGTCCGCCCAGGACGACCTGAAGAAGAAGCAGGGCGAGCTCGACAAGGCCACCGACGACGTCAACGCGGCGAAGCAGCAAGCCGTCACGGCGTCCGAGAGCCAGAAGAAGTACCAGACCGAGGTCGACAAGTTCGCCGGTGCGTCGTTCACCAGCGGTGTCCAGCTGAACAAGCTGTCGGCGCTGCTGGCGGGCACCTCCACCCAGGACTTCCTCGACCGCTCCTCGGCCCTCGAGGTCATCGCGACCGGCAAGAACGCCGCGATGGGCAACCTCACCGGCGCCGTTCAGCAGGCCACCGACGCGGCTGCCAAGGCCAGCGACGCCGCGAAGCGCGCGCAGGACGCGCGGGACACCGCGGCCAAGCTGACCGAGGACATCAAGGCCAAGCAGAAGACGCTGAACGACCAGATCGCCCAGCTCGAAGCGGCCAACAAGAACCTGAGCACCGCCGACAAGGCCGCCCAGAAGGACCGCGGCGGTGCCGCGCCCACCGACATCAAGGCACCCACCGCGGCCGCGCAGGCGGCTGTGGAGGCCGCGCTGAGCAAGCTCGGCAGCCCGTACAAGTACGGCGCCGTCGGGCCGGGCACGTTCGACTGCTCGGGCCTGACGTCGTGGGCCTACGGGCAGGCCGGGCTGAGCATCCCGCGGACCAGCCGCGAGCAGTCCACCTTCGGTGCCGCGGTGCCGCGGGACCAGCTCCAGCCGGGCGACCTCGTGTTCTTCTACTCGCCCGTTTCGCACGTCGGCATGTACATCGGCGACGGCAAGATGGTGCACGCGCCCGACACCGGTGACGTCGTGAAGATCTCGCCGCTGCAGAGCCAGTACTCGGGAGCGCGCCGCCCGACGTCCTGATTTCGCAGCTGTTTCGATGCCAAGGGGCGGTACCGCACACGCGGTGCCGCCCCTTCGCCGTCGGTGTCATCCGAGGCTTCGCCTCGGGCCGGGGGCTTCGCCACCCGGACCCCCGAACGGACGGGTGGCGGCTAGCCTTTGGAGCGTGCTCAAGACCCTGCTCGTGACCAACGACTTCCCGCCCCGGCCCGGGGGGATCCAGAACTACCTGAACTCCCTCGCCACCCGGTTGCCGGCGGACGACCTGGTCGTCTACGCGCCTTCGTGGGAGTCGCGGACGGGGTCGCACGAGGAGTTCGACGCCGAGGCGCCGTTCGAGGTCGTCCGGCACCCGACGTCGCTGATGCTGCCGACGCCGGACGTGCTTCGCCGGGCGAAGCAGATCATGCGGGCGCGAGACTGCGAAGCGGTCTGGTTCGGTGCGGCGGCGCCGCTCGCGCTGCTGGGGCACCCGCTGCGGCGGGCGGGGGCGCGCCGGGTCGTCGCCTCGACGCACGGCCACGAGGTCGGCTGGTCCATGCTCCCGGCCTCCCGGCAGGCGCTGCGGCGGATCGGCGACACCACCGACGTCGTCACCTACGTCAGCCGGTACACCCGCAGCCGCTTCGCCGCCGCGTTCGGGGCCATGGCCGGGCTGGAGCTGCTGCCGTCCGGCGTCGACACCGAGGTGTACCGGCCGGATCCGGCCGGGCGCGCGGAGATCCGCGCCCGGCACGGCCTCGGCGACCGGCCGACCGTCGTCTGCGTGTCCCGGCTGGTTCCGCGCAAGGGCCAGGACCAGCTGATCCGCGCGCTGCCGTCGATCCGCGAGCGCGTCGGAGACGCCGCGCTGCTGATCGTCGGCGGCGGTCCGTACCGCAAGAAGCTCACCGAACTGGTCACCGGCCTGGGCCTGGAACGCGACGTCGTGCTCACCGGTTCGGTGCCGTGGGCCGAACTGCCCGCGCACTACGCCGCGGGTGACGTCTTCGCGATGCCCGCGCGCACCCGGGGCAAGGGCCTCGACGTCGAAGGGCTCGGCATCGTCTACCTGGAGGCCTCGGCGACCGGGCTGCCGGTGGTCGCCGGCAACTCCGGCGGGGCGCCCGAGACGGTGCTCGACGAGGTCACCGGGCACGTGGTCGAGGGCCGGGACGTCGTCCAGCTGGCCGAGACCCTGGCCAGCCTGCTGGCCGACCCGGTGCGGGCCCGCCGGATGGGCGAGGCCGGCCGGCAGTGGGTGACGGCGAACTGGCGCTGGGACGGCCTGGCGCGGCGGCTGTCCGGCCTGCTGGACGGCGATCCGGTGGCCGTCGTCCGCTAAGGCGTGTAGAGCGCCGGGTGCCGGGGATCGTCGACCCGCACGACGACGTCGGCGAGCGAGCCCGGGTCCACCTCTTCCTCGTAGCGTTCGTAGGCCGGGACCGCCCAGGCGTCCGGCACGCGGCGGCGCAGGGCGGCGGGGGAGAGCCACAGGTGCACGGCCAGGTCGAAGGCGAGCCCGGCGCCGAGCAGCAGCTCGCCGTCGAGGAGCACGACCCCGCCTTCGGGCAGCGGCACCCGTTCGGCGCGGGTCGCGCGGTCGCGTTCGGCGTCCCACAGCGACGGCAGCACTGCGCCGGAACCCTTGAGCGGATCCAGCACTTCGCGGCGGAGGGCACCCAGGTCGAGCCAGTCGGTGTAGCGGGCGTCGGGGTTCGTACGGCCGTGTTCGAAGCGCAGCGACGCCGGACGCAGGAAGTCGCGCGCCGACACGCGCAGGGCCGCGCGGCCGCGCAGGCGCAGGGGATCGACCAGGGCGTCGGCGAGTTCCGCGGTCTCGGTCGCCCCCGCCGCGCCGTCGACGGCGACCGCGATCCGCGACCCGGGGAGCGCGTCGATGCGGTCGGTCAGTTCTTCGGCCAGGACGGCGGGGGAGATCGGGCGGTAGCGCACGGGTTGCCATCCTCCACCCGGGCCGGCTGCCGTTTTTGTCGTACCCCGGTGCGAGGATGAGGGCATGGGTTCTTCAGTGGGGAAGACGGCCGATGTCGGGTGGAACATCGGTGTCTCGCGCACGTTGCCGTACCCGGCCGGGGCGGTGTGGGACTTCCTGGTCAGCCGGGACGGCGTCGCGATCTGGCTCGGCCCCGGCGTCGCGCTGCCGAAGGAAACGGGCGCGGAGTACGAAACGGCGAACGGCACGGTCGGCGAGATCCGCAGCTTCGTCGACGGCGACCGGGTGCGGCTCACGTGGCGGCCGAGCGACTGGGACCACGACTCCACCGTGCAGGTGCGGTTGAGCGGTTCGGGAGCGAAGACGACCTTGCGGTTCCACCAGGAATGGCTTGCGGACGCGGAAGAGCGCGAGGAACAACGGGCATACTGGCAGGACGTGACCGAGCGCGTCGTGGCGGCACTCGCCGAACGCTGACGCGGAGACCGTGGGGGCGACATGACGAGCGACGAAATCGTCGAGGTGGCGGAGGACTTCGCCCAGGACGCGCACGTGTTTTCGGAGATGCTGCGCGGGGGCGGCCCGGTCCGCCGGGTGCGGCTGCCACCGCGGGGGCTGCCGTGCTACCTGGTCACCGGGTTCGCGGAGGCGCGGGCGCTGCTGGCCGATCCGCGGCTGCGGAAGAGCAGCCAGGGCATCCGCGAGCTGTTCGAGGCGAAGCTGCCGCCGGAGTCCCTGCAGAACGGCCTGGGGCAGGACCTGAGCTGGCACATGCTGAACTCGGACCCGCCGGACCACACGCGGCTGCGGAAGCTGGTGAACAAGGCGTTCACCGCGCGCACGGTGGCCCGGCTGCGGCCGCGGGTCGAGGAGATCACCGCGGAGCTGCTCGACGCGCTGGCCGGGCAGGAGCGGACCGACCTGGTGGCGTCGTTCGCCGCGCCGCTGCCGATCACGGTGATCTGCGAGCTGCTCGGGGTGCGCGAAGAGGACCGCGCGGAGTTTTCCGGCTGGTCCAGGACGTTGCTGAGCGCGGCGGTGCGCCCGGAGGAGATGCAGGCCGCGGCGGGCAGCATGTTCGCCTACCTGACGGACCTGATCGCCCAGAAGCGCGCCGAGCCGGCCGAGGACCTGCTGTCGGACCTGGTGCACGCAAGTGACGACGGGGATTCGCTGTCGGAGCCCGAGCTGGTGTCGATGGCGTTCCTGCTGCTGGTGGCGGGCCACGAGACCACGGTCAACCTGATCGCGAACGGCGTGCTGGCCCTGCTGCGCGAGCCCGAGCAGCTGGCCCGCCTGCGCGCGGAGCCGGAGCTGCTGCCTGGTGCGGTGGAGGAGTTCCTGCGCTTCGACGGCCCGATCCACCTGGCAACGCTGAGGTACACGGCGGAGCCGGTGGAGGTGGGCGGGGTGACGATCCCGGAGGGCGAGTTCGTGCTGGTGTCCCTCCTGGGCGCCAACCGCGACGCGGACCGCTACCCGGAGCCGGATCGCCTGGACATCACCCGCGCGGCCGGCGGGCACCTGGCGTTCGGGCACGGGATCCACTACTGCGTGGGGGCGCCGCTGGCCCGGCTCGAGGCGGAGATCGCGCTCGGCGGGCTGCTGGAGCGGTTCCCGGAGATCGCGCTGGACGTGAAGCCGGACGAGCTGGTCTACCGGACCAGTTCGCTGGTGCACGGCTTGGAGGTGCTGCCGGTGCGGTTCGGCTGAACCGTTGTCGTAGGGTCGGCGGGTGGACTCCGCCGACCTGCTCGCTCTCGACGCCCAGCACGTCTGGCACCCCTACGCGCCCATGCCCGCGAAGGTGCCCTCGCTGCTGGTCACCGAGGCGAGCGGTGTCCGGCTGACGCTCGCCGACGGCCGGGAGCTCGTCGACGGCATGTCCTCGTGGTGGTCCGCCATCCACGGGTACCGGCACCCCGTGCTCGATGCCGCCCTCGCCGATCAGGCCGGGCGGATGAGCCACGTGATGTTCGGCGGCCTCACCCACGAACCCGCCATCACCCTCGCCAAGACCCTGGCCGACCTCAGCCCCGACGGTCTCGAGCACGTCTTCCTCTGCGACTCCGGCTCCGTCTCGGTCGAGGTGGCCGTCAAGATGTGCCTGCAGTACCAGCGTTCTCGCGGGCGAACCGGCAAGCAGAAGCTGCTCACCTGGCGCGGTGGCTACCACGGGGACACCTTCACCCCGATGAGCGTCTGCGACCCCGAGGGCGGCATGCACTCGCTGTGGCGCGGTGTCCTGCCCGAACAGATCTTCGTGCCCGCCCCGCCTCCCGGCTTCGACACGCCGCCCGACCAGTCCTATGTGGACGTCCTGGCCGCCGGAATCGAGCGGCACCAGCACGAACTCGCCGCGGTGATCGTCGAGCCCGTCGTGCAGGGGGCCGGCGGGATGCGGTTCCACCACCCCGCGTACCTGCGTGCCCTCCGGGAAATCACCGAAGCGCACGACGTGCTGCTCGTCTTCGACGAGATCGCCACCGGCTTCGGCCGCACCGGCGCGCTGTTCGCCGCCGAGCACGCGGGCGTCACCCCCGACGTCATGTGCGTCGGCAAGGCGCTCACCGGTGGCTACCTGAGCATGGCCGCGGCCCTGTGCACCCCGGAAGTCGCCGACGGCATCGCGCGCGGTGAACTGCCCGTCCTCGCGCACGGCCCGACCTTCATGGGCAACCCCCTGGCCTCCGCCGTCGCCAACGCCTCCCTCGGTCTGCTCGCCGACGGCAGCTGGCGAAGCGACGTCACCCGGATCGAGAAGGCCCTGCTCGACGGCCTGGCTCCGGCGCGCGACCGGCCCGCGGTCACCGACGTGCGGGTGCTGGGCGGGATCGGCGTGCTGCAGCTCGACCACCCGGTCGACATGGCCGTCGCCACGGACGTCGTCACCGCGCACGGCGCCTGGCTGCGGCCGTTCCGGGACCTCGTTTACGCCATGCCGCCCTACGTTTCGACTGACGACGACCTCGCCGTGATCACCCGGGCGATGCTCGCGGTCGCCGAAAAGGCCTGAATTCAGCACATCGGGTGTGACCACCGGCACACCGAGACCCGAAGGTGCCTCATCGTCGCACTGCGTGCAAGACCAAGATCGAAACCACGCGAACGGCGGAGGCAATCCGTGTGACGGGGCCGGGACACCCGGTCCATCCTGTGCCCGGGCGAACGCGAGAAATGCTTGCGTAGCGGACTTTTCGCGCGGTTTCGGCGATCCTGCCCCCATGATCGAGATCGTTCGTGGCGAACACGACACCGGACCTCCGAAGCCCGAGCACCTGAAGGACCTCAAGCACGATTTCCTCGCGTCGATAGTCGTCTTCCTCGTCGCCGTCCCCCTGTCCCTCGGCGTGGCCTTCGCCGCCGGGGCGCCGCTGCTCTCCGGCCTGATCTCCGCCGTCGTCGGCGGGCTGGTCGCGAGCCTCTTCGGCGGTTCGCCGCTGCAGGTCAGCGGCCCGTCCGCCGCACTCACCGTGGTGCTGGCCGACACGATCGCCACCCACGGCTGGCCCGTCACCTGCGCGATCACCGTCGCCGCGGGCCTGCTCCAGATCCTCTTCGGCCTCACCAGGGCCGCCCGCGCCGCGCTCGCCGTCTCCCCGGCGATCGTGCACGGCCTGCTCGCCGGCATCGGCGTCACGCTCGTGCTCGGCCAGCTGCACGTCGTCCTCGGCGGCTCCGCGCAGGGCTCCGCGGTCGCCAACGTCCTCGCGCTGCCGGGGCGGATCGCCGCGCACCACGACCAGGCCGTGCTGATCGGCGTCGTCACCCTCGGCGTCCTGCTGGCCTGGCCGCGGCTGCCGAAAGCCGTCCGCCGCGTGCCCGCGCCGCTGGCCGCCATCGTGCTGGCCACCGCCCTGTCCGTCCTGACCGGGATGTCGCTGCCGCGCGTCGACCTCCCGGCCGGGCTGCCCGCCCTGCACCTCGTGCCGCAGCTGCCGGACGGCGGCTGGGGCAGCTTCGCCGCCGCCGCGGTCACCATCGCGCTCATCGCCGGCCTGGAGAGCCTGCTGTCCGCCGTCTCGGTGGACAAGCTCCGCGGCGGCCCGCGCACCGACCTCGACCGCGAACTCGTCGGGCAGGGCGCGGCGAACGTCGCCGCCGGCGCGCTCGGCGGGTTCCCCGTCACCGGCGTCATCGTGCGCAGCATGACCAACTACGAGGCCGGCGCGCGCACCCGCGTGGCGGCGATCCTGCACTGCGCCTGGATCCTCGCCGCCTGCCTGCTGCTCACCGGCGTCCTGCGGCTGATCCCGCTGGCGGCGCTCGCCGCGCTGCTGGTGTACGTCGGGGCGAAGCTCGTGAACGTCCACGGGCTCAAGGAAGTCCGGCGGCACGGCGACCTGCCGGTGTACGTCGTCACGCTCGCCGGTGCCCTGGCGGTCAACCTGCTCACCGGTGTCGCGGCGGGGATCCTGCTGGCGCTGGCGATGATGCTGCGGCGGATGATCTTCTCGGGGATCCACGTCGAACGGGACGGTGACCGCCACCGCGTCGTCATCGAAGGGGCGCTGACGTTCCTGTCCGTGCCGCGGCTGACCCGCGTGCTCGCCGAAGTGCCCGCACCCGCCGAGGTCACTCTCGAACTGCACGTCGACTACCTCGACCACGCCGCGTTCGACTGTCTGCGCGGCTGGCAGCAGGCGCACGCCGGGCCGGTCACGGTCGACGAGATCGGGCACCCGTGGTTCGAACGCGGCCGCGCGGGGGAGCCGACCGTGCGCCGCAGCGTCGCCGCGCGCGTCGTGCCGCGGTGGCTCGCGCCGTGGTCGCAGTGGCAGGCCGAGCACGTCGCGTTGCCCGCCCAACGCACCGCCAGCTCGCTGCTGTGCCGTGGCACTTCGGAGTTCCAGCGCCGCACCGCGCCGCTGCTGCGCGAAACCTGGGACGGGCTGGCGCACGGCCAGCAGCCGCACACGCTGTTCATCACCTGCGGCGACGCGCGGATCGTGCCGAACCTGATCACCACCAGCGGGCCGGGTGACCTGTTCACCGTGCGGAACATCGGCAACCTCGTGCCGCCGTCCGACGACACCGACACCTCGGTCGGGGCGGCGATCGAGTACGCCGTCGGCGTGTTGGAGGTGGCCGAGATCGTGGTGTGCGGGCACTCCGGCTGTGGCGCGATGAAGGCGCTGCTCGGCCGGGCGCCGGACGGGCTCGACCAGCTCGGCAGCTGGCTGCGTCACGGCGAAGCGACGCTCCGCCGTCGCGGCCGCGAGGCACCGCTGCTGCTCGGCGGCGAGCGGCCGGCCGCCGAAGCCGACCAGCTCGCGCTGCAGAACGTGGTGCAGCAGCTGGAAATCCTGCGCGGCTACCCGGTCGTCGCCGCGGCCCTGGAGCGGGGCGCGCTGCGGCTCACCGGGATGTACTTCGACGTCGGCGCCGCCCAGGTGTCGCTGCTGGACGATGCCGCGCGCGGGTTCGTCCCCGCGGGGGCGCTGGAGCACTGAGCGCGAAGGCCGCTTCCGGGGCACCCGTGCTCCCGGAAGCGGCCTTCGCCGTGCCCGGGGAAGCGCTTTCAGCCGGATGAGAGAGGGATCACTCCCCGCGTCCGGTCGGTTACGGCAACCCGCTCGCCGGCCGTCTGCCGCCCTCGCTCGCGGTGCCGGAAACCCTTACACAGTCCCGGATTCAACTGTCACGCGACAGGTCGACGGGGTGTTACCGCCGTGTTAACGGCATGTCCGATTTATGACAAAAGAGTGAAATATCGCCAGTTATTCACTCGAACGGGTGGTGCATAGCGGACATTTCACTCGATTTCCGGTTGCATGGTGATCATGAGACCCCTCGCCGTGCTCCGACACGACCTGCCGGCCTCACTGGTCGTCTTCCTCGTAGCTGTCCCCCTGTCCCTCGGCATCGCCCTCGCTTCGGGCGCCCCGGTCGCCGCCGGGCTGGTCGCCGCCGTCGTCGGCGGTATCGTCGCCGGCGCGCTCGGCGGCTCCGCGCTCCAAGTCAGCGGCCCCGCCGCCGGCCTGACCGTGGTCATGGCCGAAACCATCCAGACGTTCGGGTGGGCCGTCACCTGCGCGATCACCGTCGCCGCCGGCGCGCTGCAGATCCTGCTGGGGCTGAGCCGCATCGCGCGCGCCGCGCTGGCCATCTCGCCGGCGATCGTGCACGGCATGCTGGCCGGCATCGGCGTCACGATCGTGCTCGGCCAGCTGCACGTCATCCTCGGCGGCAAGGCCCAGAGCTCGGCCGTGAAGAACGTCGCCGAGCTGCCCGCCCAGATCGTCGCCCACCACGGTCCCGCCACCATCGTCGGCCTGATCGCCATCGCGCTCCTGCTGATCTGGCCGAAGCTGCCGGAAGCCGTGCGCAAGGTGCCGGGGCCCCTGGCCGCGATCGCGGTCGCCACGGTGGTGTCGGTCGCGTTCGGGATGACGCTCCCGCGCGTGGAACTTCCCGGCGACCTGCTGAACGTCCACCTCGTCCCGCAGCTGCCGGACGGCTGGGGCGGGTTCGCCCTCGCCGTCGTCACGATCGCGCTGATCGCCAGCGTGGAGAGCCTGCTTTCGGCGGTCGCGGTGGACCGCATGCACACCGGGCCGCGCGCCAACCTCGACCGCGAGCTGGTCGGGCAGGGCGCGGCCAACATGCTCTCCGGCGCGCTGGGCGGCCTGCCCGTCACCGGCGTCATCGTCCGCAGCTCCACCAACGTCGCCGCCGGGGCCAAGTCCCGGGCGTCGGCGATGCTGCACGGCGTCTGGGTGCTGCTGTTCGTCGTCCTGCTCGCCGGGCTCATCCAGAGCATCCCCCTCGCCGCGCTCGCGGGACTGCTCGTGCACGTCGGCGTCAAGCTGGTCAACCCCGGGCACATGAAGACCGCCCTCGCCCACGGCGACCTCCCGGTCTACCTGCTCACCCTCGGCGGCGTCGTCGTGTTCGACCTCCTCACCGGCGTGCTCGCCGGCATCGGGCTCGCGCTCGTGCTGATGCTGCGCCGCACGGTCTGGTCCGGCATCCACATCGAAAGGGAAGGCACCGGGCAGAACGGCGAGGTCTGGCACGTCGTCGTCGAAGGCTTGCTCACCTTCCTGTCCGTGCCCCGGTTGAGCCGCCTGCTCGCCACCGTGCCGTCCGGCGCGAGCGTGCGGCTGGACCTGGTCGTCGACTACCTCGACCACGCCGCCTTCGAAAGTCTCCACACCTGGCAGCACGCGCACGAGGCCGCGGGCGGCATGGTCGACGTCGACGAGATCGGCCACCCCTGGTTCGCCAACGGCAAACAGGGCCGCCCGACCCGCACGCGCCGCGCCGGCGCCGGGTTCGTGCCCCGCTGGCTCGCCCCGTGGTCCGACTGGCAGGCGGGCGGTGTCCCGGCCCAGCCCACGCGCCGCGGCGCCGCGGAGTTCCAGCGCCGCACCGCACCGCTGCTGAAGGAAACGCTCTCCGGGCTCGCCGACGGCCAGCGGCCCCGGACGTTGTTCATCACCTGCGGCGACTCCCGGATCGTGCCGAACCTGATCACCACCAGCGGCCCCGGCGACCTGTTCACCATCCGCAACATCGGCAACCTCGTCCCGCCCGGCCAGGCCGACCCGTCGATGAACGCCGCCATCGCCTACGCCGTCGGTGTCCTCGCGGTTTCCGAGATCGTGGTGTGCGGGCATTCCGGCTGCGGAGCCATGGCCGCCCTCGCCGACGGACCCCCGCCCGGCCCGCTCACCGACTGGCTGGCCCACGCCGAGTCCAGCGCCTGCCGCCGCGACCGAGTCACCCTCGCCGGAACCCGTCCACCCACCGACGGCGACCGGCTCGCCCTGCACAACGTGCTGCAGCAGCTGGAAAACCTCCGCGAGTACCCGCTCGTCGCGGAGGCGGAGCGGGCGGGAACCCTGCAGCTGACCGGAATGTACTTCGACGTCGGCAACGCCCAAGTCCACCTCCGCACCCCGGCCACCGGCGACTTCCACCCGGTCGGCGCACCGGTGGCCGGCTGAGCGCCCTGCCGCGGCTTGTCGCGAGTGGTGATTCGGGCGCCAACCCGAATCACCGCTCACGACCCCCGGCCGTCCGAGTGCACCCGCTCCGCACTTCACGCTGCAGGTAGTGCCCGATCGCCGTCGTCTCAGCGCCGGTCCATTCCGCGGTCGGTGAACAGCGTCATCGGGCGGATCGCGGTGTTCTCCCGCCTCGGCGCGCGCCCTGGATCGGCGACGTGATGAACCTCGTCGGGCTGGCCGTGGCGCTGTCGTCGGCGAACTCGGGGATCAACTCCACCGGCCGGATGCTGCGCGCGCTCGCCGACCGCGGCGAGGCGCCGCGGCTCACCGCGTGGCCGAGCACGATCGCCGTGTGCCTGATCCCGGGAACGGCGAAGGCCACCCCGGGGCCCGAGGTGGCCTTCTTCGCGGTTCAGGAACCGGCGATCGCGTGCACGACCATCGCCGCCGCCAGCACGTGGGCACCGCGGCTGGTGAGCGGGTTGTGGCCGGTGATCTCCTCGATGCGCCGGATCCGGTAGTCCAAAGTGGAGCGGTGGATGAACAGCTCGCGGGCGGCGACGGTCCGGTTGAAGTCGGTGCGGATCAGCGTCGCGAGCGTGCCGTGCAGGACTTCGTTGCCGGCCAGCGGGCTGATCACCGCCAGCAGCCTCGCCGAGGACACCGGGTCGCGCACCACCGCGTACTCGAGCACGACGTCGTCGAGGCAGTACGGCCCGGCCGGCCGGGCCGTGGCCGCCACGAGCGCCAGTACTTCCTGCGCCTCCTTGCAGGCGGCGGCGAGCCCGGCACGGGGGGCGGGCACGGTCGTGGTCCAGGGCAGCGGGCCGAACCGGCCGGCGAGGACGCCGAGCAGCGGGTCGATCCGCCGCTCGAGACGCCGCGGGACGAGCACGAAGACGCCGTCGCCGACCGGGGCGCTGAGCATCCCGTCGTCGTGGTGCTCGTCGAGCAGCGCGGCCAGCCGGTCGTGCGGGACCGGCTGCGGGAACCGGGCCGCGACCACGACGTAGGAGTCTTCGAGACCGGCGAGGTCTTCCGGCGGGAGCTGTTCCCCGCGGACGAGGCGCCGGACGATGGCGCACCGCGCGGGCCGCGACGGCGCGGCGGGTGCCGGACGGCAGGCTCCCGCGAGCAGGTCGCGGACCAGCAGGTGCGCGACCTGGACGACCGCGGGGACCCGGTGCGGCGCGACGGCACCGACGACCTGGGCGGCGAACCGGCCGAGCAGGTCGGCGGCCGCGTCGGGCGTGCCGCCCGCTTCGGCGAAGGCCTGCCCGGCGATCCGGATGCGGCTGCGCTGGGCGGGCGTGGGCGCGGCGTCCCCGCCGAGGGTCCGGCGGTAGGCGTCGGCGGCTTCGCCCAGCAGCGACGTCGCCGCGGGCCGGGCGCTTTCCGGCGTGACGGCGGCCAGCAGATCGGCCGCGGAATCCGTGAGGAAATCGTCCCCCGGTCGTGTCCGGCGATTCGGCCGGTCGGCCAGCACAGTCATGCGCATTCCCACCCGTCTCGACAATTTCGACGACCCCGGGGGAATGACATGCACAGGGCCGCATGCCTTTCCGCGTTCGGCGAAGTTCGTTCCGAGGCCGTTACGCACCGTGAGCGTAACGACGGTGATCACCCCACAGCAACGCTTGCAGGGGAATCCCTCAACAACCGCGGACAAATCGGACAGATCGCCCACTCCGCAGGTGGAAGCCGCTTTTTTCGACCCCGGCCGCCTCCCGGCCGGTCACCCAAGGTGAAACCCTTTCGGGTTTGTCGGTGCCCGGCCTCCGGATCCCCCGAAGGAGAATTCAGCGGAACGCGCAGACCGAATCCCCTTGTCGACTTTCCAGGTGGTCGGACACACTCTGCGCCGGAAGAATTCGCCTGAACCATTCGAGGAATCATGACCGACGTGATCGAGCACACTCCGTCCCGGGAGCCGGTCCTGCGCGTCCAGGGGCTCGAAATGAACCTGCGGACGGGCCAGGTGAGCCATCGGGGCGAGAGCGTCCGGCTGACGCCGACGGAGTTCCGGCTGCTGCGGACGCTCATGCTCAACCCGAACCGCGTCAGCCCGAACTGGCTGCTCGAACGCGCCCTCGGCGGGCCGGGCCACAACGGCCGGAAGGTCCAGTTCTACGTGGGCCGGCTGCGCCGCAAGCTCGGGGACCGCCACCGGGTCCTGATCCGGACGGCGCACGGGTCGGGCTACCGGCTCGCGGGCCGGACGGCGCCACTGATGTGACCTGGCCGCTTTTCCTGGCAGCAAAGAGAAAGTCACGATCGGCTCTTCGGATTTCGCGGATACACCGGGCCGGGCGAACTCCCTAATCTTCGCTTCACGAGCGAAACCGCTCACCATCAGAACGACCGAAAGGCCGCGTGGGAAATGAACATGCGCACTCTGACGAAGATCACGACCGGTGTCGCCGCGACCGCGCTGGTCTGCGCCGGGCTGCTGGGTGCCGCCGGCACCGCGGGCGCCGCCACGCAGACCGCGCCCGCCGGGATCACCCTGCCCGGTATCGGCAGCGTGACCCTGACCGGCAAGGTCGTGTCCGTGGACGGCAAGTACGTCACCATCGTGCTCGACCGCACCAACCGCAAGATCGTCGTCACCTGGGACACGCTGACCAAGGTCGTCGGCGACCTCAAGAAGGACGCGAAGGTCCAGGTCGTCACCTCGGCCCTGAACTCGCTCCTCGGCCTGATCAAGGCGGACGCGATCACCGTCCTCGGCTGAGACCGGCCGGCAGAAGAGGGCCCGCGGAGATTCTCCGCGGGCCCTCTTTCGTCAGCGCCGGAACGAGACCGGGACGTACTGGTCGTACGAGCGGTCGCCGGTCGCGGTGAAGTCGGCGCGGGTGACGATCGCGCAGCGGACGTCCACATCGCACTCGACGCCGTCGGCGATCCGCGGGCGCACGTTCAAGGTCGTGACGAACGATCCGCCCGGGCCGTACGGCAGCGTGATCCCCGGGGTCCCGCCGTCGCTGTCGGTGATCCGGCGGGCGGATCCGTCCTTCGCCTCGCGCCCGCCCAGGCAAGGCGTCGGCAATGTCGTGTAGGTGGCCGGATTTCCCGGCCGCACCGCGCCCGGGATCGCGCAGAACGCGAGGAAGATGCCCTGGGCGCGGTTGTACCCCGTGCCGGCGACGAAGACCGTTCCGCCGCCGGGCGGCAGGACGGCCGGTGCCGCGAGCAGGTCCAGCTCGTAGGTGGCCCCGCCCGCCGTCACCGTGCGGTGTGCGTGACCGAGCAGCGGCGCGGCGTCCGACGTCGCCGGCGCTGCGACGGCGAGGGCGAGTGCGGCCGCGGCGACGGCCGCCGGATTCTTGACGGAGAGGCGCACGGAAGATCCTTTCCCGATGGACCGTGACCACCCGAATATCCCGCGGGCGGGATGGCCGCGGCAGTTCTTTCCGCGGGGTTCGGATCGCCGTTCTCCATCCGCGCATGGTGACCCGGGCCACGGCGGTCTACCTTTTTGTGATCATTCCACCGAGCAGACCGGGAACGACCATGGACCACGATCCCCGCCCGGAGAGCACCCCGCTCACCCGCCGGGCCGTGAACATGCTCAAGGCCGTCCACGAAGGCCGCGCCCAGCTGGCGCTGAGCTGCGAACCCGATCTGTACGTCGACGGAATCCCCTGCTGCGACCAGGCCACGGCACGCGTGCTGTGCCGGCTCGGCCTGATCGCGCCGGTCCGGCCCGGGCACACGGGTGAACTGGTTCCCGCCGTGGTGACCGGAGCGGGCCGCCGGGTGCTCGGCGCCCCCGAGTTCCGGATCGCGGGCTGATGGTCCCCGAAGCCGGACAGCGCAGGGCGGGCGCACACAGTCCGTGCGCCCGCCCTGGTGTCCTCGGATCAGCGGCGCGTGAGCTCGTTCGCCCGCACCGACATCAGATCCGAAGCGGACAGGAGCTCCTGCCGCGCGGACCCGCTGTCGAGCGGTCCTTCCGTCTCCTCGAAGTGTCCCTTGTGGTAGAACGCCTTGGCTGCGAAGTACCCGAACCCGGCCGCGGCCAGCCCGACCGCCGCGAGGTCGACCGCGGCGGGAGTGCACGCGACGACCGTTTCGCGGCCGCCGAATTCCAGCGGCCGGAGCGATTCGGCGAATTCGTACTGCGCAATGCTGCTCATGACATCCTCCTGATGGGTTGGGCTAGCGGGAAAATCGGATCAGCTGCGGCGGGAGGCGGCTTCGTGCCGCATGCCCAGCAGTTCGCCCACCGGGAGACCCGACGGTCCGCTCGGCACCTCGAGGTCGTCCGTTTCCCGAACGCAACCGTGGTAGTGGCAGTTGGCCCACCCGACGGCCGCACCCGCACCGAGCCCGGCCGCGGCGACCGCGGCGATCGCCCAGGTGCACGCGGTGGGGTCCACCGCGGGCGTCCCGAAGGAAAGCGGTTCCAGCCCTCTGGACGCCGGGTCCTGAAGGGATCCGATCAGTTCCATTCATGCTCCTCTGCTCCTGTGCCGCGACCAGCACCTTTGCGTGATCGCAGCCACGATAAGCGGCCCGATCCGAACCGGACATCCACCGATTGAAGGAGAATTCGCCACCTCGACCGATCGACGGCGTTGACAGGCCTGTTCATTCGACAGTTTCGGGACTTTCTCCCTCAAATCGATGATCCGGTTGCGCAGGACGTGGCCGGGTTCATCATGGCCTTACCCGGTCGAAACGCCGGGGAAACTCATCGGCGCACGTGTCGATCGAACGAGAACGGAAAAACTTTCATGACTGTTGTCGAAGCCGCCGCGTCCGCACATTTCTCGCGCGAGAGCGGCGCGTTGAAGCCGCTGGAAGTCCCCGAGGCCGTCCTGCCGCTGGCCTGCGCCGCGGAGTTCGACACCGTCTACGTCGGCGTCATCGGGTTCACCTACGTCTACAAGGCCGTCCGGCACGCCGTCCGGGGCGGGTTCGACGAGCACGGCCTGCCCGCCGAAAGCCCGGTCACGCCGGAGCGCATGTCGGCCGTCCAGCTGCTCGAGGCCCGCAACGCCGTGTTCGGCGCGCTCTGACACCGGTGGTCCCGCGGCCACCCGGTGCGGTCGCGGGACCCGGGCGTCGGTGAGTGACCGGACATTGTCCCCCGGCGGCCCCTTCGCGCTCTACGCGCGATTCGAGGAGAAAGCTCGACCGAGCGGCCGCCTGCCCGCGTGCGAAGATCGGATCGTGGCCCGAACCCCTTCCCGCGCCCGCTCGTTTTGGGACGACGCCGTCGTGTACCAGCTCTACGTCCGGTCGTTCGCCGACAGCGACGGCGACGGCGTGGGGGATCTCGGCGGGGTGATCGAGCGGCTCGGCCACATCGCCCGGCTCGGCGCCGACGCGATCTGGCTCAACCCGTGCTACCCCTCGCCGCAGACCGACCACGGCTACGACATCGCCGACTACCGCGGCATCAACCCGCAGTACGGCAGCCTCGGGACGTTCGACCGGCTGGTCGCCGAGGCGCACGCCCGCGGCCTGCGGATCCTCATGGACCTCGTCCCGAACCACTGCTCCGACCGGCACCCGTGGTTCACCGCGGCCCTCGCCGCCGGCCCCGGCTCCCCCGAGCGCGCGCGGTTCGTCTTCCGCGACGGCCGGGGCGACGAGCCGCCCAACAACTGGCGGTCCGTGTTCGGCGGCCCCGCCTGGACCCGCGTCACCGAGCCCGACGGCACGCCGGGGCAGTGGTACCTGCACCTGTTCGCCCGCGAGCAGCCGGACTTCGACTGGCGCCACGCGAGCGTCGTCGCCGAATTCGACGACGTCCTGCGGTTCTGGTTCGACCGGGGCGTGGACGGGTTCCGCATCGACGTCTGCCACGGGCTGGTCAAGGACGCGGCCCTGCGCGACTGGGACGGCGACGGCTACAACGCCCACAGCTGGAACCAGCCGGAGGTCCACGAGGTCTTCCGCCGCTGGCGCGCGCTCGCCGCGGGCTACGGCGCGGACCGCGACCTGCTGCTGGTCGGCGAGGTCTGGGTGCCGGACCCGGCCGACCTCGACCGCTACCTGCGGCCGGACGAGCTGCACCAGGCGTTTTCGTTCGACCTGCTGGTCCAGCCGTGGGAGGCGCGGGCACTGCGCGGCGCCGTCGAGCGGACCGCGGCCCGGACCACCGCGACGGGCGCGCCGGCGGCGTGGACGCTGGCCAACCACGACGTGCACCGGACGGTCACCCGCTACGGCATCGTCCGCCCCGAGCCGGCACCCCCGAGCAACGACGCCTTCGCGGCGCTGATGCGGCCCCGCGGCGAGGTCGACGCGGACCTGGGCGAGCGGCGGGCCCGGGCGGCACTGCTCCTGCTGCTGGCCCTGCCCGGTTCGGTCTTCCTGTACCAGGGCGAGGAGCTCGGCCTGCCCGAGGTCCTCGCCCTGCCGGACGAAGCCCGCCAGGACCCGGTGTTCCACCGCTCGGCCGGCCGCGAGAAGGGCCGCGACGGCTGCCGCGTCCCGTTGCCGTGGTCCGGTGACGCGCCGGCGTTCGGCTTCAGCACCGGGACACCCTGGCTGCCGCAGCCGGAGTGGTTCGCCCGGTACGCCGCCGACGTCCAGGAGGACGACGACACGTCGACGGTGCACCTGTACCGCCGGGCGATCCGGACGCGCCGCGAGCTGCGCCTGGGCGAACCGGGGCCGGTGGAGTGGCTCGACACGGGCGCCGACGCGGTCCTCGCCTTCCGGCGCGGCGACCTGGTGTGCGCGGTCAACACCGGGAACGCCGCGTTCACCCCGCCCGCGGAGTGGGGCGAGGTCGTGCTGACCAGCGGGAACGCCGGCGCGGTCGCGAGCGACTCCGCGGCCTGGTTCAAGGCAGCCGCGACGTCATGAACCGACCGCCTTGCGGGTTCCGACCAGCGCGCCGACCTCGAGTACACGGTCAACACCAGGACGACCGAGTTCACCCCGCCCACGGAGTCAGGGTTCCGGCAACGTCGTAGCGCCTCAAGTGCCTCACCGGTGTGACAGAACGCTGTAGGCACGACCGGACGCCCCACTCAGACCTCGCCCGCCACCCCGACCTGGTTCAAGGCAGCCGCGACATCACGAACCGACCGCCTTGCGGGTTCCGCCCAGCAACGACGGGTCGACGCGAGGCGGCCAAGCCGAGGTGGCGTACATCCCCGCCGCGTGGGCACGGGCCACCAGGGCCGTCCGGTTGGGGACGCCGAACCGGCGGACCAGCGCACCCACGTGGTACTCCACGCCCTGGCGGCTCAGGTGGGCCCGCTGGGCCAGCTCCGCGGTCGGGACACCCGCCGCCAGCCCCTCCAGGACCAGGGCCTCCAGCGGCGTCAGCAGCGGACGGCGCGCCCGGGCCGGCCGGTCCGGGTCCGGCCGGACGGCCACGACGATCCGCCGCGAGCCCGCCAGCGCCAGTGCGGCCAGTTCCGCGGAAACCGCCGTCCCGCCGGGACCGGCGAGCACCACCCGTCCGGCCGCTTCGAACCGGGCGCCGGTCGCGAGGTCCGTCAGCGCGCGCCGCGGTTCTTCGGCGGAATCGGGGTGCAGGTACTCGAGAATCGCGCGGTGCCGCAGCTCGAAAGCGGAGACTCCGAAAACGGCGAAGAAGCCGTCTTCGGCGGTCACCACGCGGAATTGCCGGTCGACGCACGCGACCTGCCAAGTTACTGGTTCGCCCATGTCATTCACCCCGTAACGCTCGAATGATGACAATCCAACAATCCGGGCCGCCGGGCCGGTACCCGCGATTCACGGGAACCGGAACCCCGCGGTGCGGAGGCTCAGTCCTCGCGGGCGTGCGGGGCCACGCGCGGCGGCCAGTGCGCCGCACACAGCAGGCCGGCCGCGTACGCCTTGGACACCAGCGCCGCCCGGCTCGGGGCGTCGAGCCTGCGCAGCATCGCGCCGATGCGGTAGTCCACGGCCTGGCGGCTCAGGTACAGCCGCATCGCGATGTGGACCGTCGGCTCGCCCGCCGCCAGCCCTTCCAGGATCTGGACGTCGAGGCCGGACAGCCGGACCGGGTCCGCCGGCTCGACCGGGCGGATCAGCAGCACCAGGCCCACCTCGCCATCACCGCCGGTGAGGGCGAGGCCGGTCACGTCGGCGGGGAACGGGCCGGTGAGCCGCTCGGCGAAGGCGTCCTTCCGGCCCGCCACCAGCTCCCCCAGCCCGCGCCGCACGGTCTCCTGGACCGCGGGCGGGAACCAGCCGGGGAACCGCGTGCCGATGAGGTCGTCCGGCGTCGTGCCGAAGAGCCGCGCGCAGGCGCCGTTCACCCGCCGGGCGACCAGGTCGCGGTCCAGTTCGACCATCCCGGCCGCCGGCTCCGCGACCTCCGGGAGCCGCTTTCCCCGGCGCAGGGCCGCCTCGCTCATGCTGATCACCGTCCCGTCGCCCGTGGCTCCACCGATGTGCGGAGCCGCCTCGCTCACGTTAGGCACGGGCCGGGGCGGAGACGAAGACAGTTCGGTTCGGGGCGGAGCCGGGATCCGCCGAACGCGGAACGGCTCCGGCTCCCGGGTCACCGGATGAGCCCGCCGTCGACGTGCAGCACCGAGCCGGTGATGTACCGGGCCCGCTCGGAGGCCAGGAAGCCGGCCAGCTCCGCGACGTCGCCGGGCGTGCCGAACCGCCGCAGCGGGATGTCGGCCAGGGCGCGCTCGCGGGTCCGCTCGTCGAGCACGGCGACCATGTCGGTGTCGATGAACCCCGGCGCCACCACGTTGACGCGCACGCCGTAGCGCCCGACCTCCTTGGCCAGCGCCTTGCAGAAGCCGATCGTGCCCGCCTTCGAGGCGCTGTAGTTGGTCTGCCCGGCAGCGCCGTGGACGCCGGCGATCGAGCTGATCGCGATCACCGTGCCCGCCTTGCGCTTCATCATCCCGAACACGACCGAGCGGCTCACGTGGTACACCCCGTCCAGGTTGGTCTCCAGGACGGCTTTCCAGTCCTCGTCCGGCATCCGGACCAGCGGCTGGTCGCGGGTGATCCCCGCGGACGTCACCGCGACCGCGACCGGGCCGAGTTCGCGCTCGGTGCGCGCGACCCACGCCCGGACGGCTTCGGCGTCGGCGACGTCGACCCGCTCGGCCAGCACCTGAACGCCCCGCTCGGCCAGCTCCTTTTCCACTGAGCGGGCGGCGTCTTCGTCGGCGCGGTAACAGAAGCTGACGTCGAACCCGTCGTCGGCCAGGCGAACCGCGACCGCCCGGCCGATGCCGCGCGAGCCGCCGCTGACCAGCGCCACCCCGCTCATCGCGAGCCACCCAGCCGCAGGACCGCGGCCACCACCGCGCCGTCGCGGTCGGCCGAGCCGACGACGGCGACGTCGCCGGGCTCGCCGGTCGCCAGCACCGCGGCGACCTGGAACATCGCCGACGCCGCACCGGTGTCGCCGATCAGCTCCGCCACCGGGTCGGGGCGGTCCGGCACGCCGGACCAGAACTCGATCGTGACGTCGTCCGCGGACAGGCCCGCGGCCGTCAGCGCATCGTCCACACAGGACGTGAGTGCGCCCTCGACGTCGCCGGGCGGCGCGACCCGCGACCGCACGGCGAGCACCTCGGCCAGTGCCGGGCCCTCCCCCGCGGGCTCGACGCGCAGCATCACGCAGCCTTCGCCGAGCACGCCGCCGACGCCGCTGTGGGCCTCGATCCAGGATCGCGTGTCGGAGTACTCCTCGACGGCACCGACCAGCACGTTCGACGCCCGGCCTGCCCGCAGCAGGCGGAGGGCGCAGGCCAGCGCCGAGAGCCCGGCCGGGCGACCACCGGCCAGCGTCACGTTCGGCCCGGTCAGGCTGTGCCGGATCGCGCACTGGCCCGCGGCGGAGTTCATGATCGAGTTCGGCATCCGGCCCGGGTCGACGAAGTACGGCTTGGCCTCCGTCAGGGAGGAGCGGGTGAAGTCCATCGTGCTCTGCAAGCTGCCCATGGTGCCGATCACGAGCCCGGAGCGGTCGCCGCGTTCGGCGGGCCGTCCGGCGGTCAGGCGGCCGACCGCCCACACGGCCAGGCCGATGAGCCGGTCCATCGACCGGGTGCCCTTGCGGCCCAGCAGCTCGCGGACGTCGAAGCCGGGGACCAGCGCCGCCGGGTGGGCCGCGCCGTCGGACACGGCCGCCGCGTCCCCGCTCCGCAGGCCGTCCACGAAGGACTCGCGATCGATGCCGTACGGCGAAACCGCCGTCCACGCCGTGATGACCGGGTTCACCGGGCCACCTCCTCGTCGAACCGGCCGAGCACGACGACCGCGTTGTTGCCGCCGAAGGCCAGGCCGTTGTTCTGCACGATCCGCAGGTCGGCCTCGACCGCCTGGTTGGGCACGCAGTCGATGGCGCACTCCGGGTCGGTCTCGCGGTGGTTGATGGTCGGCGGGATGAACCGGTCGGTGATGCCGATCCCGCAGGCGATCGCGGCCAGCGCGCTCGCGGCGCCCATCGCGTGACCGAGCATCGCCTTGAACGACACGGTCGGCGGCGGCTTCTCCCCGTACACGTCCCGGATCGCGCCCGTTTCGGTGACGTCGTTCGCGGGGGTACCGGTGCCGTGCGCGGAGATCAGGTCCACCTCGCCCGGCTCGGCCCCGGCGTCGGCCAGTGCCAGCTCGATGCACTCCTTGATGCTCGCCCGGTCGGGCGCGACGGGGTGCAGGGCGTCGCAGTTGAGCGCGTACCCGAGCACCTCGGCGTAGATCGGGGCGCCGCGGCGCAGCGCCGACTCCGCGGTCTCCAGCACGATCATCCCGGCACCTTCGCCGGTGAGAATGCCCTTGCGGTCCTTGTCGAACGGGCGGCAGCAGTCCGGTGCCACCGTGCCGAGCCGGTAGAAGCCGGCGAACGTCTTGCGGCACATGGCGTCCGCGCCGCCGCACAGAGCGAAGTCGGCTTCGCCCGTGCGGACGGCGTCGAAGCCGGTGCCGATGGCGTAGTTCCCCGCCGAGCAGGCGGTGGCCACGGTGACCGCTTCCACGTCGGACAGGGCGAAGTCCCGCGCGACGGCGGCGGACAGCCGGGTGGCCGGCGAGCGCCGGGCCAGGACCGGGTCCATCGCCGCCGGGCCGTGCGCGAGCTCCATCTCCGCCAGCTGGTCGAGGTCGTGGGCCTCGCCGTCGGTGGTGCCGACGCAGACCATGCCCCGCCGGGCCCGCAGTTCTTCTTCGGTGATGCGAGCGTCCTCCACGGCCATCCGGGACGCGGCAACGGCGAACCGGCTCGCCCGGCCGAGCTCGTCCGGGTCGATCCGGTGGATCCACGGCCGCGCGTCGAACCCCGCGACCTCGCACCCCAGCGTGTGCTCGAACCCCGCGGTGTCGAAGACACTGATCGGCCGGGCGCCGCTGCGGCCGGCCCGCAGCGCGTCCGCGAACTCGGCCCGGCCGATGCCGATGCTCGACACGACACCGAGCCCGGTGACGACCACCCGGCGGCTCATCAGATCGCTTCCGCCTCGGTGACGACGCGGTAGACGCCGTCGAGCGTGAGCATCGTCTTCAGCTGCGATTCGGCGATCTGGATGCGGTAGCGCTTCTCGCACTGGGACACCAGCTCGATGAGCGACAGCGAGTCGACGCCGTGGTCGTCGACGAACGAGCTCGTGCCGGTGATCTCGCCGGGCTCGAGCTCGAGCACGTCGGCCACCAGGTCGCGGAGCTCGTCGTAGAGCTCGACCTTCACTTCGGTCATGGCGGGACTCCTATTCACCCATGGCGCGGACGAGGCTCGCCGGCCGCATGTCGGTCCAGTGCTCTTCGACGTGGGCCAGCGCGGCTTCGCGGGTCGCGTCGCGCAGGACCACGGTCCAGCCCGCGGGCACTTCGGCGAAGGCGGGCCACAGTGAGTGCTGGTTCTCGTCGTTGACCAGCACGTGGAACGTGCCGTCGGCGTCGTCGAACGGGTTGCTCATCGCTGTTCCTTTCCGGGATCGTGCGCACATTCCAGCAGTGCGGCGTCGAGAATTTCGCCAATGTGCGCCAGCGGCCCCGGCTTGGTCAGGTCGGCGTGCACGGCCTCGACGGCGTGGACGTCGAAGCCATCGACGTGCGGGCCCCAGACCTCGGCCGGGTCGTCGGCAGCGTCCGTGGCGGCGAAGTGCAGCAGCCGCCCGGCGTAGTGGCCGGGCACGAACTTCCGCATCAGCTCGTCGTTGTTGCGCCACACCGCCACCAGCCGCCGCAGCTGGTCCTCGCCGAAGTCCGGCGAACGGCCCGATCCGGCGACCGCGTCCACAATGGTCGCGTGGATTTCCCGCTCCCCCACCGGTTCTTCGTCGCGTACCGCGGGGTGGCTGTCCAGGCTCGCCAGGAGAGCCGTTTCTTCGCCTTGCTCCTGCAACAGCACCGCGATCTGGTGGGCGACGAGCCCGCCGAACGACCAGCCCAGCAGGTGATACGGCCCGGACGGCTGGATCTCGCGGATCCGGCCGAGGTAGTCCGCCGCCATCTCCGCCAGCGACGCCGGCAGCGGCTCGTCCCCGGCCAGCCCGCGCGCCTGCAGGCCGTAAATCGGCCTGCGGGGGTCGAGGTGCGGCAGCAAACCCGCGTAGGACCAGCTCAGCGCGCCGACCGGGTGCACGCAGAACACCGGCGGCAGGTCCCCGCCGGTCCGCAGCGGGAGCACCGGGTCGAACGCGCTTTCGCGGACCTCGGCGTGGCCCAGCCGTTCGGCCAGCCCGGCGACCGTCGGCCGTTCGAACAGGGTACGGACGCTCAGCTCGCCACCCAGCGTCGCGCGGATCCGGCTGACCAGCCGGGTCGCGGTGAGCGAGTGCCCGCCGAGGCGGAAGAAGTCGTCGTCGATCCCGACGGACGGCACCTCCAGCACCTCGGCGAACACCGCGCACAGCGCCCGTTCCCGCTCGGTGCGCGGCGCACGGCCGCTGCCGGAGACCTCGGGCGCGGGCAGGGCGGCGCGGTCCAGCTTCCCGCTGGCCGTCACCGGGAACGCGTCGAGCGCGACGAAGGCCGAGGGCACCATGTACTGCGGCAACCGTTCCGCCGCGTGCGCCCGCAGCGCGCCGGCCTCGGCGTCCCCGATGACGTACGCGACGAGCTGGTGGTCGCCCGCGGGGAGCGGGCGCGGCAGCACGACCACGTCCGAGACGCCGTCGTGGCTCCGCAGCACGGCCTCGATCTCCCCGGGTTCGACGCGGACCCCGTGCACCTTGACCTGGTGGTCGACCCGGCCGAGGTATTCGACCTCGCCGTCGTGGTTCCAGCGGGCCCGGTCGCCGCTGCGGTACATCCGGGCACCGGGAGCCCCGAACGGGTTCGCGACGAACCGCTCGGCGGACAGCCCGGGCTTGCCCTGGTACCCGCGGGCCAGCTGCACGCCCGCGAGGTACAGCTCGCCGGCCACGCCGGGCGGCACCGGCCGCAGCCAGCGGTCCAGCACGTAGACCTCGGTGTTCCACAGTGGACGTCCGATCGGGACGGTCGGTACCGGCCCCGGCGGGGACGTCCACGCGGTGAGCTCGATCGTCGTCTCGGTCGGGCCGTAGAGGTTGTGCAGCTCGACGTCCAGTGTCGCGTGGAGCCGATCGCGCAGGGCCGGGGTCAGGGCCTCGCCGCTGCAGAACACGCGGCGCAGCCCGGGCAGCCCGGCGGCCTCGGGCAGGAACTCCCGCAGCATCGACGGGACGAAGTGGACGTCGGTGACGCCGTGGCGCCGGATGACGTCGGCGAGGTAGCGCGGGTCGCGGTGGCCGTCGGGCCGGGCGAGGACGAGCGTCCCGCCGGAGATCAGCGGCCAGAAGAACTCCCACAGCGCCACGTCGAACCCGCACGAGGTCTTCTGCAGCACCCGGTCCGGCCGACCGAACGTCTCCCGCATCCACAGCAGCCGGTTGGCCAGCGCCGCGTGCGGGACGACGACCCCCTTGGGCTTGCCGGTCGACCCCGACGTGTAGATCACGTAAGCAGCGCCGTCGCCGGAGAGCGGGCCGGGGAACTCCGCGTCGCCGTCGAGCCGGACGTCGTCGACGACGAACACCGGCCGGGCGTCCTCGAGGAGGTGGGCGACGCGTTCGGCCGGGTAGTCCGGGTCGATCGGCAGGAACGCCGCACCGGTGCGCAGCACGGCGAGCAGCGCGACCACCAGGTCCACCGACCGCGGCAGCGCGATCGCCACCACGGTTTCCGGCCCGGCGCCGCGGCTCGCCAGTGCGCGCGCGAGCCGGTCCACCCGGGTGTCCAGCTCACGGTAGGTGAGCTGCCCGTCCTCGTCCATGGCGGCCAGCGCCTCGGGCGTCGCGACCGTCTGGGCGCGGACCAGCTCGGGCACGGTAACCGCCGGGGTGGGGTGCTCGGTGGCGTTCCACCCGGTCACGACCCGCTCGCGTTCGGCACCGCCGGTCAGTTCCAGCGCGCCGATCGCGCGGGCCGGATCGGCGACGGCGGCCCGCAGGACCCGGGTCAGCCAGCCGGTGATCCGCTCGGCGGTGGCGCGGTCGAACAGGTCGGTGCTGTACTCCAGCGAGCCCGCCAGCCCGGCCGGGGCGCCGCCGTCGTGCTGTTCGGCGTAGTCGAAGAGCAGGTCGAACTTCGCGGTGCCGGTCTCGGGAGTTTCGACCACCGCGGCCGGCCCCGCGGGCCCGTCGCCCGCGGCCGGCACGTTCCGGGCCACCAGCATGACCTGGAACAGCGGGTTGCGCGCCAGGGACCGGGCGGGGTCGAGCGCGTCGACGACCAGCTCGAACGGCACGTCCTGGTGCGCGAACGCGGCCAGGTCGGTCTCGCGGACGCGGGCCAGCAGCTCCTCGAACGACACATCGCCCGAGACGTCGGTGCGCAGGACCAGGGTGTTGACGAAGAAGCCGATCAGGTCCTCCAGGGCGCGATCGGTGCGGCCGGCGACCGCGGTGCCGATCGGGATGTCCGTGCCCGCGCCGAGTTTCGCGAGTGTCACCGCAAGCGCGGCCTGCACGGCCATGAACACCGTCGTCCCGGTCCGTCGGGCCAGCTCGGCCAGGCCGCGGTGGGTTCCCGCGTCCACCTCCAGGGCGACCCGGTCGCCGCGCAGGGAGAGGGCGGGCGGACGCGGGCGGTCGAACGGCAACGCCAGCTCGTCCGGCGCGCCTTCGAGAGCGCGGCGCCAGTAGGCGAGCTGGGTGCTGACCGCACTGTCCGAATCGGACTCGTCGCCGAGGCTTTCCCGCTGCCACAAAGCAAAGTCGGCGTACTGCACGGGCAGTTCCGCCCACTCGGGTGCCTTCCCGGCGGTCCGTGCGCGGTAGGCCGCGGCGAAGTCGGCGGTGAGCGGGCCGAACGACCACGCGTCCCCGGCGATGTGGTGCAGCACCAGGGCGAGGATGTACTCGTCGCCGCCCGGAGCGAACAGCCGGACGCGCAGCGGCAGATCGGTGGCGAGGTCGAACTCCTCGTCGACGAACCGCTCCACCGCGACTTCTCCGACGACGTCGAAACGCAGGCGCGCCAACGCTTCTTCCGGGTCGAGTACGTGCTGGTACGGAGTACCTTCGTGCTCCGGGAAGACCGTGCGCAGGCTCTCGTGGCGGACGACGACGTCTCCGAGCGCGGCCCGGACGGCGTCGGCGTCGACGTCGCCGGTCAGCCGCACCACCGTCGGGATGTGGTAGGCCGAGCCGCCGTCGCCGAGCTGGTCGAGGAACCACAGCCGCTGCTGGGCGAACGACAGCGGGACCCGCGCGGGCCGCTCCCCCGCCCGCAGCGCCGGCCGGGCCGGGGCGGCCGCGGCGTCGATCGCGCGGGCGAGCCCGGCGACGGTCGGGGCCTCGAACACGGCCGAGACCGGCAGTTCGACGCCGAAGACCGCACGGACGCGGCCGACCAGGCGGGTGGCCAGCAGCGAGTGCCCGCCGAGGTCGAAGAAGCCGTCGCCGGTGCCGATCCCGGGCTGCCCGAGGACGTCCGCGAAGAGCCCGCACAGGATCTCCTCGCGAGGCGTCTTCGGTTCGCCGCCGGTGCGGACGGCCACCGGCCACGCCGGTTCGGGCAGCGCGCGCCGGGCGAGCTTGCCGTTGCCGTCGACCGGCAGTTCCGGCAGCGGGACCAGGACCGCGGGCACGAGCGCCACCGGGAGCTTGCCCGCCAGGGCCGTGCGCGCCGCCGCGACGTCGAGGTCGCCGGCTCCGACGACGTAGCCGACGAGGGACGGCTGGCCCGCGGGGTCGGGCCGGACCGCGGCGGCGGCGGCGCGGACGCCGTCCAGCGCGTGCAGCGCGGCTTCGACCTCGCCCAGCTCGATGCGCACGCCGCGGACCTTGACCTGGTCGTCGGCGCGGCCGAAGTACTCCAGTTCGCCGTCGCGGTTCCAGCGGACGCGGTCGCCGGTGCGGTACAGCCGCGAACCGGGCGGGCCGAACGGGTTGGCGAGGAACCTCTCGGCGGTGCCGCCGGGACGTCCGGCGTACCCGCGCGCCACGCCCGTGCCGCCGACGTACAGCTCGCCGATCACACCCGGCGCGACGGGCCGCAGTTCCGGGCCCAGCACGTACAGCTGCGTGTTGCGCACCGGCCGTCCGATCGGGACGACGTCGCCGGGACCGAGGAAGGCGTGCGTGACGTCGTCCGAGCACTCGGTGGGGCCGTAGGCGTTGACCAGGCCGATGTCCGGGAACCGGGCGAGCCAGCGGTCGCGCAGGTCCGGCGGGAACGCCTCGCCGGTGACCACCAGACGGCGCACGGCGGCCAGGTCCACCCGCGGGTCCCACTCGTCGAGGGCGGTGCGCAGCAGGGACGGCACCACTTCGACCACGGTCACGCCGTAGGCGTCGACGACGTCGAACAGCCGCCGCGGGTCGGACCGCAGGTCGGCCCCCACGATCCGCACGGCGCCGCCGGTCAGCAGGCTCGCGAACAGCTGCCACACCGAGATGTCGAACGTCAGCGGGGCGTTCTGCAGCACGGTGTCGGCCGCGGTCAGGCCGAGGTCCTCGATCTTGGCGAGCAGGTGGTTCACCATGCCGCCGTCGCAGACGACGACGCCCTTGGGCCGTCCGGTCGAGCCGGAGGTGAACAGCACGTACGCGGCGTCGTCCTCGCGCCGCGGCACCGGCGGGAAGTCCACTACGGACTCGCGACTGGTGAGCACCCGAAGGCCGGGCACGGCCGCGGCGATCTCCGCCGCCCGCGGGCCGGCTTCCGCGGAGGCCAGCAGCAGCTCCGCGCCCGCGTCGGTGAGCATCCCGGCGATCCGCTCGACGGGTGCCGCCGGATCCACCGGCACGTACGCGCCGCCCGCGGCCCAGACGCCGAGCACCGAGCCGGTGAACTCGCGGCCGGGGTCACCGAGGATCCCCACCACGGTTCCCCCGCGGGGCAGCGTTGCGGCCACGCCCGAAGCGAACGCCCACAGCTCCCGGTAGGACCACGCGCCGTCGTCGTCGGCGACCGCCTCCGCGTCGGGGGCCGACCGCGCGAGTTCCCGCACCCGGGTGGGCACGTCCACGAACTCCTCGTCGCGCGCGGTGGCGTTCCACGTGGTCAGCACCAGGTCGCGCTCGGCCGGGTCCAGCACGGTGAACGCGCCGATCGGCCGGTCCGGGTCCGCGACCAGCTCACCGAGCAGCCGGACGAGCCGCCGGACGACGGCGCCGGCGGTGTCCGGGTCGAACAGGTCGAGCGCGGCCTCCAGGAAGGCCCGGATGCCCGCCGGGGCGCCGTCTTCGGTGTGGCGCTCCCGCATGATGAACATGAGGTCGTAGTCCATGGCTTCGAGTGCCTGGTGTTCGAACCCGGCGTCCAGGCCGGCGAAGTCGAACCGCACCTCGTCGAGGTTTTCGAACTCGAGCATCACCTGGAACAGCGGGTGCCGCGCGGCCGAGCGCGCCGGGTTGAGCGCGTCGACGACCCGCTGGAACGGCACGTCCTGGTGGCTGAACGCGGCCAGGTCGGTGCGCCGGACCCGGGTCAGCAGCTCGCGGAACGTCGGGTCGCCGCCGAGGTCGGTGCGCAGCACGAGGACGTTGACGAAGTTGCCGATGAGCTCGTCCAGCGCTTCGTCGGTGCGCCCGGCCACGGCGGTGCCGAGCGGGATGTCGGTGCCCGCGCCGAGCTTGCCCAGCAGCACCGCGAGCGCGGCCTGCACCACCATGAACGCCGTGGTGCCGGTCTGGCGGCAGACGTCGGTGAGGGTGCGGTGGGTCGCCGCGTCGATCTCGAAGTCGATGCCGTGGCCCCGGTAGGTCGGCGTCGCCGGGCGGGGCCGGTCGGCGGGCAGCGCCAGCTCCTCGGGCAGTCCGTCCAAAGCAGACTTCCAGTAGGCCAGCTGGCGCGCGAGGCCGCTGTCCGGGTCGGCCTCCTCGCCGAGGATCGAGTGCTGCCACAGCGCGTAGTCCGCGTACTGGACCTTGAGCGGTGTCCACTTCGGAGCGTGCCCGGCGACGCGGGCGCGGTAGGCGTCGGCGAAGTCGCGGGCCAGCGGCACCAGCGACCAGCCGTCGACGGCGATCTGGTGCAGGACCAGGACGAACAGGTGCTCGTCGGCGGACTCCCGGAAGAGCACCGCCCGCACCGGCAGCTCGGTGGTGGTGTCGAAGCGCCGGTTCACCGACGCGATCTTCCCGGGGCCGCGGACGTCCAGGCGGGCCAGCTCGCGCGCGCGGGCGGCGTCCAGGATCCGCTGCCGCGGTTCGCCGCCGACGACCGGGTACAGCGTGCGCAGGGACTCGTGCCGCTCGACGACGTCGCCCAGCGCGGCGGAAAACGCGTCGACGTCGAGGTCGCCCCGCAGCCGGATCGCCAGCGGCGGCATCTCCAGCGAGCCGTCCCGGCCGGCGATCTCGTCGATGAACCAGAAGCGCTCCTGGACGTAGGACAGCGGCAGGTCGGTGTCCGGCCGCGGCAGCGCCGTCAGCGCGGGACGCGCCGCGGATCCGCCGGTGAGCCGGTCGGCCAGCTCGGCGACGGTCGGTGCCTCGAAGATCGTCCGGACCCCCAGATCGGCGCCGAGGACCGTGCGGATCCGCCCGGCCAGCCGGGTGGCCAGGACCGAGTGCCCGCCGAGGTGGAAGAAGTGGTCCCCGGCACCGACCGACGGCACCTTGAGCACTTCGGCGAACAGCACGCAGAGGATCTGTTCCAGCGAGGTCCGCGCGCGGCGGTCGCGCACCCCGGAGAAGTCCGGCGCGGGCAGCGCGCGGCGGTCCACCTTGCCGTGGGGGGTCAGCGGGAACGCGTCCAGGACCACGAAGGCCGACGGCACGCTGTGCTCGGGCAGCCGGGCCGCCGCCCGCGTGCGCAGCTCGTCCGGCTCGGCCGCGCCGGTCACGTAGGCGACCAGGCGGCGGTCGCCGTCGTCGTCCCGGGCGAGCACGAGTGCGCCGGTGACGCCGTCGACGGCGGCGAGCACGGCTTCGACCTCGCCGGGCTCGATGCGGAAGCCGCGGATCTTGACCTGCTCGTCGGCGCGGCCGCGGAACTCCAGCTCCCCGTCGGTCCAGCGGGCGCGGTCGCCGGTGCGGTACATCCGCGTCCCCGCCGGGCCGAAGGGATCGGCGACGAACCGCTCGGCGGTGAGCCCGGGACGGCGCAGGTAGCCGCGGGCGACATGGGCGCCCGCGAGGTACAGCTCGCCGGTGACGCCGGGCGGCACCGGCCGCAGGGCGGAGTCGAGCACGTAGGCGTCGGTGTTCGCGACCGGCCGCCCGATCGGCGGCGCGGCTTCGACGTGCTCCGGGAGCGTGAAGCCGGTGGCGTTGATGGTGGTTTCGGTGGGGCCGTAGAAGTTGACGACCCCGCGGGTCGCCGCCCGCAGCCGGTTGGCCAGCTCGGCCCCGACCGCTTCGCCGCCGACGATGGCCCGCAGCCCGGCGAGCGCGGCGGCGTCCTCTTCCAGGACGTAGTGCCACAGCGCGGGGCCGGCGTCCATCAGCGTGATCCGGGCTTCGCGGATCAGGGCTGTCAGCGCGACCGGGTCGCGGACGGTGTCACGGCCGGCGACGACCAGCGTGGCCCCGGCGGTCAGCGTCGCGAACAGCTCTTCGAGGGAGATGTCGAACGTCGGCGCCGCGACGGCCAGCACCCGGTCCCCCGGCGCGTGCCCGCAGGTGCGGACGACGTCGGCGATCGCGTTCGCCAGCGCGCGCACGGGCACCACGACGCCCTTGGGACGCCCGGTCGAGCCGGACGTGGTGATCACGTACGCGGGGTGCTCCGGCCGCACCTCGCGCGGCGGGGCGGTGTCCGGCCGGTCGCCGGCTGCGTTTTGATCGAACCCGGTGTCGCGCAGCACGACGACCGGTTCGGCGTCGGCGATCAGCCCGGCGATGCGCTCGGCCGGGTACTCCGGGTCGACCGGGAAGTAGGCCGCGCCGGACTTGGCGACCGCGAGCGCGGCGACGACCAGGTCCGCCGAGCGCGGCAGCACGACGGCCACCACCTGCTCCGGCCCGGCACCCGCGGCGAACAGCCGGTGGGCCAGCCGGTTGGCCCGCGCGTCCAGCTCCCGGTAGGTCAGCGAGACGCCGTCGTGTTCGACGGCGACGGCGTCCGGGGTGCGGGCCGCCTGCGCCTCGACCAGGTCCACCACCGGCGGGGTTTCCCGGTGCCACGGCCCGCGTCCGCCGGCCAGCACGCCTTCCCGCTCGGCCGCGGAGAGCAGGGAAACCCGGCCCAGCGGGCGGTCCGGCTCGGCGACCACGGTCCGCAGGAGGTCGAGGACCCGGTCGGCGGTGCGGCGGGCGGTCGCGGCGTCGAGGACGTCGTCGCGGTACTCCAGCCGCAGGCTCAGGCGCTGGTTCGGCACGACGGTGAGGCTCAGCGCGTAGTGCGTCGCGTCCCGGGCCTCGGCGGCGCTCGCGCGCAGCCCGGCGATCTCCCCGTCGAGTCCCTCGGCGGCGAGCGGGTAGCTCTCGAAGACGAACGCCGCGTCGAACAGCTCGCCGAGCCCGGCCTGCTGCTGGACCTCCCAGAGCGCGAGGTGCTGGTGCGGCAGCAGGCCGAACTGCTCGCGCTGCAGGCGCGCGAAGGTGCCGGCGAGGGTCGCGGCGGGGTCGAGCCGGACGCGGACGGGCAGGGTGTTGATGAACAGCCCGACCATGTCCGCGATGCCCGCCACCTCCGGCGGCCGTCCCGCGGTGACCGCGCCGAACACCACGTCGGAGCGGCCGGTGAGCCCGCCGAGCACGACCGCCCAGCAGCCCTGCAGGACGGTGTTGAGCGTCAGCCCTTCGGCACGCGCCCAGGCGGTGACGTCCGCGGTCAGCCGCTCCGGCACGTCGACCACCAGCGCCTCGGGCAGTTCCGGCTCGCGCAGCCGTCCGGGCGAGGTGACGAGCGTCGGCTCGGCGAGGCCGTCGAGGGCTTCGCGCCAGGCCTGCTCGGCCGCGGGCCGGTCCTGGCCGCGCAGCCACTTCAGGTAGTCCCGGTAGTCCGGCACCGGCGGCACCGGCTGCCCGGCGTAGAGCGCGAAGAGGTCGCGCAGGACGAGCGGCATCGACCAGCCGTCGGCGAGGACGTGGTGGTTGGTCGAGACGAGCCGGAAGCGCCGGTCGGCCAGCCGGATCAGCAGGAACCGCAGCAGCGGCGGGTTCTCGACGGCGAACGGACGGGCCCGCTCGTCGTCGACGACGGCGTCCGCTTCGCTCTCCGGGCGGCCGCGGAGGTCGACCTCGCGCCACGGCAGGCGGGCGCGGGCCGGGACGACCTGCACCGGTTCGCCGGAGCGGCGGCGCCGGAAGCACGCGCGCAGCGGCGCGTGCCGGTCCAGCAGCGCCTGCCCGGCCGCCCGCAGCGCTTCGGGATCGAGGTCGCCTTCGAGGTCGACGACGAGCTGGACGTGGTAGACGTCGGTGCCGCTGTCGCTCAGCGCGGCGTGGTACAGCAGCCCTTCCTGCAACGGCGTCAGCGGGAGGACGTCCTGCAGCCCCTGGGTCTTCACAGCGCTCCCTCCCGGGCGAAGTCCGCGAGGAACGCCACGAACCGCGCCGCGTGCGCGGCCACTTCGTCCTGGCGGTACAGCGCGGGGTTGGCGATGACAGTGAGGGGAAGGCCACCCTCGGGTGTTTCGCCGATGACGAATTCGATGTCGTCGACCTGGCCGGTGGACACGTCGTGCACGGTCGCGCGGCAGTCGCCGAAGAACCGTTCCTGGCCGACGCGCAGGATGTTCACGGTCGGGCCGAACGGGCGCGGATCACCGGGCAGTCCCATGTGGTCGCGCACCCGCCGCCCGCGGTAGCGCTGGTGCCGCACCGTCCGCTTGATCTCCACGGCCGCCTCCGTGACGAGCTCGCCGCGGGTCATCCCGGGCCGGATCGCCACCGGCACCGGTACCGCGTTCGCCACCATGCCGGGCACCGGCCGCAGCCGCGGGTCCGTGCGGGCGGTGGTCAGCAGGTTCAGCAGGACGTCGGTCGTGCCGGTCGTCCGCTGCACGTAGGCCGCCGTCGCGGCGATCAGCAGTCCGGGCAGGGCCGCGCGGACTTCCCAGGCGGCCGCCCTGAGCGTCCGCGCGACGTCCCCGGGTACCAGTGCGGTCTCCCGGACGAAGTCGGCCGCGGGCACGAACGGACGGCTCGACAGCGTCGTCGGCTCGAGCTTCCGGGGGAACCTGCTCGCCCACATCGCCCGGTCGCTCCCGTGCCGGGCGGGATCGGCGTGGTACGCCACGTCGTCTTCGACCAGGAGCCGCAGGGACGGCGGACCGCCCTCCCCGGCCGCCGGTCCGGCGTCGTAGATCTCGAGGATGCGCCGGAACAGCAGGAGCTGGCTGAAGCCGTCGGACACGACGTGGTGCACGGTCACGTAGCCGAGGTGGTGCTCTGGGGCGACGCGGATCAGCGCGAACCGGGGCACCATCGGCGCGGTCAGGTCGAAGGGCTTGCGGACGTCCGCGCTGATCCACTCTTCGGCCGCGTCGCGGCTCAGCTCGAGCAGCGCGATCTCGGGTTCCCCGGCCACGACGGCCTGCCGCACCTCGCCGTCTTCGACCACGAACTGCACGCGCAGGGTCTCGGCTTCGCGGACGGCTTCCCGGACCGCGGCCGTCCAGCGGGCGACGTCGAGCGGGCCGTGGATGTCGTAGACGCCGCCGAGGTTGTACACCGCGTTGCCCGGCTCGCGGACGCAGCGCTGCCACAGCTCCGACTGGGCCGCGGTCAACGGTAGCGCGGTCTCGGGCATCGGGCGCTCCTCTCGGGGGGATGTCGGGGCGGCCAGTACCCATCCGGCCAAAGGCAGGCCGCCCCCCGCACGGCACGTAACCGTTGCTGCGAAGTCATTCGGCCGTGGCTGTGGTCGGACTGGTACCAGCCGGCACAGTATCGGCAGGGCCTGACTGGCAAACCGCAAAAGCGCACGTTGGCGCCATGCCAGTGCGGCCCGGGCCAGGATGCGGGGGCAACCGCCAGGAAAGGGGTCCGAAGTGGACGCGGTCGTCGAGACCTACCGGCTGCGCAAGCGTTATCCCGGCCACGAGGCGCTGCGCGGCGTCGATCTGCAGGTGCCGTCCGGGACCGTGCTGGGCCTGCTGGGCCACAACGGGGCCGGCAAGACCACCACCATCCGCATCCTCGCGACGCTGCTCGCTCCCGGCGGCGGGTCCGCCCGCGTCGCCGGGTTCGACGTCGCCCGCGAGCCGCAGGAAGTCCGGCGCCGGATCGCGCTCGCGGGCCAGTACGCGGCCGTCGACGCGCAGCTCACCGGCCGGGAGAACCTGGTGCTGCTGGGCAGATTGCTGCGGCTGGGCACCCGAGGTGCCCGCGCGCGGGCGGGCGAGCTGCTGGAGCGGTTCGACCTCACCGCCGCCGCGGACCGGCAGGCGGGCACCTACTCGGGCGGGATGCGCCGCCGGCTGGACCTGGCGTGCTGCCTGATCACCCGGCCCGCGGTGCTGTTCCTCGACGAGCCGAGCGCCGGGCTGGACCCGGCCAGCCGCCGGTTGCTGTGGGCGGAGATCCGCGAGCAGGTCCGCGGCGGCATCACCGTGGTGCTCACCACGCAGTACCTCGAAGAGGCCGACCGGCTGGCCGACCGGATCGTGGTGCTCGGCGCCGGTTCGGTCGTCGCGGAAGGCAGCCCGGAGCAGCTGAAGCGGAAGGTGGGCGGCGAATGGCTGGGCATCGTGCTGGCGGACCCGGCCGACGTCCCGGCCGCGGTGGCCGCGCTCGGCCCGGCGGCCTCCGACGTCGACCGCGCGGCGGGGCGGCTCTCCCTCCCGGTGGACGACGGCATGGCGACCGTCGCCGCCGCGGCCGCCGCCCTCGACCGGGCCGGCCTGGCGGTGGCCGACTTCGCCGTCCGCCGCCCGTCCCTCGACGACGTCTTCCTCGCGCTCACCGGGAAGGAGCAGGCCGCATGATCCTCACCGAAACCGCCGCCCTCACCGGACGGCGGCTGCGGCGGCTGCGCCGGTCGCCGGGCGAACTGCTGGCCGTCACGATCGTCCCGGTGACGATGGTGGTCGTGATGGGCTACCTGCTCGACAAGTCCATCGTGATGCCCGGCGGCGCGGGCTACCTCGACTTCATGATGGCCGGCATCGGCGCCCAGGTGGCGCTGGGCGCCTTCGGTACGAGCGCGATCGCGGTGGCCGACGACCTGCGCGGCGGGCTCGTCGACCGGTTCCGCTCCCTGCCGATCGGCCGGCTCCCGGTGCTGCTCGCGCAGTCGCTGTGCGACCTGCTGCTGACGGCGGCCGGGACGGCCATCGCTTCGGCGGTCGGCTGGCTGCTGGGCTGGCGGATCCACACCGGAATCGTGGCGGGCCTGGCGGGGTTCGGGCTGCTGCTGGCGCTGGCGTTCCTGCTGTCGTGGACGGGCATCCTGGCCGCGCTGTGGATCCGCAGCACCCCGGCGGTGAACTCGCTTTCGGGGCTGGTCCTGGTGGTGGGCTCGTTCCTGTCGACGGCCTTCGTCCCCCCGGACGGCCTGCCGGGCTGGCTGCACGCGATCGCGTCCTGGAGCCCGGTGAGCACGGTGTCGACGGCGTGCCGCCGGTTGTGGGGAAACCCGGTGGCGGACACCGGAAACAGCCTCGCCGTCGTCCACGCGGTCCCGGTGGCGCTGGTGACGATCGCGATCCTGCTGGCCGTCGTGATGACGACGGCGTCGCGGTTGTTCCGTTCGATTTCCGAGAAAACACCCTGAGGAGAAGCATGAACAGCATCGAGTCCACCGTGAACACCGCGGCCACGCCGGAGCCGCTGGCGCTCGGCCGCCCGGAACAGCCGGTCGCGGCGATCTGCGACCAGTTCTTCCACCACGGCGGCGCTGCCGCGCCCCGTGCGGTCCCGGCGGTCCTCGGCGGCCGGGCGCCGCTGTCGGTCGGCGACCTGCTCGGGTTCGTCCAAGAACGCTGAGCCCGGCTGCCGCGAACGACTCGTTCGGGACCTCGGAGGTCCCGGACGAGTCGTTCGCGACGTTCAGGCCGTGCCGCTGCGGTCGAGGCCGGACACCGTGAGCCGGCCCTCGATGCTCGCGGTGGCCAGGTCGAGCCGCGACCGGCAGCCCGTCTTCGCGAACAGCCGCGTCAGGTGGCTCTCCACCGTCTTCTCGCTGACCCGCAGCGCGCCGGCGATCTGCCGGTTGGTCAGGCCCTGGCGGATCAGGGCGATGATGCGCACCTCGGCGGCCGACAGGTCGTCCGAGGCGAGGTCATGGCGGGGCGGGGTCACGCCGCGCTCGCGCATCCGGGCCTTGATCGTCATGCGCAGCAGGTCGCCGCCGAGCCGCCGGGCGATGTCGTAGGCCTCGTGCAGCCACGGCCGTGGCTCGTCGGCGCTGTGCGAGGCGATCAGGCACGCCCGCATCAGTTCGCTCTGGTTGTCGTGGTTGCGCACCACCTCGACCGCGGCCCGGGCGCTCGCGAAGTCGCGTTCGACCAGACCGGCGACCATCAGGTCGGCCATCTGGAGCCGGCGGCCGCCGTAGCGGCGGTACCACTTCCGGGCCAGCGTCCTCAGCTCGGCCGGCCGTTCGACGCCGCCCGCCTCGGTCTCCAGCATCGTCAGCCGCACCAGCAGCCAGTGCATCCCGATGGGGTTGCCCCGCTCGGCCGCCTCCGCGGCCTTTTCGTAGCCGCTCCAGCCCGCTTCGACCGCTTCGCGCAGCCGTCCGCTGCGCCACCGCAGCCCGGCTTCGGCCCAGGCCGCGATCGCGGGGAACGGGCTCGCGCCCGCGGCGGCCAGCCATTCGGCCGCGAGCTCGAACTCCCCTTCGCACGACTGGATTTCCGCGGCCAGCAGCCGCGCCTGCGAGTGCGCGGGCGTGGTGGGCTGCCCGCTCAGCTCGAGAGCACGGACCGCGGACAGCACCCCGGTCCATTCCCCGTGGTGGTAGCCGGTGATGATCCGGTGGTACAGCGCGACCGGCCCGCCCTCCGGCGTGCCGTACTCGTCGCCGAACAGGAAGCCGAACAGGGCGGCCAGGTCGTGCCGGCCCGCCCAGATCTCGAGCTGGTCGCGCACCCCCGCGTAGTCCGGCGCGCCGCCGAGCCGGAAGGCGCCGAACGCGGCCACGAACCCGTCGAGGCTCATCGGCTCGCGGCCCTCGAACCACTGCCCGGCGAACTCGAGCGGCAGGCGGCTCGCCGGATCGGCCGCCAGCTCCGCCGTCACGGCGGTCGCGACCGGGACGCCCGTGTGCAACGCCCCCAGCGCCGCCGCCACCGCCAGCTCGTACTCCTGCCCGGCCGGCACCCCGGCGGCGACCACCTCGGCGACCAGGTCGCGCAGCCAGTCGTGGCGGCCGATCCGCACCATCAGGCGCAGCAGGGACCGCGACAGCTCCGGTACGCGGCCGGGGTCGTGGGCAGCGCAGTGCGCCAGCGCGTTGCGGTACCACCGGGCGGCCGGCGCGGGAGCGGACGGCCGGACCCGGGCGGCTTCGCGGCACAACCGCGCGATCACCTCCGGGTCGCCCCGCACCCCGGGCTCGGGCAGCGCGAGGTGCTCCGCGGTGAACGCGGAGCCGCCCATCCCGTCGAGCAGGTGCTCGGCAACCAGGGGGTGGAGGGCGCGCATCCGCTCCTCTCCCAGGACGTTCACCGCCGCCGTGGCCAGGGCCGGGCACGGGACGAACAGCTCGCCGTTCTCCGCGCAGCCCAGCACCCCGGCGGCGACGAGCCGGTCGGCCGCCCGCCCGCAGGCGGCAGGCTCCCACCCGGCGGCTTCGGCCAGGCGCAGCAGGTCGTCCACCGGGAAGGTCCCGGCGGCGCCGACGAGCGCGACCAGAGCCGGGGCCGGCTCGGGCAGCTGCGTCACCCGCTGCACGAGTTCGTGGCCGGGCGGCAGCGCGATCGGCGCGGTGGGATCGGCCAGGCACCGCACCCCCCGCACCGTGACCAGCCGGCCGGCCCGCTCGAGCTCGTCCCGGATCGCCAGCACGGCGCCCGGGTTGCCGCGCAGCGAGCCGAGCGCGGCCCGCACGGCCGGGGCGACGGCGGCGTCCACCGGCCCGCGGGCGGCGATCAGCTCCTCGATCTCGCAGTCGGTCAGCGGTCGCAGGTCGACGACCTGGTCGGCGAGCGCGCTCAGCACGGTGGGCTCGACGGCCTCTTCTTCGCGGCAGGCCGCGAGCACGGTGCAGCCGGCGTAGCGCGCGGCCGCGATCGCGAAGCCGGGATCGGGCACGGTGTGGAGGTCGTCGAAGACCACGGCCGCGGGACCGCTCTGCCGGAGCGCCCCGAACAACCGGGTCAGCTCGGTGAACAAAGGGAAATCGGAAGGTGAACAGCCGGTGTCGTCCGATCGGGAGAGCTGGTTTACAGCAGCCAGCTTGGTGTCACATCGCGTGCCGAATTCCTCGCGGAAAGCCGCCAGGACGGCCGGGATGCCGAATTCGCCGGAAACACCGCCGGAAAAGCAGACGTGAACAATTTTCATTCCGCGGTCGCGCCACTTCTGCCGCACCGCGCCGAGCAAGGCCGTCTTGCCCACGCCGGCCGCCCCCCTGACCACGACGAGAACCGGCCGCCCCGCGACCTTTTCGAGCGCGGCGACCTCGTTGCCCCGCCCCGGCAAGGCGTCGCAATCCCGGATCATCGACCGCCTCCCTCCGTCCACCGGCCGACCGCTGTCTTCCGGGTGACGACAGCGGGCCACGCCCCTTACGCCATCCGGCCGAAAGCTGAATGAGATGTACCCCATTGGGGGACGCACCTCAAGTAGCCGATCACGCATATGTGCGCGTGAACAGCAGGCGCCACCCGGCCGGGGCGCGACCGGGCACTCCGAGTGACACCGGACACGCTCACCGAACGGTTTGTGTTCAGCGGACCGGAAGGGGAAAGCCGGACATCGGGAACGGCGACGGCGCGGCCGTGCTCGCGGTGGTGTTCCCCGCGACCGGACTCGCAGCGGCGGGCGCCGAAAGCGAAAGAAAGCGCTTACTCGTCGGCCGGTCGCGAACGGGCACCGGCCGTCCGACACCCACCGTATGTCACCCGTAAGAGTGATCTTCGGCGGGCGGGGGCCGCCCCACGTCCGGATCCCGGGACGGCACAAGGCAACCGGCGCGGTGGCGTTGGCGGGCCCGGAAGGGCTGTGGTTAATCTGGCATGCCCGCCCCGGCGACCCGGCGCCCGGCCGGGTGCCCGGAACGAGCAGAGCGAGAACCGTGCAGTCTGATCGATTCGTCCCGCCGTCCGAGCGGGTCGCCCTCGAAATCGTCGAGGCGCTCCGCTGCCCCGGCCGCCCGGTGCTGACCGTCCTCAGCGGACCGGCCGGCGTCGACCTCGCCGCGGTCGAGGCCGCCCTCTGCCGTCAGCTCACCGAGAACCCGCCGGGGTTCGCCCAGGTGCGGGTGGTCGACCTCGCGTTCGCCGGCTCCGCTTCCGGGGCGGCCCTGCTGGAGCGGATCCCGGCCGCGGCGGTGCTGCGCGCCACCGCCGGCACGCTGCTGCTCCTCAAGGACGTCCACCTGATGCCGACCGACGGCATCGGCTCGCTGGACGCGCTGGTGCGGCAGCTCGCCACGACGAAGTCCGCCTGCGTGTGCACCGCCGCCCTGCCCCTGCCCGCCGCGACCCGCGCGGCCTTCCACGAAAGCGCCGCGCGGCTGCACCGGGACGGCCTGCTCCGCTCGGTGAACCTGCGGCCGCTGCCCCGCGCCGAGCTGCCGGGGCTCGTCACCGGCCTGCTCGGCGCGGTACCGGAACGCCAGCTCGTCGACCGCGTGTGGCGGGCCACCCGCGGCTGGCCCGTCGAGGTCGAGGCCGCCCTGCGGATCGGCCGCGAGCACGACCTGCTGCGCGTGGTGGACCGGCACGCCTACGCGAGCGGAAGGCCGGTGCCGTCGCGGATTCCCGAGCAGCACGAACTGCTCACGGCGATCCGCCGGATGGGCGCGACCGCCTGGGCGGCGGCCAAGGCGATCGCGGTGCTCCGCCTGCTCGGCCCGGCCGCCGCGCGGCTGGTCGCCGAAGCGCTCGGCACGTCCGAAACGCAGGCCCGCCACGAGCTGGAGCTGCTGACCCGGGCCGGGGTGCTGCGCCATTCGCGGTCCCGGGACACCTGGACGTTCCGCCAGCCCCTGGTCGCGATCGTGCTGACCTGGGCGCTGGGCCCCTACGAGCGGCGCAGGCTCGCCCAGCTCGCCGTCCAGGCGCTGTGGTCCGGCGCCGCCCGCAGCACCGCGCGCCACTGCCTGCCCGACCAGCTCGTCGCCGCGGGACGGCTCGTCGATCCCGCCCGGGCGGTCGCGGACCTGCTCGCCCACGCCCGGGCCGTGGCACCGGACGACGGGAAACGCGTGCTGCCCTGGCTGCGGGCGGCGGCCGGGCTCACCGCCGACCCGGCCCGGCGCACCGAGATCCTGCTGCTGCACGCCCGGACCAGCGCCACCAACGGCGATCCCGCGCAGGCGCTGGAGTCGACCGGGACGGTGTTGCGCTCGCACGCGGGGGAAATCCCGGATGGCGAGCTGCTGGACGTCTGCTTCGTCCACCTCAGGGCGCTGTCGGAGTCCGGCCGCCGGGACGAGCTGGCGGAGATCGCCGGCGGCGCGTCGCCCACCACCGCGAGCACCCCGCTCGAGGACCTGGTCGTGCGCGCGTACGCGCTGTCCCTGCTCGGCCACTGGCGCGCGGCGCACGAGCTGCTGCTGCGGATCCGCGAGGACCCCGGCGCCGGGCGGGTCGCGGCGGCCGTCCGGCTGTTCGGCTCCGTCGTGGACCTGTGGCTGGGCGACCGCACGGAGTTCGACCACGACGTCGCCGAGCTGGCGCGCCGGATCGAAGCCGGGGAGCGGCCGTCCGAAGAAGCGGCCTGCCAGGCCGGCGCGCTCGTGGCGCTGAGCGAACTCCGGCAGGCCGAGCAGCTGCTCAAGACCGCCCGGAAGGTGCCCGTCCGGCTGAGCACACCGAACCGGATGATCCTGACGGTGGGCGCCGGCCGCTTCGACGACGCCATGGAGCTGGCCCGCAAGCACATCGCCGCCGGGGCTCCCGGCGGCTGCGACCCGGCCCAGACCGTCATGTTCCAGCTCGCCTCGACCATCCAGCTGTGCCGCGGCAGGCTTTCGCGGGCCCGCGAGCTGCTCGCCACGGCCCGGGCCCGCGGTCCGGCGATGCCGCACCTGCTGGCGATCCCCGAGGCGCTCTACGAGCGCGCGCACGGCGAATACCAGCGGACGGAGTCGATCCTGCGGGCGGCGGTGGACCAGGCCGGGGAAGACGGCGTCGTGGCGCAGACCGACCTGCTGTGGATCGCGCTGGCCGACATCGGCGTGCGCACGCACCGGACCGGGTACCTGCCGGACTACCTGCGCGAGCTCGAGAAGGTGGCGGCGTGCCTGGGCACCGAGCGCGCCGAGTTCAACCGCCTCACCCTGCACGCGCTGGTGCACGACGACCGGGCCGCGGCCGGGGAGGCGATGCGCCTGCTGCGCCTGCGCGAACAGCCGCTGGAGCAGGCCGTCGCCCTGGAACGGTTCGCGCGGTACGGGCTGGCCGAGCCGCCGGCCCTGCTTTCCGAGTCCTACGCCATCTTCGGCGAAATGGACGCGCTGATGAGCCGTTCCTGGTCGCGGACGCTGATGCGCCGGCACGGGATGCAGGTGCCGGGCCGGCAGACGACGCTGGCCGAGAACGAGCGCCTGCTCGCGGTGCTCGTGGCCGAGGGGCTGGGCAACAAGCAGATCGCCACCCTCCTGCAGACGGGCGAGAAGAGCGTCGAAGGGCGGCTGTCCCGGCTCTTCCAGCGCAGCGGCTACCGGTCACGGGTGGAACTGGCGGCCGCGATCCTCTCCGGCCAGTACCCGGAAGCCTGAAGTGGCGACCCCCGCGAAGCTCGGTCGGCACCCCCGCTCTGCATCCGCCCCGAGCGCATCCGGGCTCACACCGCCGAGTGCCCACCCTGGCCGAAAGGGCCGCCGAGGCTCGCCGGGACGGCGCTAACCCGGGTTGCCCGTCACGACTTCGCCCGTGGCCGGCCCGAGCGCCGCGACCAGGTCGGCCACCCGGTGGTGCGCTTCCAGCGGGTGGCGCAGGCGCCCTTCCGGGTGGATCTTGTAGTGGTTGCGCCTGCCGACGCGCTCGCGCTCGAGGTAGCCCTCCGCGATCAGGTCCGCGAGGATCAGCTGCACCCCGCGTTCGGTGATCCCCACCAGCGCGGCGATGTCGTGCAGCGTCCGGTCCGGGTCCGCGGCCACGCACAGCAGGACGTGCGCGTGGTTGCTCAGGAACGTCCACGAAGCCATCCGGCCACCTCACCCGTCCGAACTTGACAGACGAAGTGTAGTTCGTCATTCTGGTGGCACGGAGGGGAGTACCCGCCCGGTCCGGCATCGTCAATCCGGCTGCCCGTGCAGCCCGGTGCCGGCGTCACCTTCGGGTGGCCGGGGAGACCTCTGGTTCGCCACCGAACCAGAGGAGTCTGTCGTGACCGTCCCGATCTGGGCCTGGGCCGCCGTGCTCGGCGTGATCCTGCTCATGCTCGCCGTCGACCTGCTCGCCCATCGGCGCGCCCACGTCGTCGGCGTCCGGGAAGCTCTCGCGTGGTCCGCCGTGTGGGTGGCGCTCGGCCTGGCCTTCGGCGCCGTGGTCTGGTGGGTGTGGGGCGGGGAGTTCGCGGGCCAGTACTTCGCCGGCTACGTCATCGAGAAATCCCTCGCCGTCGACAACGTCTTCGTCTTCGCGATCATCTTCGGCTACTTCGCCGTCCCCCGCGAGTACCAGCACCGCATCCTGTTCTACGGCGTGCTCGGCGCGCTGGTGTTCCGCGCGGTGTTCATCGCCGCGGGCTCGGTCCTGATCGCGAGCTTCGCGTGGATCCTCTACGTCTTCGGCGCTTTCCTGGTCCTCACCGGGATCCGGATGGCCCTGCACCGCGACGAGACCGTCGACTACGACAACAACGCGGTGCTGCGGCTGTTCCGCCGGCTCGTCCCGAGCACGGACCGGTTGCACGGCAAGAAGTTCCTCGTGCGCGAAGCCGGCCGCTGGGTGGCCACGCCACTGCTCACCGTGCTGGTGCTGATCGAGGTCACCGACGTCGTCTTCGCGGTCGACTCGATCCCGGCGATCTTCGCGGTCACGCAGGAGCCGTTCCTCGTGTTCACGTCGAACGCGTTCGCGATCCTGGGCCTGCGGGCGATGTACTTCCTGCTCGCCGACCTGATGCACCGGTTCGTCTACCTCAAGATCGGCCTGGCCATGGTGCTGGTCTGGGTCGGCGTGAAGATGCTGCTGCTGGACGTCTGGAAGATCCCGACGGCCCTCTCGCTGGGCGTGGTCGCCGCGATCCTCGCGACCGCGGTGACGGCCAGCTTGCTCCGAACCTCGGCTGTCTCTCGAAAGGAATGACCGATGCGCCTGACAACGATGGTCCTCGCCGGAGGCCTCGTGCTGACCCTCACCGGCTGCGGGGTGGCCGAGACCGCGGGGCAGGTGAGCAACGCCGCCTCGACGGCCGCGGTCTGCACGGACGCCATCCGGATCGCCACGGCGAACCCGGACCTCACCAACCCCCAGGCGGCCGCCGACAAGGCCCACGCGGCCGCGGACGAGCTGACCGGCCTGGCCTCGAAAGCCGCGAACACCACGGCGGCCGACGCGATCAACGGCCTGGCGACGACGATGCGCGAGACCACGGTCGACGACCTGGTGAAGACGCCGGCGGCCTGGGTGCAGAAGAAGGCCGACCAGGTGGCGGCGCTGACCAAGGCCTGCGCCGGCTGACCCGCACCACCGCGGCCCCGCACTGAACGCCGCGACAACACCCGTCCCGGAAGAACTCCATGACCGTTTCGACCGCCCCGGCCGAACTCACCGGTGTGGCCGGCTGGGCCGTGGGGCTCATGGAGTCCCTCGGCGGGCCCGGCGCGGCGCTCGTCGTCGGGCTCGACAACCTCTTCCCGCCACTTCCGAGTGAACTGGTGCTCCCCCTCGCCGGGTTCGCCGCCGGGCGCGGGGCCTTCGGCCTCGGCGCCGCCCTGTTCTGGACCACGCTGGGCTCGGTGGCCGGCGCCGTGGTCGTCTACGTCGCCGGCGCGCTGCTGGGGCACGACCGGATGCGCCGGCTGGCCGGGCGGATCCCGCTGGTCGGCACCGCCGACTTCGACCGCACCGCGGCCTGGTTCGCCCGGCACGGCGGCAAGGCCGTCCTCTTCGGCCGCATGATCCCGGTCTTCCGCAGCCTCGTCTCCGTTCCGGCCGGGGTCGAACGGATGCCGTTCGGGCGATTCCTCCTGTTCACCACCGCGGGCAGCCTGATCTGGAACACCGTCTTCGTCGTCGCGGGCTACCTGCTCGGCGAGAACTGGCCACTGGTCGAGCGGTATGCCGGGTTCTTCCAGTACGCCGTCCTGGCGGTCGCCACCGTCGCAATCGGACTGTTCGTGGTCCGGCGGATCAAGGCGGGCAAGGCCGTTTAGAGTTCTTCCCATGAGTCAAGCCGTCGTGTCCGCCCTGCGGGAACGCGTGTATGCGACGCTGGTCGGCCTGTCGACCGTGCTCGTCCTGGTGAACTACGCGAACGAGACAACGGGGACGGAAGCCGTCGCGGACATCGCGGCCGCCATGGGCGCCCTCTGCCTGGCGGGCGGGTTCGCGGACGTGAGCGCCCACCGCATCGCCCACGGCCGGTTCCCCCGCGGCCACGACCTGCGCCACATCCTCAAGGCGGCGAGCCACGTCCTGGAGACCGCGCTGCTGCCCGTTCTCAGCGTCGGTGCCGCGGCGCTGGGCTGGCTGCCGCTGAAAACCGCGCTGTGGCTCGCTGCCCTATCGCTGGTGCTGACGATCGCGGTGCTGGCCCTGCTCGCGACGCGGCGCACGGCCGTCCGGTGGCCGGTCAAACTGCTCCTGTTCGTCGGGGAGGTGACGATCGCGCTCGCCGTCGTGGCGGTGAAGCTGCTGGCCCACTGACCGCTTCTTTGCGGTTTGCCAGTTCCGGCGTGCCGATACTGGCGTCCCACCGCCGGAGAGGAGCCGTCCGCATGGCCAGCCGCGTCGCCCTGCCCCTGACCGCCGCGCAGACCGAGCTGTGGTACCGGTGGGCGGACGCGCCGGGCAAGGCGGTCTTCAACGTCGCCGGGTACTACGACATCCGGGGGCCGTTCGACCCGGAGCTGTGGACCGCGGCGGTCCGGCAGGTCGTGCGCGAGGCCGAAACGCTGCGCATCCGCGTCGAGGTGATCGACGACGAGCCGCGCCAGGTGATCGAGCCCGCCGGAGTGGACGTCCCGGTGCTGGACCTGGGCGGGGAACCGGACCCGGCCGCGGCGGCCGAAGCGCTGATGTGGGCCGACGTCCGAACCCCGTTCGACCTGGCCGCGCCGCTCGTGCCCCGCTGCGTGCTCCACCGGCTCGGCGCGGGGCACTGGCGCTTCTTCATGTGCCTGCACCACCTGGCCGGCGACGGCTTCAGCGTCGGGCTGCTGCTCAAGCGCATGACCGATGTCTACGACGCGCTCGTGTCGGGCCGCCCGGCCGGCGGCGACCCGCTGCCGCCGCTGGCCGTCCTCGTCGACGACGACCGCGCCTACCGCGGCGGCTCGGCCGAGTTCGAAAAGGACCGTGCACTGTGGACGGAACGATTCCCCTCCCCGCCTGAGCCGACCAGCCTCACCGGCCGCGCGCCCGTGCTCGCCACCGGCCTCGTGCGGCGATCGGAACGGTTGTCCCCGGCCACCGCCGAGCTGCTGAAGGCGAGCGCATGGCAGGGGCGGGTGGCACTGGCCGAAATCGTCGTCGCGGCAACCGCGGCCTTCGTTCAGCGGATGTCCGGTTCCCGGAGCGTCCTCCTGACTCTGCCCACGGCTTCCCGCCACGGCGGAGTCGTGCGGAAGGTGCCGGGCATGGTGGCGAACCAGCTGCCGCTGCCGCTCACCGTCCGCCCGGACATGACCCGCGCCGAGCTGCTCCGGCACGCCTCCGAAGAAATCCGGCTCACGCTGCGGCACCAGCGATACCGCGGCCGGCTGGTGCGCAGCCACATGGGTCTGCCGGGTGACGTCCGCCCGTTCGGCCCGGCGGTCAACGTCCTCGGACTGGGGCGGCCACGGTTCGGCGGCTGCGAAGCGACGGGCCACATCCTGTCCACCGGTCCCGTGGACGACATCGAATTCATCATCGGTGAAACCGAGGGTGACGGTCTGACCCTCGACGTCAACGCCAATCCGGCGCTGTACACCGGCGACGAACTGGCCGGGCTGCTGCGGCTGTTCGTGGACTTCCTCTCGGAGTTCGCGAACTTCGCCGACGACCGGCCGCTGGCCCGGCTCGACGCCGGCCCCGCCCGGCCACGGTGGGGCGACGGCGAGCCGGGCCCCACCGAAAACCTCGGCGAGCTGCTGCGCACCATCGCGGAGACCGCGCCGGACACGGAAGCCGTACTGCTGCTGGACTTGGCACGCAAGGTCGGCGCCGGTCTCGTGGCCGCCGGGGCGGGGGCCGAATCCGTCGTCGGCGTCGTCGGCGAGCCCGGCGGCGGGTTCGCGGGCGCGGTGCTGGGCGTGTGGGCCGCCGGCGGGGCGTACCTGCCGGTGGATCCGGACGAGGAGAGCGCGGACGCACTGGCAGGCGTCGATATCCTCGTGACACCGCGGGCGACGGCGGAAGAGGTCGCCGCGCGCGTGCCCGGCCTGCGGGTGCTCGTCGTCGAAGACCTCCCCGAAGCCCCGGATTTCCGTTTCGTATCCCGGTTCGACGGCAGCGCCGCCTTGGTGAGCGGTCCGGCGCGCACGGTGGTGTGCGACGCCGGGCTGATGAACCGGCTCCGCGCCCGGATCGACGCCGAGGGACTCACCGCGCTGCAGTCCGTCAGTTCGGAACTGTTCGCCGGAGCCGTCCACAACGGACGACCGGTGCGCAACACCCGGATCGCCGTGCTCGGCCCGGATCTGCGCCCAGTGCCCGACGGCGTCATCGGCGAGGTCTACGTCGGCGGTACCGGGGTGGCCCGGGGCTTCGCGGGCGACCCCGCGGGCACCGCGGCCCGGTTCGTCGCCGATCCGGCGGGCCCGCCCGGGTCGCGGATGGTCCGCACCGGCGATCGGGCGCGCTGGACCGCCACCGGTGAGCTGGAACGCGTCGACACCGCAAGTCTCCGCGGAGTCCGGCTCGACCTGGGCGCGATCGGGGCGGCCCTGCGCGCGCTCGACGGCGTGCGCGACGCCGTCGCGGTGGTGCGGCCGGATCCCTCGGGGGCACCGTTCCTGGTCGGGTACGTCGAGGGCGAGCCGGACGAGTCCGCCGTGCGAGCGGTGCTGACCGCGGGACTCCCGGCCGCCGTGAAGCCCGCGGTCCTCGCCACGACGCTCGACCGGATCGACCGCGGGCGGCTGCCGGAACCGCCGTGGCCCGCCGCGCCCGGGAACAAGCCGCGCGACGAACGCGAAGAAGCCCTCGCCGGGCTGTTCGCGGAAGTGCTGGGGAACCCCGGCGACGGGGACGACTTCTTCGCCCTCGGCGGCCACTCGCTGCTCGCCATCCGGCTGGTCCGGCGGATCCGCGAGGTCTTCGGGGCCGATCTGCCGGTGTCGGCGGTGTTCGAGGCGCCGACCGTGGCGGCGCTGGCCGCGACGATCGCGGCGAACGGCGGTTCGGCCCGCCCGGCCCTGCGGACGACCGAGCGGCCGGACCGGGTGCCGCTTTCCTATGCGCAGCAACAGCTGTGGTTCCTCGAGGAGTTCGGGGACGCCGGCTCCGCGTACCACGTCCCCGTGCTCGTGCGCCTGTCCGGCCCGGTGGACACGGCGGCGCTGCACTCGGCCCTCGGCGACGTGCTCGCCCGGCACGAGAGCCTGCGCACGGTGTACCCGGCGCACGAGCAGGTGCCGTACCAGCACGTCCTCGATCCGGACACGGCGGCGCGGCACCTGCCGTTCGACACCGTCCCGATCGCCGAAGCCGACCTCGACGCCGCGGTGGCGGTGGCCGTCGCACGGCCGTTCGCCCTGGCGACGGACCTGCCGCTGCGCGCCCGGCTGTTCCGCCTCGCGCCGGAGAACCACGTTCTGTTGCTGGTGATGCACCACATCACCGGCGACGCGATGTCGTGGGCCCCGGTGTGGCGGGACTTCACCGCCGCCTACGAGACGCGGGCCCGCGGCGAGATCCCGGCGCCGCCGGAACTGCCCGCCCAGTACGCGGACTTCGCGGTGTGGCAACGGGAAATGCTGGGTTCGGAGGCCGACCCGGACAGCGTCGTCCGCCGTCAGCTGGACTTCTGGCGGACCACCCTGGCCGGGGCCCCGGAGGAGCTCGCCCTCCCCTTCGACCGGCCGCGGACCGCGGCTTCGACGCCGGCCGGCGGCCGGGTGCCGTTCGCGGTGGACGCCGAGACGCACGGCAGGCTCGGCGACCTCGCCCACCGTGGCGGCGCGACGGTGTTCATGGTCGTCCAGGCGGCCTTCGCGGTGCTGCTGGCCAAATTGGGCGCCGGGACCGACCTCCCGATCGGCACCGCGTGCGCGGGCCGGCCGGACCAGGCACTCGACGAACTGGTCGGCTTCTTCGTCAACACGGTGGTGCTGCGCACCGACGTCTCCGGCGACCCGTCGTTCGACGAACTGCTGGCCCGCGTCCGGAAGACCGGCCTGGCCGCGTTCGCCCACCAGGACGTGCCGTTCGAGCTCGTCGTCGACGCGCTCAACCCGGCCCGCTCCCTGGACCGCAACCCGCTGTTCCAGGTCATGGTCGTCGCGCGGGCACAGGCGGACCGGCACGGCGAGCTGGCCGGCGCCCGGGCCACGGTCGAGGAACTGCACACCGCGACCGCGAAGTTCGACCTGCTGCTCGACTACGCGGAGTCCCTCGACGGCGGGCTCGCGGGCGCGCTGGAGTACCGCGCGGACCTCTTCGACGCCGAGACCGCCGAGCGCCTCTCCGGACGGCTCGCCCGGGTGCTCGAAGCCGTCGCGGCCGCGCCGGACCGGGCGATCTCGGACCTCGACGTCCTGGACGACGGCGAGCGGCACCAGGTCGTGACCGCGTGGAACGACACCGCACACCCGGTCCCGCCGGAGACGATGCCGGAGCTGTTCACCGCCCAGGCACGGGCCACCCCGGACGCACCCGCCGTGGTGTTCGAAGGCGAAACCGTCACATACGCGGACTTCGCGGCCCGGGTCGACCGGCTGGCCGGGGTGCTCACGGCGGCCGGAGCGGGACCGGAGCGCGTGGTGGCCGTCGTGCTGCCGCGCTCGGTGGAGCTGATCGTGGCGCTGCACGCGATCGCGCGGTCGGGCGCGGCGTTCCTGCCGGTCGACCCGGACTACCCCGCGCAGCGGATCGGGCACCTGCTCGGCGACGCCGCACCGGTGCTGGTGGTGACCAACGCCTCCGCGACGGCACTGATTCCCTCCACTGTGGACAGTCCGGTGCTTTCGCTCGACGACGAACTCCCGCCGTCGCCGCCCCTCCCGGAAGTCCCCCTCAGCGGGGACAACGCCGCCTACGTGCTCTACACCTCGGGCTCGACCGGGAAGCCGAAGGGTGCTGTGGTGTCCCACGCGGCGCTCGCGAACCGGGTGCGGTGGATGCAGGGCACCTACGGGCTTTCGGCCGGGGACCGGGTGCTGCAGAAGACGTCCTGCGGGTTCGACGTGTCGGTGTGGGAGTTCTTCTGGCCCCTGGTCACCGGGGCGACGCTGGTCGTGGCCCGCCCGGACGGGCACCGAGACCCGTGGTACCTGGCCGAGGTGATCCGGCGCGAGGGCGTGACCGATCTGCACTTCGTGCCGTCGATGCTGGCCGAGTTCCTGCGGGTGGCCGACAGTGCCGCGTGCACAGGCCTGCGCCGCGTCTACTGCAGCGGGGAAGCGCTTTCCCCCGTCCTGCGCGAGGAGTTCCACGCGAAGCTCGATGCCGAACTGCACAACCTCTACGGCCCGACCGAGGCCGCCATCGACGTCACGGCGTGGGCGTCGCCGCCCGGCCGGGAGCTGCCGGTGGTGCCGATCGGGCGGCCCGTGTGGAACACCCGGCTGTACGTGCTGGACGAGCGGCTGCGGCCGGTGCCGCCCGGCGCGCCCGGGGAGCTGTACCTGGCCGGGGTCCAGCTCGCGCGCGGGTACCGGGGCCGGCCGGGGTTGACCGCGGACCGGTTCGTGGCGAGCCCGTTCGGCGACGGCGAGCGGATGTACCGGACCGGGGACCGGGCCCGCTGGAACCGCCACGGCGAAGTCGAGTACCTGGGCCGGGCCGACCACCAGGTGAAGATCCGCGGGGTGCGGATCGAACCGGGCGAGATCGAGGCCGCGCTGCGGGGCCACGACACCGTCGCCGACGTCGTCGTGCTGGCCCTGCCCGACACCGCGGGCGATCAGGAGCTGGTCGCCTACGTCGTCCCGGCTGCCGGTTCCGGCTGCGACGCCGAGGCGTTGCGCGCCCACGCCGCCGGACGGCTGCCCGCCGTGATGGTGCCCGCCGCGTTCGTCCTCCTGGACGCGTTCCCGGTGACCCCGCACGGAAAGCTCGACCGCGCCGCGCTCCCCCGGCCGGAACGGGCCGTCTCCCGGCGCACGGCGGATCTCCCGGGGAAGGTGCCGGTCGAGCTGCCTGCCGGCGCCCGGGAGCGGGTCGCCGGGCTCGCCGCGGACGCCGGGGTGTCCGCCGACGCCGTGCTGCGGGCGGTGTGGACGATCCTGGTGGCCAAGCTGGGTCTCGGCGACGACGTGCCACCGCTGCCGGGCTCGGTGACGGTCCGCGCACTGATCCGGCAGACCGCGGACTCCGGCGAGCTGAGCTACGAAGCCGGGCTGTTCGGCCCGGCCGGACCGGCCGAGCTGCGAGCCTGCTTCGAGGCGGCCGTCGAAGGCGTCCTGGCGGATCCGGACGTCCCGGCCCTCGCGCTGGACCTGGGCGCCGAACCCGCCCGGCCGTCCGGACGAGAAGACGTCACGACGACGCTGGTGGACCTCTGGGAAGCACAGGTGGCGGCGTCGGCGGACCGCATCGCCGTCACCTGCGGCCGCGAACAGGTGACCTACCGGGAGCTCGACGCGCGGGCCAACCGGCTGGCACACGCGCTGATCGCCCGCGGTGCCGGCCCCGACCGGCTGGTCGCGCTGCTGCTGCCCCGCTCGGTGGACCTCGTCGTCGCCGTGCTGGCGGTGCTCAAGGCCGGCGGCGCGTACCTGCCGCTGGACCCGGACAGCCCGGCCGGCCACCTCGACTACGTGCTCGGCGACGCCCAGCCCGCGCTGGTGCTCGGTGCCCGGCCGATCGAGACCGGGCTGCCCTGCCTTCCGCTCGACGACCCCGAGCTCGCCGGACACCCGGAGACCGCGCCCCGGCGGCGGATCCGGCCCGGCCAGCTCGCGTACGTCGTCTACACCTCCGGCTCGACCGACCGGGCGAAGGGCGTGCTCGTCTCGCACGCCAACGTGACCCGGCTCTTCGCCTCGACCGACCGCTGGTTCCGCTTCGGACCGGACCAGGTCTGGACCCTCTACCACTCCTACGCGTTCGACTTCTCGGTGTGGGAGCTCTGGGGTGCCCTGCTGCACGGCGGTCGCCTGGTCGTGGTCGACCTGGACACCGCCCGGACGCCGCGGGACTTCCGGCGGCTGCTCGCCGACGAGGGCGTCACGACGGTCTGCCAGACGCCGTCGGCCTTCCTGCACCTCGCCGCGGACCAGGCCGAGGCCGGCCCGGCGGTGCGCACCGTGATCTTCGGCGGCGAGGCCCTGGAGCCGCGCCGGCTGGCGGACTGGTACGACCGGCATCCGGGCGACGGCCCGCTGCTGGTCAACATGTACGGGACCACCGAGACGACCGTGCACGTGACCTACCGGGAGCTCGGTGCGGACGCCGTGGCGCACGACGGCAGCCCGATCGGGGTGCCGATCCCCGACCTGCGGGTGTTCGTCCTCGACCGGGGCCTGCGGCCGGTCCCCGCCGGCGTGCCCGGTGAGCTGTACGTCGCCGGGCCGGGACTCGCCCGGGGCTACCTCGGCCGCGCCGGGCTGACCGCCGGCCGGTTCGTGGCCTGCCCGTTCGGCGCCGGTGAGCGGATGTACCGGACCGGGGACGTGGCCCGGTGGAGCCGTTCCGGGGAGCTCGAGTTCGTCGGCCGGGCCGACGGCCAGCTCAAGATCTCCGGGTACCGGATCGAGCCCGGCGAGGTCGAGTCCGTGCTGGCCGGGCACCCGGCGGTCGGCGAGGTCGCGGCCGGTGCGGCGCAAGACCAGCGCGGGGAAAAGCTGCTGGTCGCCTACGTCGTCCCGGCGGCCGGAGCCGTGCTCGACGTCGAGGAGCTCCGCGTGTGGGCCGGGACGCAGCTGCCCGCGTACCTGGTGCCCTCGGCGTTCCTGGTGCTGCGGGAACTCCCGCTCACCCCCAACGGCAAGCTCGACCGGCAGGCGCTGCCCGGCCCGGTCTTCTCGGGCGGGCGGGGACGGCCGGCGGCGACCGCGGCCGAAGAGAAGCTGTGCGCCCTGTTCGCCGACGTGCTGGGCGTCGACCGGGTTTCGCCGGACGACGGGTTCTTCGAGCTGGGCGGGCATTCCCTGCTGGCCGCGCGGCTGGTGGGGCGGATCCACACGGACTTCGGCGTGGCGCTGAGCGTCCGGGCGGTGTTCGAAGAGCGGACCGCGGCGAAGCTGCTGACGGCGATCGAGCGGGAGACCGCGACGGCTCCCCGGGCCCGCGTGCGGCGCCCCGCTCGTCTGCCGCTTTCGCCTGCTCAGGAACGGATCTGGGTCGAGCAGCGGCTGTCCGGACCGTCTCCCCTCTACAACATCCCCGCCACCGCAAGGCTTTCCGGCCCCCTCGATCACGAGGCCCTGCAGGCGGCGCTGGCGGACGTCGTCGCCCGCCACGAAAGCCTGCGGACCGTGATCGCCGACGTCGACGGCGTGGCCTACCAGGTGATCCGCGACCGGGCCGAGCCGGAGCTGCCGGTCACCGAGGTTTCCGCCGAAGCGCTCGACGCCGCCATCGCCGCCCACGCGCGGAAGCCGTTCGACCTCGCCGAGGATCTGCCGCTGCGCGCCCACCTGTTCGTCCTGGGTGAGCGCGAGCACGTGCTTTCGGTGGTCGTGCACCACATCGCTGCCGACGGCTGGTCCCTCGACCCGCTCGCCCGTGACGTCTCGCGGGCCTACGCCGCCCGGGTGCGCGGGCAGGCACCGGACTGGGCACCACTGCCCCTGCAGTACGCGGATCACGTGCTGGCGCAACGCGAACGGCCGGACGACGAGCGGGCCGCGTTCTGGCGGACCGCCCTCGACGGCCTGCCGGAGGAGTTGCCGCTGCCCACCGACCGGCCGCGACCGGCCACGCCGTCCCACCGCGGCGACGTCGTCGAATTCGCCGTCGACGCCGCCCTGCGCCGCGGGATCGCGGACCTGGCGGCGCAGGCCGGGGCGACCGAGTTCATGGTCGTGCACGCGGCGCTGGCCGCCCTGCTCGGCCGGCTGGGCGCCGGTGTGGACATCCCGATCGGCACGCCGGTGGCGGGCCGCGGCGACCCCGCGCTCGACGACCTGGTCGGCCTGTTCGTCAACACCCTGGTGCTGCGGGCGGACCTGTCCGGGCGGCCGACCTTCCGCGAACTGCTCGGCCGCGTGCGCGAAACCGACGTCGCCGCGCTGGCCCACCAGGACGTCCCGTTCGGATGGCAGCCGTTCACCGTGCTGCTGGCCTTCCAGACCACCGCGGAACCGCGGCTGGACCTGCCCGGCTTGACCACCGAGATCGTCCCGGCCGGCACCGGGACGGCGAAGTTCGACCTTTCGTTCGCCCTCGTCCCCCGCCCCGGCGAGGGCATGCGGGGCTACCTCGAATTCGCCACCGACCTCTTCGACCGGCCGACCGCCGAGGCCCTGTCCGCCCGGCTCGTCCGGGTCCTCGCCGCCGCGGTGGCCGCCCCGGACGAGGTCGCCTTCGACGTGCTCTCCCCCGCCGAACACGACCTCGTCCTCGCCGCGTCGCGCGGCCGCGTCCGGCCTCTTCCGCAAGCCACGGTGCCCGAGCTGTTCGCGGCCACGGCAGCCGAGCGCGGCGACGACACCGCCGTGCTGTTCGACGGCGTCGAGCTCTCCTACCGCGAGCTCGACGAGCGCTCGAACCGGCTGGCCCACGTGCTGATCGGGAAGGGCGCGGGCCCGGAACGGATCGTCGCGCTGCAGCTGCCGCCGTCGATCGACCTGATAGTGGCGCTGCTGGCGGTGCTCAAGTCCGGGGCCGCCTACCTCACCGTCGACCCCGCCTACCCGGCCGAGCGGATCGCCCACCTGCTGGAGAACGCCCGGCCCACCGTGGTGCTCACCCCCGGCGACCTCGTGGGCGACGGACCACCGACCGCGCCGGAGGTGCCGCTGCGCCCGGACCACGCGGCCTACGTCATCTTCACGTCGGGCTCGACCGGCACGCCCAAGGGGGTCGTCGTCGAGCACCGCAACGTCGTGGCGCTGGTCACCGACCACATCGGACGGTTCGAAATGGACCACGGCACCCGCATCCTGCAGTTCGCGCCGCTCGGCTTCGACGCCGCCTCGGGCGAAATCCTGGTGGCGCTGCTCGCGGGCGCGGTGCTCGTGCCGGTACCGGAGGCGCAGCGCATCCCCGGCGAGCCGCTGACGCGGCTGGTGGCCGGGACGGGGGCGAACTTCGTCGCGCTGCCGCCCACGGTGCTGGCGACCCTGCCACCCGGCGGGCTGCCCGAGGGGATCACCGTCATGTCCGCCGGCGAGGAGTGCTCGCCCCAGCTCGTCGAGCGCTGGGCACCGGGCCGCCGGATGGTCAACGCCTACGGGCCGACCGAAACCACGGTGACGGTCACGATCACCGAGCCGCTGACGGCCGGGGCCCGGCCGACCATCGGCCGCCCCCTCGACAACACCACGGCGCACGTGCTCGATGCAGAGCTGCGGCCGGTCCCGCCCGGGGTACCCGGCGAGCTCTACCTCGGTGGTGCCCAGGTGTCGCGCGGCTACCTCGACCGTCCCGGGCTGACCGCGGCCCGGTTCGTCGCCGACCCGGCCGGCCCGCCCGGCGCGCGGCTGTACCGCAGCGGCGACCTCGCGGCGTGGACGCCCGAGGGCACCCTCGCCTACCTCGGCCGCGCCGACGACCAGGTGAAGATCCGCGGCTTCCGGGTCGAGCCCGGCGAGGTCGAGGCGGTCCTCGCCGGGCACCCGGCGGTCCGGCAGGCGACGGTGCTGCTGCGCGAGGACCGGCCGGGGCGCCGGCAGCTGGTGGCCTACTACGTCGGTGACGTAGCAGACCCCGTCCCGCTGCGCGAGTACCTGCGCGAGCGCCTGCCGGAGCACATGGTGCCCGCCGCGGTGCTCCGGCTGGCGGAGTTTCCCCGGACACCGCACGGAAAACTCGACCGGGACGCGTTGCCCGCGCCGCGGTTCGAGACCGGTGCGGTGGAGCCTCGCACGGAGGCGGAGCGGGTGCTGTGCGCGGCGCTGGCCGACGTGCTCGGGCTGGCTTCGGTGGGCGTCGAGGACAGCTTCTTCGACCTCGGCGGCGACAGCATCATCGCCCTGCAGGTGGTGAGCAGGGCCCGCAAGGCGGGGTGGACGCTGCACCCGCGTGACGTCCTGCTCGGCGGGACCGCGGCGAAGATGGCCGAGGCCGCCTCGCCGGTGAACGGCGTGTCCGTGCCGCAGCTCGACCCGGTCGGCCCGGTCGAGGACACCCCGATGGTCGCGTGGCTGCGGCGGAGCGGATCGACCGACGGGTTCAACCAGTCGATGCTCGTGCAGACCCCCGCCGGGCTCACGCTGCCGGAGCTGACCACCGTGCTGGCCGCGCTGACCGACCACCACGACGCGCTCCGGCTCATCGTCACCGGCGACGGCCTGGCCGTCCGGCCGCCCGGCACGGTCGCGGTGCGGGTGGCCGTCGCCGGCCCCGGTCCGGACGCATTGACCCGGCACGGCGCGGCCGTCCAGGCGGAGCTGGACCCGGAGGCGGGCGAGCTGGTCCGCGCGGTCTGGTTCGACGCCGGGCCCGCCGAGCGCGGCCGGTTGCTGCTGGTGGTGCACCACCTCGCGGTCGACGGCGTCTCGTGGCGGATCCTCCTGGAGGACCTGGCCACGGCGTGGACGGCGGTGCGCGCGGGCCGCGTCCCGGCCCTGGAGCCGGTCGGCACGTCCGTGCGGCAGTGGGCCCGGCTGCTGGCTTCGCGGCTCCCCGAAGTGACGGCCGACGCCGAGGGCTGGGCGGAGGTCACGCGGGACGTCGAGCCGTGGCTCGGGCGGCCGCTCGACCCCACGCGCGACACGGCGTCGACGGTGCGCCGGCTGCGGCTGGAGCTGCCCGCCGAAGGCTTGGGCCCGCTGGAGCCGCTGCTCGCCGCGCTCGCGCTGTCGGCCGCCGGATTCCGGCGGCGCCGGGGCGACCGGAGCAGCGCGCTCACGGTCACGCTCGAGGGACACGGGCGCGACGACTTCGACCTGGCCCGCACGGTCGGCTGGTTCACGACCGTGTACCCGGTCCGCCTCGACCCGGGACCGTCCGGCGGCCTCCGGCCGTGGACCGATCCCCGTGCGGTGGACGAGGTGCTGCGCCGGACGCGCGAGCAGCTGCAGGCGGGGCCGGCCGACCGGCAGAGCTACGGCCTGCTGCGCTTCCTGCACCCCGGGCACGGGCTCGGCGCGCTGCCCGATCCCCCGATCGCCTTCAACTACCTCGGCCGCTACGCCGCCGGCGCGCCGGCGGACTGGGCAGTGGCACCGGAGCCGTCCCCGGTGCCAGAAACCGGCCCAGGGATGGCGGTCCCGGCCGTGCTCACGGTGAACGCCGCCCTCGAGGACGGTCCGCGCGGGCTCCGGCTCGTCGCCCACTGGCTCTGGGCCGGGAACTGCCTCACCGACGCGGAAGCGCACGAACTCGCCGACGGCTGGGCGGCCGCCGTGGCCGCGGTGGCCGGTGCGGGCCAACGGGAGCTGACCTTGACCGGCCTCGGCCAGGACGAACTCGACGAGCTCGCGGCAGGTCTCGACGGGGCGTGATCACCTGTCACGGCAGCCGGTCCGGCAGGCCGGCCGCCGTGACGAGCGCCGGGTCGTGGAACTTGACCGCCCGGGAGAAGCGGCCGGCGGTGATCGTGAACACCCACAGCCCTTCGGCACGCCGGACGCCGGCGGCGTCGGTTTGGTAGCTGCCCGCGGCGGGCTGGCCGTTGGCGCGGGTGGGCAGCAGCCGCACGGCGCCGCTCCGCGCGGCGAACGCGCGTTCCAGGAACGGCAGGCACACGCCGACGCCCTTGAACCACACCGGGTGCGGAACGGCTTCGAGGCTGAAGTCGTCCTGGATGACGGCCCGCAGCGCCGCGGTGTCCTCGGTTTCGAAGGCCGCGATGTAGCGGTCGAGCAGCGCGCGCTCGTCCGGCTCCGGCAGCCGGGCGTCCAGGTCCAGTTCGTCGAGCCGGACGCGGGCCCGCTGCAGGAGGCTCTTCACCGCCGGCACGCTGATGCCGAGGACGTCCGCGATCTCGGCGGCCGACCACGACAGGACTTCGCGCAGCAGGAAAGCCGCGCGCTGCCGCGACGGCAGGTGCTGCAGCGCGGCGACCAAGGCGAGCCGGACGGACTCGCGCCGCACGACCACCTCCCCCGGATCGCCCAGCACGGCGTCGGGCAGCGGCCCGAGCCACGCGACGGAGTCGTCGGCGAAGACGCGGGTGCCGGGATCGTCCGACGGCGCCCCGAGCCCGGCGGGCAGCACGCGCCGGCTCCGGTGGTTCAGCTCGGTGAGGCAGGTGTTGGTCGCGATCCGGTAGAGCCACGTCTTGAGCGACGACCGCCCCTCGAAGGCGTCCACGCCGCGGGCGGCCTTGAGGTAGGTCTCCTGGACCGCGTCTTCGGCGTCCTGGTGGGACCCGGTCATCCGGTAGCAGTGCGCGACCAGCGCCGGGCGCAGCGAGCCGAACTCGTCCCGCAGCCGCTCCTCGGAAGACACCACACGCTCCTCGTTCGTCATGGACATCGTCGATCATCCCTCCCGAGGGCGGCCAGCAGCCGTTCGCCCGGAGGGCACCCCGGCGGCAGGGCAACGGGCTCGGCGAACATGCCCCGGCGGGTGCCGCGATCGAGCACCGACGGCAGTTCGGCGAGCAACCGGGTGGCGAGCTCATCGGAAATCGGCCTGGCCGGGTTGGCATCCCAACCGTGGACGGCGGCTTCGAGGGCACCCACGACGATCAGCTGGTGACACGGAGGTGGTAGCCCGTCGACGGCGACCGCGCGCCGGCCTCGGAGATCCCTCGCCGCGTCGGTGAGCGCGGCCGCGGCCCGGCCGAGGTCGCGCTCGAGGGACCGGGCGGTGACGGGTCCGCTTCGCCGCGGCGTGACCGGCGGAACAGCGCCGGAGGCGAGAGAGGTGGCCACGCAGCGGAGGGAGCGGATGAGGTGGGCAAGCGCATCGGCGACGGTCCAGCCGTCGCAGGCCGACGGCCGCCCGAGATCGCCGAGACCGACCTCGGCCGCCGAGGCGACGGCATGATCGAGCGCGGCGGCGAGCATCGCCTCATCGGCCGGACGGGCATCGGGCACCTCGGAACCCGAGCCGCCATCGCGACAACCCCGCACCCGGCCATGCGCCCCCTCACGCACCCGCCCCCGCCATCCCCGCCGCGCGGCGCAGCTCCTCCAGTCCGCCGCGCATCGCCGCCGGCCCCGCGCGGTAGAACCGCGGCCCGAAGGACACCCTGGCGACCCCCAGCGCCGCCAGGGTGTCCAAATCCAGTTCCGCGCCCGTGTTCCCGTTGACCGGCCCGGGCACGCCGGTGACCACCCTCCCGAGGTCGGCCGCGCTCGAAATCCCGATCGGATACACGCAATCCGCCCCGGCCTCGCGGTAGAGCCGCCCACGCCGGATCGCCTCGGCCGTCCGGCCGGTCCCCGAAAACCCGCTCGGCGGCAGGAAAGTGTCGATCCGCGCGTTGATCACCAACGACCCACCGGCCGCCGCGCGGATCGCCGCCAGGCGATCTGCCTGGGCCGTCGCGGCCACCAGTCCCCCGGCCCGGTGGTCGGTGTCCTCGAGGTTGCAGCCCACTGCCCCCGCGGCCAGCAGCTCGGCCACGAGCTGGTCCGGTTCCAGGCCGTAGCCCGCTTCGGCGTCCATCGTGACCGGAACCGGCACCGCGCGGGCGATCCGTGCCACCGCGGCGAACATCTCCCGCCACGGTGCCCGTTCGCCGTCCTCGTGGCCCAGCGCGTCGGCCACCGCGGCGCTGGACGTCGCCACGACCGGGAACCCGGCCTCCACGACGAGCGAGGCGCTCGCCTCGTCCCACGCGTTCGGCAGCACCAGCAGCTTCCCGTGGTGCAGCTCGCGCAGCACACCGGCTTTCACATCAGACATCGCTCGACTCCTTCGAACGGCGGGGAATGACGGAACCGGCCAGCGCGCCCGCCGCGGCGAGGACGGCACTGACCACGGCGGCGGCGGTGAACCCGGCGGAAAACCCGGCACTCGACGCGTAGTTGCCGGCCAGCGAGAACCCGGCGACCAGGACCGCGACGCCGAACGCCCCGCCCAGCTGCCGCATCGCGCTGAAGGCGCCGGAAGCCTTGCCGAGGAACCGCGGCGCGACCGAGGTCAGCACCGCGCTCTGCGCCGCCGGCAGGCACATCGCGATCCCCGTCCCCGACAGCACCAGCGGCGCGGCGATCACCCGGTAGCCGATCGCGGGCCCGGCGACCAGGGCGATCCAGAGCATGGCGAGGGCGTGCAACCCCAGCCCCGCCACTATGAAGGGGCGTTCGCCGAACCGGCCGACCAGCCGGCCCGCCAGCTGCGGGACGACCGTCGTCGTCAGCCCCCACGGCGCCAGCCCGAGCCCGGCCGCCAGTGGCCCGTACCCCAGTCCTTCCTGCAGGAACTGGGCCATGAAGAACACCGCGCCCAGCGCGGAAGCCCAGTGGAAGAAGATCACGGCATTGCCGGCGGCGAACCGGCGCGAGCGGAACAGGTGCAGCGGCAGCATCGGGTGGACGGCCCGCCGCTGCCACGCCACGAACGCGCCGAGCGCCACCAGACCGGCCACCAGCGGCCCCAGCACGGCGACGCTGGTCCAGCCGGCCGAGTTGCCCTGGACCAGGCCCCACACCACCCCGAAGGAACCGGCGCCGGCCAGCACCAGGCCCGGGACGTCGAGGGCCGCGTCCGGGCCGTGGCTCTCCTCGATCCGCGTCAGCGCGAAGTACGCCAGCGCCGCTCCGATCGGGACGTTGATCCAGAAGATCCACGGCCACGAGATGCCTTCCACGACCGCGCCGCCGAGCAGCGGCCCGAGGGGCACGGCCATCCCGCTGACGCTCGCGAAGACCCCGAGGGCCTTGGGCCGCAGCTCCCCCGGGAAAGCGGCCCCGAGCAGGGCGAGCGCGAGCGGCATGACGAACGCGGCCCCGGCGCCCTGCAGCACCCGCCCGGCGATCAGGACCTCCACACCGGGTGCGACGGCGCAGATCAGCGACGCCGCCGCGAACAGCGTCACCCCCGCCGCGAAGACCCGGCGCCGCCCCCAGCGGTCACCGGCCGCCGCCGACGTCATGAGCAGGACGGCGAAGCTCAGGCCGTAGGCGTTGACCGTCCATTCGAGCCCGGTGACCGACGCGCCGAGGTCGCTCCGGATCGCCGTCAGCGCGGTCGCCACGACCAGCGCGTCGAGGACGACCATCAGCGACGCGACCGCCGTGACGACCAGCACCCATCTTCGCTGCGCCTGTCCCACGACGACCGGTGTGGGTGAAGTCCTGGTGTGCACTCGTGTCTCCTTGCCTCCGGTCACCGGCGCGGTGCCGCTTCCGGAGACTTGGACACCGCGCGCTCCCCGAAGGAATCGGTGCCCCTCGGCTCAGCCGACCGCCTTGCCGAACCTCGCCGCCAGCGCCCGGACGTGGTCGACGAGCTCCGGCGGCTCGTGCACCTGGAAGTCGAACCCCTTGCCCGCCACGTAGATCGCCAGCTCGTCGAGCGAGTCGGAGCCGGCGCGCAGGGTGCAGCTGTGCGCGTCGATCGGCTCCAGCGCCGCGGTGGTGGGCGAGATCCGCTCGGCCGCGGTTTCGGCGCTGACGTGCAGGGTGAACCGGCCCTGGTAGCGGTAGGGCGACGTCGAAATCGCCCGTGAGGTGTAGCCGCCGAGGTCGAGGTCGGGCGGGGTGCGCGGGGTGAACCGCGGCCCGGTCGGCGTGCGGGGTTCGAGGCGGTCGACGCGGTAGGTGCGCCAGTCTTCGCGGTCGACGTCCCAGCCGACGAGGTACCAGCGCCGTCCGGTGTGCACCAGCCGGTGCGGCTCGGTGGTGCGGACGGTTTCGGTGCCGTCGTGGGCGCGGTAGCCGAACCGCAGCCGCAGCGAGTCGCGGACGGCGGCGGCGATGGCGGTCAGGGTGTCCGGGTCGGCGGTGGGGCCGGTGTTGGCCAGCGGCACCGTCGCCGAGCGCAGGGCGTTGATCCGGTGGCGCAGCCGCGACGGCAGCACCTGCTCGAGCTTGGCCAGCGCGCGCACCGACGTCTCCTCGATGCCGGTGATCGAGCCGCCCGCAGCCGTGCGCAGGCCCATCGCGACGGCGACGGCCTCGTCGTCGTCGAGCAGCAGCGGCGGCAGGTCCGCGCCGGCGCCCAGCCGGTAACCGGCGGTGCCCGCGGTGGCCAGCACCGGGTAGCCGAGCGCGCGCAGCCGTTCGACGTCGCGGCGCACGGTCCGCGGGGTGATGTCGAGGCGTTCGGCCAGTTCCGCTCCGGACCAGTCGCGCCGGGTCTGCAGGAGCGAGAGCAGACGCAGCAGCCGTGCCGAGGTTTCCCACATGTTTTGCATTCTGCCTGGAAGCTAGGACCGAACCTGACCTAACCGGCTTCTAGAGTTGGAGTCATGCAGAACAACGAAGAGATCCGGCCCTTCACCGTCGACGTCCCCCAGGCCGACCTGGACGACCTGCGCGACCGGCTCGCCCGCACCCGCTGGGGCGCGGACCTGCCCGGGGTGGGCTGGAGCCGCGGGGTGCCGGTGAGCTACCTGAAGGAGCTGGCCGGGTACTGGCGCGACGGCTACGACTGGCGCGCCCACGAGCGGAAGCTGAACGCGTTCCCGCAGTTCGTCACCGAGATCGACGGGCAGGACATCCACTTCCTGCACGTCCGCTCCCCCGAGCCGGACGCCCTGCCGCTCATCCTGATCCACGGCTGGCCCGGATCGATCGTGGAGTTCCTGAACGTGATCGGCCCGCTGACCGACCCGCGCGCCCACGGCGCCGACCCCGCACACGCGTTCCACCTGGTGATCCCCTCGATCCCCGGCACCGCCTTCTCCGGGCCGACCCGCGAGGCGGGCTGGGACACCGGCCGGATCACCCGCGCGTTCGCCGAGCTGATGGACCGCCTCGGCTACGACCACTACGGCGCCCAGGGCGGCGACACCGGTGCCGTCGTCGGCCCGGGACTCGGCAGGCTCAACCCGGACAAGGTCGTCGGCGTGCACGCGAACGGGCTCTACGCGTTCGGCGCGCCGGACGAGGGCACCGAGCTGACCGAAGCCGAAAAGGCGCGGCTGGAGCAGTTCGCGTACATGCGGACCGAGCAGGGCGGGTACGTGGCGATGCAGACGACCCGGCCGCAGACGCTGGCGCACGGGCTGCACGATTCGCCGGTGGCGCAGCTGGCCTGGATCGTGGAGAAGTTCAAGGAGTGGACCGACCCGGCGGCCGAGCTGCCGGAGGACGCGGTGGACCGCGACCTGCTGCTCACCAACGTGATGCTCTACTGGCTGACCGGCACGGGCGGTTCGTCGGCCAACTGCTACTACGAGACCGCCCACGCCGGCGCCTGGGGTGCGAGCGAGCGGTCCCCGGTGCCGACCGGGGTCGCGGTGTTCCCGCTGGACCTGTCGATCCGCGGCGCCCTCGACCGCGAGCACACGATCATCCACTGGTCCGAGTTCGGCCGCGGCGGCCACTTCGCGGCGATGGAGGCGCCGGACCTGCTGGTCGACGACGTCCGGGCGTTCTTCGGCAAGCTTCGGTGAGCGCCGTGGCGGCGCCGGTTCGCCGGCGCCGCCGGGGCCGGATCCCGCCGTTTCCCCCGCGCCGGGTGACGCCGGGACCGCCGGCACGCACCACCATGACGTGGCCGCCGCCCGTTCCCGGAGGGATTCGCATGGTGCGAGCCACTTTCACCGACGTCCCGGCCCGCCGGTTCCGCAAGCCCCGGCGGCGCCGGGCCGCGGCCGGGGCTCGGCTCCGGGGACTCGCCGTCCGGTTCGGCGGCGGCCACCCGCCGCCGGTTCCGTGGCCGCCCGAGGCCGAAGGCGGAACCGGCGGCACCCCGCTGCCCCGGGCGCTCGTCGTGCTGCTGGGCGCGGCCGCCGCGATGGTCGTGCTGGCCGGCGTCCGGGCCGTCGCCTGGTTCGCCGGCCCCGTCTTCCTCGCCCTCGTCGTCGTCATCACCCTCGATCCGGTGCGGACCTGGCTGCGGCGCAAGGGATTGCCCCGCCCGCTGACCGTCGGCGTGCTCGTGCTCACCGTCTACGCGATCCTGCTGGGCTTCTTCCTGGTCTTCGTCGTGTCCGTCGCGCAGCTTTCCGCCCTGCTCCCGCGCTACACCGGACGCGTCGACGAACTCGTGCACGACGGACTGACCGTGCTCGGCCGGTTCGGGGTCGGGGAACCGGAGCTGCGGGCCGTGCTGTCGTCCCTCGACACCGGAAAGCTCGTCGGCCTGGCCGGTTCGCTGCTCGCCGGCGTCGGGGGCCTGGTCACCAACCTCGCCTTCCTGTTCGCCCTCCTGCTGTTCCTGAGCGCCGAGACGGCCTGGGCCGGCCAGCGCCTCGGCCGGATCGGGCGGGACCGGCCGTGGATTTCCGCTGCGCTGCGGGGCTTCGCCGCGGGCACCCGGCGGTACCTGGTCGTGACGACCGTGTTCGGCGGGCTCGTGGCCGCGCTCGACACCACCGCGCTCGCCCTCCTGGGCGTCCCGGGCGCCCTGCTGTGGGGCCTGCTCGCCTTCGTCACCAACTACATCCCGAACGTGGGCTTCGTGATCGGGGTCGCGCCGCCCGCGGTCATCGCGCTCCTCGACGGCGGCTGGCGCGACCTGCTCGCCGTGCTCGTCGTGTACGCCGCGCTGAACTTCGTGGTGCAGTCGCTGATCCAGCCGCGGTTCGTGGCCGGCTCGGTCGGTCTGTCCACTTTGGTCACGGTGCTGGCGCTGGTGTTCTGGACCTGGCTGCTGGGCCCGCTCGGCGCCGTCCTCGCCGTGCCGGCGACCCTGCTGGCGAAGGCACTGCTGGTGGACGTCGACCCGCGGGCTCGCTGGGCCGAAGCGCTGCTGTCCGCCCCGCGCCGCGAACGATGACTCAGGTCAGCCCGTGCTGGCGGGCCACCACGACCGCCGAACGCCGGTTGTTCACGCCGAGCTTGCCGTAGATGGCCCGCACGTGGGTCTTCACGGTGTTCACCGAGACGGTGAGATCGGACGCGATTTCGTCCAGGGACCGCGGGGACGGCAGGCGTTGCAGCACCACCTGTTCGCGGTCGGTCAGGCCGCTGGGCGGGGCGTGCGGCACGAGCCGGCCGCGGACCGCCTGTGCGAACCGGTCCAGCGAGCCGAACCCGCCGGAGTGGTCGATCAGCAGGTGCCCGACGCGCGGCTCGGCGAGCGCGAACGGCCGCACCAGCCCGTTCGGCCGGGCGAGGGCGAGCGCGTGGTCGAGGGCGTGCAGTGCCTTGGTCCGCCGGTGCGAACGCAGCGCGAGCGCGGTTTCCGCCAGGCACCGGCCGACCGGGGTGGCCGGCAGCAGCGCGGTCGCCGCGGCGGTGTCGCGCAGCACCGCTTCGGCCGCGGCCGGTTCGTCCGCGGCGAGGTGGGCGCGGACCCGCAGGAGGGCCAGCTCGCCACTGCCGGGCAAGCGCTCGTGCATCCACGCGAGCACCTCCGCCGCGTGCACCCCCTCGGCGAGGGCGAGTGCCGCGTGGTACTCCGCGACCGCGCACACCGCGACGATCTCGGGCGGCAGCTCCAGACCGGCGAGCCGGTGCCGGGCCGCGCGCATGACCTGGGAACCCGCCGTCCGGTCGCCGTCGTCGAAGCGCACCACGCCTTCGAAGAACTCGCGCAGCGGAGCCACCGCCGGCGCACCGCCGGGCACTTCCGCCGAAGCCGCTTGGGCCAGCTCGCGGGCCGCGGCGACCGGCTCGGCGCGCATCAGGTCGTCGTAGGCCAGCATCAGGTGGCATTCGGCCACCCCGGGCGACCGGCGCCACCCGTGCCGCCGCGCGACGGCGAGCGCGCCGGTGCAGGCCCGCCGCATCGCCGGGTGGTCCCCACCGACGGCGGCGGCCACGGCCAGCGCCAGTCTGCTGTGGAGGACGAGGTGGTCCAGCCGATCCCCTTGGGCCAGCCGCAGCGCTTCCTGGCCCTGCGCGACGGCGTGCCGCCGGGCCCCGCGGCGCAGCGACCGCCACGCGCGATCGAGGGTGCACCAGGCATCGAACCCGGGCCGGCCCGCGGAAAGCCCGGTCTCCGCTGGACTGCCCACGGCAAGCCCGGTGTCCCCGGGACGACCCGCGGGGAACCCGGTGTCCACGGAACGACCCACGGCAAGCCCGGTCTCCGCGACACCACCCACCGGAACCCCAGTCTCCGCGGGACAACCCGCCGAAACCCCAGTCGCCGAGGGACTGCCCACGGGCAACCCGGTCTCCGGAGGACGCTTCCCCGTGACCAGAGCCAGGTGACGGGCAGCGATCGGCCACAGGCCGTGATCCGCCGGGCCGAGGTCCGCCGCGGCTTCGGCGGGCAGCCCGCGCTGGATGTTCTCCAGTGCCGAGGCCAGCCGCAGCGGCGGGTGC
>Ga0207678_10000057_pt1 | contig 86102 bp, 67 predicted proteins | sample KBSC63metaG_FD_184319 | JGI IMG/M metagenome (GOLD analysis project Ga0207678, IMG submission 184319) | Corn rhizosphere microbial communities from Kellogg Biological Station, Michigan, USA - KBS C6-3 metaG (SPAdes) (version 2) | ecosystem: Host-associated > Plants > Roots > Rhizosphere > Soil ... | reverse complement strand
GGCCACCTCGACCTCTCGACCGCGTCGCTCAACCGGTTCGTGAAGAACGGCGTCCCGGTCGGGGACATGAACCCCGCGCACTGGAACAACCGGCGGGTTTCGTGGTCCTACGTGCCTGCCCCGAACTACACCGGCGACCTGAAACTAGGTTTCCTCCAGGGCGCACAGCGGTACTGGACGGCCATCGCGGTTTCGCACCTGCCCAACGGCGTCCACGGCGTGGAGTTCCTCGGCGCGGACGGCAGCTGGCAGCAGGCGCAACCGGACAGCGACCTCGGGCAGGCCTTCGTCATCGGCCCGACCACCACGGCGGGGACCGCCTACGCGATCCGCGTCCGGGACGCGAGCGACGCGCTCGTCAACGACGGCCGCGTCTACCGCTTCACGCTGCCGGACCAGTGCCTTTCCGGGTGTGCGGCCGCCTACACCGGCATCGGCTACACCACCGGGACCGGCACGCCCACCACCACCCCGACGACGACCACCACGACCACCACGACCACTCCGGCCGGGGCGTCGTGCACGGCGACCTCCACCGTCACGTCCTTCTGGAACGGCGGTCACCAGCTGGAGTTCACCGTGCGGAACACCGGCACGGCCGCGCTTTCCGGCTGGACCACGGCGTTCTCCTTCGCGGGCAGCCAGCAGGTGACCAACTCGTGGAACGCCGTGCCCACCCAGACCGGTCAGCAGGTGCGGGCGGCCAACCAGACCTACAACGGGACACTGGCCGCCGGAGCGACGACGACCTGGGGCGCCGTCGTCACCGGCACGCCCCAGCCGCTGGCCGGACTGGGCTGCACCGCCCGCTGATCCTCAGTGGACGGTCGCCCAGAAGCCGGTCAGCGCCGCCGCGGCGCGGGCCGGCTCGTGGGTCATCCACCAGTGGCCCAGGCCGTCGAGGACGGCGACCCGGGCGCCCGCGCGGGCGGCCGCCCGGCGACGCTGCTCCTCGGTGCCGGCGACGTGATCGGCCGTGGCCAGGATGGCGAGCCCCGGCCGAGCCGCCGCCCGTTCCAGCGGGAGCCCCAGCCCGTGCGCGTCCGCCGACCGGTACAGGGTGAGCACCGCACGGCCCATCGCCTCGTCCTGCCCGGCCGCGACGCGGGCCGCGACCGCCGGGCTCATCCCCCGCTCCACCAGCACCGCCGTGCGCTCCTCGACCGCGGCCCCGAACCGCGCCGCGACGTCGGCCTCGCCGACGCCCGGCGTCCGCCAGCGGCGGGCGAGTTCGTGCCACTCGTAGCCCGGGTCGTACACCCCGAGTGCGTCGCTGACCCAGCTGCGGACCAGGTGCGGATGACTGAGCACGACGTTCAGGACGTGACTGCCGCCGAAGTCGTGGCCGACCAGGTCCACCGGCTCGCCGAACGCCGTCAGTTCGCCCGCCAGCCAGTCCCGGTAACCGGTGGGCGTGGCGGCGAACCCGGCGGGCAGGGGCGCGCCGAACCCGGGCGGGGAAAGGCGGACCAGGTCGGACCGGGACGGCGCGAGCTCGGCCAGCAGCGGCTCCCAGACCGCCGCCGTCTCGGGATTCCCGTGCACGAACACCGCGGGCATCAGGCCACGACCGGTGTGGTCGGCTGCAGCACCGACTCCACCAGCGCCTCGGTACGCAGGTGGGCGATCGCCCGGTACTCGGGGTCGCGGACCATGGCCGCGAACGCCCGCCGGTCCGGGTAGCGGACGAGCACCACCATGTCCCAGGCCTGGCCGTCCTCGGCGACGAGCGCCGGGCCGCCGTGGCCGAGGTACTCCACCACCAGGCCGTAGCGGGGATTGAGTTCGGCGCGGAGGGCTTCGGCGTAGCGCCGGTAGCTTTCGCGGCCGCCGTCGGGGCGGAACCGCAGCAGGTTGAGCATCACGACCGGACCGCCGGGGTCGTCGGCGAGCAGGGCGTCGAGGGCGCGGTCTTCGATTTCGATCATCAGGACCTCCTGGGGTCTTCGCCGCCACCTTACACATACTTGTTGGTCGACACGCAAGTTACTTTGCTAGACTACGCGCATGCGCCGAACTCAGCAGGAACGCCGTGACCAGGCCGAAGCCGCGTTGCTGACGGCCGCCGCCGAACTCGTCGTCGAGCAGGGCGTCCGGTCGCTGACGCTCGCCCGCGTCGGAGAACGCGCGGGGTACAGCCGCGGCATCGTCACCCACCACTTCGGCGGCAAGCAGGCCCTGGTCGAACGGCTGGCCCGGGCCACCCAGGCCGGCTTCGTCCCGGGCCTGGAGGACGCTCCGCCCGGCCTCGACCGCCTGCTGCGGCTGATCGACGGCTACCTCGGCGAGCTCGGCCGGATCGGGGTGTTCAACCAGGCGTTCCTCTTGCTGTGGGCCGAATCGGCCACCCAGCCGGAGCTGGCCCCGATCTTCCGCGAGCGCGACGCTGCCTTCCGGGCCGACCTGCGCGAGGACGTCGAAGCCGCCCTCGCGGCCGGAACCGTCGACGCGAGCACCAGCGCGCCCGAGGTCGCGACGGCGGTGGTCGGGCAGCTGCGCGGGATCGCACTGCAGCGGCTGCTCGATCCGGGGAGCGTGGACACCGAGGCGCTGCGCCGGAGCGTCACCGGCCAATGGCGCCGAGCCCTCCGGCCCTGACCGGGGTCGCTGGCCCGACGCCCGCGTAGGCTCGTCGTCGGAACTCGGAGGGAGGTGACGGGGTGGACGAACGCGGGCGGCTGCCGCGGATCAAGCGCGTGACCATCGAAGACGTGGCCCGGGAAGCGGGAGTGGGCAGGCAGACGGTTTCGCGGGCCCTGCGCGACCTGCCGGAGATCGCCCCGGACACCCGTGAGCGCGTGCTGGCGGCCGCGACGCGGCTGGGCTACCGGCCGAGCGCGCTGGCGAAGGGCATGCGCACCCAGCGTTCGGACGTCATCGCCCTGGTCGTCTCCGACATCGCGAACCCGTTCTACCCGGCCGTGGCGCGTGGGGTGTACGACGCGGCGGAGGCCGCCGGGTGCAGCGTCGTGCTGTACAACACCGACGCCGACCCGGGCCGGGAACGCGACGCCATCGAGGACGCACTCGCCCGCTCCGCCCGCGGCGTCGTCGGCTTCTTCTACGGCACGCCCGAGGACGTCCTCGCCGGCTACGCGCGCTCGGTCCCGCTGGTGGTGGCCGACCGGGAGCTGTCGACCGAGGTGGCGGCCTCGGTGAGCAACGACTTCGCGACCGGCACCGCGGCCGCGGTCGAACTGCTCGCGCGCCGCCCGGACGCCTGCCTCGGCATGCTGGACAGCTCGGTCGGCGTCGCGGTCGACGAGCGGCGGCTCGCGTTCGTCGCCGCCTGCGCCGCGCACGGGTTCGGCGACGTCTCGGCGCGGATCGTCCAGGGCCCGCCGAGCATCCCGGGCGGCAAGGCGGCCACCGAACGGCTCCTCGACGACTGGCCCGAGGTCAACGGCGTCTTCGCGTTCAACGACCTGATGGGCATCGGAGCGGTGCAGGCGGTCCTGGCCCGCGGCGGTGCGGTCCCGCGGGACTGCGCCGTGGTCGGGTTCGACGACCTGGAGATGTCCGCCTACCTGAACCCCCCGCTCAGCACGGTCCGGATCGACAAGTACGACCACGGCCAGGCCCTGGTCCGCGCCCTGCTGGCGGACACCGCCGACCGGATTTCGCTGCCGGTCTCGTTGATCACCCGCGCCACCGCCTGAACCGAACCCGTCGAAAGCCGCCCTTGACGGCACCCCGCCGAGGTGCGCATACTCCCCGGGAACAGCGGCCGGGAACATTCCCGGGAACGTTCCCGACAACCGGCGGACAAGGAGACAGCGGCATGCGAGCAGGCGTTCCGGGACCTCTGGAGCCCACCTGCCGTCGCGGGTCCCGGCCGGCGAAGTTCCGCCGGCCGCACCTCCTCCTCGTCCCCGCAGCCCGGCTCACCGCGACGCCGGACCTCGGCTGAAGCCGCAGCCACCCCCGAAAGGACCGAACGCAATGGTGCGTACCTCTCCCCCGGCAAGCCGGTTCCGCCGGCTCGGCGCCGTCGTGGCCGTCGCCGGGCTTGCCCTCGTGACCGCCGGTTGCGGTGGCACCGACAGCGCCGCGCCCGCCGCCGCCGCGGACTGCGCGCCTTCGGGCGGGAAGGTGGAACTGTCGTTCTGGTCCTGGCTGCCCGGCATCGACCAGGCCGTCGCCCTCTGGAACCAGGGTCACCCCGACATCCACGTCACCGTCGAACAGACGCCGCAGGGCAACCAGGGCACGTACAACAAGATGTTCACCGCCCTCAAGGCGAACCAGGGGCCCGACCTCGGGCAGGTCGAGTTCGACACGCTCCCCGGGTTCCGCGTCCAGCAGGGCCTGCGTGACATCTCCGCCTGCCCCGGCGTCGCGGACGCCAAGTCGAAGTTCGTGGACTGGACGTGGGCGCAGGCCTCGGTGGGCGGCGACGGCGTCTTCGCCGTCCCGCAGGACACCGGCCCGATGGGCCTGTTCTACCGCAAGGACCTCTTCGAGAAGTACAAGGTGCCGGTGCCGACGACCTGGGACGAGTACGCGCAGGCCGCGAAGACCCTGCACGCGGCGGACCCCAACCTGACCATCACGCACTTCCCGCAGAAGGACGTCAACTGGTTCGCCGGCCTGGTGTGGCAGGCGGGCGGGCACTGGTTCACCCAGGACGGCCAGCAGTGGAAGGTGAACCTGGCCGACCCGGCCTCGGCGAAGGTCGCCGACTACTGGCAGAACCTGCTTTCCCAAGGCCTGGTTTCGAACTACCAGGGCTTCTCCGAATCCTGGAACAAGGCACTGGACTCCGGGCAGATCGCCACCTGGACCGGGGCCGTGTGGGGCGTCGGCACGATCGCGAAGGCCGCGCCCTCGACCGCCGGGAAGTGGGCCGTGGCGCCGCTGCCGCAGTGGACCAAGGGCGAGCAGCGTTCGGGCAACTGGGGCGGCTCGACCACCGCGGTCTTCGCCGGGACGAAGCACCCGGCCGAGGCGGCGCAGTTCGCGCTGTGGCTCAACAGCGACCCGCAGGCCCTGGCCGTCCTCACCGCCCAGGCCGGCATCTTCCCGGCCACCGTCGCCGCGCAGGAGTCGGCGAAGGCGTCTCCGGAGAACACGCAGTTCTTCGGCGGCCAGGACGTCGACGCCGTGTTCCGCGAGGCGGGCAAGGGCGTCAGCCAGGACTTCACCTGGGGACCGTCGATGGAGCAGACCTACGCCCACGTCCGTGACGGGTTCGGTGCCGCGCTCGCCGGCAACGGCACGCTCGGCAAGGCGCTCTCCGAAGCCGGCGCCGCGACGATCACCGACCTGCAACGCCAGTCCATCCCCGTGGCGAAGTAGGGCCGACGATGGTTGTCACAGCGTCACAGACCGCCGCCGGCGCGCCCGCCCGCCCCCGGGTGGCGCGCCGGCGGCGGGCGAACGGCAGCGGCCGCGCCGCCTGGCTGCTGCTCGCTCCCTTCCTCGTCGGGTTCGCGGTGTTCTACGTGGGCCCCGTCGTCGTCGCCGTGGTGAAGAGCTTCACCACGGTCACCCGGACCTCCACCTACGGCCGTCCCGTCGAGGTGTTCGCCGGGCTGGGCAACTACACCGCGGCGCTCGGCGACGCCGGGTTCGTCGGCTCGGTGGGGCGGGTGCTGCTGTTCGGGGTGATCCAGATCCCGATCATGCTCGGCCTCGCGCTGGTCCTGGCGCTGGCGCTGGACTCGGCGGTGGTGCGGCTGCGGCGGTTCTTCCGGCTCGCGTTCTTCCTGCCCTACGCCGTGCCGGGCGTGATCGCCGCGGTGATGTGGGGCTTCTTCTACGCCCCGAACCTCTCGCCGGTCAACCAGCTGCTCGACCCGCTCGGGATCCACCCGGACCTGTTGTCCGGCAACGTGATCCTGTACTCGATCGCGAACATCGTCACCTGGACCTTCACCGGCTACAACATGCTGATCCTCTACTCGTCGCTGCAGGCGATCCCGCCCCAGCTGTACGAAGCCGCCCGGCTCGACGGCGCGTCCGGCTGGGTGATCGCGTGGCGGATCAAGGTGCCGGTCATCGCGCCGTCGCTGGTGCTGACCGGGGTCTTCTCCATCATCGGCACGTTCCAGCTGTTCACCGAACCGCAGGTGATGGCGGGCGTGTCGAGCGCGGTCTCGTCGTCCTACACGCCGTCGATGGCCGCCTACGCCCAGATTTCCGCCCAGAACCACGGCCTCGGCGCCGCGATGAGCGTCCTCGTGACGCTGCTCATCGCGGTCCTGTCGTGGCTGTTCTTCCGGATCACCCGCGCGAGGGCCGCCCTGTGACCACCAGCCACCGTTCCTCCTTCGTGGTGACCACGGCGATGTTCGTCGCCGCGGTCTACTTCCTGCTGCCGGTGGTCTGGCTGGCGATCTCCGCCACGAAGTCCGCCTCCGACCTGTCGACGACGTTCGGGCTCTGGTTCTCCGGCAACCACCTCGGTCAGAACCTGCACGACACCGTGACCTTCGGCGACGGCCTCTACCTGCGGTGGCTGGCGAACAGCGCGCTGTACTCGATCGTCGGGGCCGCGGCCGCGACACTGCTCTCGGCGATGGCGGGCTACGCCCTCGCGAAGTTCACCTTCCGCGGGCGTTCCCTGACGTTCTCGGCGATCCTCGCCGGAGTGCTGGTCCCGCCGACCGCGCTCGCCGTCCCGCTGTTCCTGATGCTGGCGGACGCCGGGATGACGAACACGGTGTGGTCGGTGCTCCTGCCGAGCATGATCAGCCCGTTCGGGGTCTACCTCGCCCGGGTGTACGCGGCGGCGTCGGTACCGGACGAACTGCTCGAAGCGGGCCGCATCGACGGCGCCGGCGACGTGCGCATGTTCTACACGGTCAGCCTGCGCCTGATGGCGCCGGCCCTGGTCACCATCTTCCTGTTCCAGTTCGTCGCGATCTGGAACAACTTCCTGCTCCCGCTGGTGATGCTGACCAGCGACCGGCTGTACCCGGTGACGCTCGGGCTCTACACCCTGAACACCCAGATCACGCGGGACCCCGACCTGAAGGCCGTCGTGGTCACCGGTTCACTGCTGTCGATCATCCCGCTGATCCTGGCTTTCCTGGCGCTGCAACGGTTCTGGCGCACCGGGCTGGCGGCGGGGGCGGTCAAGGACTGAGGACCGCGAGAGCTTCGGGTTCGTGGCGCGCGCAGTTGGCGAGGAGCCCGAACATGCCCATGGTGACCAGCAACGACGAACCGCCGTAGGAGATCAGCGGCAGCGTCACGCCCGTGACCGGCAGCAGGCCGACGACGTACCCGATGTTGATCGCCGCCTGGGCGACCACCAGCAGGGTCAGCGTCCCCGCCACCAGCCGGATCCACGGGTCCACCGCCCGGCGGGCGATCCGCGTCCCCACGATCGCGACGCCCGCGTACAGCGCGATCACCCCGGCGCAGCCCACGAAACCCAGTTCCTCCCCGACGAGCGCGAAGATGAAGTCGTTCTCCACGCCGGGCAGGTAGCCCCAGTTCGCACTGCCCCGGCCGAGTCCGCGGCCGAACACCCCGCCGTCGGCGAGGGCGTACAACGCCTGGGTCGTCTGGTACGAGCCGTCCGCATCCGACAGGAACGACAGGACCCGGGCCAGCCGGTAGTCCGCGGTCAGGGCCAGCACCGTGAACCCGGCCACCGCCCCGGACAGCAGGGCCGCGAAGAGCCGCCCCGGGATGCCCGCGAACCACAGCAGGCCCAGCATGATCACGCCAAGGGTGATCGTGCCGCTGAGGTTCGGCTGGGCCATCACCAGCGCGAACATCAGCAGCGTCACCGGGACCACCGGCACCAGCAGGTGCCGCCAGCGGTGCAGCAGGTGCTCCTTCGCCACCAGGATGTGCGCGCCCCACAGCACCAGGGCCAGCTTGGCGAACTCGATCGGCTGCACCGACTGCCCGGCGACGACGAACCAGCGCTGGGCCCCGCCGCCGGCCGAGCCCAGCGGGGTGAGCACCAGGACCAGCATGCCCAGCGCCGCGGCCATCGCCTTGCTCGCCATCGCCCGGATCCTCTTGAGCGGCAAGCGAAGGCCGAGCCAGAACACGACCGCCCCGATCCCCAGGTAGGTGACGTGCTTGGCGAACAGGTCGTACTGACCGCCGCCGGTGCGCGGGTCGTAGGACGAGACCGACGACGCGCTCAGCACCATCACCGCCCCGACGAGGCCGAGAATCCCGCTCAGCGCCAGCACGAGGTGGAACGACGCGAGCGGCCGCGACAGCGCGGATCTGCGCGCTCTTTCCCTGACTTCGATGGCGCGAACCTCACCCCGCTCGGGGGAAACGGCGGTCCCGTTCCCGGCCAGGCCAAGCTAGCCGCCCCCGGCTGGCAAAGTCCTGAGAACGCGGGAAAAGCCGAGCCGGGCGCGAGCCGGTCGTCGACCGCCGGACCCTGCCGGCCGTGCGCTGCACCGACCGCCGGTAGCCGGCGCCGTCGAGTCAGCGGTGGTCCCCTCGCAACGCGTGACGCCGCTCGGCGTACGCGAGGTCGTCCCGCCACAACCGGGCGGCGGCGCGGCGCATGAGCGGCCGCAGGACCGGGGCGAGCCGGGCCGCCTTGGCGAAACCCGGCCGGCCGGACGCGGCGATCGTCGCTTCGATCACGGCCGTGCGCGGGCGGCCGCCGGGACCGGGGCCGAGCGGGGTCGCGTGGGTCTCCACCACGCTGCCGGTCCCCTCACCGTCCACAATGGTCATCAGCACGGTGCGCGGGCCCGGGCAGGTGAACTCGGCGACCACCGGGACGCCGATCTTCCCCGCCAGCCGGAACGTCACCTCGACGACGAACTTGTCCTCGTCCTCCGCGACGTCGACGCCCTGCGGTGCCGACAGCACGCGCAGCCGCGCGAACGAATACGGGTGGAACCACGCGCCGTGCCAGGGGTCGAGGCGGTTGGCGACGACGTCTTCGGGCTCGCAGACCCCGGCCAGCGTCGCCACGGCGTCGACCGTGGTCCCGGCCGGGCGGACCGGCACGACCGGGCGTTCGGTGGGCTGCTCGCCGCCGATCCGGTCGAGGCGGACCCACGCGAGCACGCCGTCGTCGTGGGCCGGCAGAGCCGTCCAGCCGGGACGGTCCGCGCCGACGCGCAGGCCGTGCCAGCGGCAGACCAGCTCGCCGCAGTGCACCCGCGCCTGGTCGAGCGGCGCGCCGAGGTGCGGGCACGCGCCCGGGCCGACGAGCAGCGCGCCGTCCGGTCCGCGCCACGCGACCAGCTCCCGGCCGCCCACGCGCATCCCGAACGGCCGGTCGGCGCGGATTTCCCGGGACGCGGCGAAGACGAACCAGTTGCCCGACGGCCGGGCACCCGCCCGCTTGACCGCGGCCTCGATCAGCGCGGGGCTGCACTCGGCGTAGGTGGGTTCCTGCCGGGCCCACGCCGGTTCGCGGAACGGCTGCACCGGCCACCGCGCCGGCCAGCGCTCGATCACCTGCCGCTTGAGGTCCACCGGACGCGCTCCCGCCTGCTCCGGCCGGCCGAGAAGACCGGCACGCGAGTCATCCTCGGGCATGTGGAGCGGTTGCGCAACGCTTTGGCCGGGTCGTCCGGCCCCGGTTCACGCCTTCAGGCGTTCGGCGGCCAGGTCGAGGGCGGCAGCCAGGTCGTTGACCCACGGCACCTCCCGCTCGGCCGGGTTCGCCCACCCCGGCCCCGCCACGGCGACGTCGCAGCCGTGGTGTCGCCGGAGGCGCTGGACCAGCAGGTCGTCGGCCGTGTCGGCGGACATCGACCACAGGAACAGCACGACCGGGTCGAGCTTGGAGGCGATCGCGGCCGTCGTCTCGGCGGGCACCATCTGGCCCAGGTAGACCGCCGGGATGCCGACCTCCACCATGGCCGCCCGCAGCACCTCCATCGGCAGGCTGTGCCGTTCCTCCGGGCAGCACGCGAGCAGCACCGCCCGGCCGGGCGGGGTGTTCGCGAACCCGGCGCTGTAGCGCTGCAGGGCGAGCGAGATCTCCCCGGTCAGTGCCCACTCGGACTCGAAGCACACGTCCCCGCGCAACCAGCGGCCGCCGAGGTGGCGCAGCACCGGGACGAGCACCTCGGTCCACGCCGCGGCGGGCCCCAGTGCGTCCAGCGTTTCGTCCAGCAGCGCGGCCAGCGACGTGAATTCGAGGTCCTCCGCGGCCCGCTCGAGCTCTTCGATGTGCCGGTCGACGTCGACTTCGCGAACCGCGTCGTCCACCCGGGAGAACGCCGCCGCGGCGGCTTCGCGGGCCCGCATGCCGCGGTCGATGAGCCGCTGCATGTACTGCAGCCGCCGGACGTCGGCGTCGGAGTAGCGGCGGTGCCGCCCGTCGTCGCGCAGCGTCGGGCCGACCCCGTAGCGCGCAGCCCAGGTCCGCAGCGTCACCGGCGAGACGCCCAAGAGCTCGGCGACCTTGCCGGGCGTCCACGAACCCCCGGCCCGGGGCCCATCCCGGCCGTTCACCGCGTCGACGTCCATCAACACCACGTTCCCACACGTACGGCATCCGGCGACCGTCCGACACTCCCGGCACCCGAGTGGCGGATTCGGCAGGGTCGCCCGATGTTCGCCGGGCTCAAGTGGACAAGCTACCCCGCATGTGAAACGGTTGCGAATCGAATGGGCCGACAGTGTCGAACGGGAGGGGCGCCGGATGACCGCGACCATGACGACGGGGCCGGCCCCCGCCGACGATGCGCCCGTCGAAGGGCTGGATGCGCTGGGCCGTCGCTGCCTCGCCGAGGCGCACGGATTCGTGATCGCGCGGGCGAAGGAGCACTTCTCCGGACGCAGCGAGGGAGCGCTCGCGGAAACCGCCCTGCCGGAGTTCGTGGCGGGCGGAAAATGCCTCCGCCCGCTTTTCGCGTACGTCGGGTGGCGGTGCGGGCAACCGGAATCCGGCGCCGCGATCCGCGCCGCCGCCGCGCTGGAGCTGCTGCACTGTTTCGCACTGGTCCAGGACGACGTGATGGACGGCTCGGCGCTGCGCCGCGGCCGCACCGCGCTGCACGTCCGGTTCGCCCGGTGGCACGAGGAGCAGGGCTGGGCCGGCTCGGCCCCGCGGTTCGGCGAGTCCGCCGCGATCCTGTTCGGCGACCTGTTCCTGGTCTGGTCGGAGCAGCTGCTGCGGGAGAGCGGGCTGACGGCGGAGCAGCTGGCGCGGGGCTGGCCGCACTACGACGCGATGCGGGCCGAGCTCGCCGTCGGCCAGCTCGCCGACCTGGTGAACGACGCGCGGGCGCTGCCCAGCTGGGACACCCTGCTCGACGTCCTGCGCCGCAAGTCCGGCAACTACACGGTGCGGCGGCCACTGGAGTTCGGGGCGGCGCTGGCCGGCTGCGGGCCGGAGCTGACGGCCGGGCTGGGCGAGTTCGGTGGCTTGGTGGGCGAAGCGTTCCAGCTCCGCGACGACCTGCTCGGCGTGTTCGGCGAGCCGGCCGTCACGGGCAAGCCGGCCGGGCAGGACCTGCGCGAGCGCAAGGCCTCCAGCGTGGTCGTGCTCGCCGCGGCCATGGCCGACCGGCGCCGCCGGACCGAGTTCACCGAGCTGCTCGAGCTGGACGAAGTGGGCGACGACGCGGTCGCGCGCTGGCGCGAGCTCATCGTGGCCACCGGCGCGCGCGAGCGGATGGGCGAGCTGATCCGGGAGCGGGCGGACAAGGCGTTGGCGGCGATCGACCCGGCGGTGGTCCCCCGCCACGCCGTCGAGCTGCTGGCCGCGCTGGCGGCTCGGTGCACGGAGCGCGACCGATGAAAACCGTGCCCGGAACGACGGACCGGGTCGTCGTCGTGGGGGCGGGCCTGTCCGGCCTCGCCGCCGCTGCGCACCTCGCCGGCCGCGGCCGCGAAGTCACCGTCCTGGAACGGGATCCGGGCCCCGGCGGCCGGGCCGGGCGGGTCGAGAAGCACGGCTACCTCCTCGACACCGGTCCCACCGTCCTCACCATGCCGTCGATCCTGAGCGACACCTTCGCCGCGGTCGGCGCCGATCTCGCCACCGAACTGCCGCTGACCCGGCTCGACCCGGCGTACGTCGCGCAGTTCGCCGACGGCAGCACGCTGCCCGTGCACACCGACGCGGCCGCGATGACCGACGCGGTCCGCGACTTCGCCGGTCCGGCCGAAGCCGCGGGTTACACCCGCCTGCGCGCGTGGCTGACCGAGCTCTACCACGCCGAGTTCGGCCGGTTCATCGACGCGAACATCGACTCGCCGCTCGGCATGCTGCGGCCGGAACTGGCGCGGCTGGTGGCCTTGGGCGGGTTCCGGCGGCTCGACGGCCAGGTCGGCCGGTTCCTGCGCGACGAGCGCCTGAAACGGGTCTTCACCTTCCAGGCGCTCTACGCGGGCGAATCCCCGATGCGCGCGCTGGCCCTGTACGCGGTGATCTCCTACATGGACACCGTCGGCGGCGTGTACTTCCCGCCCGGCGGCGTCGCGGCCCTGCCGCAGGCGCTCGCCCGCGTCGCCGCCGACGCCGGGGTCAAGTTCGGCTACGGCGACGCCGTGAGCGAACTCGAACGCGCCGGCTCCCGCGTCACCGCCGTCCGCACCGCCTCCGGGGCCCGCCACCCGTGCGACGCCGTCGTCCTCACCACCGAACTGCCCGAGAGCTACCGGCTGCTCGGCCGGCACCCGCGGCGGCCGGTCCCCCTGCGGGCCGCGCCGTCGGCGCTGGTCGTGCACGCCGGCGGCCCGGCCACGCACCCCGAGGTCGCGCACCACACGATCTCCTTCGGGCACGGGTGGCGCTCGACCTTCGACGAGCTCATCACCCAGGGACGGCGGATGAGCGATCCGTCGCTGTTGATCACGCGGCCGACCGCCTCCGACCCGGCGCTCGCCCCGCCCGGCCGTCAGCTCTACTCCGTGCTCGCCCCGGTCCCCAACCTCGACCGCGGCCCCGCGGACTGGGCCGCCGAGTCCGGTTCCTACGCGGAAGAGGTGCTCGACGTGGCCCGTGCCCGGCTCCTGCCCGGCTTCGCCCCCGAATTCACCCACCTCATCGGTCCGGCCGAATGGGCAGGCCGCGGCCTGGTCGCGGGGACGCCGTTCGGCTACGCCCACTCGTTCGGCCAGACCGGGCCGTTCCGGCCGCGGAACCTCCCCCGCGGGACGGACAACGTCGTCCTGGCCGGCGGCGCCACCGTGCCCGGTGTGGGCGTGCCGACCGTGCTCGTCTCCGGCAGACTGGCGGCCGACCGGATCACCGGAGGGACCCGATGACCCGACGCGAACTCGACGCCGCCGGCATCCGCGAACCGGGGCTGCGCGCGGCCTACACGTGGTGCCGCGAGCTCAACGCCCGGCACGGCCGCACCTACTTCCTCGCGACGCGGATGCTGACCCCGGCGCAGCGGCCGGCGATCCACGCGCTCTACGGCTTCGCCCGGTGGCTCGACGACATCGTCGACGAACCGGACGACGACGCCACGCCCGCAACGCTCGGCGCTCGCCTGCAGGAGGTCGAGAAGCACTTCCTCGCCGACCTCGACGCCGGCGCGAGCGACGACCCGCTGCTGACCGCGGTGATCGACACGGCGGCGCGGTACACGCTCGCCAAGGCCTACTTCGAGGCGTTCTTCACCTCGATGCGGATGGACCTCAGCGTCGACAGCTACGCCACCCGCGAGGAGCTCGACACGTACGTGCACGGCTCGGCCGAAGTGATCGGGCTGCAGGTGCTGCCGGTGCTCGGCACCGTCGCCCCGCGGGAAGAGGCCGAGCCGAGGGCCGCGGCGCTCGGGAAAGCCTTCCAGCTCACCAACTTCCTGCGAGACGTCGCCGAGGACCTGGGCCGCGGCCGCGTCTACCTGCCCGCCGACGAACTGGCCGCGCACGGCGTCGACCGCGACCGGCTGGAATGGTGTGCGAAGCAGGGCAAGGCCGACCAGCCGGTCCGGGCCGCGATCCGCAACCAGATCGCCGTCACCCGCGACATCTACGCCGAGGCACGGCCCGGCATCGCCATGCTGCACCCGATCTCCCGTCCGTGCGTGGCCACGGCGGCGGCGCTGTACGGCGGCATCCTCGGCTGCATCGAAGACGCCGGCTGCGACGTCTTCGCCGGGCGCGCGGCGGTTCCCCGCAGGCAACGGCTGGCCGTCGCGTGCGGCGCGGTCGCACGGACGCAGTGGGCGCGACGGCGTCACCCCGCGCCGGCGCTCCCGGTGGCGGTGGGTTGAGGTGGGCAAGGCCGAATACCTCGTCGTGCTGGCCGCGTGCGTCCTGGTCACCCTGCCGCTGGAGCTGGCGGGCGCGCGCGTCTACCGGCAGCCCCGGCGGCTGGCGCGCGCGGTGCTGCCGGTCGCGCTGGTGTTCCTCGTCTGGGACGCGCTGGCGATCGCCGGCGGCGTCTGGGACTACGCGCCCGAGCACGTCACCGGCATCCGCGCGCCCTTCGCCGTGCCGCTGGAGGAAATCCTGTTCTTCGTGGTGATCCCGATCTGCGGGCTGCTGACCTACGAGGCCGTCCAGCTCACCGCCGCGGTGGTCCGGCGCCTCGCCCGGAAGGAGGCCCGCCGGTGATCCCGTGGGGCTACACCGTGCCGGTGGCCGCCGCCGTGGTCGCGGTCGTGCTGGCCGAGCTCTTCCTGTTGCGCACGGGCCTGTTCCGCCGCCCGGCCTACTGGATCACGATCGCCATCGTGACCGCGTTCCAGATCCCGGTGGACGGCTGGCTGACCAAGCTGTCCGCCCCGATCGTGCGCTATGCCCCGCAGCACGTCACCGGCTGGCGCTTCCCGTGGGACATCCCGGTCGAAGACTTCCTCTTCGGCTACGCGCTCGTGACCGCGGTGCTGCTCGTGTGGGAACGGACCGGCTCTCGGGAGGAGCGAGCGTGAACGCGATGGCGAAGGACGGCCTCCCCCGCGGAGCGGTGCCGTCGGCCTTCGACACCGAAGCGCGGTGGTACGACCGGCTGGTCGGCGCCAACCCGGGCTACCACGAACACCTCCGGCTCTCGGCACAGCGGCTGGGGCTGCCGCGGGACGGGACGGGCCTGCGGCTGCTGGACGCCGGCTGCGGCACCGGCGCGTCGACGGCCGCGCTGGTGTCCGTCGCGCCCGGCGCGGGGATCACCGCGTTCGACGCGTCCGGGGAGATGCTCGCGCAGGCCCGGGCGAAGGACTGGCCGGACGGCGTCACCTTCGTCCACACGCCGGTCGAGGACCTCGACGGCGTTTCCGGCCCGTTCGACGCGATCCTGGCCGCGTACCTGCTGCGCAACCTCACCGAGCCGACGCGGCAGCTGCGGCGGCTGCGCCGTTTGCTGCGTCCCGGCGGCCGCATCGCGGTCCACGAGTACTCCGTCCACGACTCGCGGCGCGCCCGGTGGGTGTGGAACGCGGTCTGCGCGGGCGTGATCATCCCGCTCGGGAAGGTCACCACCGGCGACGCGACCCTCTACCGCCACCTGCGCCGCAGCGTGTGCGAGTTCGACGGCATCGCCGCGCTCGCGGGCCGGCTCACCGACGCCGGCTTCACCGACGTCCGCACCGCCACGATGCCCGGCTGGCAGAACGGCATCGTCCACACCGTCCTGGGCACCAACCCGCAGGAGCACAGTTGACCCGCCCCCTCGGCACCGACCACCGGATCGAGACGCGACCGGCCCCGCCCGGCCTGGCCGACGCCGGGCTGCTCGGCAGGCGCCCGACCGCGGCCGTGATCGGCGGTGGCATCGCGGGTCTCACCGCGGCCACCGGGCTGGCCGAGCGAGGCGTCACGGTGACGCTCTTCGAGCGCGACACCTACCTCGGCGGACGCGTCGGCGGCTGGGCCGACCGGCTGCCGGACGGCACCGGCGTGACCATGAGCCGGGGCTTCCACGCGTTCTTCCGCCAGTACTACAACCTGCGCTCGCTGCTCAGGCGCACCGATCCCGGGCTCGACCGGCTGACCCCGCTGGCCGACTACCCGCTGCTGGACGCCCAGGGCCGCACGGACACCTTCGCGGGTCTCCCCCGCACGCCGCCGTGGAACGCGCTGGCGTTCGCCTGGCGCAGCCCGACGTTCACGCCACGGGACCTGGTGCGGATCAACGGCCGCGCTGCCCTGCCGCTGGCGACGGTCAGCGTCCCGGAGACCTACCACCGGCTCGACGGCACCGACGCGGCGAGCTTCCTGGACGCGATCAACTTCCCCGAAGCGGCCAAGCACCTGGCGTTCGAGGTGTTCTCGCGCAGCTTCTTCGCCGATCCCCGCGAGCTGTCCGCGGCGGAGCTGGCGACCATGTTCCACCTGTACTTCCTGGGCTCGAGCGAAGGTCTCGTGTTCGACGTGCCTGCCGAGCCGTTCCCGCAGGCGCTGTGGGATCCCCTGGCCGGCTACCTGACCGACCGCCGGGTGACGATCCGGACCGGCACCGCGGTCGCGGCGCTCGACCGCACCCCGGACGGCTTCGCGGTCACGACGGCGGAGGACACCGGGCAGTTCGACACCGTCGTGCTCGCCTGCGACGTGCGGGGGCTGCGGGAGATCGTCGCCGCGTCACCCAGCCTGGGCACGCCCGAGTGGCGGGCGGCAGTGGCCGGGTTGCACGCGGCACCACCGTTCCTCGTCCGCCGGCTCTGGCTCGACCGGCCCGTCGCCACCGCGCGGCCGGCGTTCCTGGGCACCGGCAGCGTGCCGCCGCTGGACAACATCAGCCTGCTCGACCGCTACGAAGGCGAAGCCCGGCGCTGGGCGGCCCGCACCGGCGGCTCGGTCGTCGAACTGCACGCGTACGCGGCCACGACCGACGACCGCGAGACGCTGGTGAAGGCCGTGGACGACCGGCTGCACGCGATCTACCCCGAAACCCTCGATGCGACTGTCACCGCGGCGATTTCGCTGTGGCGAGAGGACTGCCCGCTCTTCGGCCTGGGCGACTTCGCCCGCCGCCCGACGGTCGCCACCCCGGACCCGGCGCTGGCCCTGGCCGGCGACGGCGTGCGGATCGACCTCCCGGTGGCCCTGATGGAACGCGCGGCGACGACGGGCTGGGCAGCGGCGAACACGCTGCTGGCGGGCTGGGGACTCGCCGGGCACCCGCTGCGCTCGGTCCCCAACCGCGGCCGCATCGGCCTGCTGAACCGGCTGGCCTCGACCCGCTGCTTCGGCGGGTGAGGCGGGGCGCCCGGACTCCGCCCGACCGCCACCAACCGACTGCTGCCCGAAAGACTTCGCCGGAACCCCGCGAGCTCCCGCGGCAGCTCGCCGCCCGGCTCACCGGCGACGCGGAGCCGCCGTGGAACAGCGGGAAGACGTGGTACTTCGCACCACCGCGGTCACCGCTGCGCGAACCGCCGAAGGCCTCTCGCACTACGACATCCGGGCGAAAATTCACTTCCCGCACTGCGAAAACCGCCGGAACGCCGAAGATCACCCGGTACCGGCCGTGCCGGGGCGTCGCTGGAAAGAGTGACGGCCGGGGGCACTTCCCCGGTCTTCCGGCGCAGTGCGGCCATGGTTTCCGTAGCCCGGACCGGCCGTCATGCCCCGTTGAGCCGCTTGACACAGGGCGCTCCGGGTGACGCTTTCCCCACCCGCTAACGAAATCCGGCCTTTTCCGTCTTCCCGAGGCAACCCGCAGTAATCCGGCCTTCGGAAGGGAAGTCCATGTCGCGGAGATCCTTGTTCGTCGCGCTGACCACGGTCAGTGCCTTGCTCACCCCGGCCGCCGTCGCGGCCGCGGCGCCGCCGGGTGTCGATCCGGCCACCGTCGACCTCACGCTCTCCGCCGGGCAGAGCACCACCGTCACCAAGCACGTCACCACCTCCGCCGTGCCGCCGAACCCCGACCTCGTGCTGCTCGCGGACACCACCGGCAGCATGGGCGGCGCGATCGCCAACGTCCGCACCAACGCGAACGCCATCACCGGCGACGTGCTCGCCGCGCAGCCGACCGCCCAGTTCGGCGTGGCCGAGTACAAGGACTTCGGCGACCCCGTGCCGTTCAAGGTCAACCAGGGCATCACCGGTGACACCGCCGCGGTCCAGGCCGGGATCAACCAGTGGTCGGCCAGCGGCGGCGGCGACCTCCCCGAAGCCGACCTCAACGCGCTCTACGAACTGTCGACCGGCGCGGTCACCTTCCGCCCGGACGGCACCCGCATCATCGCCTGGTTCGGCGACGCTCCGTCGCACGACCCGAGCGGCGGGCACACCCTGGCCCAGACCATCGACGCGCTCAAGGCGGCGAAGATCCGCGTGGTCGCGGTCAACGTGGGCGCGCTGGACGCCGACGGCCAGGCGAGCGCCATCGCCACGGCCACCGGCGGCGTCTTGCTGAACAACGTGCCGTCGGACCAGGTGTCGCAGGCCATTCTCGCGGGCATCAAGTCGATCGAGGTCACGGTGACGCCGAAGGTCACCACCTGCGACCCGCAGCTGACGGTCACCAACGCGCCGGCGAGCGTCAAGGTGCCCAGCGGGGACGTCGCGACGTTCACCGAGACCGTCACCGCCAAGGCCGACGCCGCACCCGGCACCTACCACTGCACGGTCGACTACCTGGTCGACGGGGTGTCCCGCGGGTTCGTCGAGACGACGACCGTGCGCGTGCTCGGCCTGAGCATCAACGACGTCACGGTGAACGAGGGCTCCGGCGGCGCGGCCGTGCCGGCCACCTTCACGGTGTCCCTGCTCGGTGGCGCCGGCCCCAACCCGGTGAAGGTCCACTACGCCACCGCGAACGGCACGGCGACCGCACCGGCCGACTACCAGGCGGCGAGCGGTGACGTGACCTTCGCGCCCGGCGAGACGACCAAGCCGGTGACCGTGCTGGTCAACCCGGACACCGTCGACGAGCCGAACGAGACGTTCACCGTGACGCTCTCGGCCCCGGTCGGTGCCGGGCTGGTCGACCCGACCGGGATCGGCACGATCGTCGACGACGACCGTGACGGCGTCTTCTCCTGCACCGGCACCGCCGCGAACGTCATCGGCATCACCGCGGCCGTGGCGAACCCGGCGAACCTGCCCTGCGCCGACGACAGCAAAACCGTCCTCGACGCGACGCTCAACGCCGGCCTGATCAAGGTGCAGACGCACGCGCTGACGTCCTCGACCGACCTGACGCCGGACAACCAGTCCGCGGCTCCGGCGGCCGGTGACCAGGCGAAGGCGACGGCCAAGATCGACAAGACGGTGATCAGCACGATCGGGCTGACCATCGAGCTGGGCGTGATCCAGTCCCAGGCCGCGGCGACCTGCCAGGCCACGCCGGGCGGGCTCGCCCCGGCGCTGACCGGCAGCTCGAACATCGCCTCGCTGAAGATCAACGGCGTCTCGGTCACGGTCGGCTCGGCACCGCTGACCATCCCGCTGGTCATCGGCTCGCTGAAGCTGAACGGCCAGACCGTGGCGAACGGCGTCGTGAAGCAGCAGGCGGTCGCGTTGGACACCGCGCTCGCGAAGATCGTGCTCGCGGAGTCCCAGGCCGACGTGCACGGCACCGCCGCGCACCCGGCGGGCAACCCCTGCAAGCGCTGATCCGGTGAACCACCCGGGGCGGGCGGCCACCGCCCGCCCCGGGCTCACAGCTCGTGGGCCGTCGTGTCCCCGGTGGTCACCAGCAGCGCGCTCCAGGCCGCGGCCGGGCTGATGTTGAGCAGCACCGCGCGCCCGCCGAACTCACCGGTCTCCTGGGCGCTCGAGAGGTTGAAGAAGACGTCGTTGGGCCCGAGGTGGCCGTAGCGGGCCAGGTTGTCGAAGCACGCTTTGGCGATCGGGACGCCGATCGCCTCCGACCAGTTCCGGAACGCCGCCGTGGAGAGGTTCTGGGTGAGGCAGCACGACACGTCGGCCAGGCCCAGGCCGTTGCGGTCGAGGAGGCGGGTGACCAGCGACCGCAGCCGGTTGCGCGTCTCCACGGCCAGCCGGAACGAGTAGGCCGCCGGGTCCGTGCACTCCTCCCGCCAGCGCGCGAACTCCTCGTCGCGGTACTCGACGCGGAACAGGTCCGCGTAGTCCCCGTTCGTCTCCAGCAGGATGTCCCGGATGCGCAGGCCTCCCCGGCGGCGCAGCAGGAGCGCCCCGCCGCTGTCGCCGTTGACCGTGACGGGGTGGCGGTAACGCCCCGGGGTGGCGGGTTTGCTCCCGTGCACCACGAGCACGTTCGTCAGGTCCGGGTCGGCGCGCAACAGCCCGCTCGCCGCGAGCAGGGCCGGGGTGAGCGACGCGCAGCCGAGGCCACCGACCGAAAACGCCATCGCCCGCCCGGCGCCGAGCAGCGCCTGCAACCGGGTGGCTTCCGAGCTGACCAGCGTCTGCGGCGCCCGCGGCTCCACCGTCAGGACGACGTCGACGGCGTCCGCGTCCAGGCCCGCGGTGGCGAGCACCCGCCGTCCGGCCCGGGCGGCCAGGTCGGCCGCGGTGAGCGTGTCGTCGGCGGGCACCCGGTCGATGCCCAGCGCGGCGCAGGTCGCGCGTTCGGTCTCGGACAGCGAAGGCAGCTCGGCGACCGCCAGGAACGTCTCCGGCAGGTACCACGCCGACGCGGCGAGCGCGATCACGCGCCGGGGAGTTCGGCGAAGGCGCCCAGTACCTCGTCGGCGAGCGCGTCCAGGCGTTCCTGCCCGCCGCCGCCGGCGACGACCAGCCGCAGCGCACCGTCGCGGACCACGCTCGTGACGACCAGCGGGAACCACGCCGCGACCGCGCGTTTGAGGTTCACCGACAGGTCCCACCGGGTCCGCAGCAGGCGGACGCCGGAATCGAACGCGGAGGTGTCGCTCGGCCCGTGGAGCACCAGTACCTCCGGTTCGGGCAGCGCACGCAGCTGCGCCGTGCCGGGCGAGTCCGGCGAGAGGTGCTGCAGCATCCCGTAGCCGACACCGTCGTTCGGCACCGACCGCGCGCGGTCGGCGATCTCCGGCAGGCAGTCCCGGGCCGTGCTGCCCGGCGGGACCGGCAGCACCAGCGGGTGCAGGGTGGTGAACCAGCCCACCGACGGGCCGCGGCCGGCCAGCCGGAACGGGTTGGGGGTCGCCTCGCCCTCGGTCATCACGTACGCGCTCGGCGCGTCCTGCCACCGGGCCAGACCGCAGGACACCGCGCACAGCGCCGCCTCGCGGCCGTCCGCCCCGCCCGCGGACAGCAGCGTGGCGACCGCTGGGTTGTCCAGGGTCTTGATGGTGATGCCGTCGCCGGGCGAGCCGCCGATCGTCCCGGCCGCCGCGCCGGCCCGCAGGGTCGCCGTCCAGTAGGTCAGTTCCCCGGACAGCTCGTCCGAAGCCGCCATCGCCCGCAGGTGCTCGGCCCACTCGCGCCACCGCGGCGGCCGGGGCACCGGGGCCGGGGTGCGGCCCGCCGCGAGGTCGGCGAGCAGGACGTCGAGGTCGTCGAGGACGACCACAGTGGACATGTTGTCGAAGACGAAGTGGTTGATCAGCAGGACGAGCAGGCCACCGCGGGCGCGGCCCCGGTCGTAGTGGCGGACGCGGAACAGCGGCCCGCGCAGGGGATCCAGCTCCGCCTTCATCGCCAGGCAGTCGTCCGCGACGATGCCGACCTCTTCCTCCTCGCTCAGCGGCGGGAGCACCTTGGTGTCGAACACGTCCGCCGCGGTGACGTCCGCGACCTCGAGGCGGGCGCCCAGTAGGTTGCGCCGCAACCGGTAGCGCAGTGGTTCGTGCAGGGTCAGCAGGTGCCCGACCGCGGTCCGGAGCGCGGCCGCGCCGATCCCGGGGGTGGTTTCCACGGTGTGCACGTCGACGAAGTCCCCGACCTCGTCCGGCACCCGGTTCAGGAAGCTGAGCATGATCGGGGTCGGCGGGATCGCGCGGAGGGGCTCGGGCGCGGGGACCGGCGCGGCCGCCGACGGCACCGGCGCCGGGCCGTCGACGACCGCGGCCCGCGCCAGTTCGGCGAGCGTGCGGCACTGCAGCAGCTGCTGCGGGGTGAAGTGGACGCCGTCCTTGGCCGCCCGGGCGGCCACCCGGACGCCGAGGACCGAATCTCCGCCGAGGTCGAAGAAGTTGTCCTTCGGGCCGACCGGGCTCCCGCCGGTCAGCAGGTCCGCGCAGATCGCGGTGAGGACCCGTTCGGCGTGCCCGGTGCTGTCACTGTCCACTGAGGAAGGTGCGGTCATGGTCGGCTCACTGCTCCGGTGGGTGGTGGCGGGGACCGGCTCGCCGTCGACGGCCGGGAGTGCGTCGAGCGGGCGGCCGGGTTCGCGCAGGACGGCGTCGAGCAGGCCGGGCAGCAGGCGGGCGAGCGCCTCCGCCGTCTCCCGGTCGAACAGGGCCGTCGCGTACTCGAAGTAGCCGTCCATCGGCCCGTCCTGCTGGTCGACGACGCCGACGGTGAGGTCGAACTTCGCGGTGCCCGGCGCGATCCCGGCGACCGCGCCGGTCTCGGCGAAGCGCCCGCAGTCCAGCCCGCCCAGTTCGGCGGTGTCCTGCGGGACGTTCTGGTAGGTGTAGGCCACGTCGAACAGCGGCTGGCGGCCGGGCTCGCGCGGCCCGCACACCGCCGAGACGATCTTCTCGAGGGGGATCTCCTCGTGGTCGAGGACCTTCGCGACGGTGTCCGCGCAGCGCCGGACGAGGCCGGTGAACGACAGGGAGCCGTCGACCCGGGTGCGGAACGGCGGCAGGTTGTTGAAGTACCCCATGAGGTCGTGCGTCGCCGGGTGCGTCCGGCCGGAGGTGGCCACCCCGACGACGACGTCGGTGAACCCGGCCCAGCGGTGCAGCAGGGCGTCGACCAGCGCGAGCATCGTCACGAACGTCGTCACGCCGTGTTCGCGGCTGAACGCGCGGGCCGCCTCGGCCGCCGGTTCTTCGACCGTGAACTCGACGAGGCCGCCGTCGAAGGTCTGGGCGGCCGGGCGCGGCCGGTCCAGCGGCAGCTGCGCGGTGGGCAAGCCGGCCAGCTCGGCTCGCCAGAACCGCAGGCCCCGGTCCAGGGTCTCCCCCGACAGGCGGTTCCGCTGCCAGGCCGCGAAATCGGCGAACTGGAAGGGCAGGTCCGGCAGCTGCGGTTCGCGGACGGCCAGCCTCGCCTGGTACAGCTCGGTGAAGTCGCGGAAGAAGATCGTCGGCGACCAGCCGTCGAAGACGATGTGGTGGTAGGTCCACAGCAGCGCGTGGTCGTCGGCGGCCAGGCGCAGCAGGGTGATCCGCACCAGCGGGCCCGCGGCCAGGTCGAACGGGCGGACGGCCTCTTCGTCGGCCAGCTTGTGCGCTGCCGCGTTCCGCTCCGCTTCGGGCAGTTCGCTCAGGTCGTGCACGACGAGCCGCGGCCCGGGTTCGGCGAGCCGGGTGAACGGCACGCCGTCCTCGTCGGGGATGCAGGTGCGCAGCACCTCGTGCCGGTCGACGAGGTCCTGCACCGCGCCGGCGAGCGCCGCCTCGTCCAGCGGGCCGAAGAGGCGCAGGTCGTGCGGGATGTTGTAGAGCGCGGTGCCGGGGTTCAGCCGGTCGAGGTACCACAGCTGTTCCTGGCCGAACGACAGCGGCAGCGGGCCGCCGCGCGGCAGGACCGCGATGGCCGGCAGGTCGGCGGACGGGCCGCGCTCGGCCCGCGCGGCCCCGATGCGGGCAGCGAAGGCCCGCACGGTCGGGTGGGCGTACAGGTCGGCGAACGTCAGCTCGACGCCGAAGTCGCGTTCCATGGTGCGCAACGCGGTGATCGCCGCGATGGAGGTCCCGCCGAGGGAGAAGTAGTCCGATCCGGCGGTGAGCCCGTCCTCGCCCAGTGCCCGCGCCCAGATTTCGGCGACGCGGCGCTCGGTGTCCACATCGGACACCACGGGCGCGGCGGCGGGTGCGGTGGCCGCCGCCGGAGTTTCGGTGGCCGGCGCGCCCGGCGGGCGGCACCAGCAGCGGACGCTTTCCAAGGGGTAGGCCGGGGCTTCGATCCGCGGCACGACCGCGTCGCCGTAGTGGCGCTCCCAGTCGAGCCGGACGCCGAGCCGGTAGAGCGAGGCCAGCTGCCGCAGCACGCCCCGCCGTCCGGCCCCGGCGACCAGTTCGACGCAGCCGAGCTCGGGGGCCAGTCGGCGCATCGTCCGCGACAGCACGCCACCGGTGCCCAGCTCGACCAGCACCGCGCCGTCCCGGACGAATCCGCGCACCGCCTCGGCCAGCCGGCCGGAGTCCAGCGTGGAACCGGGGGCCCGGCCCGCCGCGGCCGCCAGTCCGTCCTCGAGGGACAGTTCGCCGCGGCCGATCCGCACCGACAGGTTGCCCACGCCCGAGCCGACGAGGTGGGTGTCGGGGAGGCCCAGCGACCGGGCCAGCCGGTGCAGGGCGTGGTGGACGGCGACCAGCCGGGGGCCCGGCTCGTCGGGCAGGGCGCCGTCGCCGAGGACCGGCCACGCCGCGCACAGCTGCGGCCACAGTTCGGGCTCGACCCCGCCGTCGCCGGAGAAGAGCAGCACCACGGGCGGTTCGTCGGCAGCAGGCGCGTCCGGGACGGCGGCCGACCGCAGGGATTCGGCGAGTGCGCCGGGTTCGCCGGCGACGACGGCGATGCGGAAGGGGTGGTCGTCGCGGCCCCGGTTCATCGCGTGCCCGATGGCGAGCACGCCGTGCCCGCTCCCCTCGGCGAAGCCCGCCACCCGGTCGCGGTAGCGGGCGAGCGCGGCCGCCGACTTCGCCGAGACCGTGACCAGGTGCTCCGCCGCGGCCGTCTCGGCGGGCTCCGGCGACGGTGGAGCCTGCTCCACGACGGCGTGCACGTTGGTCCCGCTCAGGCCGAACGAGCTCAGGCCCGCACGCCGCGGCGCGTCGCCGTCCCAGGGGCCGAACGCGGGGTTGACCCGCACCGGGCCACCGAAGTCGATCAGCGGGTTGGGCGTCTCGAAGTGCGCGGTCGGGTACCGGACGCCGCGCCGCACGCTGAGCAGCACCTTGGCCAGCCCCGCCACCCCGGCGGCGTTGTCCAGGTGCCCGATGTTGCCCTTGATCGAGCCGATCGCGCAGGACGGGGTCGTCACGCCGGCGTCGAGGAACGCCTGGCGCAGCGCCTCGACCTCGACGACGTCGCCGAGCGGGGTGGCCGAGCCGTGGCACTCGACGTACCCGACGGTGGCCGCGTCGACGCCGGCGTCGCGCCAGGCCGCGGTGATCACCTCGGTCTGGGCGGCCCGGCTCGGCGCGCTCATGCTGGCCATCCGGTAGCCGTTGTGGTTGACCGCGATGCCCTTCAGCACCGCGTGCACGTGGTCGCCGTCGGCGAGCGCGGCGGGCAGCGGCTTCAGCACGACGATCCCGCCGCCCTCGCCGCCGACCGCGCCGGTGGCCTTCTCGTCGAAGGGGCGGCACCGCCCTTCTGGCGACTCGACGCCGCGGACCGGGACGTGCCCGTCCTCCCGGATCGGCACCGGCCGCAGGCTGATCCCGCCCGCCAGCGCCAGTTCCGCGGCGCCGCTGCGCAGCAGGGCGACCGCGTGGGCGATCGCGACCAGGCTGCCGCTGCAGGCGGTGTCGAGGACGAGCGCGGGCCCGGTGAAGTTGTGGCGGTAGCTGATCCGCGCGGCGAGCGAAGCCGTGAGGATGCCCAGGATCTGCTGCGGGTCGTCCTCCTCGAAGAGGTCGTCGTAGTCGGAGCGCGAGCTCCCGAGCACGACCGCGGTGCGCGACCCCCGCAGGGCATGGGGCGCGTAGCACGCGTTCTCGAGGGCTTCGTGGGCCAGCTGCAGGATGAGCCGCTGGTGCGGGTCCATCCACGCGGCCTCGGCCGGCGGCACCCCGAAGAACCGGTGGTCGAACCGGTCGATCCGGTCGAGGTAGCCCATCGGCAGGTAGCCGGGGCCGTCCGGGAAGCCGGTCTCCCGCAGCCGGTCCGGATCGGGCTGCCCGACCACGTCGCGGGCCTCGGCGAGCAGGTCGTGCACGGCGTCCAGCCCGTGGGCGCCCGGGAGCAGGGCGGACACCCCGATGATCGCCACGTCGTCGTTGCGCACCGGCTCCGACCTCCTAGAGCTCGTAGTCCTTCGGCGGGTTCAGGCCGCGGTCCACCGCCCGGCCCAGTGCGGCGAGCGTGGGGTGCTCGAGCATCAGCGCCAGCGCCCCGACCGTCGGGTTGTCGAACAGCGCCCGCGGCGGCAGCGAAGCGCCGAAGTCCGCGCGCAACCGGGCGGTGACCCGCAGGCAGAGCAGCGAGTCGCCGCCGAGGGCGAAGAAGTCGTCGTCGACGCCCACCTGCTCCACGGCGAGCACCTCGGCCCAGATCCGGCTGAGCGCCCGTTCGGTCTCGGTGCGCGGCGCTTCGTAGGCGGGAGCGCTTTCACCGGGCACGGGCCGCGCGGGCGGCAGCTCCCGCGGCGGTGCGAGCCGCCCTGCCGGTTCTCGCAGCAGTTCCGCGAGTTCGTCGCCGAGGGCCTCGACCGTGGCGCTGTCGAACAGCGCGGGGTCGTAGCCGAGCCGCAGCGTCAGGGGTTCGTCGTCGCGCGCGCTGCCGTGCGCGACGAGGGCCAGCGGGTAGTTCGTGATCTCGACGGCGGTCAGTTCCGCCACGTGCAGCCCGCGCGCGGCCAGGCCGGCCCGGTCGAAGGGGTAGTTCTCGAACACGACGATGCTGTCGAAGAGGTTCTCCCGCGCGGGCAACCCGCTCCAGCGGCGCAGCGCGGCCAGGGAGACGTGCCCGAACCGGCGTGCCTCGGCCTGGTCGGCCTGCAGCCGCCGGAACCAGCCCGGCCGGTCTTCGGCTTCCGCGACGGTGACGCGGACCGGCACGGTGTTGACGAACATGCCGACGATCGCGTCCACCCCGGGCAGCTCCGGCGGGCGGCCGGACACGACCGCGCCGAAGCAGACGTCCGGGTCGCCGCCGTGGCGGGCGAGCAGCCGCGCCCACGAACCCTGGACGACGGCGTTGACCGTCAGCCGGTGCCGCCGGGCGAAGGCGGCCAGCCTGCCGGAGTCCACAGCGGACAGTTCCCTGTCCACCGTGGACGTGGAACGGGTGCGGTGGGCCCGGCCGGGCGGCCGGTCGAACGGCAGCCGGGTGCGGGTCAGCCCGGCCAGGACGGTCCGCCAGTGGGCTTCGGCCGCCGCCCCGTCCTGCCGGGCCAGCCAGGCCAGGTGGTCGGCGAACGGGCGGCGCGGCCGGACCGGCAGCCCGGCGACGTGCGCCAGGACGTCGCCGAGCACTTCGAAGACGCTCCAGCCGTCGAGGATGACGTGGTGGAAGGTCCACAGGACCCGGATCCGGCTGTCGTCCAGCCGGATCAGGGCGACCCGCAGCAGTGGCGCCGCGGCCGGGTCGAGCCCGGCCTCCCGATCGGCGGCGAGCAGTTCGGCTTCGTGACACGAGTCCCCGTCGTGCACGGTCACCGGCAGCGTCACGGACCGGTGCACCACCTGCACCGGTTCGCGCAGGCCGGCCCACCGCACGGCGGTCCGCAGGGCGGGGATCTCCTCGACGGTCCGGCGCCAGGCGCGTTCCAGGGCGGCCGTGTCTTCGACGCCGGTCAGGGTGAAGCAGACCTGTTCGAGGTAGGTGCCCGGTTCCGACAGGCTGTGGAACAGCATGCCCGCCTGCATCGGGGTGAGCGGGCAGACGTCCTCGACGTTCCGGCCGTCGCCGACGATCCGGTCCAGTTCGGCCTGGTCCGCGGAGACGAGCGGGAAGTCCGACGGGGTGCCACCGCCCGCGGCCGGCTCGGCGCAGTGTGCGGTGATCTCCCGCAGCGCGGCGAGCACATCGCCGGCGAGGCGAGTGACGACGTGGGCTTCGTGCACGCCCGGGGAGAAGGTCCATTCGAACTCGAGTTCCCCGGCGGCGGTGACGGCCGCGGTGACGTCGAGCCGGGCGGCACCGGTGGTGTGGCCGGCGCGGCTCAGGCCGATCGCGGAGGGCGCGGAGCAGAACAGCTCGTCAGGCTCCGGTTCCCCCTCGGCGAGGTCGAAGCGGCCGAGGTAGTTGAACGCCGCCACCGGGCGGACGGCCGGCAGCTCCGCCTCCCCCAGGTACCGCAGCGCCCCGTACCCCAACCCGCGGTCCGGTACCGCGCGCAGGCACTCCTTCACCGCCTTCAGCACCGCGCCCCAGCCGGCGTCCCACGCCGCCTCCACCGGGCACGGGTACAGCGTCGTGAACCAGCCCACCGTCCGCGACAGGTCCACGTCATCGAAGATGTCCTCGCGGCCGTGGCCCTCCAGCTCCAGCAGCACGCGGTCCTGTCCCGTCCAGCCGGCGAGGACCCGGCCGAGGGCGCTCACCAGCAGCTCGTCGATCCGGGTGCGGTAGGCGGCCGGGGCGTCGCGCAGCAACGCCCCGGTCTCCGCCGCGTCGAGCCGGACCGTCACGGTCCGAGGCGGCCGGGGGTCGCCGTCGGGCCGGGCGCCCGGCGCTTCGCGGCGCCAGTGCGGGAGCTGGGCGTCGAACCCGCCCGCCGCGACGTGCGCGGCCAGGCGCCGGGACCAGTCGCCGAACGACGTGGTCCGCGGCGGCAGCTGCACCGGCCGTCCGGCGCGGGCCGCGCGGTAGGCCGCGCGCAGGTCCGCCAGCAGTATCCGCCACGAAACGCCGTCCACGACCAGGTGGTGCGCGGCCAGCAGCAGCCGGGAGCCGTCCAGCACCGCCGTGAACAACGCTCCGCCGTCGAGCTCGAACAAGTCCATAGTGGACGCTCTGCCGACGCGGAACACGTCAGGGGAAACGGATTCCGCGTACCGCTGCTGCCACGAGCCACCTTCCTGCCGGAAGCGCAGCCGGAGGGCGTCGTGGTGGCGGACCAGCGCCTCGACCGCGGTGCGCAGCGCCGGGCGGTCGACGTCGGCGGCGAGCTCGGCCGACACCCACTGGCCGAAGTGCGCGGGGTGCCGGGTGATCGTCGCGAAGAACCAGTGCTGGACCGGCGACAGCGGCACCGGGCCGGACGGCCGGGGCGCCTCGCGCGCGGCCGGCTCCGCCCAGACCCCCACCGCGGCCAGCTCGGCCGGGGTCTGCCGGAGGAAGACGTCCTTGGCGCTCAGGCGCAGCCCCAGCTGCCGGGCCCGCGCCACGACCTGGATGCCGAGGATCGAGTCCCCGCCGAGTTCGAAGAAGTTGTCCGCCGCCCCGACGCGTTCCACGCCCAGCACCTCGGCCCACACCCGGGTCACCAGTTCCTCGGCCGGTCCGCGCGGGGCGGTGCGGGCGCCGGTGGCCCGCGGCCGCGGCGACGGCAGCGCCCGGCGGTCGATCTTGCCCTGCGGGGTCAGCGGGAACCGGTCGAGCACCACCAGCGCGCCCGGGACCAGGTGGGACGGCAGGCTCTTCCCGAGGAACTCCCGCAGCGCGTCTGGTTCGACCGGACGCCGCGGGACCACGTACCCGGCCAGCCGCTTGTGGCCGGGGGTGTCCTCCCGCGCCAGCACGACGGCCTCGGCGACGTCCGGGTGCCGCCGCAACGCCGCCTCGACCTCGCCGACCTCGATCCGGAAGCCGCGGATCTTGACCTGGTCGTCGGAGCGGCCGAGGAAGTCCAGCACCCACTCCTCGCCCGCGCGCCACCGCACGACGTCCCCGGTGCGGTACAGCCGGGTGCCGTGGCCGAACGGGTCGGCCACGAACCGGTCGGCCGTCAGGCCGGGCCGGTCCAGGTAGCCGCGGGCCAGTCCGCTCCCGCCGACGTACAGCTCGCCGGGCACCCCGGCGGGCACCGGGTCGAGGTTGCGGTCCAGCACCAGGCAGTGCGTCCCGGTGATCGGCCGCCCGATCGGCACCGGCCGCCCGCCGTCGCCGTCCCGGACCCGGTGGCAGGTGGTGAACGTGGTGCTCTCGGTGGGCCCGTACCCGTTGACCAGCTCCAGTTCCGGCCACCGGTGCAGCACCGTGGCGCACTGCCGCGGCGACAGGACGTCGCCGCCGGAAACCAGCCGCCGCAGCCCGGCGAACACCCCGGGGTCGGCCGTCGCCGCCTCGTGGAACATCCCCGCGGTGAGCCAGAGCGAGGTCACCGCTTCGGCGCGGACGAAGGCGCCGAGGGCCTCGACCGACGGCACGTCCTCGGTGTCGATCGCCAGCCGCGCCCCGGACAGCAGCGCACCCCAGATCTCGAGCGTCGAGGCGTCGAACGACAGCGGCGCGTACTGCGTCGCGACGTCGCCGGGGCCGAGCCGGGCGTACGGGTCGGCGCACAACCGGGTCACCGCACGGTGCTCGATCAGCACGCCCTTCGGCCGGCCCGAGGAACCGGAGGTGTAGAGCACGCAGGCCAGGTTCTCCGGCCGGGCCCGGCGCGGCGGGGCCTCCGCGGGCGCCCACTCCTCGTCCGGGATCAGCACGCGGGCTCCCGGCGGCACGCGGTCGCGCACGGCCCGCGTCGTGAGCACCGTCGTGGCCCCGGAATCCGCCAGCAGCAACGCCAGCCGCTCGTCGGGGTAACGCGGGTCGAGCGGGACGTAGGCGCCGCCGGCCTTGAGGACGGCCAGCATGCCCGCGACCGCGTCGATCCCCCGCGGCACGCACAGGCCGATCCGGCCGTCGGGGCCGGCGCCGTGCTCGATCAGCCCGTGCGCGAGCCGGTTCGCGCGGGCGTCCAGTTCCCGGTAGGTCAACGCCGTGCCGTCGCAGGTCACCGCGAGCGCGTCCGGGTGTTCGCGGACGCGCTCGGCGAAGACGTCGAGCACGGTCAGCCCGGGCCCGTCCGCCGGAGAGCGGCCCACCGCGAGCAGTTCGCGTCGTTGCGCGGGAGCCGGGAACGGCAACCGGGACAGCGGGCGGCCGGGATCGGCGGCGATGCCGTCGAGCAGGGTGAGCAGGTTCTCGGCCAGCCGCTCGATCGTGCCGGCGTCGAACAGCTCGGTGCTGTACTCGACGGTGGTGCGCAGCCCGCCGTCCCGCGGCTCGAACTCCAGCGTGAGGTCGAACTGCGCGGACTGCCGGGGCAGGTCGAGCTCCTCGACCGCCAGGCCGTCGAGCCGCGGGAGCGCCGACGGCGCGTTCTGCAGCACCACCATCGCGTTCACCAGCGGCGAGCGGCTCGCGTCGCGGTCCGGGGCGAGCAGTTCCACCAGGCGGCCGAACGGGACGTCGTCGTGGGCCATCGCGTCGAGCACGGTCGAGCGGACGCCGGCCAGGAAGTCCGCGAAGGCCGGGTCGCCATCGAGGCGGGACCGGATCACGACGGTGTTGACGAAGAAGCCGACGAGGCCGGCCAGCTCGTCCCAGGACCGCCCGGCCGTCACCGTGCCGAGTGCGATGTCCCGCTGGCCGGTGTAGCGCGCGAAGAGCACCTGCGCCGCGGCGATCAGGGTCATGAAGAGCGTGGCCCCGCGGTCCCGGCCGAGTCCGGTCAGCCGGGCGGTGAGGGCAGGCGGCACGGTGAACCGGTGGGTCGCGCCCGCCGTCCCCCGCACCGCGGGCCGCGGCCGGTCGGTGGGCAGCTCGAGCACCGGCACCCCGGCCAGCTGCCGTTCCCAGTAGGCGATCCGGTCGTCCAGCTCCGGACCGGCGAGCCGGTCGCGCTGCCAGGCGGCGAAGTCGGCGTAGCGCAGCGGCAACGGCGGCAGCTCGGCCTCGCCGGAGTACAGCCGGCCGAGCTCTTCGGCGAGGATCCCCATCGACCAGCCGTCGGTGACGATGTGGTGCAGCACCAGCACCAGCAGGTGGTCGCCGGTGCCCAGCTCGAACACCGTCGCCCGGAACAGCGGGCCGCGGGCGAGGTCGAAGGGCCGCTGCACTTCGGCGACCAGTTCCCGCTCGAGGTCTCCGCCCTCCCGGACCTCCGGCCGGATCCGCGGCGGCGGGCCGACGACCGCGACGCCTCGCCCCCGCACGGTCGGGAACGTCGTGCGCAGGGACTCGTGGCGCCCGGCCAGCGCGGTGAGTGCTTCGGCCAGCGCGTCGAGGGCCAGCGGGCCGCGCAGCCGGAACCCCACGCTGGTGTTGTATTCGGCGCTGCCCGGAGCGAGCTGGTCGAGGAACCAGAGCCGCTGCTGCCCGGACGACAGCGGCAGCGCGGTCCCCGGAGCCGTCCGAGCGGGCGCGTGGCCGGCGTGCGCGGCGGGGACGGCGGCCGCGAGCCCGGCGACCGTCCGGTGCTCGAACACGGCCTGGGCGGGCAACGCCGTTCCCAGGCGGCGGTTGAGCGTGCCCGCCACCCGCATGGCGAGGATGGAATCCCCGCCCAGCTCGACGAAGTCGTCCTCCGCTCCGACGCGGTCCAGGCCGAGTGCGGCTTGCCAGACCTCCGCGACGAGCTCCTCCGCCGGGTTACGGGGAGCGGCGACGAGCCGGCCGGGGTCGCCGGGCTCGGGCAGGGCACGGCGGTCGACCTTGCCGCCGGCGGTCAGGGGCAGCGCGGTCAGCTCGACGAACCGGGCGGGCACCAGGTGCTCCGGGACGCGGCCGCGCAGGTACGCCCGCAGCCCGGGCAGCGGCGCGGTCTTCGGGGCGGTCTTCGGGACGACGTAGGCGACGAGGTGGTCGGCGCCGCGGCCGTCCCGTCTCGCCACGACCGCCGCGGCGGCCAGCCCGGGGTGGCTCAGCAGGGCCGCTTCGGCTTCGGCGGGGTCGACGCGGATGCCGCGGATCTTGACCTGCCCGTCGGCGCGGCCGAGGAAGTCCAGCAGCCCGTCGTCCCGGCGGCGCACCCGGTCGCCGGTGCGGTACATCCGCGAGCCGGGCGGCCCGGCCGGATCGGCGACGAACGCGGCCGCGGTCGCCCCGGGCCGGCCGAGGTAACCGCGCGCGAGCCCGGTTCCCGACAGCCAGAGCTCGCCCTCGCCGGCCGGCCGCAGCCCGTCGTCCAGCACCTGCACCCGCGTCCCGCCGAGCGGACGGCCGAGCACGACACGGCCTTCGGTCCCGGCTCGGCAGACCAGACTGTCCACTGTGGTCTCGGTGGTGCCGTAGGCGTTCCAGACCACCACCCCGGCGTCCTCGAGCGAGGCGGCGAGCTCCGGATCGACGGGCTCGCCACCGGTGACGACCACGCGCGGCCGCGCGGGACCGTCCAGCAGCCCGGCGAGCAGCAGCATCCGGAGGTAGGACGGCGTTTCGTCGAGCACATCGACGCGCGCGGCGGCCAGCGCGGCCACGGTCGCCCGCGGATCGAGCCGCGTCGGGCGGTCCAGCACGTGCAGTTCGTGCCCGGCCAGCATCCAGAGGAGCGGGAGCCAGGAGGCATCGAAGGACAGCGACGCGGTGTGCGCAACCCGCAGCCGCCGCCCCGCGGCCCGCGCAGAGGGCTCGAAGAGGCCATCGCGGTGGGCGGCGAAGAGGTCGAGCAGCCCGCGGTGGGTGCCGAGAACGCCGCGGGGCCGCCCGGTCGAGCCGGAGGTGTGGAGCAGGTAGGCGAGGTTGTCGGGCCGGACCCGTGGCTCGGCGGCGCTGGCCGGCCCCGGCTCGGCACCCGCCAAGCGGTCCCCCGGAAGTCCACCACCATCCCCACCGGTCAGGAACACCGGCTCGCACGGGCGCGGAACCCCGTCCGCCAACGCCCGCTGAGCCACCACCAGCCTCACCCCGGCGTCCGCGACCAGCGAAACCCGGTGCCGCACCGGGTGAGCCGGATCGAGCGGGACGTACGCGGCTCCCGCCTTCAGGATGCCGAACACCCCCACGACCATGTCCACCCCGCGCTCGACGAGGAGGCCGACCCGGTTCTCGGGTCCCGCTCCGCGCTCCGCGAGACCGGCCGCCACTTCGTCGGTGCGAGCAGCCAGCTCCGCGTAGCTCACGCGGGTGCGGCCGCACACCACCGCGGTCGCCGCGGGGTCGCGGGCCGCCCGGTTCGCGAGCAGTTCGCCCACGCCGTTCGGCGGTCCAGTCGTGGCAGTCATCCCCAGGAGTCCCCATGTCCACTCTGCCGGGGCGCACTTTCCCGGCGGTGACGAACTTCGGATACTTCCAGTGGTTTCGCGGCGACGGCAAGCCGCCGATCGAGGGATCGGCGCTCACTGTCCATAATTGCCGCCGAACACAGGGAAATTGATCGTCCACTTCGGACACCAAAATCATCGAGCAAGCGATTACGCCGTTCGGCGCCGTCGATCGGCCACGGTTCCGTGTTAGCTTCGAGTGGGGGATTCGGCGAGGGGAGGGGCGCGTGGCAGGCCGGCAGCCGGCGGGTGCGGACACCACCGCCGAGGAGATCTTGGCCGAGCTGAACAGGTTCTTCGCCACCGCGACGGCCGGGAACACACCCGGTCCCGACGAAGACTACTTCGCGCTGGGGCTGGTGAATTCCCTGCTGGCCCTGGAGCTGGTGGCGCACATCGAACGCCGGTACGGCATCGAAGTCGCGGTGGAAGACCTCGACCTCGACAATTTCCGGACGATGAACCGCGTCACCACCTTCGTGCTCCGGAAACGATCGGCCGGAATTCCGTGACCACAATGGACTCCGCCGCGTTCGCGGCCGAGGTGCGGCCGGACGCGGCGGGCTGGGACGCCCGCGGCGGCCTGCCGCCGGAAGTCGTCAAAGCCGTGGCGCACGCGGGATTCCTGGCCACCGATCTGCCCGCCTCGGCCGGTGGCGCGGGCCGCACGCAGGCCGAGCTCGGCGAGCTGTGCGCCGACTTCGGCGGCGTGTGCAGCGCGCTGCGGGCCCTGATCACGGTGCAGGGCATGGTCGCCGCGGCGATCCTCCGGTGGGGCACCGCCGGGCAGCGGGCACGCTGGCTCCCCGGCCTGGCGAGCGGCGAAGTGCTCGCCGGGTTCGCGGCCACCGAGCCCGGTGCCGGCAGCGACCTTTCGGCCGTGACGACGTCCGCGGAGCGCGAGGCCGGCCAGGTGCGCCTGCGGGGCCGGAAGCTGTGGGTCACCTTCGGGCAGGTCGCCGACGTCTTCCTGGTACTCGCCACGGCCGCGGGGCGGCCCGTCGCCGTGCTGGTCGAAGCCGACCGGCCGGGCACCGGGGCCGAGCCGGTGCGGGGCCAGCTGGGGATGCGCGCGGCCCGGCTCGCCCACGTCCGGTTCGACAGCGTGCTCGTGCCGGCGGAGAACCTGCTCGCCCCACCGGGATTCGGCCTTTCCCACGTCGTCGCGACGGCGCTGGACCACGGCCGGTTCACCGTCGCCTGGGGCTGCGTCGGCATGGCGGAAGCGTGCCTGCGCGCCGCCGCGGACCACGCCGCGCACCGCGCGCAGGGCGGCGTGCGGCTGGCCGAGCACCCGAGCGTGCGCGCCCTGCTCGGCCGCAGCCTGGCCGACGCCCGTGCCGCGCGCGAACTGTGCGCCCGCGCCGCGGCCCTGCGGGAAAGCGCCGCGCCCGAGGCGGTGGCCGGGACCGTGCTGGCCAAGTACGTGGCGGCCGGTGCGGCCGCCGCGGTCGCCGACCGGGCCGGGCAGGTCCTCGGGGCGGCGGGCTGCGCGGAAGACAGCCTGGTGGGCCGGTTCTTCCGCGACGCCAAGGTGATGCGGATCATCGAAGGCCCGGACGAGGTCGCCGAACAGCAGCTCGGCGAGTACGCGTTGCGGTGGCGGCCGTGAAGACCGTCAAGTGCCTCGTGTGGGACCTCGACGACACGCTCTGGGACGGCGTCGTGCTCGAAGGCGACCGGCCGCGGCCGTTCCCCGCCGCCGTCGAGGCGCTGCACACGCTGGACCGGCGGGGGATCCTGCACGCCGTGGCGGGCCGGGGCGAGTTCGCGCGCGCCACCGGGCACCTGGCCGAACACGGCCTGGCGGAGCTGTTCTGCGCGTTCGAAGTGGGCTGGGGCGAGAAGTCCGCGGCGATCCGCCGCATCGCCGCGGAGCTGAACCTCGGCCTCGACACCGTCGCCTTCGCCGACAACGACCCGGCCGAGCGCGCCGAGGTCGCCGCCGCGTTGCCCATGGTCCGCTGCTACCCCGCCGAACGGGTCGGCGAGCTCGCCGGACTCGCCGAGTTCCGGCCGGAGCTGGTGACCGGCGAGTCGCGCCGTCGCCGCCACCGGTACCTCGCCGAACGCGACCGGGCCGCGGCGGAACGCGCTTTCTCCGGCTCGCCGCCCGAATTCCTCGCCTCGCTCGGGCTCACGATGACCGTGCGGGCCGCCACCGAGGACGACTTCGCCCGCGCGCACGAACTGACCCTGCGGACCCACCAGCTCAACACCACCGGCCGCACCCTCGACGCCGCGCAGCTGCGCGAGCTGTGCGCTTCCCGCGAGCACGAGGTGCTCGTCGCGGACGTGACCGACCGGTTCGGCGCGCACGGCACCGTCGGGCTCGCCGTGCTCCACCACGACGGCCCCGACGCGGTCCTGGAGCTGCTCCTGACCTCGTGCCGGGTGCTCAACCGCGGGATCGGCACCGTCCTGCTCGGCCACCTCGTGCGGGACGTCCTCGCGCGCGGACGGCGTCCCGTCGCCCGCTTCGTCCCGACGGACGCCAACCGGATCATGCTGGTGACGCTGCGGTTCGCGGGCTTCGAGCCGGCCGGGGACGGCCGGCTCGCCTTCGACCGGGGACGGCCGCCACCGGCGCCGCCCGGGCACGTCCGGATCGTCGACGGGAGGGCCCGGTGAAGATCGGAGTCGTGGGTGCCGGGGTGATGGGGACCGGGGTCGCGCAGTGCTTCGCCACGGCCGGGCACGACGTCGTCGTCGCCGACGCCGACCCACGGGCGGTGGACCGGGGCCCGGACCGGATCCGGGCCGGCCTGCGGATGGCGGCGCTGCTCGGCACCCGCCCGCCGGCCGGCGCGGCGGACCGGATCCGCTGGACCGGCCGGCTCGGCGAACTGGACGGCAGCGAGTTCGTCGTCGAATGCGCGGCGGAACGGCAGGCGGTGAAGGAAGAGCTGTTCGGCGAACTGGACCGGCTCTGTCCCGCCGCGACGGTCCTCGCCTCGTGCACCTCGGCCATCCCGATCGGCAGGCTCGCCGCCGCCACCGCCCGCGCCGACCGGGTCGTCGGCACCCACTTCATGAACCCCGCCCCGGTCAAGGACACGGTCGAGGTGGTCCGCGGGGCGGCGACGAGCGAGGAGACCCTGCGCACCACGTCGGAGGTGTTGACCGGCCTCGGCAAACGGGTGATCGTGGTCGCCGACGGCCCCGGCTTCGTCGCCAACCGCGTGCTGATGGCCACGATCAACGAGGCGATCGCGACGGTCGGCGACGGCATCGCCGACGCCGCCACCGTCGACCGCGTCTTCGAGAACTGCTTCGGGCACGCGATGGGCCCGCTGCGCACGGCCGACCTCATCGGGCTCGACGTCATCCTGGACACCCTGGTGGTGCTGCTGGAGTGCACCGGGCAACCGATGTACCGGCCGTGCCCGCTGCTGACCGAGCTCGTCGGAACCGGCAGGCTGGGCCGGAAGACCGGCCACGGCCTGCACTCCTACCCGGCGGCCTAGCCCGCCGGCAGCAGTTCGAGCGTCTCCGCCGCCAGCCGGTCCGCCCCGTCCCGGAAGTCCCCGTCCAGCTTGCGGAACAGCGTCTCGGCCTGGATGGCGGGCCAGTCGCCGGGCAGGTGCCCGGCCGGGAGGTGGGGATCACGGCGGACGACGTGCAGCCAGTCCGAGTGCAGCATCAGCCGGCGCGTCAGGTCGTCCGGGAACGACGGCTTCCCGGCGTCCCACTTCTCCAGGAAGTCGTGGTAGCGCGAAGCGATTGTCGCGGTGTCGAAGGCCTTGCGGACCAGCTCGGCCGCTTCCGTCGGCTTCGCCGGCTGCGCGGTGAAGACCGTGACGTGGCCTTCGAGACCGAGCTGCTCGACGATCGCCGAGACGTCCCGGACGCCCGGGGCGACCCACAACCCGTTCTGCAGCAGGCCGAAACCCGCCCAGGTCAGTTGACGGCGCAGGTCGTGCCGGTCGCCGCGGCGGGTGTCGGGCAGGGAGAAACCGACCAGTGTCCAGCCGCCGTCCTCGGAGCGGTTGACCGCGCCGGTCTCCCAGATCCGCCGCCTGCCGTCTTCGAGGACCGCGGCGAGGCGCGGGCTGAGTCCGAAGTAGACCTTCCGCCCGTGGCGGTGGCGCGTCAGCAGTCCGGTGCCCGCCATGCGGGTCAGCGTCGAGCGGACCGCCTCCTCCGAGACGCCGACGCGGGAGAACACGTCGATCACGCTGCCCGAATAGATCGCGCTCGCCCGGCCGAGCAGGTGGATGCCCAGGAAGGTGAGCATGACGGACTTCGGGCGGGGCCCGGAACCGGCTTCGTCGGAGTGCGTCACGGACGTCAGCCTAACCGGACGGCCGCCACATGATGTTGTGCAGAATATTGACGACCGTCATGGCCATGACTAACGTTGAGGCCCGCTCCCCCGTCGTCCGCACCGGACGAACCTGCCCTCCGCAGTGCCCCGCCCCCGAAGACGAGGGTGAACCCCATGAGCACTCAGCTCCGCAGAGCGGTCGCGTCCAGCTACCTCGGCAGTCTCATCGAGTACTACGACTTCCTCCTCTACGCCACGGCGAGCGCGGTGGTCTTCGGCAAGGTCTTCTTCGCCAACCTCGACCCGGCACTGGCCACGGTCGCCAGCTTCGGGACGTTCACCACCGGCTACCTCGCCCGCCCGCTCGGCGGCCTGATCTTCGGGCACTTCGGCGACCGGCTGGGCCGCAAGCGGATGCTCGTGCTGACCATGACCCTGATGGGCCTCGCGAGCTTCCTCATCGGCCTGCTCCCCGGCTACGCCCAGATCGGCCCGATCGCCCCGCTCGGCCTGATCCTGCTGCGTGTCGTCCAGGGCATCGCCGTCGGCGGCGAGTGGGGTGGCGCGGTGCTGATGTCCGCCGAGCACGCGCGGTCGCGCCGCGGGCTGTGGGCCGGCTTCACCAACGCCGGCGCGCCGAGCGGCATGGTCGTCTCGACCCTCGTCATGTCCGCCACCGCCGGGCTCACCTCCGAGGCCGACTTCCTCGCCTGGGGCTGGCGGATCCCGTTCCTGCTCAGCATCGTCCTGCTCGCGGTCGGCCTGTTCGTCCGCTCCCGAGTCGAGGAGACGCCGGCGTTCCTGGCCGCCCGCAAGGAAGAACGCCGCCGGCTGCCGCTCGTCGCCGTGCTGAAGGACCACCCGCGCGTGCTCGCGCTGGGGGTCGGCGTCGGGCTCGCCGCGTTCGTCGTCCAAGCCACGCTGACCACCTTCGTGCTCGCCTACGGTGTCCAGCACGGACACCCGCGGCAGGAAGTGCTCAACGCGCTCACCCTGTCCTCGGCGTGCGCGGTGGCCGGAATCCTGCTGTGGTCGGCACTTTCGGACCGGATCGGCCGCCGCCCGGTCGTCCTGGCCGGGGCGGCCGCGATGGCGGTGTTCGGGTTCCTGCTCTTCCCGATGGTCCGCGACGGCAGCGGGCTGCTGCTCGTGCTGGCGCTGGTGATCGGCCAGGGCGTGATCCACCCGATGATGTACGGGCCGCTGGCCGCCCTGTACTCCGAACTCTTCGACACCGAAAGCCGGTACACCGGCGCGTCGCTGGGATACCAGCTCGCCGGGCTCGGCGCCGGGTTCGCGCCGCTGATCTTCGCCGAGCTGCAGCGCGCGAACGGCGGCGGTTCGACGATGCCGGTGTCCTGGACCATCGCCGCCTTCTGCCTCCTGTCCGCCGTCTGCGTGCTGGCGTTGCGGGAGACCCACCGCCGTGACCTCACCCCCGAGGCGGGCGTCCCCGCGGCCGTCCAACCGGAAGGAAACCGGGGATGAGCCGGTGGCTCCGCAGGGTCGGCGCGCTCCTCGCGACGACGCTGACCGCGTTCGGCCTCACCACGGGAAGCACGGCGCAGGCCGCCACCCCCGCGCACTACACCGGGCAGCTGCCCGACGGCGCGAGCTGGGTGGCGGACGTGCCTGCCCCCTGGAACGGCACCGTCATCCTCTACAGCCACGGCTTCGGCCCCCTGGAAGCGCGCAACGCCCCGGACGAGCCGACCGGGCAGGCCCTGCTCGCCGCCGGCTACGCGCTGATCGGCTCGTCCTACAGCGGGCCTTCGTGGTGGGCACTCGCCTCCGCCCCGCGTGACCAGTTCGCCTCGCTCGGCGAACTCGTGCGGAAGATCGGCGAGCCCCGCCGCACGATCGCCTGGGGCACTTCGATGGGCGGCCTGGTCAGCGCGCTCGAAGCGGAGTCCGGCAACCGGCGGCTCGACGGCGCGCTGACCACGTGCGGCCTGGTCGCCGGTGCGCTGAACCTCAACAACTACCAGCTCGACGGCGAGTACGCGTTGTCCCGCCTGCTCGCCCCGGCGCAGCCGGTGAAGCTCGTCCGCTTCGCGAGCGCCGAGGAAGCGAACGCGTCGGGCGCGGCGTTGACGAAGCTCGTCACCGACGCGCAGGGCACCGCGGCCGGCCGGGCCCGGATCGCCCTCGGCGCGGCACTGATGAACACGCCGACCTGGCTGACCGGCGACGCGCCGCCCGGGCCCGCCGACTACGCGGGCCAGGAGCAGCAGCAACAGCAGGCCCTCGCGCAGTTCGTGCTCGGGTTCGTCGTCTCCGGCCGCTACCAGATCGAGCTCGCCGCCGGCGGCAACAGCGCGGCCAACCGGGGCGTCGACTACCGCGCCCTGCTCTCCGGCAGCCCGCTGGCCCGCCAGGTCGGCGCGCTGTACCGCACCGCGGGGCTCGACCTCGGCAAGGACCTGGCCGAGCTGACCCGCCACGCGGACGTCACGGCCGACCCCCACGCCGTCGCCACGCTCGCCCGCACTTCGACGGCGACCGGCCGGCTGCGCGTCCCGTCGCTGGCCATCCACACGACCGCCGATCACCTGGTCCCGGTCGAGCAAGAGAACCGGTACGCCCACCAGGTCCGCACGGCGGGGCGAGAATCGTTGCTGCGCCAGGCTTACGTCGGCGCGGCCGGGCACTGCGCCTTCCAGCCGTCGGAGACCCTCTCCGCGTTGCACGCGCTGGAATCCCGCATCGAAACCGGCCGCTGGCCCGACCTGCGGCCCGAGCGGCTCAACGCGGCCGCGGCCGAGCTCGGGGCGCCGGGCCGCTACCTCCGCTACACCCCGGCGCCGCTCACCGGCAGCACGAACCGCCGCTGAGGCAGTGGGGGTGGCCGGGACGCCGGCCACCCCCATTGCGTCTCGGTAAATCATCAATTTCGAAACTTGCATTTGATGTTAATCCGTGCTGTCCCTAGCGTGGTCGGCATGAACCTCACCGTCCTCGCGGCGTCCGGCCGGACCGGACTCGCGCTCACCCGGGAAGCCTTGCGGCGCGGGCACACCGTCACCGCGATCGCCCGGGATCCCGGCCGCATCGCCGTTACCCCGTCGGCTCGCCTGCACCTGGTGGCGGGTGACGTCGAGGATCCGGCGAGCCTCGCCGTCGCCGCCGGCTCGACCGTCCTTTCCGGACTCGGCACGGACCGGGCCGGTGTCCTGCTGGCCGGCGCGAAGGCGGTGGTCGCCGCCGGGCCGGCGCGGATCATCTGGCTCGGGGCGTACGGCACGGGCCGGTCGGCCGAGGTGGCGGGCGAAGCCGCCGGAGCGCTGACGAAGCTGCTGGGCGACCGGCTCGGCGACAAGGTGGAGGCCGACGGGACGGTCCTCGCCGCCGGTGGCACGGTGTTCCACGCTGGACTGCTCACCGACGGCCCCGAAAGCCCGCGGCGGCGCACGGTCGGGCTGGCCGCCGGGCCACCACTGGACTTCGAGGCGGTGATCAGCCGGGCGACCGTCGCCGCGGCGATGCTCGACGAAGCCGAGACCCCGCGCTTCGCGGGCACGATCGCACTGCCGCTGCCCGGCTGACCGCACACCGCGCTAGGCGGTGATCTCGTCCAGGGCCGCCCGGACCTGGTCGCGGAGCCAGCCGTGGGCGGGATCGGAGTCGTAGCGCTGGTGCCACGTACAGCAGATCTCCGCCGCCTCCGCCACCGCCGGGAGCGGGCGGGTGATCAGCCCGAACGCGTCGATCAGCGGACGGCCGAGCACGGCCGTGCAGCTGACCAGCGCGTCGCTGCGCACCGCCAGCTGCAGGGCCGAGGCGAGGGTCGCCACGGACGCGATCACGCGGCGGCGCAGGCCTTCCGCCGCCAGCACGTCGTCGATCGGCGCGGCGAGCCGGCCACGGCGGGAAACCAGGACGTGCGGGTGCGCCGCGAACGTCCGCAGGTCCAGGCCGCCGGCCGCGGGGTGGTCCCGGCGCATCGCCACCACCAGGGAGTCGTGCCCGAGCACCTCGGACCGGAACTCGGGCAGGTGCGGCCGGGCGCCACCCAGTTCCACGTCGACGCGGCCGTGCCGCAGGTCGTCCGTGTCGGCGGAATGCTCGGCCAGCACGCGCAGCTGCACCCCGGGAGCCTGGTCCTGGACCCGGCCGGCCAGGACCGGGACCACCGAGGCCGCGAGCGCGTCGTGGCACTGGATCGTGAAGGTGCGGTCCAGGTCGGCGAGGTTCAGCTCGCGGGCCGGCTGCAGGACCTCCCGCGCCTGCCGGACCAGCCGGTGCACGTCTTCGCGGATGGCCACCGCGTACGGCGTGGGCACCATCGTGTGGCCGGTGCGGACCAGGATGTCGTCGCCGGTCACCGCGCGAAGCCTGCCGAGGGTGCGGCTGACCGCGGGTGACGACAGGTGCAGCCGCTCGGCCGCACCCATCACGCTGCCCTCTTCGAGCAGCGCGTCGAGCACCGTGAGCAAGTTCAGGTCGAGTTGCACGGACACACACAACCACAGGAGATCCCATGAGCCAGGACCTGCTCGCCGCCACCACCGCCGCCGTCCGGAACGCCGGTGCCCGGATGCTGGCGCGCTACTCCCCCGCTTCCCGGCAACCCGGCCTGACCGAGCTGCTGGAAAGCCTGCACGACAACGACTCCGCCGTCGCTGACGTGCTCCGGCCGGCGCTCGCAGCCATCCGGCCGGAGGCGCGCTGGCTCGACGACGAACACGGGTCCGGCCCGCTGCCCGCGGGTGAGTGGTGGCTCATCGACCCGATGGGCGGCAACGTCAACGCCGTGCACGGCATGCCCGACTGGAACATCGGCGTGAGCCTCGTGCGTGACGGCCGTCCGGTGCTGGCCGTGCTGTACTTCCCGGTGCTCGGCGAGCTGTTCACCGCCACCGAAGGCGGCGGCGCGCACCTCGACGGCGAGCGGCTGCGGGTCTCCGCCAAGACGTCACTGGACGGCGCGCTCGCGGGCACCGGCCAGGCCCAGCCCGGCCATCGATTCCTCGAGCGGATGGGCAGTTCGTTCACCGCGATGGCGGAAGCGGCGCTGTACGTGCGGATCTCCGTGCCGGTGACCCACCAGCTCGCCCAGGTCGCCGCGGGCCGGATGGACCTGCACTGGCAGTTCGACAACGTCCGGTCCCACGCCGCCGGCGTCCTGCTGGTCCAGGAAGCCGGCGGCATCGTCACGGACCTCGACGGCGGCCCGTGGGACCTGACGAGCACGGGCTACCTCGCCGCCGCGCCCGGCGTGCACGCTGCCGCGCTCGAGGTCCTCACCGCCTGAGCGCGCCGCCCGGAGGTCACCCGCCCAGGCCGAAGAAGGCGATCGCGGCGGCGGCCATCCCGCCCGAAGGCAGGCTGTGCCCGGCACCCTGGATGCTGTAGGCCTCGACCTTGTCGGCGTAGCGGCGGCGGTTCCAGCCGGACTGCGGGGTGTCCGTGGCCGTCGGCGTCTGGCTCAGGCCGAAGACGTTGGTCCACTGCTCGATTTCCTCCTGCAGCAACGAATACGGCACGAGGGTGTCGGCGGTGCCGTGCCACAGCTGGACGCGCGGGCGGGAACCGGTGTAGCCGGGGTAGGCCTGGCGGACCGCGTCACCCCACTGCTGGGGTGTGCGGTTCGCGCCGCCGCTGCCGGTGCACTTGCTCGACCACGGCGGGAAGTCCGCGGCGTTCGCGAAGCAGTTGAAGGGGACGCCCATGAACGCCGCGCCCGCCTTGAACACGTCCGGGTAGAGCGCGAGCATTTCGTTGGTCATCATGCCGCCGGACGACGAACCGGTGGCGAAGACGCGGTTCGGGTCGCCGCCGTAGCGCTGTTCGGCATACGTCACCATCGACACGATCGAAACCGGGTCGCTGCCGCCTCCCCGGCGCTTCGCCGCGTCGGACCAGGTGTCGAAGCACTTCCCGAACCCGGCCTGTTGCTGGGCGCTGGGGTAGATCACGAGGAACCCGTAGCGGTTGGCCAGCGAGGCGAATTCGCTGCCGGAGTAGAACCCGGGCCCCGAACCGCCGCACCCGTGCATCGCGACCACGATCGCGGGGTTGGCCGGCCGCACGTCCGGCACGTAGACGTGCATGCGCATCCCGCCCGGGTTGTTCCCGAAGCCGGTCACTTCCACCAGCGAAGCGGCCGACGCCGGGGCCGGGACCACGGCCGTGGTCCCGGCCATCAGCAGCGCACTGGCGATGGTCACGAACGCCGTTCTGAATCCACTCATCGGTGACCTCCGGTCGGCGATCCCCCTCGCGCCTTGAGGTTAGGCAGATTCACAACGACCGTCAACAATTCATCAAACATTAGGGGATATCGAAAGTTTCGGACCCGGTGATACCCTCGAAATGCCGGACAAAAGATTGTCGATCGTCCCGGAAACAGTGAAGAATCCGGCGGGAGCGGGAGGGGCGCATGCTCGAAGCGACCGGCTGGGCGGAGCACGACGGCGTGCCGGGCGTGCGGCCCGAGGCCCTGCTGCTCACCCTGTTCGGCGACCACGTGCTGGACCGCGGGATCGCCGTGTCGACCGGCGGGGTCATCGCCTCTCTCGAACGCCTCGGGGTCGGCGAGCACGCGACCCGGGCGACGCTGAGCCGGATGAGCCGCCGCGACCTGCTGCGCACCGTCCGCCGGGGCCGCCAGGCGTTCCTGGCCCTGACCGGGCACGGCACCGCGGTGCTGCGCGACGGGCAGCGCAAGCTCGACGGCGACGTCGTCGACCGGCACTGGGACGGCCGGTGGACCCTGCTGACGTTCTCGGTACCGGAAACCCGGCGCGCGGACCGGTACGCCCTGCGGACCCGGCTGGGCTGGTTCGGGTTCGGGTCGCTGCGCAGCGGCCTGTGGGTCTCGGCGTCGGCGGCCGACATCTCGGCGGCGCTGGCCGAACTCGACCTCCTCGACCACGCCGAGGTGTTCCGCGCCGAACCGTTCATGTGGACCGACCCCGTGCGGATCGCCCGCGAAGCCTGGGACCTGCCCCGGATCGCGGCCGGCTACGAGCAGTTCCTCCACCGCTGGGCCGGCCGCGCGCCCGGCGAGCTCGGCGACGCCCTGTCCCGGCGCATCCGGCTCGGCGCGGAGTGGCTCCTGCTGATCCGCCGCGACCCGGTCCTGCCGCCGGCGCTGCTGCCGCCGGACTGGCCGGGCACCCGAGCCGCGGCGCTGTTCCGCACCCTGCGTCACCAGTGGGCGGACCAGGCCGGGGCGCTGGCGGGCGAACTGCTCGAAACGCTCGTCGAGAAATGAGTGCCGACGGCGGTTGCCACGTTGCATGCCACGTTGCAAACTGGGTGGCCCCGCCGTCCCCACCCGGAGGTCAAAGGTGACCGACTTCGATCGACGCGACGTGCTGCGTGCCCTCACCGCGCTGGGCGTGACCGGCGTGACCGCGAGCCTGTTCGGCGGCACGGCCGAAGCGGCCGGCGAGAGCCCGCTGGACCTCGAGTTCTCCGTGGCGGAGCAGTTCCGGCCGTTCGACCTGATCGCGCCGAAGTTCGTCCAGTTCGACTCCCCCGCCCGGCCCGGCGCGCTGGTCAGGACCGGCATCCGGCCGAAAGCGCCGTACGGGACGGTGACCGTGCAGGTCCTCGACGACCGCGCCCCCGTCGTCGCCGGGCTGGCCGGCACCGGGGTTTCGGTGCTCGGCACCTACGACGCCGCCGCGGGGCAGGCCGGCATCGAGATCACGACGGCGGCGGGCACCACCGTGGTCAAGACCGCCGCGGCGGACCTGCGGGCGCCGTTCGGCTTCGCCGTGGTGGTCAACGAAAACGCGGTCACGGTCCTGGCCGACCGGGGCGACGGCTGGCGGCCCCTGCTGACCGAGCGCGACCAGGTTCGCGCGCGCATCGACCTGCGCGATCCGGCCGTGCTGGGCAGGCTGGGGTACGCCTACGGCAGCCGCGGGCCGGCCCGGCTGGGCCGGGTCCGGGCCGGGTACTTCGGCCAGGCCGGCGTCCGCGATCCGCACGTCGTGCAGTACGCCGACGGCCGGCCCTACATCCGCCACGGCAAGCTGTACCTGACCATGACCAACGCCGGGCTCGGCTTCTTCCAGCAGGCGCACTGGGCGGTCTGGACCCTCGACCTGGCCGATCCGGCGAAGCTGGAGCAGGTGGCGACGTTGTTCTTCGCCCGCGACGGCGTCGTGCTCGGCGACCACGCCGGCCAGATCGTCCGCGACGGCGACCGCTTCGTCCTGCTGATGAGCTCCTGGGGCGACTTCTCGTTCAACGGCGTCCACGTGCGCCACACCGTCACCCGCGCCGACGTCCTTTCCGGCGTGCACGTCCTGCCCACCGAGCAGTTGCCGCTGCCCACCACGGTCAGCTCGTGGGACCCGGCACTGACGAAGATCGACGGCCGCTGGCACATCGCGTTCGTCGAAAGCCCCGCCCAGCAACCGGCATTCGTGTTCCATCCGGCGCTGGCCGCCGGCCCGCGCGGCGCGGACTACGACCACGGGCTGACCCTGCTGGGCGCCGACCTGTCGGTCGACCAGACCGAAGGAACCATCCTGCAGCGCGTCGGCGGCCGCTGGTACCTGTTCGCCAGCGACGGCGACGCCCGCGAATACCCGGTGTACGACCTGACGCTGCGCAAGCTCGGCACCCTGAACGCGCCGTACGGCACCAACATCCCGCACCCGATGCTCGTGCGCATCGGCAACCGCTGGTGGCTGCCCACCTTCGACGGCACCCAGTACGCGGAAGACGTCCTCGGCTACGGCGGCCACGGCGACTTCGTCCTGATGCGGACGCGCTGACCCGGACCAGGTGCAGGCCACCCCATTTCACCCACATTCCCGCCATCGAAAAAAATTGGCACACCGAGGCAATCCGACAATCATTGATCACCTGTTTCTTCGATTTTGGACCGCTTGGGTGAGCGCGATTCCCCCAATCGACAGCCGTGTTATTCTCGACCGCGGGCAGACCCGCCGGAAATTCGGGCCGCCGAGTGGGATCCGGGACGTCGCCGGGTTCACCGATTCGTGACCGGGGTGGTGGTATCTGCCGGGGTGGGTGCCGACCTTCCCGACCGTGGCAGCGGCTCCGGCAGCAGGCCGGCCGCACCGGCTCGAGGGAGCGAACCATGGTGGTCCGATTCGATCCGCCGGAACGGCAGCAGGACGACGACCTGGGCACGCCCGGGTTCGTGCCCGCCGTTTCCCCGGAACTGCTGGACCGGCACGGCGGCCGGGTGCTCGAGCCCGGCACGGACGTCGTCGAGGGGTGGCCGGCGCCGGGTGCCCGGTACCGGCCGACCGTCTACCGGCCGGGCGTGCTGCTGGTGCCCGCCGAAATCTGGGCGGGCAAGGCCGGCGCGATCGACGCCCTGCTCGGCGAGCTCGACCTGCGGGCCCAGGCTCCGGAAGAACTGCCGGCGCGGGCACCGGTCCGGGTGGCGCTGCGGCCGCGGGCCGCCGGGATCGCCGTGACCGTCGATTCCTGGCGCGCGCTGCAGCACCTGCGGGCCGCGGTCTCGGGCCCGGACGTCGAGGGCTACCAGGACGCCGCCGCCCAGGACGCCGCTGCCCCGGCGCAGGCCGCGCTCACCAGGGAAGACGTGACGCGAATTTCGCTGGAACACCTGATCGCCACCACCGACGACACGATCGTGCTGAAGCCGTGGGCGATCAGCGACACGCCGGCGAGCGGCACCGTCCGGTCGTCGTTCCGCGGCCGGTTCCCGGTGGTGCTGCCCGGCTCGGCGCCGCGCCGGAAGCCGGCCGCCCGCCGTCCGGTGATCGCCGTCGTGGACAGCGGCCACGCCGCCCACCCGCTGCTGAACGTCCACGAATCCGGCGCGGGCACCCCGTTCGCCGACGAGTTCGTCACCGTGTCGCCCGCCATCCAGCACGAGATCGCGAAGAACCACCCCGCCGGCGCGTCGACGGCCACCCGGATCATCGAGGGGTACCTCGACACCCCGGAATCCACCGAACCGCTCGTCGGCGCGCTCGAGGACGCCTACGGGCACGGCACGTTCATCGCCGGGATCATCCGCCAGGCCGCGCCCCGCGCCCGCGTGCTCGCGATCAGGGCGGTGCACAGCGACAAGATCGGCTACTCCGGCGACGCGTTGACGGCGTTGCACGAAATTCTGGACCGGGTCGTCGACGCGCAGGAAAACGGCTGCCCGGAGAAAATGGTCGACGTCGTCTCGTTCTCGGCCGGGTACTACGACGAATGGGAAGGGACGGCGGACCTCGTCGGGGTCATCGACGAGCTGATCGGGCGCGGGGTCGTGTTCGTGGCCGCCGCGGGCAACGAATCGACCGCCCGGCCGTTCCTGCCGGCGGCGCTGGCCGCCCGGCCCGGCAACCCGCAGGGCGGTCCTCAGGTGATCGGGGTCGGGGCGCTGAACCCGGACGGCACCAAGGCGTTGTTCTCGAACGAAAACCGCTCCGTGACGGCGTGGGCCAGCGGCGTCAACATCGTCAGCACCTACCCGCCGGCGGCCGACGGTTCGGAGACCCCGGACCGCGCGGTCCCGGCGTTGAACCGGTGTTCGCTGGACCCGGACAAGTTCACCGGCGAGTACGCCGTGTGGAGCGGCACGTCGTTCGCGACGCCGCTGGTCGCCGCCGAGGTGGCGAACCGGCTCCTGCGCACCGGCGAGAAGCGGGCCAAGCTCGCACTGACCAAAGTGGACCAGGACACCACCGTCAAACGCGCCCGCGCGGCGCTTCCGGAGCTGCCATGAGCACTGCCGAAACCGGCCGGTCGCCCGCGAACCCCCTCGACCACGACCGGGTGGCCGCGGTCTTCACCGCCGCCCGCGCCGGGGACCGCGGGGCGTTCGACGAGCTGATCGGCCTGCTGACCCCGCTGCTGTGGAACGTCGCCCGCGCCCAGGGGCTCGACCGGGAGCGCAGCGGCGACGTCGTCCAGTCGGTGTGGCTGCGCCTGCTCGGCTCGCTGGCGGAGATCCGCTCCCCGGTCGCCCTGACCAGCTGGCTGATCACCGTGACCAAGCGCCAGGCGTGGCGGGCGCTGGCGCAGTACCGGGCCGAGCAGCCGGTCGACGAGCGGTGGTTGCCCGTCCCGGAAGACGCCGCCCCCGGCCCGGAACAGCGCGTGCTGACCGAGGAGCGCCGGGCGCGCCTGTGGGCGGCCGTCAACCGGCTGCCCGAGCGGTGCCGCCGGCTCCTGCGCGTCGTCGCGTTCGTGCCGCGGCCCGACTACGACGTCGTCAGCGCCGCGCTCGGGATGAAGAAGGGCAGCATCGGCCCGACCCGCGGGCGGTGCCTGAGCCGGCTGCGGTCCCTGCTCGCGGACGGGGACTGGCCGTGACACCGCGCACCGGCCGCCGGGTGGCGGCCCCGGTCGCCGGACGGTGACGGCCGTGGGCGCTCCGGACCTCGACGAGCAGGTCCGGGCGCTGCAGCAGCGGGCGGTCGAGGCGACCAACAACGGGCGCCCGCTGGCCGGACGGCGCCTGCTGCTCTCCGCGCTGCGCCTGCTCGGGTGGGCCTCGCCCGGCCGGCCGCCGTCGCCGGGACCGGACCGGCTCGCCGCCCGCGTGCTGACCAGCCTGGCCGGCGTGGAGGTCGTGCTCGGCCACAGCGAGCACGGCTTCCACCTGCTCGACGCCGCCGGTGCCGCGGCGGCGCCGGAGGACCGCGGCGTCCTGTTGCAGCAGCGGGGCCTGCTGCTGGTTCTCGTCGGCCGGATGGGCGAAGCCCTGCCGTACCTGGACGAAGCCGTCCCGCTGCTGCGCCGGGCCGGCGAGGAGGTCGTCCTGGCGAGGTCCCTGCTCAACCGGGCGCTGCTGCACCAGATCGCCGGGCGGGTGCGGCCGGCGATGGCCGACCTCGACCAGTGCGCGGAGATCGGCGGCCGGTACGGAAGCGAGCGAGCGCTGGTCGCCAAAGCCCGGCACGGCCGCGGCCAGTGCCGGGTCCTCACCGGGGACATCCCGGGCGCCCTGCGGGACTTCGACGCGGCCGGCGCCGTTTACGCCGAGCTGTGCGCGGAGATGCTGGGGCCGCTGGGGGTCGACAAGGCGCGGGCGCTGCTCGCCGCGGGGCTGCCGAGCGAAGCCGCCATCGAGCTCGACGCGGCGCTGGGCCTGTTCGCCGTCTCCCGGCTCGACCAGGAGCACGCCGAGGCGGAACTCACCCGGGCACGCGCGGCGCTGGCGACCGGCCGCCCCGAGGAGGCCAGGCGGTGGGCGGCGCGGGCCCGGCAGCACTTCCGGCGGCGGGGCAACGAAACCTGGGCCGCGATCGCGACGCTCACCGTGCTGCGGGCCGATTTCGCGGCCGGGCGGCGGCTGGCCGCCGTCGCGGCGGCTTCGGCGGCGCTCGCCGACCGGCTGACCGCGCTCGGCCTGCGCCACGACGCCGACGCCGCCGTCCTGCTGTCGGCCCGGGCGAACATCGCCCGCCGCGAAGTCGCCCGCGCCGGCGACCAGCTGGCGGGGCGGCTCGGCGCCGGTGCCCCGATCACCACCCACCTGGTGCGCAGCCTGGCCCGGGCGGAGCTGGCGATGGCCAAGGGCGACCGCCGGGGCGCGTTCGCGAACGCGCGCGCGGGACTCGACCGGCTGACCGTCCACCGCGTCCGGTTCGGCAGCTTCGACCTGCAGACCGGCGCCGGTTCGCTCGGCGACGAGCTCGCCAGGACCGGCCTGACCGCGGCGCTGGGGACCGCCGACCCCAAGATCGTCTTCCGGTGGCTGGAGCGGTCGCGGGCCCGGGCGTTCCAGGTCCCGGCCGTGCGCGCCCCGGCCGACGAGCGCACCCTCGACGCCGTCGCCGAACTCCGCCACCTCGCGCACGAGGCCCGCACCGCCGAGCTCGCCGGCCGGACGGCGCCCCAGGTGCGGCGCCGGTGCCTGGCACTGGAACGCGTGATCCGCGCCCGCGACTGGCAGACCGGCGGCGGGACCGGCTACCACCCCGACGCGTCGTTCACCGACGTCGCCGCCGAGCTGGACCGCGCCGGCAGCGTCATGATCAGCTTCCTGACCGACCGGGCCGGTTACCGGGCACTCGTGCTCGCCCGCGGGCGGCTGACGCTGGTCGCCCTCGGGGAGCGGGCCGCGGTCGCCGAAGCGCTGGCCCGCCTGCACAGCGACCTCGACACCCTGTGCGGGCGCCGGCTGCCGCACGCCATCGAGCAGGTCGTGCGGACGTCGCTTCTGCGACAGCTCGCCGTGCTGACCGAGCAGCTGCTGACCCCGCTGGCCGGCGTCCTCGGCGACGCCGACGTCGTGATCGTGCCGAGCGGGTCCCTGTCGACCGTGCCCTGGGGCCTGCTGCCCCCGCTGCGGGGCCGTCCGGTGACGGTGAGCCCGTCGCCGTCCGCCTGGCACGCGGCCCGGCACGGCACGGCCGGGTCCGCGCCCGGGAACGTCCTGATCGTCGCGGGCCCGGCCCTCGACCACGCGCCCGCCGAGGCGAGCCGGATCTCCGCCGTCTACCCGGGCGGAACCCTCCTGACCGGCGCCGCGGCGACGGTGGACGCCACCCTCGGCGCGCTCGAGGCCGCGACGATCGTGCACTTCGCGGCGCACGGCCACCACGAACCCGAGAACGTGCTCTTCTCCCGGCTCGACCTCGCGGACGGGCCCCTGATGGCCTACGACGTCCACCGGCTGGCCACCGCCCCGCGGCACGTGGTGCTCTCCGCCTGCGACGTCGGCCGGTCGGTGGTGCGCCCGGGCGACGAGTTCCTGGGGTTCACCGCGGCCCTGCTGTATTCGGGCAGCCGCACGGTGGTTTCCAGCGTCGCCCGGGTCGACGACCGCGCCGCCGTCGACGTGATGTGCGCCTACCACCAGGCGCTCGTGCGCGGCGTCCCGGCCCCGCGCGCCCTGGCCGACGCCACCGGCGGCGAGCAGCTCATCCCGTTCGTCTGCTTCGGCGGCGCCTGAGGGTGTTTCCCGGTCCGGCGGGTGGTGCCGATCGACCGCAGCGGTCCCGGTTTCGACCGCAGCGGCCCGATCGCCCGGTCTCCGCCCGCACCTCTTGACGGGTCATTCGGACCCAAACAGTATCCCCGGGGTCCCGTCCACCAGCCCCGTGGGAGTGCTCATGAACGACACCGGCATCAGCCGCCGGAGCCTGCTCGGTGCCGCGGCCGCCACCGCGGTCGCCGCCGGCGTGACCGGAACCGCGCCCGCCCGCGCCGGCTCGCTCACCGCGGACACCATCGTGGTGCGCGGCCGGGTGCTCGTGCTCGACCGGCGGTTCCGGCGGGCCGAAGCCGTCGCCGTCCGCAACGGCCGGATCCTCGCCACCGGGACCACCCGGGAGATCCGGCGGTTCGCCGGGCGGCGCACCCGGGTCGTCGACGCCGCCGGGGGCACCGTGCTGCCCGGCATCAACGACTCGCACCTGCACTTCAACGCCGTCGGCCTCCAGGCGCCGCCCTTCAGCTACCCGGTGGACACGGCGACCGTCCCCGAGCTCCAGGACGTCCTCCGCAAGGCCGTTGCCGCCGCCGCTCCCGGGGCCTGGGTGCGTGGAGGCGGCTGGAACGACAACCGGCTGCCCAAGGCGCCCGACCGGCGGGACCTCGACGCCGTGTCCACCGACCACCCGATCTTCCTGATGGACTTCTCCGGCCACGCGGTCGCCGTCAACTCCACGGTGCTGCGGCTGGCCGGCGTCACCAAAGCCACGCCGGCCCCGGCCGGCGGCCGGATCGAACGGGACGCCGACGGCGAGCCGACCGGTGTGTTCCGCGAGGGTCCCGCCATCGGCCTGGTCGCGAAGATCGTGCCACCGTGGACGAAGGACGAAATCTCGAAAGGCATGGACTCGGCCGCCGCGGCGCTGCACGCGCTCGGCATCACCAGCGTCACCGAGCCCGGCATCACCCTCGACCTGCTGGACCTCTACGAGGAGAAGTACCACGCCGGGCAGCTCCCGCTGCGGTTCACCATGATGCTGCGCGGCGGCACCGCGCGCAGCCAGCTCGACACGCTCCTCGCGCAGTACCGGCCGCTGCGGGGCGTCGACCCGCGGCAGCTGCGCGTCAGCCAGATCAAGCTCATCGCCGACGGCATCCCGACCGCCGCCCGGACGGCGTGGCTGCACGAGCCCTACCTCGACGGGACCAACGGCGTCCCCCTCCTCGACGGCGCCACCATCGAGGAGCAGGTGCGCACCCTGCACGACCTCGTCAAGACGGCCGCGCGGCACGGGTTCCAGGTCGGCACGCACTCGACCGGCGACGCCGCCATCGACGCCGTGGTCGACGGCTACCTCGCCGCGCTGGGACCGTCCGGGCGCAACCCGTTGCGCCACTACGTCATCCACGGCGACCTGACCCCGCGGAAGACGCTGCAGGCGATGGCCCGCCACGACATCGGCGTCAACATGAACGCGACGATCAAGTACCTGCTCGGCCGCACCCTCGACCCCACGATCGGCCCCGCGCGCGTGGACTACCAGTGGCCGTACCGCACGGCGCTCGACCTCGGGGTCCGGGTGTGCAGTGCGTCCGACGCCCCGGTGACGCCGGCGAACTGGCTGCAGGGGGTCGCCGGGGCGGTGCTGCGCGAAGGGCAGTTCGGCGGCGTCGCCGGCGAAGCGGAACGGATCACCGTGCAGGAGGCGCTCGTCAGCTACACCCGCACCCCGGCCTGGCAGGACCGCGCGGAGAGCTGGAAGGGCACCCTCGAACCGGGCTGCGCCGGGGACGTCACCGTCGTCGACGGCGACATCCTCCGCGCGGACCCCCACGACCTGCCGGGCATGCAGATCAGCGCCACCATCGTCGGCGGTGACGTCGTGTACGACGCCGGCTCGTCCACCGCAAAGGGGGCGACGACGCTCGCGCAGGGACTCAGCCACGGCCAGGCGACGAGCTGCCTCCAGCAGGGGCTCTGCTGCTGCCGCCTCGCCGAGCAGGCCCACCGCGGCGCCGGCCTGACCGCCTGACGCCGGTGCGCCGGGCCCTCAAGCCATCGCTTCGGCCCGGCGCACCACGTCCCGGCACAGCCGCCCGACACCGGCCGGGTCGTCGGTGAACTGGGACGGCTTCAGGCAGAACGTCGTGAACCCCAGCTCGATCTGTTCGGGCAGCGCGGCCATCGCCTGCCCGAGATCGGCGCACGACTGCGCGTCCGGGAACACCGCACGGGTTCCGCCGATCAGTTCGAGGTCGTCCCGGCACACCGGCCGCAGCCGAGCCAAGTCCTCTGTGGACGGTATGCCGAGCGGGTGGAAGCCGTGCCCGTAGCGCACGAGCCGGTCCAGGAGCCGGTCGTGCAGCCGCTGCCCGCCGAACCACATCCGCGGGCCGTCCGGCCGGTACGCCTTCGGCTCGAAGAAGATGTCCTTGAAGGAGAAGAACTCCCCGGCGTACGAGACCGGCGACGAACGCCACAGCAGGTCCAGGATCTCGAGCTGCTCGTCGAGGATCCGGCCGCGCCGCGCGAACGGCACGCCGAGGGCGTCGTACTCGTCGCGGCTCCAGCTCACCGTCGGCTGCACCACCAGGCGCCCTTCGCTCAGCAAGTCGAGGGTGCCCAGCTCCCGCGCGAGCAGCAGCGGGTGCCGCAGCGGCGCCAGGATCGCCCCGGCGACCAGCCGGATCCGCGAAGTCACCGCCGCGATCGAGGACAGCAGGGACAGTGAATGCGGCCACGGCGTGCACGGATCCTGGTTGCCCGGCAGGGCGTACTCGCGCGGGTTGGCCATGACACCCCGGTCCGAGGCGTCCGGGCCGAGGACGACGTGTTCGCTGATCATCACCGCGTCGAACCCGGCGTCCTCGGCCTCGCGGGCCCACCGCACCAGCGTCGGCAGGTCCCGGCCCGAGGTCAGCGTCCAGTTCTCGCTGAGGATCAGCAGCATCCGGGGCGCGGTCACGCGCGCGCCGCCGCGTGCCGGAAGGCCGCCGCCAACGCGAGCACGAAGACGACACCGGCCGCGTAGGGCGCGTAGATGATCGGCGCGCCGACCTTGTACACCGCGCCGAAGATCGCGGCGCCGGTCACGACGATGCCGACCGTGCCCGCGAGGTACACCGCCCAGCGCCGGGGGTGGTCACGCAGGCCGCGCAGCGCGCCCGCCGACATCAGCAGGTAGATCACGGCGAGGGAAAACCCGCCGAAGGTGGAGCCGCAGCTGAACATGGCGACGTAGTGCGGCATCCCGTCCTGCGCGAGGAAGCCGCTCCAGGCGGCGGTGAGGACCACGACCACCGCGTTGACGAGCACCACGACACCGGACGCGGCCAGCGGCGTGCCGCGGTGGCTCACCTTGCCGAGCGCGGCGGGCAGCCGCCGGTCGCGGGCGAGGGCGAACATGCCGCGCGCCGCGGCCACGGCGCAGCCGATCAGCACCGCGAGCATGTCCAGCACCACGACCAGTTCCAGCAGCCGCCGGACGACCACCGACCCGAAGCCGCCGTCGGAAACCGGCCCGGCGAGCCCGAACAGCGGTGCGCCCGCGTTCTTGCCGAGCGTCTCCAGATCGAAGTGGTAGCCGGCGACCTGGCTGTAGGAGCCGATGATGTAGAACGCGGCCACGGTGAGGACCGAGACCAACACCGCGCGCGGGATGTCCCGCTTCGGGTGCGCCGTCTCCTCGCCCAGGTTGGCCGCGGTCTCGAAGCCGGTGAAGAGGAGAACACCGTACAGCACGCCGAAGAGGATCCCGCCGAAGCCCTGGGGCGACGTGCTGGGCGTGAACGCGGTCGCGACGTCGTTCGCGGCGCCGACCTTGGCGATCACCACGACGAAGAACACCAGCACGACGACGAAGGAAACGAGCGCCAGCAGCAGCTGGGCCCGGGTGGACAGGGCGACGCCGAGGTACAGCACGACCGAGAGCCCGATCAGCAGGAGCAGGTCCCAGCCGGCTTCGGGCAGCGGCGTGATGCCGAACTCCGCCTGCAGGGTGTCGTGGATCGTGCCGCCGATCATCACCAGGATCCCGGCGCCGAGCGCGAGGATGCCCGCGTAGTAGAGGAATCCGGCCGCGGCGCCGATGCGCTTGCCGAGCCCGTCGGTGACGTAGTCGTAGAGCGAACCGGCGGCCTGGATGCGTTTGGTGTACTCGGAAACGATCCAGCCGAGGCCCAGCACGCCGACCGCCGCGATCGCCACCGAGAGGGGCGCGGCCGCGCCCGCGCCGCTGCCGGAGGCGTTGAGCCCGACCAGGAGCGGGACGAGGAACGCGATCGAGAACACCGGCCCGATCACGCCGACGGACTGCGCGATCGCGTCCACGAGCTTGAGGTTGCCACCGAGCCGATGGCCGGTGGTCACGCTTTCGGATACGGCATGGTCGACCATGGGTGCCTCCTCGGCTCCGCCCCCGGCGCGGGAATCGTACGGGTTCAAACGTTTGGACCGCAACAGTCAGCGGTCAGCTCACGAAGATTTCGTTCAGGTAGCCGGAAACCAGGGCTTCGGTGCGACGCCGGGCGTCCACGGCGAACCGCTCGGCGTCCGCGACGAGGTCCGCCGGGTGGAGCCCGAGCCCCCGTGCCTGGGCCGCGCCGCCGTTGCCCACCCAGCGCCGGATGCCGGCCGGGGTGACCTCGGGGTGGAACTGCACGCCGAGGCTCCGGCCGATCCGGTAAGCCTGTGGGGCCGCGGCGTTGCGGGCGAGCTCGACCGCCCCCGGCGGCAGGGTGAACCGGTCGAAGTGCCACTGGAACCACGGTCCGGACGGCACCACCTCCGGCCGGCCGGACTCGACGTCCACCCAGCCGATCTCGGGCAACGGCGACCGCGTGACCGTGCCACCGAGTGCCCTGGCCAGTGCCTGCGCCCCGAAACAGACGCCGAACACCGCACCACCGCCGGCCACCGCGTCAGCGAGCCAGCGCAGTTCCGGCGCCAGCCACCGGCCGATCCGGGCGTCGTCGACGCCGGCGCTCCACGGTGCACCGAGCGGCACCAGCAGGTCGTAGGCCGCACTGTCCGGAAAGGACGTTTCGACGTCCGGTGCGTGGTGCCGGTCTTCGGGCACGACGACGAGCTCGTCGACCTGCCAGCCGAGCCCACGCAGGGCGGCGCCGACGTACCCCGGGTCCGACAGCGCGTCGTGGCAGACGCACAGCGCGCGCATCAGGTGGTCTCGACCCGCACCGGGAACTGCTTGATGCCGTTGACGAAGTTGCTGCGCACCCGCCGGACCTCGCCGGCGAGCTCGATGCGGCGCAGGCGCGGAAGCAGCGTCTCGAACATCAGCCGGATCTCCATCCGGGCCAGGTTGTTGCCCAGGCAGAAGTGCGGGCTGCCCTTGCCGAAGGTGACGTGGTCGTTGGGTCTGCGGGTGACGTCGAAGGTGTACGGGTCGTCGAAGACGTCTTCATCGCGGTTGCCCGAGGCGAACCACATCACCACCTTCTCCCCCGCCTTGATGTGCCGGCCGCGCAGTTCGACGTCGCGGGTGGCGGTGCGCCGGAAGTGGTAGACCGGGCTCGCCCAGCGCAGCATCTCCTCCACCGCCACCGGGATCCGCTCCGGCTCCGCCTGCAACAGGGCCAGCTGGCCGGGATTGTCCAGCAATGCCAGCATCGAATGGCTGATCGCGTGCCGGGTGGTCTCGTTGCCCGCGACCACCAGCAGCAGGAAGTAGTTGTCGAACTCCGTCGCGGTCAACGGCTCCCCGTCGGCCGGGGTGCGGTTGACGAGCCGGCTGACGAGGTCCTCGCCGTCGCCGCCGCGGCGCTGCCGGGCCAGTTCGCGCCCGTATTCGAAGACCTCCAGCGACGCGGGCGAGCGGAACGGCAGGTGCTTGTAGCGGTCGCTTTCGGCGTCGCCGAGCAGGACGTCGGCGTAGTCCGGGTCGGTGTTGCCGATGATCCGGTTGCCCCAGGCGATCAGCCGCCCGGTGTCGCGCGCGGGCACGTCGAGCATCCGGGCCAGCACCTGGATCGGGAAGTCGGCGCTGATCTCCTTGACGAAGTCGAACTCGCCGCGGCGGAGTGCGGCGTCCACGGTGGCCTCGGTCAGCCCGCGCAGGAATTCCTCGTACTTCTTCAGCGTCTGGCCGCCGAAGTCGCGTTGCAGCAGCTTGCGCAACGCGCGGTGGCGGACGCCGTCGGATTCGAGCATGGACCGCCGGAGCTCGGCCAGGTCGTCGTCTTCGACCTCTTCCAGGTTGACGTACCCGGTCGAGGTGAACGTCTCGGCATCCCGGTCGACGGCGACGATGTCCTCGTGCCGGGTGAGCGACCAGAAGCCGGAATTCGGTGCCGGTTCCGGGTTCCAGTGGACCGGCGCTTCCCGGCGGAGCACGTCGAACCGGCGCCAGGCCTCGTTGCGTTCGAAGACGCCGAGGTCGGTCAGGTCGACCTGGGCGGCGGTCAGGGGGTGCGCGGTGGTCATGGCACTCCTCTACAGGTGGTAGGCGTACTCGCGGAACTCCCAGTCGGTGACGTACCGGGAGAACCGCTCGAGCTCGTTGCGCTTGTAGGCGAGGAAGGCCGTGACGAACCGGGGGCCGAGCAGCTCGGCGAACGCCGTGTCGGCTTCGAGGGCGTCGAGCGAGGCACCCAGGTCCGCGGGCAGCTTCGGGGCCTTCGCCGGGTCGTAGCCGTAGCCCTCCAGCGGGGCCGGCGCGGCCAGGCCGTCCTGGATGCCCAGGTACGCGGCGGCAAGCAGGCCGGCCGTGACCAGGTACGGGTTGGCCGTGGCGTCGCCTTGGCGCAGCTCCAGGCGGGCGGCCCGGCCGCGTTCGGGCGGGATCCGGATCATCGCGCTGCGGTTGTCCAGGCCCCAGTCGATCAGCCACGGCGCCAGGGTGTCCGGGCCGAACCGCTTGGCCGAGTTGACCGTGGGATTGGCGAGCGCCGACAGCGCCGGGGCGTGCGCGAGGATCCCGGCGACGGCGGCGTGGGCGACCTTCGAGAGGCCGTACTCGCCCGCCGGGTCGTCGAACAGCGGCCGGCCGTCGTCGTCGGTCGTGGAGAAGTGCAGGTGGAAGCCCGAGCCGCCTTCGTCGTTGAAGGGCTTGGCCATGAACGTGGCCAGCTTGCCCTCGCGGCGGGCCAGTTCCTTGACGGCGGTCTTGAACCGGAAGGCGCGGTCCGCGGCGTCGAGGGCTTCGGAGTGCCAGAGGTTGATCTCGAACTGGCCGCTGCAGAACTCGTGGTTGGCCGTCACCACGTCCAGCCCGTAGTCCCCCAGCGAGCGCAGCGACCGCAGCAGCAGGTTCTCCGGGTCGCCCTTGCTGCCGGAGACGTAGACGTTGCCGGTGGCCTCCCCGTACCGGCGCCAGCCACCGGCCCCGTCCGGTTCGAGCACGTAGAACTCGAGCTCGGGGCCGACCACCGGGCGCATGCCGAGCTCGGCGAACCGGGCCAGGACCTGCCTGAGGACCTGGCGCGGGCTCTCCGGCGCCGGCGTCCCGTCCGGGTCGAAGACGTCGGCGAGGCAGTGCGCGACGCCGGGCTCCCAGGGCACGTCGGTCAGCGTGGCCAGGTCGGGGAAGGCGACGACGTCGGGCAGGCCGTCGGCGAGGCCGCCTTCGCCGAGCTCGACGACGTCGCCCATCGGGCTGGTGCCGTAGACCGTGCGGCAGAACGCGACGCCGTCGCCGAGCGTCCGGGCGAAGTGGGCGACCAGCACGTCCCGGCCGCGTTCGGTGCCGATGAAGTCGGGGTAGCCCAGCCGGACGACGTCGATGCCGCGCTCGCTCAGCGCGGCGCCGGCGGCCGCGAGGGCGTCCTCGTCGAAGTGGCCCACGACACCTCCAGAGGTTCGTTTGCATCCGAACGATAGCCGCGACCGAGGGGGCTGACAAGCCTTTCGCCCGGTCAGTTGCCGTTGTATCGTGCGGACCCAAACGATTAAGGAGGGCTCGTGGCCGGCTTCTTCTACCCCCGCACGGCGAGCGGGCAGGCGTCGATCGTCCCCGCGCCGCCCTGGTTCTACTCGGGCGACCTGCTCACCGTGGAGTACCGGACCGACCCCGCCCGCGTCGCCGAACTGCTGCCGGCGCCGCTGTCGCTCGCCGAGGAGGACCCGGGCGCGGTCGCGCTGATCTGGGCCGACTGGCAGTCGTGCTCGACCTCGCGGGAGGAGCTCCTGGACCCGGTGCGCGCCCAGTACAAGGAGGCGTTCGTGGTGGTCCGGTGCGCGTTCGAGGGCCGGACCTACTCGCGGTGCGTCTTCATCTGGGTCGACAAGGACTTCGCGATCGCCCGGGGCATCCACCAGGGCTACCCGAAGAAGCTGGGCTCGATCTGGCAGACCCGGCCGCACCCCTTCGCGCAGGCGGCCCCGCAGCTCGGCCCCGGCGCGGTCTTCGGCGCCACCCTCGCGGCCGGCGACCGGCGGCTCGCCGAAGCCGTCCTGACCGTCACCGGGGAGTCGCCGACGAACGGGTTCGTCAACGGGCACCCCATGGCGCACCACCGCGTCCTGCCGGGCATCGGCCGCGGCGAGGGCGACGCGCACGCGGAGCTGATCGAGTCCGGCGCGAGCGCGTTCGAGGGCGGCCAGGCCTGGCGCGGCGACGTCGAGCTGCGGTTGTTCGACGCGCCGACCGAGGAGCTGGCCCGGCTCGAGGTCCACGAAGTGATCGGCGGCTACTACCGCCAGGTCGGCGTCACCTGGGACGGCGGGCGGCGGCTGGCGGAGCTGCCGTCCGTTTGAGGCCGTACGATCGGGGCATGCCGGACGGATACAGCCTCGCCGAAACCGAAAAGGCGATGTCCGCGCACATCGCCAAGCTCGCGCTCGACCTGCCCGCCGCCGCGGCCCTGTCCAGCCTGTACCGCGCGGCCAACGCCGTCCGCAACCACCTCACCAACGCGGTGCTGCGGGAACACGACCTGAGCTGGACGGGCTTCGTCGTCCTGTGGTGCGTGTGGATCTTCGACGGCCTCGAAACGCGGCACGCGGCGACCGTCGCGGCGATCTCCAAGGGCACCCTGACCGGCGTCGCCAAGACCCTGGAGGGCCGCGGCCTGCTGCGCCGCGAGGTCGACGCCGCCGACCGGCGGCTGGTGCACCTGGTCCTCACCGACGAAGGCCTGGCCCTGATGGAAGACCTCTACCCGCGGTTCAACGCCGCCGAGGCCGAGGTGGTGGCCCGGATCAGCGGCGGCAAGCTGACCACGATCACCAACGGCCTGCGGACGATGGTCCAGACGGTCGAGGACAAGGCCTGGGAGACCCCTCAGGCCGACTGAGCCGCCGCGGCCACGAAGGCGGCGAACAGCGCCGCCTGAGCAGGGTCGGTCGCGGCGGTGTCCTCGGGGTGCCATTGGAGTCCCAGGAACCAGCCGCGGGCCGACGGCAGCTCGATCGCCTCGGGGACGCCGTCCGCGGCCTCGGCGACCACCTCGAGCCCGGCGCCGAGGCGGCCCAGGCCCTGGTGGTGGAAGCACGACACCTCCAGCGCGTCGCCGGTCAGCGAGGCCAGCCGCGTTCCCGGCCCGACCTTGGCGAACTGCACCCGGTGCCGGTGGCCGGGCAGGTCCTGCACGACGTCGCCGCCGAGAGCCACGTTGACAACCTGCGCGCCGCGGCAGATCGCCAGCAGTGGCCGCCCGGCCTCCAGCGCACAAGCCGCCACCGCGAGGTCGAACGCGTCCTGCGCCACGTCGACGTCGTACTCGCTCGGGTGCGCGTCCTGCCCGGCCCAGCTCGGGTGCAGGTCGCCGCCGCCCGGCAGCAGCACGCCGTCCGCAATGGACAGTCGCGCCGGGACTTCCGCGGGATCACCCGGGTGCATCAGCAGCGGCTCGCCACCGGCCGCGTAGACCGCTTCGAGCAGGGCCCGCGCCCCGACCTCGGCCCGGTACCGCAGCGCGGACGCGCTCGCCGAGAAGCGCGCCGGGACGAGGATCAGCGGCCGCCGGTCAGCCATGGTGGATCCAGGTGGTCTTGAGGTCGCGGTACTCGTCGAGGGCGTGCCGGGACTTGTCGCGGCCGGAGCCGGACAGCTTGACCCCGCCGAACGGGACCGACAGGTCGCCCTCCTCGTAGCAGTTCACCCACACCGTCCCGGCCCGCAGCCGCCGCGAAATCCGGTGCGCCGCGCCGAGGTCCGCCGTCCACAGTGCGGCCGCGAGGCCGTACGGCGTGTCGCCCGCGACGCGGATCGCTTCCTCTTCGTCGCCGACCACCTGCACGGCCAGCACGGGGCCGAAGATCTCCTCGCGCAGCACCGGGTTGCCGGGCGCGCAGCCGGTCAGCACGGTCGGTTCCAGATAGCTGCCGCCGGTCTCGGCCAGCACCTGCTCGCCGCCGGCGGCCAGCCGGGCGCCGTGAGAAATCCCGCGCCGCACGGCGTCCCGCACCCGGCCGAGGTGGGTCGCGTCGACGAGCGGGCCCATCTTCGTGTCCGGCAGCAGCGGGTCGCCCGGGAACCATTCGGAGCTGGTGGCGACGACCCGGTCCAGGACCCGGTCGGCGATGTCGCGGTGCACGACCAGCCGCGAGCCGGCGGTACACATCTGGCCGGAGTTGAAGAAGATCGCCCAGGCCGCGGTGTCCGCGGCGGCGTCGAGATCGGGTGCGTCGGGCAGGACGATGTTCGGCGACTTCCCGCCGAGCTCCAGGTAGACGCGCTTGAGGTTGCTGTCCGCGGCGTACCGCAGGAAGTGCCGCCCGACCTCGGTCGAGCCGGTGAAGGTCAGGACGTCGACTCCCCCGTGCTCGCCGAGGCGGCGGCCGACGACGGCGCCGTCACCGGAGAGGACGTTGAGCACACCCGGCGGCAGGCCCGCCTCGGCCCCGAGCGCCGCGACGCGCTGCATCGACAGCGGGCTGCGTTCCGACGTCTTGAGCACCACCGTGCAGCCCGCGGCGAGCGCCGGGGCGAACTTCCAGCCGGCCAGGGTGAGCGGGAAGTTCCACGGCACGACCGCGGCCACCACCCCGGCGGGCTCGCGGGTCACCAGGGCCAGCTCGCCTTCCACGGTCGGGGCGACCTCGCCGTGGTCCTTGTCCGCGAGCTCGCCGTAGAAGCGGAGGGTGCGGACCAGCGCACGCAGCTCGATCTCGTACGCCTGCCGGATCGGCTTGCCCATCTCCAGGCTGATCAGCAACGCGAGCTCGGCCCGGTGCGCGTCGACCAGCGCCGCGAAGCGCTGGAGAACCTCACCGCGTTCGCGGGGGTGCAGGCGCGGCCACGGTCCGCGGTCGAACGCCTGCCGCGCGGCCGCGACGGCCCGGTCGGCGTCACCGGCGTCCGCCCAGGGCAGCTCGGTCAGCACCGAGCCGTCCCGCGCGGATCGCACCACGCGGGTTCCGGCAGCCTCGCGGGGCGCACCGGCCACGAACAGCCCCTCCGGCACTTTCACCGTGGGGGCCAGCGCGGCCCAATCCGTGCCGGCGACCGGGTCGTCCACCTGCAGTGCGGTCATCACCACTCCCTTGACCGAGAACGAGACGGCAGATACGTTTGGATCCGAACGATACCTCCTGGAGGGCGTCATGAACACCGCGCTCGTCGCCGGAACCGCCGTCGACACCCGCCACTGGATCGGCGGCCGCCGGGTCGGCTCGGCCGAGACCTTCGAGGACCTGTCGCCGATCGACGGCCGCACGATCGCCCGGGTCGCCCGTGGTGGACAAGAAGAAGCCGAGGCCGCCGTCACCGCGGCGAAAACCGCCTTCCCCGCCTGGGCCGCCACTCCCCCGGCCCAACGCGCGCGGCTGCTGCGCGCCATCGCCGACGGCGTCGAGAAACGCCTCGAAGAACTCGCGCTCGTCGAGACGACCGACAACGGCGCCCTGATCCGCTCACACCGCCGCGGTGTCATGCCGCGGGTGGCCCACAACTTCCGGTTCTTCGCCAACTACCTGGAGCACGAGCTCGGCCACCCGGACTTCGAGACCCGCGGCCACCGCAACCACGTCAGCTGGGACCCGGCCGGGGTGTGCGTGCTCATCTCGCCGTGGAACGCGCCGCTGATGCTGGCCACCTGGAAGGTCGCCCCGGCACTGGCCGCGGGGAACACCGTCGTGCTGAAGCCGTCCGAGTGGTCGCCGCTGACCGCGTCACTGCTCGCCGACATCGCCGCCGAGGCAGGCCTGCCCGACGGCGTCCTCAACGTCGTCCAGGGCATCGGCGAAGAAGCCGGCGCCGCCCTGGTCGCCCACCCGGACGTGCGGCGCATCTCCTTCACCGGCTCGGTGCCCACGGCCAAAGTGATCGCCCGCACGGCGGCGGCCAACCTGACCCCGCTTTCCCTGGAACTGGGCGGGAAGTCGCCGTTCCTCGTCTTCGCCGACGCCGACCTGGACCTCGCGGTCGCCAATGCCGTCGAGCAGTACGACAACGCCGGGCAGGTCTGCCTGTCCGGGACCCGGCTGTACGTCGAGGAGTCCGTTCGCGACGAGTTCGTCCGGCGGTTACTGGAGCGCGCCGGGCAGCTGAAGCAGGGCGATCCCCGCGACGAGGGAACCGACATCGGGCCGTCGATCCACCCCGATCACGTGTCGCGTGTGGACGGTTTCGTCCAGCGGGCGAAGCAGGCCGGGGCGACCGTCCTGCTCGGCGGCGGCCCGAACACCGACCTCGGCGGGCTGTACTACCGGCCGACGCTCTTCACCGACGTCGACCCGCACAGCGAGATCGCCACCGAGGAGGTCTTCGGACCGATCCTGGTGCTGCACACGTTCGACGACGAGGACGAGGTCGTGGCCGCCGCCAACGACTCGGCGTTCGGGCTGGCCGCGATGCTCTTCACCGGCGACCCCGAGCGTGCCGAACGCGTCGCCGCCCGGCTCGTCGCCGGCACCGTCTGGACGAACTGCTTCTTCGTCCGCGACCTGCGTGCCCCCTTCGGCGGGGCGCGGCAGTCCGGGATCGGCCGCGAGGGCGGCACCTGGTCGTTCGACTTCTACTGCGAGGTCAAGAACACCGTCTTCGCTCCGCACGGCTGGAGGTCCTGATGGGTGAAGTAGCCGGCGCGGGCCTGCTGGCCCACGTTCCCACCATCGCCCTGCCCGAAGCCGAACGGCGGGCCCTCAACCACGGCGAGGACACCACCCTCGTCGCCGGGCTGCGGCAGCTGCGCACCGAGGTGTTCGAGACCCTGGACTACGACACCGTCGTCGTGCTCGACTCGCACTGGGCGACGACCGTCGAGTTCGTCGTCACCGCGCACGACCGCCGCTCCGGCCTGTTCACGTCGGAGGAGCTGCCGCGGGGCATGTGCCGCCGTCCCTACGACTTCCCCGGCGATCCGGAGCTCGCCCACGCCGTCGCCGCCAAGGCGGGCGAGCACGGCACGTGGATCACCGCGATCGACGACCACCACCTGCCGATCTTCTACGCCACCACCAACCTCTGGGAGTACCTGGGCCAGGGCCTGCCGGACAAGCGCTGGGTGTCCATCGGCGTGTGCCAGACCGCCGAAACCGAGGACAGCCTGCGGCTCGGCCGGGCCCTCGGCGACGCGATCGCCGAACTGGACCGCAAGGTGCTGCTGATCGCGTCGGGCGCCATGAGCCACACGTTCTGGCCGCTGCGCCGGCTGCGTGACCACGAAGCCGCGGGCGTCGAGCACATCTTCAGCCCGGAGGCCGCGGCCGCCGACGCCGAGCGGCTCGGCTGGTTCGCCGACGGCGACCACCGGCGCGTGCTCGCGACGATGCCGGAGTTCCTGCGGTTCAAGCCGGAGGCCCGGTTCGGGCACTACCTGATGATGCTCGGCGCGCTCGGCGAAGGCGCGTGCACCGCGAAGTCCCGCCAGTACGGCGAATACGAGAACTCCGTCGGCACCGGGCAGGTCCACCTGTGGTTCGACCGGCCCGCCGACGGCTTCCCCCGCCCCCGCCGAACCGAGGTGTGACCGTGACCGAACACCGCCGCATCCTGCTCGACGGCGCCGTCGTCGACGTCGTCCGTGAAGGCGAGCTCCTGCGGGCCGCCGACGGCCGGGAAGTCCCGGCCGACGACGCCGTCCACCTGCCGCCGGTCGTGCCGTCGAAGATCATCGCCGTGCACCTCAACCACCACAGCCGGGTGGCCGAGTTCGGCACGAAACTCCCGGCCGCGCCGACGTACTTCCACAAGCCGACGTCCTCGCTCAACGCGCACCACGGCGCGGTGGTGCGTCCGGAGGGTTGCCGGTGGCTCAACTACGAGGGCGAGATCGCCATCGTGATCGGCCGTGTCACCCGGAACGTCCCGCCGGAGGAAGCCGCGGACCACATCGCCGGCTACACCATCGCGAACGACTTCGGGCTGCACGACTTCCGCGACACCGACGCCGGCTCGATGCTGCGCGTCAAGGGGTCCGACACGCTGTGCCCGCTCGGCCCCGGCCTGGTCGACGACTGGGACTTCCGGGGCAAGGCGATCCGCACCCTCGTCAACGGTGAGGTCCGGCAGGAGGGCAGCACCGACGAGATGGAGTGGGACATGCCCTACCTCGTCGCCGACATCGCCCGCACCATCACCCTGTACCCCGGTGACGTGCTGCTGTCCGGCACGCCGGCGAACTCGCGGCCGGTGCAGCCAGGGGACGTCGTCTCCGTCGAGGTCGACGGCCTCGGGACACTGACCAACGACATCGTCTCCGGCCCGGTGCCGGTCCGCACCGACGTCGGCGCGCAGCCGACCGAGAGCGAAGAAGTGCTGTCGACCGCGCTGGGCGGCGACTGGGAGTTCCGCGGCGTCCGGCCGCCCCGCCGATCGTAGGAGTGACCGTGCACGTCGTCGTCGATCTGAACAAGTGCCAGGACCACGGGCAGTGCGTCTTCTCGGCGCCGTCGGTGTTCTCTTTGGACGGACAGGGGAAGCTGGCCTTCCGCGCGGAGGCTTCCGGGACCTACGTGTCGCCCTCACTGGGCGAGGACCATCGCGACGACGTCGAAGAAGCCGCGGACGTCTGCCCGCTGCAGGCGATCACGGTCGAGGACTGACGTGGCCACCGACCGGGTGGTCGTCGTCGGCGCGTCGATGGCCGGGCTGCGCGCGGCCGAGGCCGTGCGGAAGGCCGGGTATGCGGGCGAAGTCGTCGTCATCGGCGACGAGCCGCACATGCCGTACAACCGGCCGCCGCTGTCCAAGACCGCCCTCGGCACGGCGCCGGACGACCTGTCCTTCCGGATCCCCCGGCACGCCCGCGACGCCACCTGGCGGCTCGGCGAGCCGGTCACGGCCGCGGACCTGTCCGCGCGAACGGTGACCCTGTCCGGCGGTGACACGCTCGGCTGGTCCGGGCTGGTGATCGCCAGCGGCCTGCGGCCCCGGCGGCTCCCGCTGCCCGGTCCGGACCGCTGCGTCATCCGGACCCTCGAGGACGCCGCGCGGGTGCGGGCCGCGCTCCGGCCCGGTACCCGGCTGGTCGTCGTCGGCGCCGGGTTCGTCGGGTGCGAGGTCGCCGCGGCGGCCCGGACCCTCGGGGCTCGGGTCGACGTCGTCGCGCCGGAGCGGGTCCCCGTCGAACGCCCGCTCGGGCCGCTGCTCGGTGCGGCGCTGCAACGCCGGCACGAGGCCCACGGCGTCCGGTTCCACCTCGGCACCGTGCCGGTCGAGTACCGGGAGGCGTCGGTGGTGCTGGGCGACGGCACCGAGTTGCCGGCGGACCTGGTGGTCGAGGCGGTCGGCTGCACCCCGGCCACGGAGTGGCTGGCCGGCACCGGCCTCGACCTCACCGACGGCGTCCTCTGCGACAACGCCCTGCGCGCGGGCGGCCGCCCCGACGTGGTGGCGTGCGGCGACCTCGCCCGCTTCCCGAACCCGCTGTTCGACGCCGTTCCCCGCCGCGTCGAGCACTGGACCATGGCCACCGACACCGGCAAGCGGGCCGGGACGACCCTCGCCCGCCACCTGACCGGCGCCGTCGGCGACGAGCCGCCGTTCGCACCCCTGCCGTCGTTCTGGAGCGACCAGTACGGCTTCCGGCTCCAGTCCTACGGCGCGGTGGGGCCGGCCGACGACGTCCGCGTCCTCGAAGGCGATCCGGACGGCGAGGTCGCCGTCGGCTACCACCGCACAGGGCGGCTGACCGGCGTCGTGCTCCTGGGCCTCGGCGCCCGGTACGCGCACTACCGGTCCCTGGTCACCTCGGCAGCCGACCTCGCCCTGCGGTAGCGCTCGGGGCTGTCCCCGAACCGTCTCGAGAACGCGCGGCCGAACACGCTCGGCTCCCGCAGGCCCCAGCGGGCGGCGATCGCCGACACGCACCGGCCGGCCTGGGCGGGGTCCAGCAGGTCCTGCCGGATCCGGTCGAGCCGCCGGTCTCGGACGTAGCCGGAGACGGTCGTACCTTCGGCCGCGAAGATCCGGCGGACGTACCGGGCCGAGAGGAAGTGCGCGCGCGCCAGCGTCTCGGCGTTCAGGCCGGCGTCCGGGAGGTGGTCCGCGATCCAGCCCGCGAGCCGGCCGAAGAGGGCTTGCGGGGCGGTCACCTGCTCGCCTTCGAGCAGGACGGCGCGCAGGCAGGCGGCGGTCGCCTCGGCGATCAGGGCGGCGGAGGCCGGCCCGCTCGGTTCGGCCTGGACGGCGAGGCCGTGCAGCAGCGAGGTGAGCAGCGGCGCGGACGGGCGCGAGCCCGCGCACCGGGTGACGGCCGCCGGGAGGCCGGGCCGGGGGAACGGCACCGTCACGACCATGTACCGGTGAGGCCGTTCGGCCCGCACCCGAAACGGCGAAGCGGTCTCGTAGACGACGAACTCCCCCGGCCGCATCCGCGTGGTGTGGCCGCCCTGTTCCACGGCCACTTCGCCTTCGACGACGTATCCCAGCACGAGCCCCCGCACGGGCGGAGGCGCGGCGAGGAGCGGCACGGCGTCGAGCCGTTCACCTTCGAGGACGCACAGGGCGATGTCGCCGAGGCGGGCTCGCCGCACGATCCTGGGCGGCCGCGCGGCCCGGACGACAACGGCGTCCGCGGACGACCCGGGGCCGAGACAGCCGGAAAGCAAGTGGCGCGAGGGGTTCGCCACGGCGCACCTCCATCGTTCGGATCGGAACGATCCTACCCCCGGTGCGGGACAGGGCCGTCCGCGCCCGGCCGGTTCGCCGGGCGCGGACGGGGTTTCACTGGGTGGATGCGACGAAATACACCACGATCCCGATCAACGCGAGCACCTCGGTCAGCACGAAGGTCGAGTACCCGATCGTCTGCAGTTTCCCGCGCGCTTCCGGCTGACGGGCGGTACCATTGATGACGGCGGCGAAGATGAGACCGACGCCGATTCCCGGGCCGATCGCCCCCAATCCGTAGCCGATGGCGGCAAGACCCGGGTTGATGTTGGCGGCCTGGGCCAGAACACTGTCACTCATGGACATTCCCCTTCACATCGGTCCACGCGCACGCTCGCGTGGAACAGCGGGCTCGTGCGTCACACCGGAGGTGGATCAGGGCTTGGGCGAAGGCATCGGAAACCGGGAACTGTCGTCGAATCAGGCAGATCGCGCCGGCCGGGCGGATTTCTCGGTAATCGAGTGGTCCGGTCACGACCAGGATATCACGCAGATTGGGAAACCGCCGGGAAAGCGGGCACGGTGATCCACCCGGGCGAACCGGTTTCCCCGATGGGCTCACGTGGCCGCAGGCGCGCGCCGGTGCCGTCACTGTCCACTGTGGCCGGTTCGCGGCAGCCGCCCACCCGCCCGGGCCGTCAGTCCTTCACCCGTTGATCCCACGGCGGTTAATTTCCGACAGTCGACGCTGCACGCGACCGCCCGGGGCTCGGACGAGCTGCCCGCAGCCACCCGGCACGGGCGCACACCCAGCGTGACCGGGCCGTCGCCCGCTCGCGGACCCGAACCCCGGCCGGATACCCGCGCGACTTTCCGGTCCCGCTCGTCCGGCTCGAATCCCACCGGGCTCCCGACTCGGCCGAGGAGTTCCCCGGACGAGTCCGGCGACTACGTCCGGAGCAGTTCCCCGAGCGCCACTTGCCGCCTTTGCCGAGGCCACCCGACCGGCCCTTCCGACCACCGCGACAGGGAATGCAACCGGCTCCCGTTCCCGATCGTGGCAAAAAGTCGTCGATAAAACCCCGTGAACGATGTATCCACCGGTCACACACCCCGATTCATCGCTCAGCCCGGAATCCCGGGAATGCCGCGAGTACTCCGATTGCCGGATGCCGACGCGGCCGCCTCCGCCGGGGCGCCCGGCACCCCGCGACCGGCCCGGACCCACGCTGTGCCGCCCCTTGGCCGACCGTGCGGCGCACCTCACGGCACCGGCCGCCGTCAGCGACCCTACCAGCGAAGATCGGCAGTGCCTGCCGGAGTGCTGCCACCACCATTAACGGTGGTGCTAACACCACCATGACTCGCGATGTCCGAATACATCCCACGCCGGACAGTCCACCAGGTGATACTACTGACGAGTTAGGTGTTTCACTCGTCCGAACGGAGGTACCTAAGCCACCACGCCTCTGCCACTATCTTGCGCAAAATACATCTTCGGGTGGTCCGGCCGATAAGTATCGAGCTGCCCGAATCTGGGGGTCGATCGAAGTGCAAATCGAACTACTAGGCGCCATGGAAATAAGATCGAATGGGAGAATTTACTCGATACGCGCGAAGAAAGTGCGTACTTTGCTGGCGATGATGGCTCTGTCACCGGGCCGCCCGGTGTCCTACGAGCAACTGGCGGACGAGCTGTGGGGCCCGCGGTCACTTGCCAACTCCCGCAACGCGCTGCAAGCGAATATCGCACGGCTGCGGCGGCTGTTCAAACCGATCACCGACGCGAGCGGGGAGGAGATCGTCCGGACCACCTACAGCGGCTACCAGCTGGAGGTGCCCGCCGAGGCGATCGACTCGCACCGGTTCCTCGAACTCGCGCGGCGCGGCACGTCCCTGGTCGCTTCGGCACCGCACGAAGCCACCGCGGTCCTCCGGGAAGCACTGGTCCAGTGGAGGGGACCGGCGCTGATGGACGTCCAGGAGGGGGTGCGCTGCCGGGCCGCGGCCACGCACCTGAACGAGCGGCGGCTGGCGGTTCAGGAAGACCTGATCGCCGCGCGGCTGGCGGTGGGCCAGCACCAGGACACCGTGCACGAACTGCGGCAGCTGGCCACCGAGAACCCGGGACGGGAGCGGCTCAGCGAACTGCTGATGATCGCGCTCTACCGCGCCGGCCAGCAAAGCGAGGCGCTGTCGGTGTTCCACCACACCAGCAAGTGGCTCGGCAGTGAGCTCGGCCTTTCGCCCGGCCGCGCGCTGCGTCAGCTGTACCAGGCGATCCTCGTCCAGGACTGCATGCTGGACTGAACCACCCTGCTCCACGCCGGCAGCAGGGACGGCGCGACCACCGGCCGTCCCTGCTGCCGTCTTGCGCGGACACCGTCCGGGCTCATCCACTCTCCTTCCGCGTTCGACGGCCGTGATCATGGCGCACCCGGATGACCGACGGCTGACGGCTCGCCGACGGCGGGCGTCGTCAGCGTTCGGTCAGAGGCCGGTCATCTGCACTGGCTAGTTTCCCGGCGAGGCCGAAGTTCGCCCGAAACCCAGGAGACGTCATGACAGCGGCAGTGTCCGAGCGCAGGGAACAGATCCGCGCGATCGTCCGCGAGCACCTCGAGCTCGAGGACGGCGAGCTTTCCGAGACGAGCAACTTCATCGAGGACCACGAAGCCGACTCGCTCACGCTGATGGACGTCCTCGCTGCGTTGGAGAAGCAGTTCGGTGTCACGATCGACCAGGCGCAGTTCCGCCGGATGATCGACCTGAACAGCGCCTACGAGGTCGTCGCGGAATCCGCGGGCTGGTAGGGGAACCCTGATGAGCGAGCATTCCACCGCACCCGGCAGGCGGGTGGTGATCACCGGTTGCGGGGTGGTTTCCAGCCTGGGCACGGGCATCGACGAGTTCACGGCCGCGCTGCGCGCCGGGCGCAGCAACGTCCGGCCGATCAGCGTCTTCGACACCACCGGCTTCGAGCACAACAACGGCTGCGAGGTCATCGGCTTCGAACCCGAGCGCTGGATCGAGAACGTCGACATCGAGTCGCTCGGCCGCGCCAGCCGGTTCTCCACCGCCGCCGCCCGGCTGGCCGTGGCCGACTCCGGAATCGACCTCGACGTGCTCCGCGAGGCGCGCTGCCTGCTGTCGGTCGGCACGACCGACGGCGAGTCGCACGAGCTCGACAGCATGGTCTCGCAGGAGATCGACGGCGGCCCGGAGGCGATGAGCCCGCGGCTGGCCCGGCGGACGTCGGCGGGCAGGCTCGCCACCTCGATCGCCCACGAGCTGCGGCTGTCCAATGTGGAGGTCGGCAGCATCGCGACGGCCTGCTCGGCCGGCAACTACGCGATCGGCCACTCGTTCGACGCGATCCGGCTCGGGGAAGCCGACTTCGCGCTGTGCGGCGGCGCGGACGCCGTCTGCCGCAAGACGTTCACCTCCTTCTACCGGCTGCGCAGCATCGCGCCGGACTTCTGCCGCCCGTTCGACAAGAACCGGCTGGGCATCCTGACCGGCGAGGGCGCCGGCATCCTGATGCTGGAGAGCCTGGAGTCGGCGACCGCCCGCGGGGCCCGCATCTACGGCGAAGTGCTCGGCTACGGCCTGTCCTGCGACGCCCACCACCCGGTGGCCCCGCACCAGGGCGGCATCGCCCGGTGCATGGAGCTGGCGCTGGCCAACGCCGGCGTCAAGCCCGCCGAGGTCGACCTGATCTCGGCGCACGGCACCGGGACCCACGCCAACGACAAGACCGAAGCCGCGGCGATCCGCGAGCTCTTCGGCGACGACACGCCCCGCGTGGTGTCGATGAAGTCCATGCTCGGCCATTCGATGGGCGCGGCGAGCGCGCTGGCCGCGATCGGCTGCTCGGTCGCCATCACCGAGGGCTTCATCCCGCCGACGATCAACCACGTCGAGACCGACCCCGAGTGCGCCGTCGACTGCGTGCCCAACGTGGCGGTCGAGGCGGACCTGCGGATCGTGCAGAACAACGGCTGGGCCTTCGGCGGCAACAACTCGGTCGTGCTGATCGGCCGCTACGACGGCCCGCGGGAGGCGATCGCATGAGTACCGGCACGCTGAACCCCCCGGTCATTTCGGCCTGGACGGCGATCTCGCCGTTCGGCCACGACCGGGCTTCCTTCGCCGACGGCGTCCGCGCCCGCAGGTCGCCGGTGTCCGCACTGGACCCGGAGCGCTGGTCGCCGGCTCCCGGCGGCGCGGCCTGCACCGTTCCCGGCTTCGAGCCGCGGGAGTACCTCGGCTCGAAGGGCACCCGGGCGATGAACCGGGTCAGCGGGCTCGCCGTCGCCGCGGCGAAGCACCTGCTCGCCGACATCGGCGTCGAACCGGGCGACGAGCGCGACGACATCGGCTTCGTGCTGGGCACCACCACCGGCAGCGTGCAGAGCATGATGGACCTGACCCGCGCTTCGCTGACCGGCGACAAGCCCGACCACGTCGAACCGGCGGCGGTGCCCGGCTGCGTCATGAACTGCGCCGCCGGGCAGGCCGCGATCTGGCACGGGCTCAAGGGACCGAACGCGACGATCGCCGCCGGCCGGACCACCGGCCCCCACGCCCTCAACTACGCGCGGCGGCTGCTGCGGACCGGCCGGGCGACCCGCGTGCTCTGCGGCGCCGCCGAGGAGTACTCCCCCGCCCGGGCTTGGGTCGAGCACCACCGCCGTGGCGGGGACGACCCGGTGGTCATCGGCGAAGGCTGTGCCATGTTCCTCCTCGAACCCGCGGACCTGCGGCCGCCGGGCCGCCGGGTGCTCGGCACCCTGGCGGGCTTCGAATCCCGGGTGTGCCTCGACGGCGATCTCGCCGGGACGGTCGCCGTCGCGGTGCGCGCGCTGCTCGCCGCCGCCGGGATCGCGCCCGATCAGGTGTGGGCCGCGACCGGCAGCGGCTTCACCGACGCCGCCGGGGAACCGGTGGAGACGGTGGCGCTGCGGGCGCTGTTCGGCGACGCGGCCGTCGACCGGGTGCCGTCGGCGGACCTGCTCGGCGACACGGCCTCGGCGAGCGCGATGTTCCAGCTCGCCGCCATCCTCGGCGTCGCCGAAACGGCCGGACGGGCCGGTGCCGACCACACGGTCGTCACCACCTGCGACGACGACGGTTCGGTGGCGTGCACGCTGCTGCGGCTCGGCGAGCCCGCCGCATGAACGCCCCCAAGGTCGCGCTGGTCAGCGGCGGCTCCCGCGGCATCGGCCGCGCGGTCGTGCTGAGCCTCGCCGAAACCGGCCACGACGTCGCGTTCTGCTACCGCTCGGACGAACAGTCCGCCGACGTGCTCGTCAAGGAGGTGCACGACCTCGGGCGGCGGGCGGTCGCGACGAAGGTCGACGTCACCGACCGGGAGGCGGCCGGCGAGTGGGTGGCCCGGACGCACCGCCACCTCGGCGTCCCGGACGCCGTCGTGACGTCGGCGGGCATCACCCGCGACGGCGCGTTCGTGACGATGACCGAGGACCGCTGGACGGACGTGCTGCGGACCAACCTCGACGGCGTCTACAACGTCTGCCAGCCGGCGGTGTTCCTCATGCTCAAGCAGCGCCGCGGCAGCGTCGTCGCCTTGTCCTCGGTGTCCGGGGTGCACGGCAACCCGACGCAGGTCAACTACTCGGCCTCCAAGAGCGGTGTCATCGGGTTCACCAAGGCGCTGGCCAAGGAGGTCGGCCGGTTCGGCATCCGCGTCAACTCGGTCGCGCCGGGCCTGATCGAAACCGACATGACCGCGCAGATGACGGACAAGGCGCGCGAGAAGCTGCGCGCGGCCGTCCCGCTGGGCCGGTTCGGCAACGCCGGGGAGGTCGCCGACCTGGTGGCCTACCTGGTGTCCGACCGCGCCGCCTACATCACCGGAAGCGTCTTCGAGATCGACGGCGGCCTGGTCGTCTGAGGGAAAGGTCCGCCATGGACACCGAGAACTTCATCGCCCGGCTGAAGACCGCCGCGCTCGGCTCGGCCGAGCACCCGCTGGTCTTCCTCGGCAACTTCGAGGTCGAGGAGCTGTGGGCGGCCGACGAGCTGGGCCTGCCGCGGGTGTCCGCGGCAGGCAGCACGGCGGTGGTCAACAGCATGGACGAGTTCGCGCTGCTGCTGGGCGGCAAGGACGACCACGTGGTGCTGAAGCACGCGCCCGACCCCGGCTACCACCGCTACCTGCTCGACCTCGGCTTCGAGCTGCCGGAAGTCCACGTCGTCGCGGCACCGGACCCGGCGCGCAACGTCAGCCAGGACGCGCTCGCCGATCCCGCGCTCGTCGCGGCTTTGGCGGAGCTGGCCGCCGACGGCGCGCACCTGCTGCCGCACGGCGCGTCGGCCGTGGAGGAGGAACTCGCGGCCCGCACGGGCGTTCCGCTGGCCACGCCGCCCGCCGCGCTCTGCAAGTCCGTCAACAGCAAGGTCTACAGCAGGCAGCTGGCCGACGAGCTCGGCCTGCGGCAGCCGCCCGGCTGGATCTGCGACACGCCGGAGCAACTCGCCGACGCCGTGCCGGAGGCCGCCAAGGTGCTCGTCGAGGGCGGCACGGTGGTCGTGAAGGAGGCGTTCGGGGTGTCGGGGAAGGGCATCGCCGTCGTCACCAGCGAGCAGCGGCTGCTGCGCCTGCAGCGGATGATCGAACGGTCCGCGCGGAAGGCGGGCCGCGACCGGATCGCGCTGGTCACCGAGACCTGGGTCGACAAGGTCGCCGACCTGAACTACCAGTTCACCGTGGGCCGGGACGGCTCGGTGCGGTTCGACTTCGTCAAGGAGGCGATCACCGAGAACGGTGTCCACAAGGGACACCGGATGCCGCCGCGCCTCGACGGGGCCCAGCACGCCGTGATCCGGCACGCGGCGGACGCGCTGGGCGCGAGGCTGGCGCGGGACGGCTACTACGGCGTCGTCGGCGTCGACGCGCTGGTCGAGCCGGACGGCGGGATCTTCCCGGTGCTGGAGATCAACGCGCGCAACAACATGTCGACCTACCAGGTGCCGCTGCAGGAGCGGTTCGTGCCCGAGGGCGCCGTCGCGATGGCGCGGCACTACCCGGTGCGCCTCACCGCCCCGCTCACCTTCGCGCAGCTGCGGTCGGCGCTCGGCGACCTGCTGTTCGCCGGGGCCGGGAGCGGGCTGCTCGTCAACAACTTCGCCACGGTCAACGCCGGAGCCGGCGTCACCGCGGCGGGCGAACCGTTCGCCGGCCGGCTCTACGGCGTGCTCATCGGGCCGTCGGTGGAGCCGATCGATGAACTGGACCACGAGATCACCGAGTGCCTCAGGAGGCTTTCCGCATGAGCACCAGCACGTCCGTCCCGGAATTCGCCGTGATCTCCGGGGCGCAGGTCAACGAAGTCCTCAGTGGACAGGAGAAGCACGTCGTCGACCTGATCGAGTCGGCCTACCGCCTGCACGGCGACGGCGACACGGTCAACCCGCCGTCCTACTTCCTGCGCTTCCCCGACCGGCCGTCCTCGCGGATCATCGCGCTGCCGGCGTCGGTCGGCGGGGACATCGCGGTCGACGGACTGAAGTGGATTTCGAGCTTCCCGGAAAACGTCGCGAGCGGGCTGCCGCGGGCCTCGGCGATCCTCGTCCTCAACGACCGGCAGACCGGCTATCCGCTGGCCTGCCTGGAAAGCTCCATCATCAGCGCCACCCGCACCGCCGCGTCGGCCGCCCTCGCCGCCGACCGGCTCACCCGGGACCGGGCGCGGCCCGCCCGGCTCGGCATCGTCGGCACCGGCCTGATCGCCCGGTACATCCACACCTACCTGGCCGCCGGGGGCTGGACCTTCGACGACGTCGGCGTCTTCGACCTGAGCACCGCGCACGCCGAGGGGTTCCGCGGCTACCTGAACGCGGCCGGGCAGTCGTCGGTGACCGTGCACGACAGCGCCGAGGACCTGATCCGCGAGAGCGACCTGGTCGTGTTCGCGACGGTCGCCGGGGAGCCGCACGTCCACGACCCGTCCTGGTTCGACCACAACCCGCTGGTCCTGCACGTCTCGCTGCGCGACCTCTCGCCGGAGGTGATCCTGGCGTCGGCCAACGTCGTCGACGACGTCGAGCACTGCCTGAAGGCGAACACTTCGGTGCACCTGGCCGAGCAGCGGACCGGCGGCCGGGACTTCCTCTCCGGCACCCTGCACGACGTGATGACCGGGAAGGCGTCCCTGCCGAAGGACCGGCCGCTGGTCTTCTCGCCGTTCGGGCTCGGGGTGCTCGACCTCGCCGTCGGCAAGCACGTCTACGACCAGCTGCGCGCCTCCGGCGACCTGCGGACCGTGAGCGAGTTCTTCTTCGAACTCGACCGGTACGGCAAGCGGTGAGCGGGAGCTTCGCGTGCCGATCATCACCGCCCCGCAGGACTTCAACACCGACGACCTGTTCGTCGACCTCCGCCGGTTCGCCGGCCGCCCGCTCTACCTGAAGTGCGAAGGGTTCAACTTCGCCGGGTCGATCAAGATCAAGGCTGCCCGGTCGATGGTCGCCGCGGCCGAGCGCCGCGGCGACCTGCGGCCCGGTTCGACGCTCGTGGAAAGCTCCTCCGGCAACCTCGGCGTGGCGCTGAGCCTCGTCGCCGCCAGCTCCGGCTACCGGTTCGTCTGCGTCACCGACTCGCGGTGCACGCTCGGGGCCCGGCAGCTGATGGAAACGCTCGGCGCGGAAGTCCGCATCGTGACCGAGCCGCACCCGGAGCACGGCCTGCTCGGCGCGCGCATCGAGCTCGTGAAGCGGCTGTGCGCCGCGCACGGCCACGTGTGGCTCAACCAGTACGAAAACGCCGGGAACTGGCGCGCGCACTACGAAACCACCGGCCCGCAGATCGCCGAAGCCTTCCCCGACGCGGACGTCGTCTTCATCGGCGCGGGCACCACCGGCACGCTCATGGGGTGCGCCCGGTACCTGCGCGAGCACCGGCCCGGCACCCGGGTGGTCGCGATCGACACGGTCGGCTCGGTCACCTTCGGCACGCCACCGGCCCGGCGGATGATTCCCGGGCTGGGCACCGGAATCCGGCCGCCGATGCTCGACACGGCGTACGTCGACGACGTCCTCCACGTCGAAGAAGCCGACACCGTGCGCACCTGCCGGGCCCTCACCCGGGAGGGGTTCTGCTTCGGCGGCTCCACCGGGACCGTCGTCAGCGGCGCACTGAGCTGGCTGGAGGCGCACGAGGGGATCGGCACGGCGGTCGCGATCGCGCCCGATCTCGGCGACCGCTACCTCGACACCGTCTACCACGACCAGTGGGTGGCCGACCTCTACGGCGAGGACCTCCTCGAGGACCGGGTGCGCGCTCTGTGATCCACCACACACGGCCTAGCACCACCGCGGATCCGGGACTCACACCCCGTGAACGAACGGTCACGGTTCACTAGACTCGAACACATGCGCGGACGGCCAAGACCGCGAACGCCGCCAAGCCCATCGGGTCGAAGGGGACGATCGTGAAGCCTTCGCTGGCCGTCCGCGCCTCCTGCTGGTCCGCCGGCCACGCCGGCGCGGTCATCGCCCTCTGGCTGGTTTTCGTGGCCCTCGCCCAGCTGCCGGGTCTCACCGGCGGGCACCGGCTGGGCGACGGCTCGCTGTCGGACCCCGACGTGGCGGCGAACTGGTGGCCGGTGGTCGCCGCCCCGGTCGCGGTGCTGCTGAGCGTGCCGTTCTCCCGGCTGCTGCTGCTCGTGTCCGCGCTGTTCGTCAGCGTGGTCACGGCGGCGTCGGCGGCGGTGCTCGACACCGTCTCCGGGTCCGTCGGGATGACACCGCGCACCGGCGACGCGGCACTGCTGGTCGTCATCACGGTTTCGGTGCAGCACATGCTGTTCACCTTCTGCCGACGGCGGGAGGCACTGGCCGGCGGGAACGACGCGTCGCGGGCCGCCCGGATCGTCGCGAGCACGGCGGGCAACGCCGCCCTCGTCTCCGGCGGCGGCGTGGCCGCGTCGCTGGCCGCGGTCGCGCTCACCGGCGCGGCGGACCTGGTGCCGCTGGCCGCCGCGGCACTGGTGGTGGTGCTGGTGGCGACCGCCGCCGCGCTGAGCCTGCTGCCCGCCCTCAACGATCGCGTGCTCACCTCGCCGAGGGAACTGCCGCCGCGGCCGCCCGCGCGGCTGAAGGTCGGCGACCTGCCCAGGTTCGTGCGGCCCACGGCCATCGCGGCCGGCGTGCTCGCCCTCGGCGCCGCCGCGGTCTACGGGTCGCTGCGCGTGTTCTCCCCCGGCTGCCCGGCCTGCCGCCCCCTGGCCGAAGACGTCGATGCGGCCGGGGTGCTGACCTTGCTGGTGGTCCTCGCGGTGGCCACGTTCGCCGCCTACCGGCGGCCGGTGGTGGCGCTGGCGACCTTCCTGCTGAACGGGGTGGCCACGCTCGCCGGGCTGGGAACGCTGGCCCTGCTGGTCGATCCGCTGCCCGGCTGGGCCCCGATGGTCCTGGTGGTCGTCCTGCTGGTGCCGGCGAACCACCTGCAGGTCTACCTGCTGCACCGCCTGCGGAGCGAAACCCTGGCCGGCATGTCCCGGCGCAACACGGTGGCGCACGCGTGCCGCCGGGCCTGGTCGGCATCCGGCGGCGCGCTGCTGGTCACGGTGGTGATGTGGCTGGTCTGGGGCCTCACGGAAACCGGCGACGTCCGAGAGTTCGCCCTGGCGACGGCGGCGGTCCTGGTGGCCGACACCCTGATCGTCCGGTTCCTCCTCCTGCCGCGGCTCGCGGTGCTCGGAGGCCGGACGAACTGGTGGCGCGTCAGGGGCCCGAAGGACGCCCGGTGAGGTCGAGGAACACCTCGTCGAGCGTGGGACGCCGCAGGGCGAAGTCCGTGTACTCGACGCCGGCGTCGCGCAGGGCGGCGGCCGCGGCCGCGATGCCCCCGGCGGTCTCCGGCAGTTCGACCGCGATGCTCCGCTTGCGCTCGTCGACGGTCACCGCCGAAGCCGAAACGCCGGACAACGCCGTCACCGCGGGCCGAAGCCACTTCGCGTCGGCGACCGCGACCTCGAGCCGCTCCGCGCCGATCTTGCGCTTCAGCTCGTCGGCGGTGCCCTCGGCGATCACCCGGCCGTGGTCGATCACGACGATGTGGTCGGCGAGGTAGTCGGCTTCCTCGAGGTACTGCGTGGTGAGCAGGACGGTCACGCCCTCGTCGACCAGGCCCCGCACGATCCCCCACAGCGTGCTGCGGCTCGCCGGGTCGAGGCCGGTGGTCGGCTCGTCGAGGAACAGCACCGACGGACGGCCGATCAGGCAGGTCGCCAGGTCGAGCCGTCGCCGCATGCCGCCGGAGTACGTCGCGACCGCGCGGTCGGCCGCCGCGGTCAGGTCGAACCGCTCGAGCAGCTCTTTCGCCCGCTCGCGCGCCCCGCGCCGGCCGAGGTGCAGCAGCGTGCCGAGCAGCTGGAGGTTCTGCCGCCCGGTCAGCAGCTCGTCGACCGCGGCGTACTGGCCGACGAGGCCGATCCGGCGCTGCACCTCCTTCGCCTGCGTGGCCACGTCGAACCCGGCCACGCGCGCGGTGCCGCCGTCGGGACGCAGGAGCGTCGCGAGCACCCGGACCGTCGTGGTCTTGCCCGCGCCGTTGGGGCCGAGCAGGCCCAGCACCGAGCCCGCGGGCACCCGCAGGTCGATGCCGCCCAACGCCTGGTGGTCGCCGAAGCCCTTGCGCAGCCCGGTGACCTCGATGGCCGCTTCGCGGTCGAGCCCGTCGCTCGCCATCAGCCGGCGTCCCGCAGGCTCTTCGGGCGCAGGTCCGTCCAGGTGGCCTCGACGTGGGCGATCGCCTCCGCGCGGGAACTCTCCCCCAGTGCGACGTCCCACCCGGGCGGCACCGCGGCGAACACCGGCCAGATGCTGCGCTCTTCCTCGGCGTTGACCAGGACGAGGAACCGGCCGTTCTCGTCGTCGAAAGGACTCGTCACTTCACATCTCCGTCTGTTTCGGGCGGCTTGCTGTCATGGTGTTCGGACCGGCTGACGGCGCGCTGACCGCCACCTGACCCGCTAGGCGATGGTGCGGTACTTGCGGAAGCTCAGGCCGCCCGCCAGGACGAGCGTGACGACGAGGGTGATCGCGACGACCACCCCGGGGTGCTGGGCGGGAAACCCGGTCTCGTCGACCGGCGTGCCCCACAGGCGGCGGACCGCCGTCGTGACCGAGCTGACCGGGTTCCACTCCGCGACCGGCCGCAGCCACACCGGCAGCCGGTCGGTCGACATGAAAGCGTTGGAGAGGAAGGAAAGGCCGAGCGTCGCCACCGCGCCGATGCCGTCGATCGCCTCGGGGTTGCGCAGCGAGAGACCGAGCAGGATGCCGACCCAGATCATCGCGTAGAGGAACACGACGAGCAGGGCGAGCCCGCCGAGCAGCGGCAGCACCCCGGTGTGCACCCGGCCCCCGACGAGCAGGCCGGACCCCACGGTGATCGCGAGGGCGATCAGGCCGACCACGAAGTCGCCGAGGGAGTGCCCGATCAGCACCCCGGGCCGGACGATCGGCAGCGAGCGGAAGCGGTCGGTCAGGCCGCCGTTGAGGTCGGTGGCCACGGCGATCGCGGTCGGCGCGATGCCGGCCAGGCCGACCTGCATCAGCGCGGCGGGGAACAGGAACTCCGGGTAGCTGCCGCTGCCCGGCACGATCACCGCGTCCTTGAACACGTAGCCGATCGCCAGCATGGTGATCAGCGGGTTGAGCGTGACCGCGAGCAGGCGGCCGGGAACGTTGCGCAGGTGGGTGAGGCGGCGCCCGGCGAGCGCCAGCACCTCCACCACGGCGTCGGAAAACCGCCGCGTCCCCGCCGGGGTGATCACAGTCATTCGTCCTCCTCGGAAGAGCCGTCCAGTGCGGCGGCGACGATCCGGCCGATGGCGGCCTGGGCTTGCGGGTGCATCATGAACTCGTGCCCGCAGCCGATGCGGTGCGTTTCGATCGCGCCGTCGACGTACGGCACCCAGCGTCCCGGCCGCTCGGCGAGGTCGGCCTCGGCGAGCCCGTCGGCCGCCAGGAACAGCAGCAACCGGCCGGTGAAGCGGGCGGGTTCGTACCGGAGCGCGAGCTCGCCGTTGTTGCTCATCACGTCGAGCACGCGGGTCATGCGCTCCTCGCCGATCCCGGCCAGCCGGGACCCGCCGCGGCGCAGGACGTCGATGACGTCCGCCGGGGACAGCTCGACATCCTCGTCCGCGTCGTAACCGAGGTGTTCGAGGAAGCTGACGAGCAGCTCCTGCCGGGTCGGCGGGGCCTGGCCCGCCGCCTCGACCGGGAAGCTGTCCAGCACGCACAGGGTGGCGACCTCCTGACCGGCCTCCTGCAGCTGCACGGCGATTTCGTGCGCCAGCAGCCCGCCGAACGACCAGCCGAGCAGGTGGTAAGGCCCCGAGGGCTGGATCGCGCGGATCCGGGCGGCGTACTCCTCGGCGACGTCCTCGACGCTGACCGGCAGCTCCGCGTCCCCGCCGATGTTCGGCGACTGCAGCCCGTACAACGGGCGGCCGGGGTCGAGGTGCTGGACGAGCCCGAGGTACGGCAGGCTCAGCCCGAGTCCCGCGTGCACGCAGAACAACGGTTCGCGATCGCCGTCCGGCCGGATCGGCAGCACCGGGGCGAACGGGTCGAGCACGTCACCGCCGCCCTCGCCGGTGCCGGCCAGCGCGGCCAGGCGCTCGACGGTCCCGTGCGTCAGGACGTCGGCCACGGTGAACCGCAGCCCGGCGTTGCGGGCCAGCGCGACCAGCCGCACCGAGAGCAGGCTGTTGCCACCCAAGGCGAAGAAGTCCGCGTCGACGTCGACCTCGGGCAGGCCGAGCGTCTCGGCGAAGACGAGGCGCACGACGTCCTCGGCCGGGGTGCTGGTTTTCCTTTCGGGTGCGGGCAGTTTCGCGTGGTCGAGCTCGCCGGTCGCGGTGAGCGGGATCGCCTCGAGTTCGACAATTGCCGACGGCACCGCGAAGTCCGGCAGTTCCCGTGCGAGGTGTTCGCGCAGGCGCTCTCCGCGGCCGACGACGTGGGCGACGAGCTGGTCGTCGCGGACCACGACTTCGGCGGCGGCGATGCCGGGGTGTCGCAGGAGTGCGGCCTCGACTTCGGTTGGCCGGACGGCGAACCCGCGTGCCCGCAGGGTGCCGGCGGCCGGTTCGAGGCTGCCGTCGAGGCGGCGGCGGACCAGGTCGCCGGTGCGGAACATGCGGGCGCCGGGGGTGAAGGGGTCGGCGACGAAGTGCGCGGCGGTGCGGCCGGGTTGTCCCGCGTAGCCGCGCGCGAAGCTGGCGAGCCAGAGTTCGCCGTGGGCGCCGGGTGGGACGGGCCGGAGGGTTTCGTCGAGGACGTAGGCGCGGGGCGAGCGGGGCAGGGTGTCGGGTCCGGCCGGGCCGGTGAGGCCGCGGTAGTGCGTGTGGACTTCGGCGCCGGCGCGGTAGAGCCGTTCGGTGAGCGGGGCGGCGAGCGGTTCGCCGGTGACGATCAGCCGGACGCCGGCGAGAGCCGGTTCGTGGCTGGCCGCCAGCGCCCGGACCTGGTGGGGGGTGGCGAAGAGGACGGCGGGCAGTTCGCCTTCGAGCAGCCGGGCGAGTGCGGTCGTGTCGGCGGTTTCGGCCTCGGCGAGGTGGACGGAACCACCCGCGGCCAGCGCGGCGAGCACGGCCGGGACGGCCTCGGGCAGGTTCGGGACGACGACCCGGCGGCCGGTGGGAATGGAGTCCTGCAGGGCGGCAACCGACTCGGCCAGCGCGCGGCGGGAGTGGACGGTGCCGTCGGGCAGGTGGGCGGCCGCGTGGGCGGGAGCAACCGGAGAGCCGGTGGCACGGCCTTCGACGACCGTCACCTCGGACTGCACGGCCGGATCCACGAGCCGGTACGCGGCGCCGGCTTGCAGAGCGGCCAGCACCTGAACCACCCGATCCACCGCCGATTCCGCGGCGATCGACACCGTCCACTCAGGACCCGCGCCGCAGTCCGCCAGCTTGCGGGCCGCTTCGGTCACGCGGCGGCGCAGCTGGGCGTGGCTCATCCGGCCGCCGTCCCAGATCAGCGCCGGTCCGCGGCCGCTCCGCAGCGCCGGCAGCTCGGCCGGGTCCGCGTTGACCTCGGACCCCGGTGCGGCCGAGGTCGACAGCTCGATCGCGCTCAGCGGCAGGGAAGGGTCCTCCGCCACCGCCGACAACAGCCGGTTCAGGCGAGCGGCGAGCAACTCCGCCGTCTCCGGGGTGAACAGGTCCGCGCAGTACTCGATGCTGCCTTCCAGGCCCGCTTCACCCGGGCGCTCGCCGAGCTGGAACGTCAGGTCGAACTTGAACTTCGCGCCCGTCGCCGGCAGGACCTCCGGCCGCACGTGCAGCCCGCCGAGCGTGAAGCGCGGCTCCGGGACCTCGTAGTACGACAGCATCACCTGGAACAGCGGCTGCCGCGCCAGTGACCGCGCCGGGCGGGCCATCTCGAGCAGCAGCTCGAAGGGCAGGTCCTGGTGCGCGTAGGCCTCGAGGTCGGTGTCCCGCACCCGGGCGACCAGCTCGGCGAACGTCGGGTTGCGGCCGGTGTCGGTGCGCAGGACCAGGGTGTTGACGAAGAACCCGACGAGGTCGTTCGTCACCTCGTCCGAACGCCCGGCGACGAGGCTGCCCAGCGGGATGTCCGTGCCCGCGCCGTGCTTGGTGAGCAGTGCCGCCACCGCCGCCTGCACCACCATGAACACGCTGGCGCCGGACCGGCGGGCCAGCCCGATCAGTGCTTTGTGGACGGTCGGCGGCACCTCGAAGCCGACCGACCCGCCGCGGAACGCGGTGGCGGCCCGGCGGGGCAGGTCCGCGGGCAGCCGCAGCTCGTCCGGCACGCCGTCCAGCGCGGCCCGCCAGAACTGCCACGACCGGTCGGCCGTCTGGCGGTCGTCGAGCAGTTCGCGCTGCCAGACCGCGTAGTCGGCGTACTGCGCGGGCAGGTCCGCCCAGCCGGGTGCGGCTCCCCGCACCCTCGCGTCGTAGGCCGTGGCCAGGTCGCGAGCCAGCACGTCGACCGACCAGCCGTCGCCGGCGATGTGGTGGAGGACGAGCAGCAGGACGTGCTCGTCCCCGACGCGGTACAGGGTGGCCCGCAGCGGGCGGTCGGCGGCCAGGTCGAACGCGCGGCCCGCCGCCTCCGGAAGCGTCGCGGTGAGCTCGTCCTCGGTGACCGTCGCCGTGGCGAGCAGTGACTCCGGGGCGTGCGGGAGCACCCGCTGGTACGGGACCCCGTCGACGTCCGGGAAGACCGTGCGCAGGATTTCGTGCCGCTCGACGACGTCGCCGAGCGCGGCCGCCAGCGCCGCCGGGTCGAGTTCCCCGCCGAGCCGGACGGCCAGGGGGATGTTGTACCCGGCGCCTTCGAGCCGGTTGAGGAACCACATCCGGGTCTGGGCGTGGGACAGCGGGATCCGCTCCGGGCGCTCGAGCTTCCGGAAGCCGGCACCCGCCTGGCCCGCCGAGACGAGCCGGCCGGCCAGCCTGCTCACGGTCCGGGCCTCGAAGAGGTCCCGGATGGACAGTTCGGCGGCCAACGCGGACCGGACCCGGCTCACGACGGAGTTCGCCAGCAGGGAGTGCCCGCCGATGGCGAAGAAGTCGTCGTCGATCCCGACTTCGGGCACCCCGAGCACGTCGGACCAGATCTCGCACAGCGTGGCCTCGACCGGCGTGCGCGGACCGCGGACGCCGGCGCCGGTGTGCTGTTCCGGCGCGGGCAGCGCCTTGCGGTCGATCTTGCCGTGCGCGGTCAGCGGGAAGCGGTCGAGGACGAGGTAGGCGCCCGGGACCATGTACGACGGCAGCTGCGCGGTCACGTGCTCGCGCAGTTCCTCCGCGGTGGCGGTTCCGGTGACGTAGGCGACGAGCCGCCGGTCGTTGCCCGTGCCGTGCACGGTGACGACCGCCTCGCCGACGCCCGCGTGCGCGGCGAGGCAGGCTTCGATTTCGCCGAGTTCGATGCGGTGGCCACGGATCTTCACCTGGAAGTCGCGGCGTTCCACGAACTCCAGCTGACCGTCCGCCCGCATCCGGACCCGGTCCCCCGTGCGGTACATCCGCGTTCCGGCGGCTCCGAAGGGATCCGCCACGAACACCGACGCCGTCCGGGCCGGATCACCGACGTAACCCCGGCCCACCACCAAGCCGCCGACGAACAGCTCGCCGACCGCACCCGGCGGCACCGGACGCAGCTCGTCACCCAGCACGTACAGCCGCGAATTCCGCACCGCACGACCGATCGGCACCACGTCGGCGCCGGACCGGATCACCGCATGCGTCACATCGTCCGAACACTCCGTCGGACCGTAGGCGTTCACCAACGGCACGTCCGGGAAGCGCTCGAACCACCGCCGGCACAGATCCGGCGGCA